>Ga0268264_10000153_pt1 | contig 157298 bp, 149 predicted proteins | sample KBSSwiS32_FD_190357 | JGI IMG/M metagenome (GOLD analysis project Ga0268264, IMG submission 190357) | Switchgrass rhizosphere microbial communities from Kellogg Biological Station, Michigan, USA - KBS Switchgrass S3-2 (SPAdes) (version 2) | ecosystem: Host-associated > Plants > Roots >... | reverse complement strand
GACGGTGCGGATGGGCATCCCGATCCTGGTGTCGCGCTCCGGCTTCACCGCCTGGGGCGTCGACCTGGCGCGGCAAGTCGGTTTGACCTTGGTCGGCCGCGCCCGCGGCAAGCGCTTCATCGCGCTCTCCGGCGCGGGGCGCATCGTCTACGACCAGAACCTCGCTTTCGTCGAGGAGGAATCCGCGCGGCACAAGCGCAAGGGCGGCTCCAGTGACGATTGACGACACCAGGACACCTAACATCCCCGGCGTGCTGCTCGCCGGCGGGCTGGCGCGGCGGATGGGCGGCGGCGACAAGCCGATGCGGCAAATTGCCGGGCGCACCATCCTGCAGCGGGTGATCGCGCGCCTTGCGCCGCAATGCGACGGCCTGATCCTCAACGCCAATGGCAATCCGACGCGCTTTGCCGGCTTTGGCCTGCCGGTGATCCCGGACAGCGTCGCCGATTTTCCGGGACCGCTCGCCGGCATCCTGGCCGGGCTCGACTGGGTCGCGGAAAACCGCCCCGAAATGTCATGGATGCTGAGCGCCGCGGCCGATTGCCCGTTCCTGCCGCGCGACCTCGTCGCGCGCCTGGATCAGGCGCGGATCACGCAGGACGCGCAGCTCGCGGTCGCGGCCTCCGACGGGCAGTCACATCCGGTGATCGGCTTGTGGAGCGTCGCCCTGCGCGAGGAGCTGCGCCACGCGCTCGTGGTCGAAGACGTCAGGAAGATCGATCGCTGGACCGCGCGTTACCGCCTCGCCACGGTGACCTGGCCGGCCGAGCCGCTCGATCCGTTTTTCAATGCCAATACGATCGAGGATGTCGCGGAGGCCGAACGCCTTGCGGCGCTCGATGGAGGCTGAGCCCTCAGCTCACGACGCGGGAGACGGCCACGCCGCGGCGCTGCGGCGCGTGGTGCTGGCGGTGGCGGCCCTGAACCTCGCCTATTTCGGCGTCGAGTTCGCGATGGCGCTGTCGATTGGCTCGGTCTCGCTGTTCGCCGACAGCGTCGATTTTCTCGAAGATGCCTCGGTGAACATCCTGATCGCGGTTGCGATCGGCTGGAGCGCGCGAAGGCGGGCCCGGCTCGGCATGGGGCTTGCGCTGATCATCCTGGCGCCAGCACTGGCCGGATTGTGGACGGCATGGCAGAAGCTCGCTTCGCCGGTCCCGCCGGCGCCGTGGCCGCTGACGCTGACCGGAACCGGCGCGCTGCTGGTCAACATGGTCTGCGCCCTGACGCTGGCGCGCTTTCGCCATCACCACGGCAGTCTGACCAAGGCGGCCTTTCTGTCGGCGCGGAACGACGTGCTCGCCAACATCGCCATCATCGCGGCTGGCGTGGTCACGGCGACCTTGTGGCAATCGGCCTGGCCCGATCTGCTCGTGGGCTTAGGCATCGCGGCGATGAATGCGGACGCCGCGCGCGAGGTGTGGGAGGCGGCGCGCGGTGAGGCAAAGGCCGCACGGGCCTAGCCGGTAGCTTCAGCTGGATTGAACAGGGTAAGCACTTGCTCGATGTCCGCCACGCCTCAATAGCGACAAAGTCTTACGTGTCAGAAAAATCTCGCGATGTGCCAACTTCGACGGCTACGAGGAGAGCCCGTAGTAACGGCGATAAAAGTCGAGATGCCTTTCGGGCGTAAAGCCATCAAAATCCCGGAGAGAGTTGCCATCCTGCAATACGGTTAGAAGCTCCTTAGCCGCGGGTTCGCTGCTTTCGCGGAGGAACGCCTTGGTAGTCTCAAGACCGGCCCCGCAAACAAGTTGAATGTCGATGTAGCATGCGGCGTCGAAAGAGGACTTCTTAGCCTTGTAGATGAGGAGAGCGTCACTCGGGATGCCGGCGGAGAACAGCTGGATGCACAATGTCTTCAATGGCTCGTTAGAATCTCTCTTTTCGTCGGCGGTGAGAGATCGAACAAGCCGGCGGATTTCCGCGAGATCTGCCGCGACAGGAACAAGACCATAACGAGCAAGCAATTCATTTTCATCCATGCTGAAGTTTAGCAACTTTGCCCCGTGTTCAGCAAGGCAGACGTCCGCTCGGATCAGTCGCGACCGGATCGAGAGACGGCCAATCAAGCCATTTCCGCTATTCCTCGATTGCTTACCGGTTCTTGCGATACAACCAGAAAATCGTGATGTGCCAGAAGCAGCTGTGTGCCCTGCCTCTTCCTTAGCTTCGGTGCCGTTACGCGCGATTTGTCTCGCATACGTTAGCAGCCACGACAGATACCGTGAATTTTAGCGTTCACCTTGCCCTGCTCCTCGACCCAGTAGGCAGGCGATTGTCCGTCGGCCCAAGGCAACTGCTTCACGAAGATAACGGGCACCGTAAAGGTGAGGTCCGTCACCTCGTCGGGAGGCTCTGGAAACGGCTCAGCACGTTCAACCATCCTTAGTTAGGGCCGCCGCATCAAGCAACTCGGAGCCGGTGCGTTCCACCAGTTCTCTGGAAAGCAGCTTCCCCTGCCGATCAATGACAAATTTGATCTTGGCCGCGCCACCTTGACCCTTCGCTTCAGGCGGAAACTCTCTCTTGCTCACCAACTGAATTACAATCTTCTTTTTCCAAGCTTCGGCAGTGTTTGTGTGGGTGGTAACGGTCTGCGCATGTGAGGGGATTGCCGTGACCAATAGCAGTCCGAACAGGCCGGCCAACAAAGGAATTTTCACTTGCATCAGCGCAGACATCACTCGTTAGAATAGTTAACTATCATATATTACCCGCATGACGCTCTTGCGCAATAGCGAGCTGCCCGATGCGGATTGCAGGAGCCGATAGCGAACCGGCTACGGCATAGGGAATGCTGTCCATCAGGGGCGACAAGAAGGCCACCGACGCTCGAACCGCCGACAATAGAATTCTGCGGAGCGCAGCACACCGCATTGTCTGCTAGGGTCCAGGCCGTGTGAAAACGCAAAGGCAACCCCCCTCAGATTAACTGAAGCATGCGGCCAGTAGCGGGTCCGCATCGAGGATTCACGCCGCCAGCGGCACCGTCCAGGCGTCGTAGCCATAAACCCAATCGGTGTCGGTTTTTTCCTTGAGCCAGATGTTGGCGCGCGAGGTTTGCTGGACGCGCGACGTTCGATCCTTTCTGCTCGCCTCAAACCGGCGAAACGCGTTCGCGACCCCGTCGCGATCGATGTCGTCAAGGCAGCGCGACAGCACGGCGGCGTCTTCGATCGCCATGGCCGCGCCCTGCGCCATGTAAGGCGTCATCGGATGGCAGGCATCGCCGAGCAGGGTCACGTTGCGGTCCGCCCAGCGGACCAGGGACTCGCGATCGACGATCGCCCATTTGTGCACATCCGGGCAGGCGGCCAGCACCGTTTCGACCTGGCGATCAAAGCCCTTGAAGGCGAATCGCAATTCCCCAACATCGCCCTTCGCCGACCACGACTCGATCCTGAACTCAGGCTCCGGCTGGCTGGTCACGAGGTAGATCTCGCTGCGGTCGGGCTTGACGTAGTAGATCACGATGTGGCGGTCTTCGCCCCACCACTTGGTGCAATCATCGATTTTCTGCGCGCCAAGACGCGCGGCGGGATAGGTCGTCCGGTAGGCGATGCGCCCGGTAAAATGCACCGGCGAGGTGCCGAACAGCAGATCTCGCACGACCGAATGAACGCCATCCGCGCCGACCACCGCATCCGCTACCGCGGTTGCGCCGTTGGCAAAAGCCAGTCGGACACCGTCGCTGGCCTCGTCTATTCCGACCAGCCGATGGCTCAGCTTGATGCATCCGTCGGGGACCGCGCTGGCGAGCGCGGCGTGCAGGTCGCCGCGATGGGCCAGCAGATAGGGTGCGCCGAAGCGCTGCTCGGCGGATTCGCCGAAGATCATGTCGAACTTGACGTCGCCGGTTCGCCAGTCGCGATTGTTCCAGGAGCGGGGATAGAACGACTGCGCGCGCAATCGCGCTTCGAGCCCGAGTTCGCGCAGAACCTTCATGGCATTGCAGCCGATCTGGATTCCCGCGCCGATCCGCGCGAATTGCGCAGCCTGCTCGTATACGGTGACATTGATGCCGACCCGCCGCAGCGCCGCGGCTGTTGCGAGACCGCCCATGCCGGCGCCGACAATCGCGATTGAGAGAGGTCTCGTCATCGATCCACGCCCCACCTACGCTGGCCGGAACCCCGCCAGTCCCAGCGCCGTCCGGCTCTGCTCCGTCGCCAGCGCCTGCAGGAACGCCTGCACCGCGGGCCGATGCTTTCGCGCCGTCACCAGCGCAAAATCATAATGCTCCTCGGCGAAGGGAATGAAACCCAGGCCCGCCGCATGCGCGACCGGCGCGATGGTCATGCCCCAGTCGGCGCGATGCTGCGCGACCGCGGCGGCGACCGCGTTATGCGACTTCGGTTGATTCCAGTAGCCGTCGGGACGCGCACCGGCCAGCAGCCGGTCGATCAGGATGCGGGTCCCCGCGCCCTGGTTGCGGTTGACCATGATGCAGCCGGGGTCCGCGAGCGCTGAAAGCACCGCGGCTTCCGCGGCCAGCCCCTCGAACCTTGCATCGCCGTTGCGAAACACGATGCCCTGCATCCGCCGCCAGCCCGGCACCAGCTCGAGGCCTTCGACCAGGAATGGCGCGTTGTAGCTCTCGGTCTTGTCGTCAAAGAGATGAATCGGCGCCAGATCGCATTCGCCGCGCTTGGCCGCCGCGAGGCCGCCGAGGCTGCCGACCGCGATCGAGCGCACCACAAGCCCGGCCCGCGACAGCGGCGCTGTGACCAGATCGAGCCCGGTGCAGTGGCTGCCGACGATGACGAGATCCGGCACCCGCACATGCGGCGTGAACAGGGTGACCTCGACCTCCGTTCCCGCCCGCATCTGATCGGCCAGCGCATCGATCCTGAGGAAGCCGTCGGCCTGCGCGAATGACGTGATCGCGCCGCTTCCCTTGCCGGTGGGATAGGCGATCAGGCCGTCAGCGCCGTCGACCAGCGACACCATCACGAATTCGGTGCGGCCAAGTTCGGACGCGATCCGCACCGGGACTCTTGCCGTCACTGCGGCGTCCGAACGCGGCGGCAGGCCCGCCATCCGCCGCAGCAGCGGCACGATCATGTCGTGGAAGGTGAACATCGCCGAGGTCGGGAACCCCGGCAGGATCACCACCGGCTTGCCGTCGCAGACGGCGAGGCACAGCGGCTTGCCCGGTTTCAGCGCGACGCCATGGGCGACGATGCCCGGCTTGCCAAGCCTGGCGATGATGCGATGCGACAGATCGCCTGTTCCCTTCGAGGTGCCGCCGGACAGCACCAGCATGTCGCTGCTCGCGAGCGCGTCGCGCATCGCGGCTTCGAGTTCGTCTTCGTCATCGGCAACGGCGCCGAGAAAGACCGCCTCGCCGCCATTCTCGTTCACCGCCGCCGTGACGATGGCGCCGTTGGTGTCGTAGATCTCGGCCGGACCCAGCGGCCGGCCCGGCTGCACCAGTTCGTCGCCCGTGGAGATCACGGCGACGCGCGGCCGGCGCGCGACCGCCAGTTCGGAGACGCCGCAGGCCGCGCAGATTCCGATCTCGCGCGAGCCGATCACGGTGCCGGCACGCAACAGCGTCTCGCCGCGCGCGATGTCGGAGCCGGCAGAGGACACGAATTGTCCCGGCGCGGCGGCGCGGCGGATCTCGATGCCACGGTGGCCCGCCGGCTGGGTATGCTCGATCATGACCACGGCGTCGGCGCCGCGCGGCAACGGACCGCCGGTGGCGATGGATGTCGCCGTCCCCGACAGCACCGGCCGCGTCGGCGCGGTGCCGCAGGCGATGACCTCATCATTCAGTGTGATGCGAACCGGGGCCGCCTCGCCGGCGGATGCGAGATCGGCGGAGCGAACCGCAAAGCCGTCGACATTGGCGCGATCGAATGGCGGCACGTCGATCGGCGCCACGATGTCCTGCGCCAGCGCCCAGCCAAGCGCATCCGCGAGTTGACGCTGTTCGCTCGGGACCGGGCACGGGAACAACGCCGCCTCGAACCGGGCCAGCGCCTCCTCACGCGACAGGATGGTCAGGAACTGTTCCTGATCCATCGTCCCGGTGTTTTTCGGCAAGGGCGCATTCGCCATATCGGAATCTCTCTCAGTCCCGCAATAGATAGGCATCGACCGGCGTATCCGCCGCAAATCCCTCGGAGCCGCCGGGCACCGCGAGCCAGGCATCGGCCCGAACGATGGTCTCGAGCGAGAACTCGCCCGCGGCCAGCGGCAACCATTGGCCGTCGATCCTTTCGAGCAGAACGAGTTCGGTCATACCCACGTGGGAGGCAATCTTGCGGGCCAAAGGCAGGGTGACGACCTCCCGTCGCGGCGCAAGGCCGGCCAACCGCTGCAGCACCGGCAGAACCACGGTCCACCACACCGCCAGCGCCTGATGCGGCGCGCCCGGCAGCGCGACAACGGGAACGCCGCCGATCCTGCCGATCGCAGCGGTATGGCCGGGCTGCAGCGCGATGCCATGCGCGATGACCTCACCGCGCCGCGCCAGCGCCGCGATTGTCGCGTCGGTGCGGCCGACGCCGCTGCCACCCGTCGTGATCAGGAGATCGCAGGCGCTCACATCCATCGCGTCTGCGATCGATGCCGCATCGCGTCCGCCGGCTGCGACGCGGACCATGCTGGCCCCGGCAGCGCCGGCAAGTTCGGAGATCAGGAGTGCCGTAGGGCCGACACCCGCGTTCGCGGGCACCTCGACGAGGCGCAGCCGTGGGCGACGGACGTTGATGCTGTCCAGTCCCGCCGCGCGCGCGCTCAACAGATCGATCCGGCGAATGCGCCGCCCGGCCGCGATGACGGATTTGCCTGCGGTAATGTCGCTGCCGCTGCGGCGGACACCCTGCCCCGGGATCGCTTCGGCCACCACCTGAAGCAGCGGCCCGGCGTGGTCGAGCAGATCGGCATCGAGCACGCAGTCGCATCCCTCCGGCATCGGATCGCCGGCTTCGACCCAGACCGGCATCGCAGCAAGCGGCAGCGGCGAATAGGACGACGCACCGACGAGATCGCTGGCGCGCAAGGCCCAGCCGTCCGCGACGGCGATATCGACCGCCGGATAGGCCTTGAGCGACGGCATCTCGGCGGCGACACAGCCGAGGGCTTGGGCGAGCGGACACGCAACCGGTGCGACCGGGGCAAGGCCGCGCTGCAAGGCGGCGAGCGCGACATCGAGCGGCGTGAGCGAAGCCGGCAGGCGCTGGATCATCTGACGACGATGGAGCAGGCGTCGTCACATTGGCAATCAAGCACCGGCCTCCCGTCGTCCCGGCGAAGGCCGGGACCCATACGCCGTGAACGCGGCACTTTGGCGAACTGGCGGAGACCTGTGCACATGACGGAAGCCTGTGGTTATGGATCCCGGCCTTCGCCGGGATGACGTGGAAATAGTGTTGCCAACGAGACCTCCCTCACGAGCCCTTCTTCTCCGCGTCCGGGAAGAACAGCTGCTGGCCGTCGATCTTGTAGCCGGCAATCGCCGTCTGCCCTTCCGGCGAAATCAGCCAGTCGACGAACGCCTGACCGAGATCCTTCTTGACCTGCGGATGTTTCTCGGGATTCACCAGCATGACGCCATATTGATTGAACAGCCGCTTGTCGCCCTCGACGACGATGCCGAGGTCGGCGCGATTCTTGAACGAGATCCAGGTGCCGCGGTCGGACAGCACATAGGCGTCCATCGCGCTGGCGGTGTTGAGCGCGGCCCCCATGCCCTGCCCGATTTCCCGGTACCAGGGACCTTTCGCGCGCTCCAGGTCGATGCCGGCGAGTTTCCACAGCGCGAGTTCGGCGGCATGCGTGCCGGAGCGGTCGCCGCGCGAGACGAAGGGCGCTGGCTTGGCCTGGATCGCCTTGAGCGCCGTCTCGATATCCTTCCCCTTGACGCCGGCGGGATCGCTGTTCGGACCGATCAGGACGAAGTCGTTATGCATCACGTCGAAGCGCTTCACGCCAAACCCCTCGGCGAGAAATTTCTCTTCCTGGGACTTGGCGTGAACGAACACCACGTCGGCATCGCCGCGTCGCGCCGTATCCAGCGCCTGGCCGGTGCCTTGCGCGATCACCTTGACGTCGATTCCCGTTTTCGCCTTGAACAGCGGCAACAGATAGCCGAACAATCCGGAATCCTGCGTCGAGGTGGTGGAGGCCACCATGATGGAACGGTCCTCGGCGGTCGCCGGCGCGCCCGCCAGCGAGGCTCCCAGCAATCCGACCAGCGCCATCGACCAGAAACGACATCGCATCGTACTTCTCCTGTGGTTCAAATCACGAGATCGCCGCGCAGGAATGCAGCGGCCTCCGGCGTTGAGGGTCTTTCGAGAAAATCGACCGCCGTGCCCCGCTCGTGCACGGTTCCGCGCAGCATGAAGACGACGTCGCCGGCAAGCCGCCGCACCTGGCCGAGATCGTGCGACGCCATCACGATCCTGATGCCGGATTGCGCCGCCATCAGGACGATCTCCTCGACGCCGCGGGAGGCCGCCGGATCGAGGCTCGCGGTGGGCTCGTCGAGCAGCAGGATTTCGGGCTTGCGCGCCATTGCGCGGGCCAGTGCCAGCCGCTGCTGTTCGCCGCCCGACAGCCGCCGCGCCGCGCGCCCGGCGAGATCCGCAAGACCGACGCGTTCCAATAGCTCGGCGCCACGCGCGGCGCGCAAGTGGCGCGGAACGCCGGCCTGTGCCAGCGCATAGCCGATATTGGCGGCAGCGCTCCTGCGCAGCATCACCGGACGCTGAAACACCATCGCCCGCCGCTCCGGCGCGAGCGCGACGCGGCCACCCCAGGTGATCCGACCGGCCGACGGGCTGACCAGTCCCATGCAGAGCCGCAGCAGGCTGGTCTTGCCGGCGCCGTTCGGCCCGATGATCAGGGTCGGGGGCCCCGGGACGATCGTCAAGTTGACGCGGTCGAGCAGCCTAGTGGCGCCGACCTCGAGCGAGGCATTGTCGATCACCAGCGGAAGATCGCTCAGCGGTGCGCGCATCATCCGACCTGCCGTTCAGCCCAGATCCGCGTGCCCCAGACCGCGGCGTTGATCGCGATCACGATCGTCACGAGGATGAGGCCGAGCCCCATCGCCAGCGGCAGATCGCCCTTGGAGGTTTCGAGCGCGATCGTCGTGGTCATCGTCCGCGTGAACCCGGCGATGTTGCCGCCCACGATCATGACCGCGCCGACTTCGGCGGCGGCGCGCCCGAATCCCGCCAGCACCGCCGTCAGCAGGCTGAAGCGCGCATCCCACAGCAAGGTCATCATGCGCCCGCCCGGGCCGACACCCATGGCGCTCAGCTCGTCGCGATACTCGCTCCAGAGATCCTCGATGGTCTGGCGCGCCGGCGCCGCCACGATAGGAATGATCAGGATGGTCTGGGCCACGACCATCGCGGCCGGCGTGAACAGGATACCGAGTGCGCCGAGCGGTCCGGATCGCGACAGCAGCAGATAGACCGCGAGCCCGGCCACCACCGGCGGCAGCCCCATGAAAGCATTGAGGAGAACGATCAGGGCCGACCGTCCGTGGAATCGGGTCAAGGCCAGGAGAGCGCCGAGCGGCATCCCGATGAGGGCGGCCAGCGCGACCGCGGACAGGCTGACGGCGAGCGACAGGCGCACGATCGCAAACAGCGTCGGATCGCCGTCAAGAATGAGTTGCCACGCGCTCGATTGATCGGACATCACCTGCTCCAACCACGTTGTTCGGCAAAAATTCCGGCCGATGTCAAACTCTTGAGCTGGAGCATATACATGCATATAGATGCAGGATGGAATTTCTCACGACCAGCGAGGCGGCCGACTATCTGCGGCTCGGCGAGCGCAAGCTCTACGAACTCGTCACTTCAGGGGCTATTCCCTGCAGCAAGGTGACCGGCAAATGGCTGTTTCCCCGCCATGAGCTTGATCTCTGGGTGCTTTCCGGGATGGCGCGGCCGCCTGGCATGATGGTCACGGAACCACCGCCGATCGTCGGCGGCAGCCAAGACGCCCTCCTGGAATGGAGTTTGCGCGAATCCGGCTCGGGCCTCGCCACCCTCAATGAAGGGACCGGGCGCGGCGTCGAGCGCCTGCAGCGCGGCGAGGTGATGGCCACGGCGATCCATTTCCATGGCCAGAACCTGTCCGCCAATGCCGCGGGCGACGCCAATATTGCGACGGTCCGCGTCACACCCGGGCTTCACGACGCGGTGCTGATCGGCGTGGCGCGGCGCGAACAAGGGCTGTTGCTGGCGCCGGGCAACCCGAAAGGCCTCTATAGCCTGTCGGACGTTCTCGCCTCGGGCGCACAGATGGCCGTGAGACAGGCGGGCGCCGGTGCGCAATTGCTGCTCGATACCCTGCTGACGCGCGCGGGCGCCAGCCCGAAGGACCTGCGCCGGTTCGAGCCGCCCTGTCTCACCGGTCCGGATCTGGCCGCCGTGATCCGCGCCGGCCATGCCGATTGCGGGATCGCCACACGGGCGGCGGCGAAGTCGGTCGGGCTCGATTTCGTGCCGCTGTTGTGGGAGAGTTTCGATCTGTTGATGCGCCAGCGCAGCTTCTTCCGGCCGCCGATCCAGGCGCTGATCGGCTTCCTCCGCGACATCGGGCTGCGCCAGCGCGCCACCGAACTGACCGGATACGACACCACGCCCGCCGGCCAGATCAGATTTGCGGCGTGATGGCGCGGGCCGCACCGGCCTGCGGACCACGAGATTGACGGGCCTGACGAAATCATAGCACAAAATGCAGGCGGGCCGTCTCACGCCCGCCAAGGCAGGGCAAACAGGCCCGTCTCAAAAGGGCAGACATGCCCGTCTTGAAAATGGGAGGATGGCATTGATCTCAGCCCGCAGACTATCCGTGTTCGCCGCCCTCGCCTCCGCCATGCTGGCGTCGCCGGCCGCGCTGGCCCAGATCTCCGACGATATCGTGAAGATCGGCGTTCTCACCGACATGAACGGACCGGCATCGACGCCGACCGGACAGGGTTCGGTGACCGCGGCGCAGATGGCGGTCGACGATTTCGGCGGCACGGTGCTGGGCAAGCCGATCAGCGTGATCGTCGGCGATCATCAACTCAAGCCGGATATCGGCGGCGCCATCGCGCGGCGCTGGTATGACGTCGAACAGGTCGACCTGATCGTCGACGTGCCGGTTTCGGCGGTCGGGCTTGCGGTGCAGAACATCGCCACCGAGAAGAAGAAGCTGTTCATCGCCCATTCCACCGGCACCGCCGATTTCCACGGCAAGTTCTGCTCGCCCTATGCGATGCAATGGGTGTTCGACACCCACGCGCTCGCGGTCGGCACCGCTCAGGCCGTGGTCAAGCGCGGCGGCGACAGCTGGTTCTTCATCACCGACGACTACGCCTTCGGCCACTCGCTGGAGCGCGATGCTTCGGCCGTGATCACGGCCAATGGCGGCAAGGTGCTGGGTTCGGTCCGGCCGCCGCTGGCGACGCCCGACCTCTCCTCCTTCGTGCTGCAGGCGCAGGCCTCGAAGGCCAAGATCATCGGCATCGCCGCCGGCCCGCCCAACAACATGAACGAGATCAAGACCGCGTCCGAGTTCGGCGTGTTCAAGGGCGGCCAGCAGATGGCGGCGCTGCTGGCGCTGATCACCGACATCCATTCGCTGGGCCTGCCGGCGGCGCAGGGCCTGCTGCTGACCACCTCGTTCTACTGGGACATGGACGACAAGACCCGCGAATGGTCGAAGCGCTATTTCGCCAAGATGAACCGGATGCCGACGATGTGGCAGGCCGGCGTCTACTCCTCGGTGATGGTCTATCTCAACGCCATCAAGGAGACCGGCACCGATGATCCCCTGAAAGTGGCGGCGAAGATGCGCGAGAAACCGATCGAGGATTTTTTTGCGCGCAACGGCAAACTGCGCGAGGACAATCTGATGGTGCATGACCTGATGCTGGTGCAGGTCAAGACACCGGAGTAAAGCAAATATCCGTGGGACTATTACAAGATCCTGGCGACGATTCCGGGCGATGCGGCGTTTGGTCCGCCGGATCCGGCGTGCGCGATGGTGAAGAGGTAGATTTGCCGTCGTCCTGACGAAGGTCAGGAGCCATAACCACGAACGTTCGTGTCGTGCAAGCTGGAGCTCCAGCCAGCACACCAATGCGCATTGGTTAAACGAAATATTTTTCGCGCGGGGATTGGACAGGAATTCGCGAACGCCAGGTGATTTGCCTCGTCGCCGGCGTCGTCTTGTCCGCCAAGCCTGACCGATCATTGCACTTGATATAAGCCTGTTACCATGTTACATTGGTACCATGAAAGATATTGTTCGTACCCAAACGGGCGTTCGGATCGAGAGCCGCTTGTTGAAGGTCCTTAAGGCGCTCGCCAACGAGCTTGAGATTTCGCTCGGCGATCTCATCGAAGGCATTGTTCTTCATGCTTTTGAGGGGAAGGCGCCTTTTTCGCCCACAACGCTGAAGCAGATCAAAGCGCTCAGGGCTGTTTACGGGCTCGAGCTGACTGCCAAGGATTCGCACAAGCTCCGGGAGACCGGTGATGAATGATATCGAGGCGGCGCTCACGAGATTTGCGGAAGGCGATTGTGATCCCGCCAACTTCCCCCATAGGGAACACGTCAGAATGGGCTTCGAGATGTTGCGCCGGCATTCCTTTCCGGAAACCGCCCTGCACTTCTCGCACGCGTTGCGCAAAATGGCGATCCGTGGCGGCCGCCCGGAAGCCTACCACGAAACGATTACAATCGCGTTCCTCTCATTGATAGCCGAGAGAATGAGCGGCGCGAGTGATTTCGAAAGCTTCTCGTCTCAAAATCAGGATTTGTTCGACAAGCGCGTTCTTGAGCGCTGGTATCGTCCGGAACGACTCGCATCCGACGACGCGCGGCGCACGTTCCTACTGCCCTAGTGGGCCAGCTGATCGGTGCACTTGGAGCAAGCGTAGCCCGAGTGAACGGAGCGATACCCGGGTCCGGATCGCGTTCGCGTCGCGCAAGGATGGCCGGCTATCGCTCGTCGGGCCGGCGTCGAAATTATTTCTTCACCGGCGGGCAGACAATTCTGGTTGAACTGTGCAGCCCCGGGTATCGCTCTGCTCACCCGGGCCACGTTCGCTATTACAAGATCCTGGCGACCATTCCGTTCGATCAGGCCTTCGGATCGCCCGATCCGGCGTGCACGATGGTGAAGAAGTGATTGCGCGGACGTCGCGGATACGAGCGCCCGGCCGCGCTGAAGAGGCCGCCCGATGTGGCCCGCTCTTGCTGCACATGGCGACTTCAGCCAATGGGCGGGGCCGACAGAACGGTCCACAACGGCGATCAGCCGGCTGTCCAGAAATATTTGTACGTGCTCACGCTCATGTTCAGAGTCTCCCCGACGGCCCAGATCACCAGCGCGCCCAGGGGCAGAACTCCCTTGTCCGTAGCGTCGAAGCGCCGCTTCAGCTGCTCCGAAAAGAGAACAAAAGCAGCGGCCGGGGCCAATAGCAAAAGCCCGGTCATCGCCGCGATGAACAGAAAGAAGGTGATCTGGAGGCAGAACAGGACAAGAAACACCAAGCCATCGCTGACCAGGAAATACGGGAAGGTGAATATCTTCAGACCCCACCAGATGCCGCTGATATAGGCCTGCGTGGCGGCGACTGAATCACGGTATGCCGAGATAAGTCCGCGCGCGTCGAATGCCGGCACGAGGGGCGCCCAAAACGGATTGAAGCGCCCGAGCAGCGCAAGGCCCCATTCCACAGGGTAGAACAGGGCCGTCAGCCACGAATATGGCAGGAGCCATGCGATGAACGCGCAGACTGGGATGAGCGCGCCCGCAGTGGACCAGACAAAGGTTGCGGTAAGAAGCACGTCAGTCTTCTCATTCGCGACGGCTGCGAACTGGAAGACGGAATAAAGAAAAATGACCAGAAAGAACACAGGTACGAGATGTGATGCGCTGAAGACAAAGGTATGCAAGCCGACGAAGGTGGGAAGGGACAGGTAGAAGGCAAGCCACCAGGTGGATTTCGTTCGCTCGATGACGGCGTGCTCGATCCTCTTACGTTGGTCGGGATCCAAGATCTCCATGACAGCGAAGGGCACCGCGACAAACTTAAGCACGTCCGCCACGTAGCTGAGGGTCTGGACTGTCATGCTCTCAGCCATGTGAAACCCCTGGGGCGGGCAACAAATGCATGAAGGCATCAAATTTTCATCGCAGCCTTGTCAGGGAGCGATCAGCTCTTCGAATCGAGACTAACCATGGCAAGAGCTCGATACAGAAGCTGCCATCCAATCGCAACCTCAGGGCGCGGGCAAGCAAATTCACCCCAGACCTCACGCGTAACCCGTATTGACCTTTCGCGCAGGGTGAGTTGGAGGCGAAGCTGTAACCCGCCATCTCGCCAAACGTAACGGCGGATTACGCCTTCGCTCCAATCCGCCTGCGCGCCGGCATTCCACTTTGAACCTACGCGTCCGGTGAAGACCATGGGGGCCGGATGCACCTCATCCTCGACGCCACCTAAGCCTCGCTACTTCGCCGACCGTCGTCTCGCCTCGCGGTATACTGATCCGTCCCATCGCGAGATGCTGTCAATCGCCTGGCCTGCTCCCATTTGCTCGTATTGTCGGATATCCCGGTGTAGCGTCGTGGACGTATCGAGCAGGTCGATGCCCTCACCACCGGCGTGAAAGTAGACTCGCTGCCACTTGTCCTTGATTTTGCGGAACCCGTAGATCGCGCATCCGCCGCTGCCGCAATAGTCCCCTTGAAGCATTACGAAGAGGAAGGGTGGCTCACCGTCAGTCACTCGCACCCACGCTGTGTGTGCTCGCTCAGCGGCTTCAGGGGTATACTCATAATTGGAGCCCGGCCGTGTGAGCTCTTCCCGAAGAAGTTTGTCGAGGATGGTGGCCGCACGTTCATCAGGCGAGTCGAAGTGCACCGCCTCAGCGGCGTGAGCAACAGATATCAGCATGAGCAACCCAAAGGCGGCCACGACGATCTTGCGGGCACTGCATTTGCGGCGGTTCTTGCTTCGATTCTTCATGCTGCCAGCATGGCATGGCGAGCTTTCCACTTCCAGGCAGGGTAGCAACTCGGCGAGACGCGAAGCCGGATGATCGTTGATCCGGCGCAGCACGTCGACGAGCCAGGCCAGCAAGCGTAGATGGGGTAACGGGCCGCGGTGCCCCATCTACGCTTGCTATGAAATGATCGGCGTTACGCGCTTCGCTGCACCCGCGCGGGGCGCCCTAATGCGCCCCTCCCTCCAGCCAACGTCGTACCCAAGGATGCATCGCCAGACCGGGTGCCGTTTCCTTGAAGGCGCGCATAAACACCTCTCTCGTGGCCAGCAGCATCTTCTCAAGATCTGCATACTCGATTCTCTCGATCGAGGGACTTGGTTGCCAATTCGTCCGACTCCTACACACCGCGACATACGAGCCATTGTCGGGCGATAGCGCAATGGACCGTTCGATACCTTGCTCGTAGAAGTCGATTTCCGCGACCGTAATCTCATGAACGGCGCGAAGGATTTCGGGCAATTGCTCCAAGAACACAGGGAGATCGGTTTGAACATCAACCGGCCACCTGTCCTGACCAAACCCTGACACCACGAACTCACTTCGCTGGCCCATTTGACGGCAAATGTCTGTTAAGATCGAGCGAACGTCGTCTTCATGAGGATCATAGGAACGAGTCAAAGGTTGCATCGTTGGCGGTTCTTTAATGCGCAGTTCAATTCGCACAGCAAGCGTCTCTTGTGGTCCTACGATGGATATACAGTAGCAGCGTGGATGGGTTGAGCTCTTCGTGAAACCCAGCCTCTTCGCTCCACTCACCGTTCGCCTACTTCACCACCCCGATCTCGCGGAAATAGCGCATCACCCCCGGATGGATCAGCTCCGGCCTCAGTGCTGCGGCAACGGTGTTGGCCGCCGTGGTCTCGCAGGCCTGGGGCAGCTTGGCGCAGAGCGCGGCCTCGGCGCCGTGCAGCGTGCGGGCGAGGCGATAGGCTGTGTCGTCGGGCAGGTCATCGCGGGTCAGGACAAAACTCCACGATCCGACCGAGGCGATCGGGGCGTCCTGGTTCGGGTAGCTGCCGGCCGGCACCGTCAGCGGTTTGAGGAAGCCGTGTTTGGCCCTGATCCGCACGATCTCGCCCGCATCGGGTGCGATGAAGCGGGCGCCAGCCGGGCTCGAGGCCACCGCAGCGAAGCCGGGCCAGCCGATGCCGGCCCCCCACAGTGCGGCGACCCGTCCGTCCAGCACCATCTCGGGGCCGTCGCCGGCGCGATCGAGATAGATCGACTGGAAATCATCGTCCTGTTTCAATCCGAGACCGTCGAGCACATAGCGCGACAGGATCGGCAGGCCCGATCCCTTGGCGCCGAACGCGATCCTCTGGCCCGCGAGATCGTGGATCGTCTTGTAGGGGCTGTCGGCGCGCACCACGAACATCCCGGGACTGGAATAGATCGCGGTCAGGATCTTCAGATGCGCCGGCGGACGGCCTTTGCCGATGAACGCCTCATAGGCGGGCTCGCCGGCGACCAGCGCGAGATCGAGGGTGCCTGCTTCGAGCAGCGGGATGTTCTCGTTGCTGCCCTTGGTGTTGCGCGTCGTGATGGCCAGCGCAGGCTCCGCCTGGTTCATCACCTCGGCAAAGGCGTTGCCATAGAGCGGGAAGCCGCCGCCGGGCGTCGCGGTTCCCAGGCTGATCGGTGTCTTCTGAATGGTCTTGTCCCCCTGCTGCGCCGCGGCGGCGCCTGCGACGAGACCAAGGGCGAGGCAGAGGGCGGACACGAACTTCATGGATGGTCCACCTCTGGCGCCGATGCGCCGCACGACGATTGCTCGAACGACAATGTAGGCAAAATCCGCTTTGTATGAAAGCATGCTGGAAAACATCGCGATGACGACGTCGAGCGGAGGAACCATGACCGGATTGTTGCGCGCGCCCCTGATCGGGCTGGCCTGCCTTGTCGCCCTCGCCGCGCCCGCCGCAGCAGCCGACTATCCCAACCGCCCGGTGCACTGGCTGACCGGCTTCGCACCCGGCGGCCCGGTCGACACCGTGGCGCGCATCATGAGCCAGTGGCTGTCGGACCGTTTCGGCCAGCAGTTCATCGTGGAGAACCGCACCGGCTCCGGTGGCAATATCGCGGCGGCCGCGGGCATCAGTGCGCCGGCCGACGGCTATACGCTGCTGTTCGTGGGGCCGAACAACGCGATCTCGGCCTCGCTCTACAAGAAGCTGCCGTTCGATTTCATCCGCGACACCGTGCCGGTGGCGAGCATCATGCAGCTCACCAACATGCTGGTGGTCTCCAATGCCACGCCGGCGAAGACCGTTCAGGAGTTCATCGACTACTGCAAGGCCAACCCCGGCAAGATCTCGTTTGCCTCCTCCGGCAACGGCACCTCGGTGCACATGTCGGCCGAACTGTTCAAGGCGATGACCAAGTGCGAGATGGTGCACGTGCCCTATCGCGGCTCGGCGCTGGCGTTTCCCGACATCATCTCCAACAAGGTGCAGCTGATCTTCGACAATCTTCCCTCCGCGCTGGAACAGGCGCGCGGCGGCACCGTGCGCGCGCTCGGCGTCACCTCGCCGCAGCGCTGGCCAACCGTGCCTGACGTGCCCGCGATCGCCGAGACCGTGCCGGGATTCGAATCGGTCGGCTTCTACGGCATCTCGGCGCCGAAAGGCACGCCGCCGGAGATCGTCGAGATCCTGAACAAGGCGATCGGCGAGGCACTCAAGGATCCCAAACTGACGGCACGGCTCGCCGAGATCGGCGGCATTCCCAAGCCGATGACGCCTGCCGAATTCGGCAAGCTCGTTACCGACGAGACCGAGAAATGGCGCAAGGTCGTGGAGTTTGCCGGCGTGTCGGTGGATTAGGAACCCGCGCCCCACACCATACGCAGGTGAGAGCCTTCGGCGTCGTCCGCGGGCCGGAAACCGAGCCTGCGATAGAGCGACTGCGCGCGATGGTTGGACACGACGACGTGCAGATCGATGCCGGCGGCGCCGGCCGCGACGGCGGAGACTTGCGCCCACGACAGCAGCGCCGAGCCGCACCCCTGTCCACGCGCCTCCGGCAAAAGACCGATATCGACGACCCGCCACAGCGGCGCCGAACGATCCAGGTAGAAGCGCCCCACCGGCACATCCGCGCCCTCGCAATCCCGGCGCTCGACGATCCAGAAATCCGCGCCGGCGAAATGGGTCACGAGGTGATGGTGCTGGAGACGAAACTGATCGTTCAGCAGGGCGTCCAGATGGGCCTGCGGCCATCCCAGCAGGGTCATCTCCTCAGCCTGACAACTGGCGAAGAGGCCTTGCAGAAACGGCCAGTCCGCGTCAGCCGCATCGCGCACACGTAGCCCGCGCGTCGCAAGTTCGCGCGAACAGGGCGGCGACGGCGCCAGCCGCGCTGGAAATGGACTCCGGACGATCAAGGCTCCCCCCCCCCCGCATTCCGCCGACGACTGCGATCGGTTTACACCCGTCGACGAACCCGGACGAGTGGGCACCGCCGGTTGCGACCGCGGCCAGTCGATTGACTCTCTGAAATTCATTTATACGCTATAACTAATTCGCGATAGCCGCGCGAGTTCAACCTGCCCGAGTTGCTCGTAGGCGCGTTGAAAGATCAAGTGGGAGGATCAGCCATGACCCTGGGTTTCACGCGGGCGACTGCTGCTGCGTTCATGTTGATGGCCCTCGCGAGCGGCGCAAACGCGCAAGAGCGCGCGTTCGATTTTGCGTTGATCGGAGACATGCCCTATACCAAGGTGCAGGAAATCGAATACCAGCGCGTCCTCGCGGCGCTGAATGCCGCCGACCTTGCTTTCGTCGCCCACATCGGTGACTTCCAGTTCGATGCGACACCCTACAATCGCAATCCGGCGCTGGCCTCGATGCCTTGCGTCGATGACAATTACAAGGCGATCTACGATTCATTCCAGAGCATTCGCCATCCATTCATCCTGACGCCCGGCGACAACGACTGGTCCGATTGCTGGCCGCTCGAGGCCAGGAAGGTGGACCCGCTCGAGCTCCTCGCCAAGCTCCGCACGATGTTCTTTCCGGACAGCAGGAGCCTCGGGCAGAAGCCGATAGAGGTGCGCAATCAGTCCGCCGATCCGAATTTCCCGAAGTTCCGCGAGAACTTGCGCTGGTCGATCGGCGGCGTCACCTTCGTCACGGTCCACATCGTCGGCGAGAACGATAATTTTGGCCGCACCCCGGAGATGGACGCCGAGCATTTGGAACGGAAGGCCGCAAACATCGCCTGGCTGAAGCAGGCCTTTGCCGCAGCGAAAGCGGCCGACAGTCTGGGTGTCGTGATCCTGACCCAGGCCAATCCAGGCTTCGAGAGTTTCTGGCCGGAGAGCGCCAGGACCCGCTACTTCCTTCGCTTCGTCCCGCGCGGGCAGCCGGTGCCGAGCCGGCCACTGGCGTTCGGTGACTACATCCAGACGCTAGCCGAGGAGCTGGAGGGCTACGACAGGCCAGTCGCCTTCCTTCACGGCGACACTCATATCTTCCGCATCGACAAGCCGCTCTACAGCAAGACGACAAATCGTCTGTTTGAGAATTTTACGCGGGTGGAAACCTTCGGTTGGCCGGATAGCCACTGGGTCCGCATCTCGGTCGATGCCACCGATCCTCAGCTCTTTCGCTTCAAACCCGAGATCGTGCCGGAGAATGTGGTCAATCGGCGCGCTCACTGACACGATCGAGGCGTGCGCGGCCACGACTGGGTCACCTGGTCTGGAACTCATTCGGCCAAACGCCGATGTCAGGCAGCCGGGGGCGGTGGCACGCGTTGGGTGAGCGCGACGATCCGGGCCGGTGGGCGCAGACCGCCAAGGCGTCGGCTGAATTTGAGCAGCGGGCGCTCCACAAGGATGTTGAGCAGCAGACCGAGGGCTACGACGATGCCGGTCGTGACGATAACCAGCAGCAACGGCTGAATGGCTGGAAACAAACCCGCGATGGATGTGCTTGCCAACAACACCGTGTCCACCTGCGCCAGATAGATCGAATAGGACGCGTCCCCGAGCCGCGCCATCGCACGTTCCGGCCACGAGGGATCGATGCGCTTGCGGCTGACAAAGGCCGCCGCGGCAACCAGGCAGGCCGAAGGGACGCCGGACACGATGACACGGCCGGCAGGGTCCGTCACCAGCAACGCCGCGATCGCACAGGCCGCGGCAATTCGTACCGGCCAGCTGACCCGGCCATCCACGAACAGGCTGCCGACGATGACGCCGAAAACGAATTCGAGGATCATGGGATCGGCGAAGAACGAATAATGTCCAAGCGCGGCGTCAACACCGGGGACTCGTCCGACCGTCACGAGCGCGGAAAAAATCATCACGATGTTTCGCCAGACATCGCGCGTCAGCGCCATCAGCAGCGCAACGGCGAGATAAAAATACATCTCATACTCGAGCGACCAGCCGACATAGACGACGGGCATCTCGCCATCCGTGAAGGCAATGAACGCCAGCGATTTGAGGATATGGCGGGGCGTGAACCAGTCAGGCGTGCCGAACGTGGCGGGAAGCGCCGCGGCCAGGATCGTGACGGCGAAGATCACAAAGAAGTACAGCGGCACGATGCGCTCGACGCGGCGGCGCAGGAAACCCGTCGGCGTCAATCTTGCGCCATGGACCGCATCATGGGTCGCATAAAAAATGATGAATCCCGAAATGACGAAAAAAAGATCGACGCCACGGCCGCCGTAGGACAGCGCGAAGGAGACGGCGCCATGGGGAATCCTGAAGCCGTCAGGTGCGACGCCCGCGGCATGAAAGGCGATGACCGCGACGGCCGCGAAAAACCGGAGCACCTGGATATGGACGAGCATCCCGTGTCATTAGCGCGCGGCGAACCGCGGTCAAACAGAAATTCCCGGCATCGCTGCCAAGCCGCGAGGCGACGGTTATGAGCGGCCTCCTCCATCCATGAGGTTCGTCAAGACATCCGGAGTCCAGAACATGCCCGAAACGTCGTTTTTTACCCATGGCTGGCTTCAATCTTGCCCTGCTGAGGATGTCCGGGGAGCGGGTGGCGACACCACGAAAGCCTTGTCACACCGACCACAGCGCGCGCTCGAACGGGCGGGCGGGCAGAGGGGTAAAGATGCGCGCGCCAGTCGATCTGGACCTCGTGCTCGTCCAGCCGGTCGCGCCATTTGCGCAACGCGTAAGGCGACAGACGCAGAACTGCAGCATATTCGCGAACACTCATTCCGCTCCAGTTCATGGCCTCGACATGCATCGCCCAGAACGCCTGCGTGCCGCGGTTGCGCACGTCCGTGCCCGCGCTATTGCGCTGCCGTTGACGTCTCTTCAGTCCTTTCTCCCGCTCCTCACGGCGCTTCTCGCGGCGCAATTCCGTCTGATATGCCACAAGCTTGCGTGCAGCTTCCTCGCCAGCAAGATGCTGGAGCCAGCGCGTGAATGTCTTCTCGTCAAATCGAAACTGACGGCAGTATTCGGCTGCTGAGAGAGGCGCATTGCCACGGTGGGGTGTCCGATCGCGTGTGCCGAGAGCGGCACACGCGCGCGGCGCGGCGAGTTTCGTCCTCGATCGGCTTGGTCTGACCTATGTTGAGAAGCTGACAATCGGGCCCGGAGGACTGATATCATGTATATTCAATCCTGACGCTTTTCCGTCCCACCAGGCGCTGCCCGGGTGACTTGCCGCCGAGAACACCCCCCCATGCTTGAAGAGGTCCCCAACGTCACCGTTGTTCACCCCCATCTCGAGGTCGTTGTTGCCGTCGGACTGGATCAGCGAGCACTCGTAGTGCAGTTCCGGTGTCATTTGCTCATTGCTGTTGTTGCCGACCTCATCGATTTTCCAGATCGCGAGTCCAGCATCCGGCAGGGTCACATCGCGACCGCTTCGTTCACGATTCTCGATGATGAAATATTGAGTCTTGTTGCGCCGTAACAGTGCAAATTCGTTCTTCGTGGCCGCGAGGCTGATATTCGCAGCCGGTGCTATGTTGGAGATCTTGCTCGACCAGCCCGCTGCGTGACGCAGATACGCGCCCACGCGGTGGGGATTTTTCGGGTCGGCGTTGCCTCCCGCGCACATCAGGCAGTAGGCGCCGACGCCGTTCGATTCGTATCCATAGTCATACAGGTCGGGAAAGTCGCAGATCATGTGCCCGTTCTCGTGACAGAATGTGCCGAGGCTCAACTCCGAGGGCATGTCGGTGATCTGGTAATCATTGGCGAGCCTGCCTGCAGCGAGTTGCACGGGCGCCTGCAAGTGAAAGGAATGGGGCCAAAGGCCTTTGGCCCAATTGTTCGTAACCTTGCCGGCGTAGAATACATTGATGGCGTAGACGTATTGCTGATCGTCGGCGGTAAGCCGGCTGAAATCAAACCCGTTGAGTCGATGGTAAGTCAGCGCCTCGAGGATCAACTCGCGCGCGCGGATCGGTTGCTCCACGGTCTCATCGGTATAATATTGTCGCGGCTTCTTTGCCGTATACCAGGGCGCGACAATATTCGTGTAGCTGAGCTTTCCGTCCGAAACATCGAAGAAATAGTCAAACACCGATCCGTTGTTTCCAAAGCCCGAATATCCCTTGGCATTGCAGAACGCCTCGACGTCGGACAGCGGCAACGGTCCGGCCAGTTCGGGGAACTGGATCAGCAGGCAAAGCCCGACGAAATTTCCGACGGTCTGGCGCTGTGGTGGCGCGAGGGCCGGGCTACCGTTCGCCAATGCAGCGAGCGCTTGCATGCGGTGCTGCTCGCGGCGGGTTTGCCAACGCGAGCGCGAACGTGGCAATCCGGGCGACACAAAGGCGATCGGACCGCCATCGGCTCTTCTCGGCTTTACTGCTCGGGGTAGTCCCAGCGCCGCGGGGTCAACGCGTCCGGCGCGGATGCCTGAGGATTGCGGGTGGTCAGCGGTCGGCTCCGCGTAGTGATAAAATCCGGAAACCGGATCCTGCACCACTGTGTACCCATCGAGAGTGGTGAAGGTCGCCTGGTGTTGGTTACCGGTGCCGCGGACCTTGATCTGCGTCCCATCCGGCTGGGTAAAGGTGAATTCCCGATTGATAAACCGCATCGACATGGCGATTGCTCCTTGCGAGTGTGTTAGAACGTGTGTCTTCAATGAACGTCGGGATACGGGCTGGCTCTCAGTTCAGCCGATAGACGAAGGCCTTTGCCTGCCAGCCCTGGCCGGTCCAGGCCCGTGAGTCCGGGCCGAAGCCGCCATGCGACTCGAGGGTGCGGCTGCCGGAGATCAGGACGACATGGCCGATGTGGCTGGGTGAATCCTGCGGCCGCAGAAATGCGATCCGCACCCGATTGTCGTTCAGGCCGCCGTCTGCGATCGGCACGCGTGGGAAGCCCTTGTTACGGATCCAGTCGTGCTGCACCACGGAGCCATCGGGGAATGCGACCTGCGGATTGGTCGCGAGGCGGATCGCTTCGCGCACGAAGCCGCTGCAGTCGATCCTGGTGAAATCCACGCCTGGGACAGCGCCGTGAGACGGCACCTTCGCGCCGAGCCCGTAGGTCACGCGCGGATGCGACGTCATGCAGGCATTGAGGAACTGCTGGGCGCGCGCGATGTCGATCGGCATCTGCGGTGGCCCGGCCGGTGCCGGCGCTGCGGCGGCCGCCTGCTCGATCTCGCGAAGCCCGAGATTGGCGATGATCCGAAGTGACTCGAAGTCCGCGATCTCACTACCGTCTTCCATGACCGGGCGAGCAGGATCTTCTTCGACGACGCCGAACTGCGCAGCCATCGTCCTTGCGAAACCCGGCGCGGCAACGGGCGCTGGTGCGATCGTTTCGGGCCGCGGCGCCATCGCAACGCCGCTACCGCGGTCATGGCCGAAGCCGAAGCCCGACGCGGGATCACGCCTACGGCCGTCGAGAAACCAGTCGGAATCGAAATTGTCGGAAACACGGACCAGGATAGTGAGAATCAGGAAATAAAGGAAGAATCCGACGGCCAGTCCGATCGCATAGGCGCCAAACAGATCGGGGTTGCGTTCGAACAGCGCCAGCACCGCGCCACCGCCGATCGCGCCGATGATCGTCGTGATGTCACCGATCTGCACGTCTTCCTTGCGGTAGCGATTGACGTAATAGACATACCAGCCAATCACGATGCCGAATGCGAGCGCTCCTGTCATTTTCCAGTCCATTTCATCCTCCGTTATGATTGATCGATGACGCCGACCGCCTGATCCCCAAAGCCGCCGATGCCGCAAGCGCGCCGACACCGAAGCCAATCGATGCCGTCAGCGCGCCGTCTGATCCGACATGAAGGAATGCCAGCGCCGCGGCACCGGCAAACATCGCAGCGGTGAACAAGATTGCGCGCGAAATCATGCCCAGAGTCCCGCGCGTGCCGCGTGTCACCGAGAAGGTAATCCAGCCCAGGACCAGGCCAAGAGCAGCAGAGCCGACGATACCCACTCGCGCCTCCATTCCGGTGGACGGGAGTTCATATCGGTTCATTCTTGCAACGCACGAGCGTCTGCGCACCTAGGCGAGTCCCCAGCTTGTCAGCACCGGCAACGCCGCGCTTCCCCTTCATGCGGGACAACAAGCCTCGCGTCCGCGCTCAGCGGCCGCGGTATTGAACGAAAGGGGCACGTCATGTCGTGGTTATCGCGTGAACAGATCAGGGCCAATTTGGTGGCCGAGATGACGGGCCGGTTTCCGGCGCGCCACGGCAACTTTCCCGACAAACTGGCGATCGAAAGCCTCGGATTTCCGAGCGACGAGTCGCGGCGTGAATGGGGCAAGCACCTCAACCGCGCGCCGTGGTTCACCGGGTGGTTCACGCCAATGGAATTTCTCAGCTGCGTCACGGTGGGTCCGGTCGATCCGCCGCAACCGAACCTGGTCGACCTTCTTTTCAACACGCAAGTGCGCCCGCCCGAACACCAGATCGCACACGCGACCGCGATGGGGCTTCCGCGCCCGGATTCGACCGGTTGATAATGGAGGCCAACATGACCACGATCCGACACAGCATTTCGGCGACATCTGCGAGCGGCGCACTTCTGCTCGGACTGGCGATGCAAACCGCGAATGCCGACTGTCTCGACGACTATGTTGCGCGCAACAGCGCAAAGCGCCCGATTGCCGCAGCCATGAACGATCCGGCATTCCTGCAGTGCAGGCGCAATCCCAACCCGGGCGATCGCCAGAGGAAACTGCAGCGCGAAGCCAAGGCCGGCGAGGTATTTTCCCCGGCGATGAACCACGGCGATGTGCCCAATCCGGGCCCGCTTCCGCCCGTCTATTTCACGAACTTTTATCCCATGCTGCGCAACAGCTTCAGCGACGTATGGTTGTTCGACAAGAGTAAAAAAGTATCCGACATCGAGAATGCCGAGGGTGCGCAGTTCTCCATCGCGGATGACCGCGTCGCACAGAACCGGAGCTGGAGCGCGCACGCGATGGGCGCGATCGTGTTCCAGTATCTGCACAAGCGATACCCGAAGGACGGCTCGTTCAACTTCGTCGGCCTCAGCCTCGCGCCCTACGTCCAGGTTGACCGGATCACGAACAGCAATCCGACGGCGGCGGTCAATAACGTCGACCAGATCGTCTATGGCGGGTCCGCCGAAATCGGCTTCGACTTCGGGCCGGGCGCGAGCTATTTCCGCGTGCGGGGGGCAGGCGTCGAGGACCGCATCGCCGGTACCACCGCGGGCTCGTTCGTGGGAGAATGGATTCCGATCATTGACGGTGTCATCAATTCGCCGCGTGAGTTTGGCGGCATCCCGATCTCCTTCATGCTCGGCCCGGAGCTCATGATTCGTCGCGACGAAGTCATCGTCCAGGACTTGACCGGCGCGAAGCAATATCTCACGCGCGGTGGCGCGCATATCGTACTCAACTACAAGGCGATTCCGGATGCGCTGTCCAATCCGTTCGAGGACATCGGCTTCCTGAAGAGCCTGCACGGCAATACGACGTTGAGTTGGCTTCGCACGGCCGACGGCCGAAGCTACAGCCGCTTCAAGTCGTCGATCGGCTACAACATCGATACCGAAGGCTATGTCGCGCTGAACGCGAGCTATACCAGGGGCCGCGACGAGGACACGGGCCGCCGGATGGACCTCTGGCAGATCGGTCTCACGGGAAAACTGTAGGGGCGGGGCCGCGCCGGGGCGCATCGCGCTTGATGCGTCCCGGCGCGTGGGCCACCGCATTGCTTCTCGCTAGAGCGGAATGATTCCATGCTTGATGCCGGTCACGACCGCCGTCATGCGATTGGCGGCTCCGAGCTTGCGCATGGTATTCGCAAGATGAAATTCGACCGTTTTGGCGGAAATGTCGAGGATCAAACCGATTTCCCAGTTGGTCTTGCCTTCCTTGCACCAGCGCAGGCACGCGGTCTCCTGGACCGTCAGGCCTTGCGCAGGCTCCAGGATGCGCCATGCCGTTTGATCCATGCCTTCCTCCTCGATCCCAGTCGTCAGACTTACCCCCACTGAAAAAAGCGCCGTCCGGTTTCCCGGACGGCAGTTTGCGAGGTTCACGATCCGACGGCCCGCAGCGATCTTCCGCAGCGGTCGTGAGCGAAGTGTGAGCGCGGCGTGATTGGACGGCGACACGGGGGGCAGGCCCCCTCACCCGCCCGTCAATGTGTCCGGCCATACCGGCTGACGTGAGCCGCGCGGGGGAGCTAGCTGGCCATGCAAATGGGGGGGCGGGTATGAGCAGACACGGGGACGGCGCAATTGCGCAGGGGTTGCGCGCCGAACCCGGTCATCTGGAATCATTGGCGACGAACGGCGACGCCCCAGCCAAAATTGAAGGATCTAGACATTTCCTGTGCGAGGCAGACACCCCTCCATCCGCCCGGCGATTCGCCCGGCCACCCCCGCTCGCGTCAGCCGCGCGGCATTCACGATGAAATCACGGAGGGGGGAGCTAGCTGGCGATGCATAGGGAGATGCAGCGATGAGCAGACACGGGGTAGCGGATTTCAATTGAACAGATCTTGCTGGGCGGACCTCGACTTTTTGGAATCACCTGCGACGAACTGCGACCTCCCGGCGGCGGATCTGAGGTTTGTCCGATCGCTTATGCAAATCCGCCTCCGCGAGAGCGATTGGCGCCTTTCCGATCGTGCCTCGGAGGTGGCGAAGCGGCCGAAAACAATGCCCACGACGTGTCCGAAGAGCCGAGACATCAGGCGCGCGCCCGGTTGGCGCCTGGTTCAGAGCGAGCCGTAACGAAGCGAGCCCCAATTCAAAAGTGAACAAGAGGAGTAGGCATTATGTCCGCAGCAACGCCATATACGCAAAAACTGATCTCCCTTGCATCGGCCGAGTTCGATGCGTTCCATGAGATTCAGGAGACCGAGGAGCCACTACGGTCGCGGATCGACGAGTATTGCAATGCGATCGGTATTGCGCCGCCGGATGACATCGATGACTTCCCCTGGTCGGCGACCTTCGTCTCGTGGTGCATCAAGACCGCGGGAGCGATGCCTTCCGAATTCAAGTTCAGTGCGGCGCATGCCGTTTTCGTCAAGGCCGCGATCGCGAATGCCGACACCGAAGCCGGCGTGTTTCGCGCTCGACCGGTGGATGTCTACAGGCCCAAGGTCGGCGATCTCATCCATCGCAATCGCAACGGCGGCCGGATTACGTACCAGCAGGCCCGCAGACGGGAAGACTATGCATCGCACAGCGCGATCGTTGTCGAACTGATCAAGAAGGACGGCGCCGGATTCGCCATCACGATCGGAGGCAACGAGGGCAACTCGATTGGCCGGCAACGTATCCCGCTGAAGTCAGACGGACTTGTCCGGCAGACCGCTGCCAACCCGTACATCTCGATCGTCGAGAATCTCAAGGTCGATGCGGTCTCTCATGAGACTGCGCCAGCCGGTGCGCGCGACGGGTCCGGCGATCCGGATGAAACCAGGGTGTGGATCGATGACACCGGTTCGCTGCGGACGGCGATGGCTAAGCGTATCGTTGACTTCGAGGCGCGGCGGGATTCGGAAGGGCGTATAGTGGTGTTCCGGCTCAAGCCGGAGGACGGCGGCGGACGCTACGAGGTCGCCGGCATCAACGAGCGTTACCACAAGGAAGAATGCGATCAACTTGTCGAACTGATCCGCGCCGGCCGGCAGGTGGAGGCGGAGCGGCGTGCGGCCGAATTCATTGCCCGCTATACGGATGGACCGGCAAGCTGGACGCACAATGCTGGCGTCGAGTTCTACCTGCGGGACTCGGCATTCAATCGCGGCCCCGGCGGCGCCGCGTGGATTCTGCAGAAGGCGCTCGGTGTTCCAACGGATCGGCAGGTTGGCCCGATCACCCTCGCCGCATTGCATGACGCCGAAACGCGCCCGCACGCATTGCTCGACGGCTTGCGTGCCGCGCGCGAGGCTTACGAGCGTTTGAAGCGCGATGAGGACAGCATTTTCTGGAAGGGCCTGGTCAATCGCTGGAACAAGGCTCGCGAATTCGCGCTCACATTGATGGAAGGACCGGTTGACGCGCACGACCGGGCCGAAACCCCGGTACCCTATCGCTTCGATCCGTCGGCCCAACCGTTCAAGCTACGCGAGCCGGATGATGCGAAGAACCAGGGAAAACCTCTCGTCCATATCATCAGGAAAGGCGTTCGGTGCGACACCGAAGCGAGGGGACATGCGACGCCGGACGGACGCTCTCCGGCCGAGATCGTGGTGGATGCGTCGGAAGGGTTCATTCCGCTGTGGGCGCCGGACACTATGCTGAGGTGGGAATTTCGCGAAAGCTCGTTCCTGGCCTTCGACGATCCGCAAAAGGCCAAGACGGCGGTCGAGCGGTTGTTCGCGGCCGCCGTTCTCGAATGGGGAAGCGCCGCACCGGTCAAGTTCACGAAGAACTCCGACGCATGGGATTTTGAGATCGTGATGCGGCAGAACGACGACTGCAACAATCACGGATGCGTACTCGCAAGCGCATATTTTCCCGATGCAGGCCGTCACGAGCTCGTTCTGTATCCGAAGATATTTGAACAGGAAGCGCGGGAGCAGGTCGAGACGCTGATCCACGAGATCGGCCACATCTTCGGGCTTCGGCACTTCTTTGCCCAGGTGAGCGAGACGGCGTGGCCGAGCGAGATCTTCGGATCGCACCGGCGATTCAGCATCATGAACTACGGGGAGGACAGCAGGCTGACCGACGACGACAAGGCAGACCTGACAAAACTCTACCAGCTGGTCTGGGCCGGCACGCTGACCCACATCAACGGGACGCCGATCAAGCTGGTCAAGCCGTACCACGCCATGGGCAGGGGCAGGGAGAGCTTGGTTGCCGCAATGATCGGGGCCGCCGGGTCTTCCGTCGCGGGATATACGAACACGACGAGGGAAGGGTAGCATGATATGAACTCACCTGCGCGTCGTCTCGTCTGCATGGCACTGTTGTGCTGCGTTCCGCTCCCGTCCGCTTCCTTTGGCGCGGAGGTAATCCTTGCACCTGCGACGACCCAGTGGAAGATCAACGACGTGACGGAGAACAAGGATCTCAGCGGGATCGCCTGCATGAAGATCGGCGCTTTCCAGCGCTGCATCATCGCGATCGACGAGGGGTCTTCGGCTTCCATCGCGCGGATGGAGGGAACGGAAATCAGGCAAGAGCGCCTGGTTCCGCTCCTGCCAACGACGGGGGACCCGGAACTCGACGCAGAAGGCGCTGCGTACGATCCCGAGACCAAATTCTTCTACGTGGTCGGCTCGCACGGCAGGAAGCGCCATTGCTGCGAAAGCAATTCTTCGGCGTTCAATCTGATCCGCTTCCAGTTGAACGGGAGCGAAAACCTGCCGGAGAGCCCGGTTTTGGAAAAACCCGAAATATCGAAACCTCTGGAACCGGCGTTGAAGTCTTCGGACAAGGTGGGGCCGCATGTCGGCCTCTGTCTTGGAACGAAGCCCACCGAGAAGCAAAAGAAGAAGGGCTGCGAGGTCGAGCGCAGGCAGGGCGCGAACATCGAGGGCATCGCGATCTACCAACAAAAACTCTACATCGGGCTTCGCGGACCAGTTCATGGCCGTACGGCGTATCTGATGCGTTTCGACGCGGACGGTGTCTTCAGCAACGATGAAGCCGGCGCGACGATCGAAGTGACGCTCGGGTCGCCGGATGAATCAGGGTTTGGCGTTCGAGATCTGGCGGCTGTCAAGACCGGTTTGTTGATCCTGTCCGGCCCTGAAGACGATGAACCCGGTCAGGCCGCCCTTTTTCATCTCGACCCGGAAAAGGACGTGCTCACTCCGCTTGGCAAAATCTCCGGGCTGGCGGCCGAGGCGAAGCCCGAAGGTCTTCTGGTTCTGGAGGATTCCGATCAGCAATATCGTGTGTTGATTATTTCTGATGGCGTCAAGAACGGGACGCCCGCCGAATACGTCATAAGGAAGTAGTTATATTCGGCATTGGTGAGTGCTTGCGTGGCACTGTGGCCAGCTATTCAGCTCCTTCCGAACTTGCCGTGTATGTCCCCCAGTTGGCACCCCGTGCTTGCCAGTCGCCCTGCGGCGTGAGGCTTTCCATGCTCAAATACGCGCTTCCCATCTTTTTCGCAGTGAGGCCCTCCATGGTCTATGAACTGATAAGATCCCGCCTTTCGGATATCGTTCCGCTCAACAACCTCTTGGGTATCAAGATCGTCTCGGTTGGCGACGGCGTCGCGGAAACGCGGCTGCCTTTTCGCAGCGAAATCACGAACCATATCGGATCGGTTCATGCGGCAGCGATTTTCGGCCTTGCCGAGGCTGCATCGGGCGGAGCGATGTCCGGCGCATTCGCGCCGGTGGCGACCTCCATTCGGCCGGTCGCAGCAAGCGCCACCGTCGAATTTTCCAGAATAGCGCAGACCGATCTCGTCGCGCGCGCTAGCACACGTCTGGCGTCAGCGGATTTGAGAGAGGCGCTGCAGCGGGACGGCAAGGTCGTTTTCGACGTTGCGGTAACGCTGCAGGACGCCTCGGACGCCGAAGTTGCGCGAGTGACCGTCTCATGGCACGTCGCCATGAAGAAATAACTGGCCCTGTTCGTCCGCTGGAGCGGACGCCGCCTTTTTTCGGCGGGCAATCGGTCCGAGAACCAGGTTCAACAGCGGGTCGGACCAGCCGTTGACGCTGGAAAAGTCGGACTCAAACAGAACATGGTGAAGATTGTGCGTCGCCGGATTGAGGAGAATTCGGCACTGCTGTAGGATCCTTATCGGAGTCGGAATTGGCACGGCTTCGAATAGTTTCGCGAACTCGGTGACCTGTTCGGTGGGGGACGGCAGCAGACGGATGCGGGCGATACACGCATGCAGCTCTTCGGGAGGAAGAATCGATCCCATATGGGCGTATGAATGAATTTGGTGAAAGAAAAACCCCCACGCGCTCATTCCGAACAGCGTGGCAAGAACGGCGAACCATGCGCCACCCGACGGATGTTCACCGGCGAGGTAGAACACCAGAATCGACAGCGGCAGACTGCACCAGCATCCCTTGGTGAGATTCTCGGCGTAGTTCGACGGATCGAGCGTCGGATAATCGTGATGCTCGCGGAACTCCATCGCAATGGGACCGAGAATCGGCATCTTGTCCGGAAACACATAGTCGAAGCCGAAATGGGCCAGACCCGTGAATGCGTCAGCGAGGAAACCGCTGGCAAGAAAAGCCAGCACGACGAGAAACCAGCTTGCGCTTTCGTGATGCAGGATCCGCACACCGGCGGCCAGAACAAAGCCGGCCGAGATGACGACGAGGATTTTGGAAGACTTCGGGAGTTGCAGCGTTGACATCAATGTCTCCACTCAAAAGCGAGTCCATTCACGGACGGATTATTTGTTTGACGCGCCAAGTCCGAGTTGGCGGTTTCGGGAAGGATCACGAGCCGGACGGTCCAACGGCTCCTGGCCATCTTCCGCAGCACTCGTGAGCTAAGTGTGAGCGGGGCGTGATTGGGCGCAGGGAACGGCGCAAGCGACCGGTTAGTCACCCGCCCGACCGCCTCGGTTCGCGTGAGCGGCGCGCCATTCACGATCAAATCACGCTGGGGGGAGCTAGCTGGCGATGCATAGGGGGAGACGGCGATGAGCGGACACGGGGGTAATGGGTTTTCGATTGCGCAGCTGTTGCGCGCCAAATCTCTTCATCTGGAAGCATTACCGACGGACAGCGTCGTCCCGACCGAAGACCTCCCGCTCAAAATTGAAGGATTCAGACATTTCCTGTGCGAGGCAGACACTCTGCCACCGGACAAGCAGTTCAAGGTCTATGGCGAGGATCCGCTCAAGGATGTGCCAAGGCTGGGCGAATTGATGAAGCGGCTTTCGGTACGCATGAACAAGCCCCCAAAGTGGGAAAAAGCCGCAGGCTCGTCGGCCTCGGACGAAAATCCGGAAATTCCGGCGGGCTACACATACCTGCTTCAGCTCATTGCACACGATCTGGTTCAGACAAATTTTTCACTTTCCATCCTCGGAGGTGAGGCGCTCGGTGTCCGAAACGACCGTGCCTATCGGCTGACGCTAGACACCATCTACGGCGGCGGGCCGGATGCTTGCCCATTTGCCTACGCGCACGACCCGGTGCGCGGGACGCGGTCGAGGTTGTGCCTCGGCGGCGGCGAGGCGACCGACACGTTTCCTGAGATGAAGCCGAAGGGCCGCGACATCGGGCGCTCATACCGCAATTTCAGCACGGCCAGCGCAAAGCACGGCCTTACGGAAGTTCTGATCGCCGATCCACGCAACGACGATCATGCGATCCTCGCGCAGCTGACCGCACTCTTTCACCAGTTGCACAACGGCCTAGTCGGCAAGCTGGAACGGCGCTTTGCGGGAAAGACAGATTTCAGCGTCAAATCCGCGTTCGAACGCTTCCTGTGCGCGCGGGGTGCCGTGACGCTGATCTATCGAAATATCATCCGCTGCGACGTTATGGAAAAGCTTCTGCATCCTGTCATATACGACCGCTACAATGTCAGGAATCCGCCTTTCCTGGATCGATCCTGCGTTCAACCGCGACCCGGCGAAAGCGACGCGCTGCGGGCTACTCGCCTCCCGGATCGCGGTTCTTTCATCCCCCTCGAGTTCACCCATGGCGCCTTCCGCTTCGGCCATGCGATGGCGCGAAAGATATACCGGTTCAATGCAGTCCCGGCTCACGAATTTGGGCTCGACGAAGCACTGCGCGCTAACTCGCTCAAGCGCGCGCTCGACATGCCGCTGGACCACAGATGGATTGTCGACTGGTCGTTCTTTTTCTTGCTTCCCAATGAGGAAAATCGACACTGTCAGCTAAGCCGGCGTATCTCGCCCAACTATGTTGAAGGCTTTAACGACCCCGATCTCTTTCCCGCAATTGACGACTCAAACGAGACCGGCGTTGCATACAGAGACTTGATCAGCGCCTCCTGTGCTGGAATGTGGTCCGTCGACAGCCTCATCGAGGAAATTCGAGAACGATGTCCCTGCATCGTGAAAGCGAGCAAGCTGCTCGACGACCGCTGTTACCGCACTGAACGTCTGCGCGAATGGCTGCAATGGCATCCCGGCATCTTCGAAAAATGCGATATTGAAACGCTCGCCACGGACCCGCCGTTGCCGTTCTTCATTCTTTTTGAGGCTGCGACCGAACCCAAAGACGATCCGAAGCAGGGAACGAGGCTCGGCGTCCTCGGATCGGTGATCGTGGCCGAAGTGATCTTCGGGGCGCTGGCCGGCGATCAGCTTCCGGCGGAGAAGGGAGCAAACAGCCTTCGGGAATCGCTGTCAATGCTGTCGCAGAGCCTCTTGCAGGCGGACTGCTTCGAAGATTTCACGGATGTCAAAACCATGGGACAGCTCGTCGAATACACCGCGACGGTCGCCAACCTGGTCGACGCCGATCCGCCATTCCTTTAAACGCGGGTGTATTGAAAACAAGGTCCAACCAGAGGAGAAGCACATGAAGTTCGATCAGTACAACATCGGGAATTACATAGCATGGGGAAAGCTACTGACGAAATGGGCCGAGAACCCCGGCGAGCGCCCGGCGGCAGGCCCCATCAAGCAGCTAACGGACGCGATTGACTCTGGCATTGGTTTTGAGCTGCACGCCGACCGCAAATACAAAACGTTCAGATTCCTGGAAAACCCGACCACGGACGATGAGCTGGTGATTGTCATGCCGCCAATCAAAATCATCAACGATGCCAAGGCCGACCTCGCGAACGGTTATAAGCTTCCGAAATTCTACGGGGATACGTTCGGCGTTGCTCTGGACGTACCTGAGGCCAAGCGCGAAGGCTTTCACATGCAGCGGATCGCCGAATACGTGATGAAATGGTGCGGCTGAGCCGCAGCCGGCATCACCAGGCGTGATGCTGCAGGCCATCGACCGGAAGGCCTGCGCCGCGGAGGCCGTCGCACAGGCGTTCCCAATCCTCGCGCCGTGCGATCGGATGGGCGTGCAAAAACCAGCGCGCAATTTCCAGATCGCTCGGCGTTCGGCTGCCGGACCAGAGCGAACGAATGGTGTTGAGAAATCTCTGCCCCTCGACGCGCGCCTCGTCGGGCCTGCCGAGGTGATAAAGCGCGGCGGTCTTCCAGCCCGCGAGCGGCTTGCCGACATTGTTGGCGCGATCGATCGCCTCGATCGCATCGACGTAGTTGCCGCGCATGAATTGCAGCGTCGCGCGGTAAGGCCAGTGCAGCGGCGTCGGTGCCCACGACACCTTGAGCGCCTGGTCGACCAGGCGGCTGCCGATGTCGAAATTACCGCAGAATCCATGGCAGGAGGCGGCCGACAGCAAGGTCCAGGGGTCGTTGGCGTTGAGTTCGCAGGCGAGATCCATGTGCACGCCTGCCTCCGCATATTGCTGCACCATGGCGTTCGACCAGCCGAGACAAAGCTGGGCGCGCGAGTCGACGGGGTCGAGGCGCACGGCGGTTCTCGCCAGCTCGAGCGTCGCCTTCGACCGCGCGAGGTCGCGGAACAGGCCCGGAAACACGAAGTGTTCCGTGTTGTTCATCTGCACCAGCGCGCTGTAGCAGGGAGAAAAATTCGGCGCCATGCTGATCGTGTCCGACAGCAGCTGGATCGATTTTTTCCAGTCGTCCGCGCTGAGGCTTCCGAAGCTGACCTGGGCCCGCAGCCAGCGATCGTAGACGTCGAGCGAGACGTCGGGATGCGCCGCAACGCGCATCAGCCGCTCGGTCGACAGATAGACATTCACCGAGACGGCGGTGCGCTGGACGATCCTTTGCTGGGCCCTGAACCAGTTCTCGAGACTGAGCTCGAAGTTGTCGCTCCAGATATACAGCCCGGTGTCCGCCTCGCGCAGCGTGAGGACCAGGCTCATCGTGTCGCTCGCCTGATAGGCTGTTGCCGCGATGGTGTAGCGCGACGCCGAGACGTGATCGTCGGGCGGCTGGGACGGCGTGCTGTCGCCGACATACCACTCCCGAAACTTGGCCAGGCACGCAATGAGGTGATGCCGGAAGCCGTGCACCAGGTGGGCGCGATCCGCGCTTACCCCGTTGAGGCTGAACGGCTCCACCAGGATGGCAATCTTGGCAGCGGTTCGCGAGAAGGTCTGTGGCTGGAGCTGCGCCACGGGCGAACCGTTCGCCGGGTGTTCCGCGACGATGGCGGGAATGACCGCGGTCTCAAACTCGCCATTCTTGATATCGGCGATCAATTGCTGGGTCTTGACCGAGGGCTCCATCCCGTATTCCTCATCCAGGATGTCCCACAGCGTCTTGTAGATCCGCAGCGCACCCGCCAGGTCTCCCTCCTCCGCCCGCGACTGCATCGTGTAGCGGCATGCTTCCTCATGGGTTGGATCGAGGCTGATGATCGCGTCGGCGAGTTCGCGGCGCGATGCCCGGTCGAGAACGGCATTCTTCAGCCCGGCCTCGAGGGCGCGCAGAATGCGGTCGTGAAAGGTCTGCCGCTTGGCGAGAAGCCATACGCGAAACGAAGGATCGATATCGTCGAAACCGGCGAGCAGGGTCTCGGTCAGCCTCGACGCGTTCACGATCAACGGATGTGCGCGCTGCGCCTCGGCGCCCTCGATCGCGTTCCACAGGTCGACGCTGATGCTGTCCTGCTCCATTTCGACGTGAAGCTTTTCGATGCGCAGGCCCGCATATCCGATTTCGAGAAATGCTTCGCGCAGTTCGTGAAGGACCTGGCGAAGCGATGCACGAGCCTTGTGTTCGTCGGACTCGCTCCAGAGCAATCCCACCAGGCGCTCTCGCGTTTCCTGCGAACGATCGAGCAGCGCGAGGTAGCCCAACACCGCGCGGGATTTGCGACTCTTGATCCTGACTTCACGACCGCCGAACCGGACTGCGAGATTTCCGAATACGGAAATACTCAGGGTTTCGCGCGGATGTGTTGATTGTCCAGTCCTGGCGACAGGCCGCGGCGTAGCACTGTGGACCGTCACTTCTCTGTGTCCCCTAAGGCGAAAGTATAATAAAACACAACTATAACAAACTTATTCCCTGTGTATAGACCTCGCCACCTCCGGTGCGCTTTCGAACCGCCATCAACCGCTCGGTCATGACATCGCAGGGTTCTAGCTGCAGGCAGGGCGCGATAATCCTCACAACCGGAACTTGAAACGCCGGCCGGGTCAGGTCGATGGCGTAGGTTTCGATGCCATTGGCCGACAGTCGCTCGACCAGCGACGCCAGTGCCTGTGCGGGTGTCGCGGCCGCGATCTCACGATGCCGGCGCGGCGGCGCGACGGGGTGCAGCAGTTCGCAGCGTGCGGCATCGATCGCGCTGCGGCGCGTCACATGAAGCTGGTCGTATTCACTCAACGTGCTGCCTTCGCGGCGCTTGGCCTCTACCACCGCATAGGCCAACTCCATCTGGCCCATCTCCACCAGCGCCGACTGCGCAGCCGCGCCCAACGTGGTGCGTGCCGCAAAACCGCAGGCAATCCCGCGCCCATCCGGAAGCGAAGAAATCGCCACCACACTCGGCACATCGAGGTCGGTGGTGATGTCGAGAAGCCAGGTTCCGCGGCGCCCACTTCCTTTGCGCATCTGTGCGACCAGTCCGGACGCAGCCGAGAGCGTGTCGTCTTCGAACGCAACGAGCCGCCCGCGCGCGCCGCCGCGCCACCACTGGCTCAACGCGTCGCGCTCGATCAGCTCGAGCATCCCGTGGACCGCGGCGGCCTCGAACGAGGGGCCGGCCGCGCATCCACAACTCAATCGGTATGGAGGAACCAGGGTCCTGCGCTCGGCTGGACGCCGCAGCGCAAGGTCCACGGGAAACAACACCTTTCGGGCGTTTGACAACTGCGTCGCCTCGACCCAGTCGATCTGGTCCGAAACCTGGCCCGCCGATCCAGCCAGCACGCGCGACACCATGTGGCTCGACTGGGCATCGAGCGAAGCCAGGCCATCAGGGAGCGCCACACGCCAGGGCCCGTCGTCCGCGGTTTCGAACTGGGAAAGATACTCTATGCCTTCGCCGATGCAGCCTTCGAACGCCTGCCGAAGCGACAGCCCCGCACCCGAAGCGCTGATGCGCGGGTGCTGGTGATGCATCGGATCGACGATACCAGGGCTGACCTCAGCGCCGAAAAAAAACAGCCCGGGAGCGTCCGGAGAGCCCAGTCGAAATACACGAACAAACTGGCTTGCCGCCATGAGTAGGGCAATGCGTTGGCGCTTAAGCTCGATATCGGCGCCTCGGTCGGACGAGTATCCGAGCTGGGCGAGAATCGCCGCTATCTCGTCGTCAGCTTTGGGGTGCTCTTCTCCGGCGAGCGATGCGGCAAGGCGTTCGAACAGACCTTTGGTCTCGCCCAAATCATCCATCTTTCGCTCTCCAGAACGCCGTGAGGATTCAACTGCTGGTTCCATCATACTGCAAATTCAGGTGCTAGCTGCGCGGAAAAACATGCATGTGGAACGCAGTCGTCGGCCGGGCTGCGGCATTCACGTTGGCTTCACGCGCGACTTAGATAGTCCGTGAGGGCGGTATCGAATGGCACAACAATGCTGAAGCGCGGATTTGTCGTGGCCATGGCCGCTGAATTTTCGTTCGCGGACTACGAGCGCCCTTCCGCCATTGTGCGGAGGGTTATGCAGTGGATCATCGTGTCACGATGCGGACCGAACTCGGAGTTCGTGACCGTCGCGAATGCCGCCGGCATGGTGACGCCCGGATGCGAGCCGCCCCTCGGCCTCGCGCCGATCAAGACGGCGGTAGGAATCCTGACTTGTGAAAGCGGCGACGAGAACACATTCCTGCTGGTGCGACAGCGACCGCCAGCGCTTCCAATCGCGGGCGCATTCTTCCCGGCCGACGGCCACATACGCATAATTGCCAGGCAAGGAACGTTGGAGCTTTTCGGCGTTGGACGTCATGCCCACAGTCTCGGGCGTTTCGACGGCCGTTCGATTCGCAAGGACGTACCTGACCCCGCGCCAAATGCCCGGGGCGCGATGGCTTGGCACATACACGGTATTCGGCAAAAATGGATCGGAGAATTATTTCCTAGTTGAGAAGCGTAGGACGAACCTGATGCACGAAAGCGATATGAGCCAAGGGGACAGCGTCGTTGCGACCCCCGTCGACTGTAACGCAGCGGAAGCCTGAGAGCCCGCCACCGCTGCGGTGCTTGAAAGGAGAGCTCGCGGGGCTTGGTGGGGAATGATACCCTTGCAAAATCAAGAGTTTTGTAGGATTCTGCGAATGACGGCGAATGCTTGCGAACGCTGGCGGATCATCGATGTGGTGGGCCCGGCAGGACTCGAACCTGCAACCAGACCGTTATGAGCGGCCGGCTCTAACCATTGAGCTACAGGCCCCGCCGGGCCGCCATGACGTCATCGGGGCATGATCCCTTTCGGAAAACAAGTATCATGTTTCCGGGATCGTGCCGCGACGCGACGGGCAACGGTGCGGGCTCCGTTTACAGCGTGATCGGCGATCCGGCAATGCCGGCTTTTCCGACGGGTCGGCCTGTTTTCGTCAGGGGACCGGCTCCCGCGGCCGTCCGGCAGCGACGCCTTCGGCGGCGGGCCTGACCTTCACCGCAATCGCAGATCCGCTCCGCAGCGGATACACCCCCTGCAATCGATCGACCTGGCCGTCGCTGCCGAAGAATTGGCTGCGGACGGTGGCTGTTTTCGGGTCCACCGGCCGCGGGCCGGAACGACGCCACCCGGGGGGCGTTGACGAAGCGGCCTGGCGCATGGTCCGGTGAGGCGGAATCCGGTTCGCCGATGAGGACATGCGCCGACACGGGAATTGACGGCGCTTCCCGGTGATATCTCAGCTGAAAGGAGTCTGACTTGAGCGTTGCGTTCACCAAGGAAGACAGTGCCGAAACTGCGTCGGAGACCCTGCTGCCCGACCGCCCGGTTTCACCGCATCCGAACCTCGTTACGGAGGCGGGCTTGAAGGCTCTCGAGTTTCAACTCCGCCAGGCTCGCGAAGCGTACGAGGCGGCGCAGGCGATCGAAGACGTCAATGAACGGCGGCGGCAGGCAGCGGTCCCCTTGCGTGATATGCGCTACTTCGCGGCGCGAGTTCGGACGGCTCAGGTCATCGCCAATCCGACCTCGACTGACACGGTTGCCTTTGGCAGCACGGTCACCTTCCGGCGCGACGATGGACGCGTGCAGACATATCGTATCGTGGGAGAGGACGAAGCGGACCCCAAGACCGGATCTATATCCTTCGTATCCCCAGTGGCGCGGCTTCTCATGGGCAAAGCTGCGGGGGACGTGGTCGGTACAGCCGGTCAGGAGCTCGAGATCATTGCGATCGCATAGCACGCGCGCACCGAAGCTATCGCCAACGGGCGCGCCGGGAAGCGGACTTCCGATCGAATCGCCGCCAGCAGATTTGCGTCATCACGCGCGCGCTAACCATCATGAATTGCGCCAGCTCGATTCTGGTCCACAATCCAGCGCTAGCCGCTGTCGCCGACACCGATCGACCGCCGTAGCGTCCTGGCGTTGATCAAGATTGCGACGATGGCCTGTGTCATGCTGATCACGGTGAGCATGAGAAACTCCGTGTTGTTGAAGATCGCGAGAGGCCTCACGCCGGCTGCCCCAAGAGCGAAAAGCAGGACCTGAATGCTCGCGATTGCGCCCATGAGGATGGCCTCGATCGTGTTGTCAACTCCGGGATGAGAGACCCTCAACTGTTCAGCCATCGCCATCATCGCGGCGCCGACCAGGAGAACCTCAACCCAGGAGAGGTTGTACTCACCCCACTGGACCAGGGTGGCCCTCGGATCCGCGAAGATCAATTTCCCGACGATGAAGAAAATCAGGATGTACAGGAAGCCGGGCGTGTATCTGAGCGGGTTGGCCCTGCGCGTACCCTGGAGATGCGCAGCCGAACTGCTTGCGAGTGCACCGTCAGAGTTTCTATCATCGGTCCTTGCCATTGACGTTCCCTGTCTTTGTCTGGAGCCGCGCGCGCAATTTCAACATGCCGCGAAGCGCAAAGTTTCGCGGGGATCCCGCTTGGGTTAGGTATATCGCCCAGGGCCGCGTTTCAATGAGCGAAGCGAGTGAGGGCTGCCACGCCGAAGCCCGATTGGGCGGAGGCGGGCGCGGCCGCGAGCTACGGCTCCCGGCCGCAAGGCCGAGGCGGTTCGCGCTCCCAACCAAAATATCGAAAACAACCCCATGCAAAGTAGCCTGGCGGTCGCTGGCAGGCGCGATCTCGCGAAATATTTTGACACGTCGGGCAAATCACCTGCATTATTCCATCATCGTGCCATTGTAAGACGCCCATGGTCCCGCCCGGCACCGGGCTGTTCGGCGCGATCGCAGGCAGACATCCTCAACCACAATTGAAGTTGCACCGGCTCGCCACAGCATTGCATGCTGATTGCCGCCCGGACTCAGTGACAAAGGGAGGTTTAGGTTGAAGGAGCACGATGAACCCGACGTTGAGGCAAATACGTCGAAGCGGTTCGACGTTGAGTTGTTCATCGTTCATCCGACCCTGGATCCTTAGAAATCAGCACCGCACTTGGATTGGACGCTGCCCTTCGCCGGATATGGAAGCGGCCGATCCGGAAGCAGGATGCTCTCGGGATTCAGGGATCGCTCTTCTACAAGCTGAGCGGTACAAGACGTATTATCGCGTGAGACGAGAGGACGCCGTTGATCCTTCTGCGGTGAACCAGGCACAACGCCGATTATTCGGGATTGACTGACCAAGTCGCGCCAAAGACTTATTTGAAGCGTGGGGCGCAATCGATCGCTCGGTTAGCTCGCCTCTAGCTGTTGCGCTCTACAAGATCAGACCAAAACGGGATGAACTTGATTTGATCCGGCCACGGTCGATGGTTCCACCCAGCAAACTCTCGCCCGAAATAGTCGGTTAGGTCAGCCCCGTAATAGATTACGTCGGCCTGATAGATCGAGAACACGGGATTGCCCGGCTCGTGCGGCTCCTCGGGCAGGTATCGGTGGCTGATTAGTGGTATCAACTTCGGGGCGCGCGAAACGACGGAACGCAAAACCTCCTTCCGGGCGTCTGGACTGACCGGCTTTTCTCCCCACTCCCGCCACCAAAGGCGGTTGTGCTCAACATCGAAAAGGAGCCCTTCAAAGGGCCAGTCCAGCATGCGCCGGATCGCGATTTCATCGGTCCATACGTGTCCATCCAGTGGCCGTCTATCTCTCAACAGAGCCACGAGGTCCGGAGGAAAAACCAAACCGAACTTTTCTTGAGCGTCATCGAGTTCGGCCTGTGTGTAACCTTTTCCCCACCTACCCGACGTCATTTGGCCCTCATCCCCGCCGCGTGCACGCGAGCCGTCCGAACACTTCCACGACGCGTAGCACAAATTCGTATGCTGTCGCGGTACTGATGATTGGACGGAGCGGCAGGTGCGGGCATCATAGCGCCGCAGCGAAGCAATATGCTCCATCTTCATCGGCCAAGGCGCGCCACTTGATGAAATGCCGATCGCGCGGGCGGGCTGAATCTCGCCGCTCCAGTACGGCATCCAACGCGCACCAGCCTCACCGAGAATGGCAATCGATCACCATTTCATCCTTCCAGCACGGCGCTCGTCCATGCGTCGCGATAGGCGTGCAGGCCTTCAATCGCACACGGCTGCGCCGCGATCAGCGGCGGCGGTTGAAAGTCGCGCGGCGGCCATTGCGCCAGCAGCGCGGCGCCGCGCGCGGTGCCGGCGGCGTCGGAGCCTGCGAACACCGGTTGCGACGGGCGGAACGCCGCGAGCAGCGCGGCATAGCTGGGATTGGCGGCGAAGCCGCCTTCGACGACGAGATCGCCGGCGGTGACGCCGAGACGCGTCAGCATCAGGTCGCTCATCAGCGCGACGTAAAGCGTCGCAAGCGCCGGCCGGTCGGCGGATGCAATGTCCCCGCGAATTTCACCATGGCGCGCGGCGAACGGGCCGCCGGCGCCCGGCCCGGCAAAGCACGGCAGCGCCATGGCGCCGGATGCGATCACACGCGCCAGCGACGCCGGGTCCGGATTGCCGGGCGCGCCTGCGATTGCGGCATATTCGCGTCCGCCCATGAAACGCGCTGTCGCCACGGGGCGTCCCTCGACATCGACATTGGCGAGCGTGTCGTCAGCCGGATCGAGCCCCGTCACGCTCAGGCCCGGTGCCATCATGATCACCCAGGTGCCGGTCGACACAATCGTGAACGGCGCCCGGCGCGAGCCAAGATGCGGCAACAGCGACGCATTGGAGTCGTGGACACCGCAGAACACGCCGACATCGCCTCCCAGCCCTGCTGCGGCGGCGATGTCGGGCTTGATCGATGCGAGGCACTGGTAGGCCGGCCGCAGCGGCGGCATCAATCGACGCAGGTCGAGTGCTGCGACCACACTGGAAAACTGTCCCTGCAGCGGCGCCCACAGATCGGAATGCGCGCCCAGCGAGGTGACTTCCGCCGCCGCGACACCGGACAGTCGCCATGCCCAATATTGCGGATAGGTGAGAAGATATCTGGCCCGCGCGAACGCGTCGGCAAAATGCCGTTGCTGCCACGCCAATTGCCGGGCGAGGTTCAGCCCCACCGGCAGAGCGGGCGAGAACGTCTGGGAAAATGGTGGACGCAGCGGCGCGTAATGCGGCTCGATCTCGTCGACACCGGCGAACTCGTAGTCCATCACCGGCAGCACTAGGCCTGAAACGTCGATCAGCGCGGCGGCGCAGCCGTGGGTCGTCGGCACGATGGCCGCAATCGCGCTGACCTTGTTGGCGTCCGCAAGGGCGGAGAGCAGAAACGCCCAGATTGTCTCGACATCGGCATGGGGATAGAGCGGGCCTGACACCATGCGATTGGGCATGGTGCGCTCCCACACCAATGCGCCATCCGATGCGAAGGTCGCGACCTTCACATTGGTCTTGCCGATATCGAGCACCGCGGTGACACCGTTCATCCTGGAGTTCCTTTCGGACGGCGCGCATCGTCCGATCCGACGTCATGGCAGATGAAACATCTCGGTGAGCGGGATGGCGACCGGCGCGCCGTCGGGATGGGTACGCATGATGTCCCGCATATGATCCCACCAGCGGCGCATCACCGGATGGTCTGAGAGTGCGTCCATCCGGTGGTCCTCGCCACGTTCGAGATAGGCGAACAGGATCGAGGTCTCCTGATCGAGATGAATGGAATAATTGGTGATGCCGGCCTCGGCGAGCAGGCCCGCGAGTTCCGGCCAGATCGCGTCATGGCGCCGGCGATATTCCGCGGCGCATCCCGGGTTGAGATGCATCTTGAAGGCATAGCGCTCGGTCATGGTCGATCCCTCAGCCGGGATTTGCGCAAACCCGGCCGCAGCGCCGGCCTCTCTACCACGAGAGGCCGGCCACGAGCCGCGATCAGAAATCAAAATCCTTGATGTTGTCCTTGCTGAAGATGAACGGCGAACCCAACAGGATTTCGCTGCCGTTGATGACGTTGAGCTTGCCGAGCTTGCCGGCCTCGACCGAAGTCGCGCCGGGTTTCAGCTTGCCGTCGACCACGGCGCGCATCACATAGGTCGCGGCATAGCCGAGATCGACCGGATTCCACAGCACCACGGACTTGACGCAACCGGCGTTGACATAGGGCTTCATCGCATTCGGCGTGGCGAGGCCGACGACGGCGAGCTTGCCGCACAGGCCAGCCTTGGTGACGGCTTCGGCGGAAGCAGGCGTGGCGACCGACGTCATACCGAACAGGCCGGACAGCTTGTCGCCATGTTTGTTGATCAGCGTGGTGGCCTGGTTGAACGACAGCACGTTGTCTTCCTGCGCCTCCACCGTTTCCAGCCATTTCAGTTTGGGATGGCACTTGGCGGCATAGGCCGACATCTCGGCGATCCAGCGCGCCTGATTGGGCGTGGTGAACGTGCTGGTGACGATGGCAAACCCCTTGTCCTCGCCGGCTTCCTTGGCCATCGCATCGACCATCGCCTTGGCGATGCCGTTGAACTGGGCCTGGTTGACGAACCACTGGCGCGCATCGGGCTGCGAGTTGGCGTCGTAGCCGACCACGCCGATCCCCTTCGACAAGGCCTTCTTCAGGACCGGGGCGATCGCCACCGGATCGTTGGCGGCGAACAGGATGCCGTCGACGCCGCGGGTGATGTAATTGTCGATGAACTTGATCTGCTCGTCGATCTTGGCCTCGGTCGGTCCGTCGGTGCTCACCTTGACGTTGCCGAGTTCCTTGGCGGCGTCCTGCATGCCCTTGGTGGTGGCGTTGAAGTAACCGATGCCGATCAGCTTCGGCACATCCACCAGCGTGATCGGCTTGCCGGCCTTGTCGGGCGCGCCGGTAGTCTGGCCGCCGTCATAAGGTTTGGCCGCCGCAGCTGCCGGCGGGCCGGCGTCGCAGGCGAGCGGGCTGGTCGGAAGCTCGTCGCCGCCATCCCACTTGTCGGCGGCCATGGCGGAGCCGCCCGCCATCGCCACGCCCAGGATCACGAGCGCGGCCGTCTTCATCATCCGATGTTTCATGATCTGTTTCACTATGGTTTCCTCCCTAAAACGCCGCTTGTTGCGGCTTATCGCCCCATCAGCCCGCGACCTCGCGGCGTCCGTGGAGAGAACTTGCGATCAGCGTGGACGCGATCAGGACCGCGCCGATGACGATGATGGTGGCGTCGCCCTTGACCCCGGTCAGCGCCAGCCCGTTCTTCAGCAGCTGGATCATGACCAGGCCGATGACGGTGCCCCAGATCGTCCCGACCCCGCCGAAAATGCTGGTGCCGCCGAGAACCACGGCGGCGATGACGTCGAGTTCGTAGCCACTTCCCATATCCGAGCGCGTCGTGGTGACGCGGGACACCAGCACCCAGGCAGACAGCCCCGCGGCCAGTCCGGACAGCGTGTAGACCACGAGCTTGACCCGATCGACCGGCAGGCCGGAAAACCGCGCGGCGGTCTCGTTGTTGCCGATGGCATAGAGCGTGCGGCCGAAGGTGGTGCGGTCCAGCACGATGCCGGCCACGATGATCCCCACGAGCAGGATCCAGAGCTGCACCGGCACGCCGAGCCATTCGCCCTGCCCGGTGAAGAAGAACCATTCGGGATAGTTGCGCACCGAGCGCGCCTGGCTGATGCCTTCGGCGAGTCCGCGATAGAGCGCCAGAGTGGCGATGGTCATGATCAGCGGCGGCACCCGGACGCGGGTGATCAGCAACCCGTTGACGAAGCCGGCGACGCCGCCGACCCCAATCGCGAAGGCGATCGCCAGCGGCAACGGGAAGCCGAGGTTCTTCCAGGAATAGCCCAGCATGATCGCGCATAGCCCGACGATCGATCCCACCGACAGGTCGATGCCGCCGGTGATGATGATGAACGTCATCGGCAACGCGAGCAGGCCGACCTCGGTCATCAGGCGGCCCTGGTTCAACAGATTGTCGATCGTGAGGAAGCGCTCGTTGAACAGGCCGAGGATCGCCAGCGCGACCACCAGTATCGCCGCCAGCAGCGTCTCATGGCGGATCAGCCAGCGCGGCAGGGCGGATCGAACCTCGGGTGCAAGCACCGTCATGGCGATTATCCTCCCACCTGATGGCGCCGGCGCCGCAAGATGTCGGCGACCACCGTGACCAGGATCAACGCGCCCTGCACCGCGTGAATCCAGTACGGCGAGACGTTGATGAAGACCAGCGCACTGGCGATCTCGGCAATCAGGACCGCCGCCAGCGTCGATCCGACCACGGTGCCGACACCGCCGAGGATGCTGACGCCGCCGACCACCGCGGCGGTGATCACAGTCAGTTCCAGGTTGGGCGGCACCGTCGACTGGATCACCTTGAGCTGGGTCGCGAACAACAGCGCCGCAACGCCTGCGAACAGCCCATGCAACGCGAACACCATCACCACCGTGCGCTGCGGCGACACGCCGCACAGCCGCGCGGCCTCGGCATTGCCGCCGGTGGCATAGATCGCCCGCCCGCTCGCGGAATAGCGCATCCACAGCGCGGCCAGCAGGGTCGCCGCCACCATGATCAGCACCGGCATCGGCAGGATCCCGAACAACTCGATATCGGCGAGATGAAAGCTTTGCGGCAGGTCGGTGATCCAGCGACCGCCGGTGACGCTGATCAGGCCGCCCTTGAGGATCGACAGCATCCCCAGCGTCACCACGATCGCCGGAATCCGCATGTAGGCAATGACGGCGCCTTGCAGCATCATGACGAGAATGCCGACCACGAGCGGCGTCAGCCAGACCAGGATCATCGGCACGCCGGCGACCGCCAGCGATCCGCTGATGGTGGCGAGAACGCCGATCAGGGAGCCGACGGAGATATCGATATTGCCCGAGACGATCACCATCGACATGCCGACCGCCGCCACCGCGATATAGGCGTTGCCGAGCACGATGTCGGCGAGGTTTCGCGTCGCCAAAAAGCGCGGATTGTAGAGGCCGACCAGGATCGCGATGGCAATGATCGCGAACGCCAGCAAGGCCTCCTGCGAGGCGATCAGGCGAAGCGCACCGCCTTCGCCGGGACGCAGGCGTGATATCACCAGGGTGCTCACGCCGCCCTCCCCGCATCGGCGCCGTGGCCGCCCATCATCGCCGCGCCGACCGCTTCGGGCGTGGCGTCGCCGCGCGAAAACTCGGCGACCAGCCGGCCCTCGCGCATCACCAGCACGCGGTCGCTCATCCCGAGCACTTCGGGCAACTCGCTGGAGATCATCAGGATGGCGAGGCCTTGGGCCGCGAGTTCGCTCATCAGCCGGTGGATTTCCGCCTTGGCGCCGACGTCGATGCCGCGGGTCGGCTCATCGAGAATGAGCAGCTTCGGCTGGTTGGCGAGCCATTTGCCGAGCACGATCTTCTGCTGGTTGCCGCCGGACAATCGGCCGACCACCTGCTCGAGCGAACCCGCCCGGACGCGAAAGCGGGTGACCCCGGTTTCGGCCAATCGCGTTTCCGCCGCGGCATCGATGAAGCCGAAGCGCGCCACCCTGGCGAGGCTCGCCAGGGAAAAATTCTCGCGCACGTTCATGGGGCGAACCAGGCCCTGGATGGCGCGGTCCTCGGGGACATAGGCGATGCCAAGCGCCCGCGCCCGGCCGGGCGAGCGGATCTGCACCGGCTTACCCGACATCACGATCCGGCCGGATTCTGCCGGCGTCACGCCGAAGATGGTCTGCGCCAATTCGCTGCGTCCCGAGCCGACCAGGCCGGCGAGCCCCACGATTTCGCCGGCGCGCACGGTGAGGCTGATGCCTCGCGTCATCGGCCGCCGGACAAGATCATGCACTTCCAGCACCGGCGCGCCGACTGCCGCGGCAACCTTGGGAAACAGGCTTCCGATCTGGCGGCCGACCATCATCTGCACCAGTTCGGCCGATGACGTCTCGGCGACCCGGCGGGTGCCGACCTGGGCGCCATCGCGCAGCACCGTCACCCGATCGGCGAGTTGGAAGATCTCATCCATGCGGTGGCTGATATAGATGATACCGACACCGCGCGACTTCAGCCGCCGCACGATGTCGAACAGCCGCGTCACGTCATATTCGGTCAACGCGGCGGTCGGCTCGTCCATGATCAGGAGCCGCGCATCCTGCGACAGCGCGCGCAGGATCTCGACGCGCTGGCGATTGCCGACGCTGAGCGTGCCGACGACCCGGCTCGGGGCCAGATCGACAATGTCGAGGGAGGCGAGCAGCGCCTCGGTCCTGGCCGCCATCGCCTTCCAGTCGAGCCGGCCGAAGCGGCCGCGCGGCGCGTGGCCCATGAAGATGTTTTCGGCCACCGTGAGATCGCGAAACAGCAGCAGTTCCTGGTAGATGGTCGCGATCCCGGCGCGCCGCGCATCATCAGGAGAATCCAGCCGCAGCCGCCGTCCGTCGACATCGATGGTGCCGGCGTCGGGCTGATAGACCCCGGAGATGATCTTGATCAGGGTGGATTTGCCGGCGCCATTCTCGCCCAGCAACGCGTGCACTTCGCCCGGCGCGACCTCGAACGAGACCCCCGACAGCGCGCGAACGCCGGGGAAGGATTTTTCGATGCCGGCCACCGCCAGCAGCGGCGCCGCCGGGCCGCCCTCTCGCACGGATGCGTTGCGGACCTCGCTCATGCGGCCGCGACCTGGTCGGGAGTGTCGGTCGAGATGATCACCTCGACGCCGGCATCGCGAAGCATGTCGAGAGCCTCCTGCGGGGCCTGCGCGTCGGTGATCAAGGTCGAAATGCGCGACAGCGGACACACCACCAGGCTGCCGCGCGGTGTGAATTTTGAACTGTCGGCCAGCACCACCAGCTTCTCGGCGCGCTTGAGCAGCTTGGTCTCGGCGCGCGCGATCAGGGGATCGCCCTCGATCACGCCGAGAGGACCGATCGAAATCGCGCTCATGAACATGCGCGAGGCCGAATAATGCTGGATCGCGTCTTCCTCGAACGGCGAGACGATCAGTTTCTGTTCGCGGTAGACCTCGCCGCCCGGCAGTGCGACGCGACAGTTCGAATCGTGGATCAGCGTCTCGGCCAGTGGATAGGAATTGGTGAGCACCTTGAGACGGCGCTCGCGCAGGAATTGGCCCATCTCGAAGGTCGTGGTGCCGCCATTGATGATGATGGCGTCGCCGTCGCTGCACAGCGCGACCGCGGCCCGCGCGATTGCCCGCTTGGCGGCGACATTGAGCGTCTTGCTGATCTCGAAGGAGCGGGTCGCCAGCGCCGGCGCATCATTCGACGCGGCTTGCGAACCGGGCATCGCCTCCAGTCCGCCGCGCACCCGCGTCGCCGAACCCAATTCGGCAAGCCTGACAAAATCACGTCGCACTGATGCTTCGGAGGCGCCGGTGGCGCGGCACACGTCGGCGATACGAACCAGCTGCTGCTGCTTCAGCATCGCCTTGATGATCTGCCAGCGCTCGCGTTCGTGCACGGCCCTGTTCCTCCCAACGCTCATAACTAGTCACGAACTTTTTGGGCGGTCAACGCGAAACCTTCACATTCGATCAATATCGCACTGCATCAATCATGTTGCGCGGCAATATCGCTCATATCGTGATTGACCATGATCGGTTGCGATCCTATGGTCCGGCAAAAGCGCATCATGACGGAGGCGAGGTTCATGACCAAGGCTGCGGCCGAGCCGCTTCCCGATCTTTGGGACGATGCCCATGCGGCGAACCTGGATGAGCCGGGCCTCTTGCTCTACCGCTCCAATCTGCTCGGCAGCGATCTTCGCATCACCAATTTCGGCGGCGGCAACACCTCGGCCAAGCTGACGATGACCGATCCGCTGACCCAACAGCCGGTCACCGTGCTGTGGGTCAAGGGCTCCGGCGGCGACATCGGCTCGATGAAGCTGGACGGCTTCTCGACCCTCTACCTCGACACACTGGAAAGCCTGAAACAGCTCTATCGCGGCCTCGGGCATGAAGACGAGATGGTGGCGCTGTTCAATCACTGCACCTTCAATCTCAACCCGCGCGCGACCTCGATCGACACCGCCCTGCACGGCTTCGTGCCGCATCCCCACGTCGATCACGTCCACGCCGATGCCGTGATCGCGATTGCCGCCTGCGCCAATGCCGAGCAATTGACGAAAGACGTGTTCGGCGGCGCTATCGGGTTCCTGCCCTGGCAGCGGCCGGGCTTCGACCTCGGCCTGAAGCTCGGCGCGATGGCGACTGAGCATCCCGACCATGTCGGCGTGGTGCTCGGCGGCCACGGCCTGTTCACCTGGGGCCCGACATCGAAGGCGGCCTACCAGACCACGCTGCGCATCATCCAGCAGGCCGCCGACTGGCTCGCGGCCAACGAACAGCAACCCGCCTTCGGCGGTCCACGTCGTGAAGCCGCACCACCCGAGACGCGCCGCGCCGTCGCAGCGGCGCTGATGCCGCTGATCCGTGGCAAGATCTCGCGCGACGAGCGCAAGGTCGGGCATTTCACCGACGCTCCGGAAGTGCTGGAATTCGTCAATTCGCATGCACTGGAGCAACTGGCGCCGCTTGGAACCTCCTGTCCCGATCATTTCCTGCGCACCAAGATCCGTCCTTTGGTGCTGCCCTTCGATCACCACAGCGATACGATCGAGACGCTCGCCGATTCGCTCGATGGGCTTCTCGAAGGCTATCGCGACGACTATTCGGCGTATTACCAGCGCTGCAAGCGGCCGAATTCACCTGCCATGCGCGACCCCAATGCGGTGATCTACCTGGTGCCGGGCATCGGCATGCTGTCCTTCGCCAAGGACAAGGCGACGGCGCGCATCGCCTCGGAGTTCTACATCAACGCCATCAATGTCATGCGCGGCGCCTCCGGCGTCAGCAGCTATGTCGGCCTGCCGGAACAGGAAGCCTTCGATATCGAATACTGGCTGCTCGAAGAGGCCAAGCTGCAGCGCATGCCGAAGCCGAAATCGCTCGCCGGCAGGATCGCCTATATCACCGGCGGCGCCGGCGGGATCGGCGGCGCAACGGCGTTGCGGCTGCTGAACGAAGGCGCCTGCGTGGTGGTCGCCGATATCGACCGCGAGGCGCTCGATACGCGCGTCCAGGCGATCGTGCAAAAATTCGGCCGCGACAGCGCGGTCGGCATCCTGCTCGACGTGACCAACGAGGCCAGTGTTGTGGCGAGCTTCCACGACGCTGTTCTTAGCTTTGGCGGGATCGACATCGTGGTCTCCAACGCCGGCATCGCCTCGGCTTCGCCGGTCGAGGACACCACCCTGGCGCTGTGGCAGAAGAACATGGACGTGCTGGCCACCGGCTATTTCCTGGTGGCGCGCGAGGCGTTCCGGCTGATGCAGCGGCAGCAGATCGGCGGCGCGATCGTGTTCGTCGCCTCCAAGAACGGGCTTGCCGCCTCGGCCGGCGCGTCGGCCTATTGCGCCGCCAAGGCCTCCGAGATTCACCTGGCGCGCTGCCTCGCACTGGAAGGCGCGGCCCACGGCATCCGCGTCAACACCGTCAATCCGGACGCGGTGCTGCGCGGCTCGAAGATCTGGGCCGGCGAATGGCGCCAGCAACGCGCCGCATCCAACAAGGTGTCAGAAGACGAACTCGAAGAGGTCTATCGGCAGCGCTCGATGCTGAAGCTCTCCGTGCTGCCGGAGGACATCGCCGAGGGGATCTATTTCTTCGCCAGCGATCTTTCGGCCAAATCGACCGGCAACATCCTCAATGTCGATGCCGGCAACGCGCAGGCCTTCACGCGGTAAGGCACCAATCGTCGGGAGACCATGATGACCGGCTATTCCATCAGCGAGGATCTGCTCCAGGCCGAGAACGCCGCGCGACGACCGGCGCTCGATGAGGACTACACCGCGCTGTCGCGCGCGCTCGGCCGCCGCGGCATCGACGCTGACGCGCTGACGCGTAAGGTCGTGGCGTTCGGTGTCGCGATCCCGACCTGGGGCGTCGGCACCGGCGGCACTCGCTTTGCCCGCTTTCCCGGCCCCGGCGAGCCGCGCCATCTGTTCGACAAGCTGGAGGATTGCGCCACCATCCACCGCCTGGCGCAGGCGACGCCGACGGTCTCGCCGCATTTTCCCTGGGACGCGACCGGCGACTATGCCGCCTTGCGCGACGTCGCCGCCAACCACGGACTGGCGTTCGATGCGGTGAACTCGAACACGTTCCAGGATCAGCCGAACCAGGCGCATTCCTACAAGTTCGGCTCGCTCTCCCATGTCGACCCCGCCGTGAGGGCGCAGGCGATCGCGCACAACATCGACTGCATCGCCATCGGCCAGAAGCTCGGCTCGAAGGCGTTGACGGTGTGGATCGCCGACGGATCCAATTTCGCCGGCCAGTCGAACCTGACCTCGGCGCTCGATCGCTATCTCGAATCGATGCGCGAGATCTATGCTGGCCTGCCGGCGGACTGGCGGCTGTTTCTCGAACACAAGCTGTACGAGCCGGCGTTCTATTCGACCGTGATCTCCGATTGGGGCACCAGCTTCGCGGCGGCGCAGGAGCTTGGACCGCAAGCGCAATGCCTGGTCGACCTCGGCCATCATGCCCCGAACGTCAACATCGAGCAGATCGTCGCCCGCCTGGTGCGCTTCGGAAAACTCGGCGGCTTTCACTTCAACGATTCGAAATATGGCGACGACGATCTCGACACCGGATCGGTCGAACCGTTTCGGCTGTTTCTGGTGTTCAACGAACTGATCGACGCCGAACTGCGCGGCGCTGCGGGATTCGCTCCCGCCTATATGCTCGACCAGTCGCACAACGTCACCGATCCGATCGAGAGCCTGATGCAATCGGCGATCGAATTGCAGCGCGCCTACGCCCAGGCACTGATCGTCGACCGCGCAGGCCTGGCGGCGGCGCAAGGAGCCAACGACGCGCTCGGCGCCCATCTCGAACTCAAGCGCGCCTATACCACCGACGTCTCGCCGATCCTGGCCATGGCCCGGCTGCGCGCCGGCGGCGCCATCGCACCGATCGAGACCTATCGCGCCTCGGGCTATCGCCAGCACAAGGCAAGCGAGCGACCGCCGGTGGCGGGGACGTCGGCGGGGATCGTCTGAGGCAGGCAAGCAGCCCGCTCGCTTACCGTTTATTTATATAATAAAATCATATACTTACTTCAATGTCCGTCGCATGCGCGTCCGCCGGCGTCCCGCGGTCCCTGTAGAGATGGAACCACGGTTGCGGGCGATTTTCAAAGCGACTAGCATCAGACCAAGCAAAAGACCGCGCGAGAGGAATCGCCGTTGGGAGGACAGCAAGGCGGCGTCGCCGACAGCATTGTCGTCGCGCACGTGAAGACTGTGGGAGCGCGCGAAGCGGCCGCGGAGATTTCCCGGCAGCTGGTGTCGTTCGATCTCGCGATGATCATCGTTTTCGTTTCCCCGTTTTACGATCCCGCGATGTTCATCGCGGAGTTGACGCAACGCGTGCCCGGCGTGCCGATTTTCGGCTGCACCACCGCGGGTGAGCTGGCACCTGGTGGCTGGGACGAGGACAGCGTGGTTGCGATGGGCTTCAAGTCCGAGGATTTCATCGTCGCAGCGCGCATTTTTCCGGACCTGTCGACTTTCCGAGTCGACCGCGGACGCGCCGTCTGCAGCGAACTGCATCAGGACTTCGGCCGCCGCACCGAGCATTGCGACTGCGGCGAAGAAGCCTTCGGCTTCCTCTTCATCGATGGCATGTGCCAGCGCGAAGAGGCGCTCATCTCCGCCATCTACACCTCGCTGGAAGACATTCCAGTCGTGGGCGGCTCGGCCGGCGACGGCCTGCGGTTTGAAAAGTCATGGGTCTTCTACGGCGGACAGGCGCACGCGGACGCAGCCGTTCTGATCCTCATCAAGACGCGATTGCCGTTCCAGCTGTTCAAATGCGACCATTTCGAACCGACAGCGATCAAGATGGTAGTGACGGAAGCCGATATCGAGCGCCGGATCGTGAAGGAGATCAACGCCGAGCCCGCGGCGATCGAATATTCCCGTGCGGTCGGGATCGGCGATACCAAGCTCGACGCGCTGTCCTTCGCCGCGCATCCGCTCCTGGTGCGGGTCGGAGGCTCCTATTATGCCCGATCGATCCAGCGCATGGATTCCGACGGCTCGCTCCGATTCTTCTGTGCCATCGACGAGGGAATGGTTCTCACCGTGGCCCAGGTGCGAAATCCCATCGACGCGACGAAGGATGTTTTCAGGCAGCTGGCCGACGACATCGGCGAAGTCTCCATCTTCATCGGGTTCGAATGCGTCCTGCGCCGGCTGGAGGTCGAACAGCACCAATTATCGCGGGACATGTCCGAGTTGTATCGCTGCAACAATGTCGTCGGATTTCAGACCTATGGCGAGCAATATCGGTCCATGCACGTCAACCAGACGCTGACGGGCGTCGCGATCGGACGGCGAAGGATCGCGCCGTGATCGACCTTGAGCCCGACCGCATCGCGTCGCTCGAGCGCGAGATCGCCAAGCTGCGGAAGATCAACGCAGCCTTGATGTCGCGCGTCGAGCGTTCCACGGACCAGCAGCTCAACGCATTCTCGCTGTTCGAAACCGCGATCTCGCTCGACCAGCAGGTCCGCGACCGAACCCAGCAGCTCAAGCAGGCCCTGCAATCGCTGGAAAGGACCAACGGCTTTCTTTCACAGGCCAAGCAGCAGGCGGAAGCGGCGAGTTCACTGAAGTCGTCGGTCCTCATGTCCGTCACCCACGACCTGCTGCAGCCGCTCAATGCGGCGCGGCTGACGCTGTCCGCGCTGGCCGAGATGGTCGGCTCGGCAAAGGAGACGTTGCTGACTGAGCAGATTGATCGATCGCTCGCGACATTGGAGGATCTGCTCCGAACCTTGCTGGATATTTCCAAGCTCGATGCGGGTGTGCTGAAGCCGGAGATTCGTCCGGTCTCGATGGCGGCGCTGTTCGAGGTGCTGCGGCAGGAGTTCATCCCGATCGCAGCCAAGCGTCACCTGGATCTCAGGATCAGCCCCAGCGCCGAGACGGTGTTGTCGGATCCGCTGATGCTGCGGCGAATCCTCCAGAACCTCTTGGCGAACGCCCTGCGATACACGCAGCGAGGCGGCGTGCTCATGGGTTGCAGGCCCAAGGGAGCCAATATCAGCATCGAGGTGCACGACACCGGCCCCGGCATTCCGGAAACCCAGCGCGAAGCGATCTTCATGGAATTTCAGCGTGGCGACACCAGCATCGGCGACGATGCCGGGATCGGACTTGGTCTTTCGATCGTCCGCCGGTTCGCGACCGCGCTCGGCCATGAGATCGATTTGAAGTCGCGGCCGGGACGCGGCTCGATGTTCGGCGTCACGGTCCCTCGCAGCCTCGCATCCGAGGTGGCCGCGTCGAGCTCTGAACCTGTCCGTCTCGAATCCGCCTATGGAGGCATGGAGAATGCGAGGATCCTGCTGATTGAAAACGATCTGTCCAGCGCCGAGGGGCTGGCCAATCTGCTGGAGAAGTGGGGGTGCGACGTGGCGATTGCGACGTCGGCGGCCGACGCTCTCGATGGCATCAGCGCGCGCGATGAAGTCCCCGATGCCATCATCGCGGACCTTCACCTCGACAACGGCGAGACCGGGATCGCAGCCATCGAGGCGATCCGCAACGCGACCAAGACCGATGTTCCGGCGATCATCGTGACGGCCGATCATTCCGCAAAGGCTTCCCTGGATGTCGCGTCCTTCGGACACGAGCTGCTGAAAAAGCCAATCAAGCCGGCCGAAATGCGATCCCTGCTCTCTTTTCTGCTGACCTGATTGACGGACGACGCGAGGCCGATGACCGGACCGGTTCGGCTCAGGATTGCGTCGCACTGCCGGAACTGGGAGGGGCGACCTGTGCGCGATGTTCCGATCCGGTCAGATCGAGCCTGGAAAGCTTGACGATCGCGTTGGTGCGGCTGCGAACGCCGAGCTTTCGCAGGATCTCGGTGACATGCACCTTGACCGTGGTGACGGAGATATCAAGCTCATAGGCGATGTGCTTGTTCTGCAAGCCTCGGCAGATCATGTCGAGAACGCGAAGCTGCTGGGAGGTGAGACGAGACAGTTCACGAAACAGATCCTGAATGTCCGCGCCGGCGCGCCTGGTTGCCGCCGTCCCGTGGAAGCGCTTCGGGACGTAGACCTCCCCTTCCAGAATTGAGCCGATCGATTGGACCAGTTCCGCCTTCGGCGTGGATTTCGGGATATAGCCGGAAATGCCGAGTGACATCGCGCATCGCACGATCCGTGCGCTTTCGTAGGCCGAGACAATGACGAGCGCACTTTTCGGGGCCGCGACACGCACGCGGAAGGCCCCCAAAAGCCCGGTCGTGCCCGGCAGCGACAGATCGAGCAGGATCATGTCGACCGGTCCCTTGGCAGAAAGAATATCGAGAGCGCCGTCGATCGACGTCGCCTGAAAAACCTCGGCGGTGGGAAAGGCTCTTGCAATCACGCCGATCAGGGCATCACGAAACAGCGGATGGTCCTCGACGACGAGCAATCGCACCGCATTGGCTTCGGTTGTCGTCGGCATGGTGATGGCCAAATCGGTGCGCTCAGCCACCCTCTTCGGGGTCGCGGAATTCGTTCGTGGCGATCGGAACATTATCGCAAGGATCGAAGGAAGCCCAGACCCTGGACGTGGCCCGCCAGCCATACCAACGACCCGAGCCACTGACTCGTCATGCCCGGCCTTGTGCCGGGCATCCACGTCTTTCCTTGTTGCCGCGCCAAAGACGTGGATAGCCGGGACAAGCCCGGCCATGACGAAGTGGAAGGTCAGTACCAGCGTCCGTCGGTAGTACACCCTGTCGCCGCCCTCGGCATGCGCACTCGCATGCCGAGCATGCCGGTCAGGACCGCCTCTCCGGTTCGGCTTTTGCCTCCTGGCTGGGATCGGGCAAAGGCAGCGCGATCCTTCCGATCTCGATGATGGCCTTGTTGCGGCTGAACAGACCAAGCTTGCGCAGAATCTCGGTGATGTGAGCCTTTACCGTCGACTCGGCCAGCTTCAGTTCGGCGGCAATCTCGCGGTTCTGCAGGCCGTCCCTGATCAAGTGCAGGACGCGGATCTGTTGCGGCGTCAACTTCCGTATTCTCGCGCGCAGGCCGGCGCCCGCCTGCTCCGCGGCCCCTGCCGCCGTGAACCCCTTCGGCGCGGAAACCGCCCCGCTCAGGATCCTGGCGATCGCCTCGGACAGTTCGCTGACGGAGGTCGATTTGGAAAGATAGCCGAGCGCCCCCATCGCCAACGCGTCACGTATCGTCTGTTTGTCCTCGACGCTCGATACAATGAGGATCGGCAGCTTCGGATGGCTATCGCGCAATCTCAGGAAGCCGGAAAATCCCACCACGTCCGGCATCAACAGATCGAGGAACGCAAGATCGATGCTGCGCTCCGTCGCCAGCACGCTCAGCGCCCCCTTGATCGAGGTCGCCTCGAAAATCCGGGCGTCCGGATACGAGATCCGGATCGCATTGCCGAGCGCCTCGCCAAACAGCGGGTGATCGTCGATGATGAGGAAGCCCATCATGAGAGCCTCACGTGAAATCGGGGCCGTGTCCAGTCTGTGAACCACATCCGTGAACCACAGGGCATGTTACCCGGGCACGACCTCAATTTGAACCGTCCACAGCCTCCTGCACCGTCTGCAGATAGGCCAGGGCATTGCGCAGTTCGTCGTCGCCGAACACCTCTTTCCAGGCCGGCATCCCCTTGGATGGCCTTCCGTCACGAACGGTCTTCCAGTAGGTCGCCTCCATATCCTCGCCGTATCGCTTCTTCAGGAGGCGCAGATTGATGCGCTTCTCTGCCTGCACGGCATCCGGCCCGTGGCAGTGCGCACAGGTTCCGTTGAACAGCTCGTGTCCCGCCGAGACGTCTCCTGAGGTCGTCGCCTTGATCTCGGACGGCTTGACCTCGGCCGGCTTGACCTCAGCTTGCTTGGCGTCGCCGGCCGATTGTCCGACGGTGGCGTGCTCCTCTGCGACTGCAACGGTACTCGCCCGGCTCGCCTCTCCGAACTTGATCATGGCGTCGCCCGGCACGCCATACTTCACGAACAATCTGTCGATGTCTCCCTGCAGCGACGGCAGGACGGCGTCGACCTCGTCCCGAAGTCCCGTGGACGCCTTTGCAAAGCCAATCGCCGTGGGCCAGGCCAGGCCCTCGCCCGCCGTCGTTCTGATCTGAAACTTCTGTCCATAGACGGTCGTGTTGAGCCACCCGGCCACCGGAGCCCAGACAAAGGCGACGTCGACCTTGCCCTCGTCGAGCGCCTTCATTCCCTCGTCGGGACTCAACACGGTAACCTTTTCGATCTCGTCGCGCAGCGCGAGCAGGTTTTGCGGCGTCGATTGATACTGGACCGCGACACGCAAACCCCTGAGGTTATCGATGCCCGCCAGGTTGCGGTCTTTGGCGGCGACGAGCGCATACCCCTCTCGCGCGATCGGCTTCGAGAAGATCACCGCCGGCCCCATGAAATCGTCCACCAGCGGCAGACCGACCATGGCGTCGCACTGCTTGCGCAACAGCGTTTCGCGGACCGTGCGCTTGCCAAAGTAGGACTTGTACCAGTTATAGACCACCGGTCGCCCGAGCTTCTCGGCGACCAGCTGGCCGATTTCGAGATAGAGGCCCGGCTTCGCCGGGTCGTCGCTCGAAAACGGCAGATTGGTCGGATCGGCGCACAGGCGCAGCGGCTTGATGTCGTCGGCGCCGGCTCGGACAGCCGGCGCCGCAAGGATCGTGGAAAGCAGCAGCGTCCGCACGATCTTGTCCAATCGAGCGCCGTGCAGGGAACGACGAGCTGCGTTGGGGACGTTGTAGGATGCGTACATTGCTGCCTCCACTCGCTCGTCTTACTGCAGGGCAAACACGAACAGGGCACCACCCTCCGGGGCAGCCGCGACCATCTTCTTGCCGATCTCGCCGAGGAAGGCGGGCAGCGCGGCCGTGCGTCCGACGACGATGGCGACATACTGCTTGCCATCCACCGAATAGGTCACAGGGCCCGCGCCGATTCCGCTTCCAAGGTTCTTGCTCCACAGCACCTTGCCATCCTTGGCATCAATGCCTCGGAAATTGCCATGGAGGTCACCGGCGAACACGAGATTGCCGGCCGTGGTCAGCGTCCCCCCGTTGAATGGCAGGTCTTCCTTGATGCTCCAGACCTTCTTGTTGGCGATGGGGTCCCAGGCAACCAGTTCGCCCAGGAAGCCGCCCGGCCCTGCCTTGGTCGGGAATTCGGCACCGAGATAGAACACGCCCCGCTTGTAGCTCACATCGCTCACCGACCAATCCATGCAGACGTTGTTGCTCGGAATGTAGACGAGGCCGGTCTGCGGATTGAACGACATCGGTTGCCAGTTCTTGCCGCCGATCAGGTTCGGGCAGATGTCCTTGGCGGGATGGCCGGGACCCGGACGCTTGTCGGCATCCTCTTCGGCGCGCATCGTCGTGATGTCCCACTTCTTGGCCCAGTTCGCGAAGACGTATTTCTCGGCCGAGATCATCTTGCCGGTTTCGCGGTTGGCGACGAAGAAGAAGCCGTTGCGATCGGCCTTCATCAGGACCGGCGTATCGGCGCCGCCGATCTTCAGATCGGCCAGCAGCAGTTCGTTGACGCCATCATAATCCCAGGCGTCGGCCGGCGTGCCCTGGATGTGCCACTTGATCTTGCCGGTGTTCGGATCGATCGCCAGCGTCGATGCGGTATACAGGTTGGTGAGTTTGCCGAAATTGCCGTCGCCGGTCGAGCGAACGCCGGTATTCCAGGGACCGGGATTGCTGGTGCCCCAATACACGGTGTCGGTCTTGGCATCATAGGAGCCGACCAGCCAGGCCGCGCCACCGCCATGAAGGCCGGTATCGCCCTTCCAGGTTTCGCTGCCGGGCTCGCCCGGCGCCGGCACCGTAAAGCTCTGCCAGAGCTGCTTGCCGGTGTTCAGATCGAACGCGAGCAGCGCACCGCGCACGCCATATTCGCCGCCGCCGAATCCAGTGATGACCTTGTCGCGCACGACGAGCGGCGGCGAGGTGATGACGGAACCCTGCTTGTAGTCGACGACCTTCGAGGTCCAGAGCTCCTTGCCGCTGGCGGCATCGAGCGCGGTGAGCATGCCATCGAGCCGGCCGACGAAGATCTTGCCGTCGGCGTAGGTCACGCCGCGATTGTTGACGTCGCAGCACGCGTATTGCAGCACGTCATCCGGTATGTCCGGCTGATAGGTCCACTTCTGCGCGCCGGTCGCGGCATTGACCGCGTAGACGTATTTCGGTCCCCACGATGTCGAGACGTACAGCGTGTCGCCGATCACGAGCGGAGACGATTCGTTGGAACGCAGCGAAGCCAGCGACAACGAGTAGGCCAGCTGCAGCTTGCCGACGTTCTCCGAGGTAATCTGCTTCAGCGGACTGAAGCGGGTGTTGGCGTAGTCGTGCCCGGCGACCGCCCAGCCGTTGGGGTCGGACGCGGCCTTCACGACCGAATCGTTGGCGTGGACGCCGCTCGCCGCAACCATCACGAGGGCGGCGAGCGAAACGCCGGCAAAGAAACTCCTGCTTCTCAGTCCCATCTGTCTCCTCCGAGAATTCTTTGTTGCCGCGTGTGCAAATCTGCGATTGGCCACGCCGGTCTGTCGATGCGGCGCTTGTCGGCCCATCGCACACAAGGTGACAGCAACACCGGCCGGCAAGTATAGGCGGAAGGTCGTAGGTCGTTCGATCGGCGCGGTGTCGTCATCGGCAGCGTTGCACAGATCGCACTTTGGTCACTCCGCAACAGCCCCGTTCGACCGCGGTCTGTTCGCTGAGGACAACCACCAAGCTGTTTGAAAATGCGCCGCTATCTCGAGTGGACGTCATCCCGGACCGTGCCCGTCCTCTGCGCGTCAGTGGCGCCGCTGCGCCTACGACCTTGATCGCGGTTCCGTTGTCGGGTGCGCGTGGTTAAATGGGCGATAAAACGAAACATGCATGGTGGGGATCACGTGTCGAAGACACCCGCCCGCACGTGAATGACTCCGCTTCCAGAATGCCGCATGCAACGGACCGTCATCTCAAACCTCCGCGCTCGTCGATGACATCGAGCCCACACGTTACTGAAAGGCGTCTCTCATGATCGGTCGTGCAATGCTCCTCGCCGCGTTGATGACATCAGCCACAGGCACCCTTGCGGCGGATTCGCCTGGCGACCCGATCGCTGGAAGGGCGATTTTCCAGCACGTCTGCCAGAACTGTCACAGCGCCGAAATCGGGCTGAACAAGGTTGGACCAAGTCTCTGGAACGTGGTGGACCGTATTCCGGCAACCGTGCCCGACTACGTCTACTCCGATGCCATGAAAGCCAACAGGACGCCGTGGAGCGCGGAGTCCCTGAACACCTATCTCGCGGATCCGCGCGGCGACGTTCATGGCGCCAAGATGTTCTTCAAGGGATTGCCCGAACCGAAGGATCGCGCCGACGTCATCGCCTATCTGCGCACGCTGAAATAGCCCGCCTGAACCCGCTGCCGCGCGATGGCAGTACGCCGAATCACGATCCACCCCGCAAAGCAAAGAACGGCGTCCAGCACGCCTCTTCCCGATTCAACTGTCAAGACGCGCGCATCTCGCGGGCGACGCGTGCCCGCCCCGAGTTGATGCCTCGAACCATGCCCTCCGATAACGAGGGCGCGGATCACGCGACGTTCCCTTCCCGTTTTCCTCACACTGGCTGCTTCAGCGCGTTGACGTCGACCGGCATCTTGCGCAGGCGTTTTCCCGTGGCTGCAAAGATCGCATTGGCGATGGCAGGGACGACACCCGAGGTCCCGGTCTCACCCATCCCTCCCGGCGGCTCCGAGCTTTTGACAACGTGAACCTCGATCGCCGGCGCCTCGTTCATGCGGAGCATCTGGTAGGTGTCGAAATTCGTCTGTTCGACACGACCATTCTTCAGCGTGATCTCGCCATAGAGCGCAGCGGTGGTGCCGAAGATGATTCCGCCCTGCAACTGCGCCTGCACCGTGTCGGGATTGACCACGGTGCCGCAATCCATCGCGCAGACCACCCGGCGTACGCGGACAGCGCCGTCCTTTGCAACCTCGACCTCGGCGACTTGTGCGAGATAGCTGCCGAACACGTATTGCAGCGAGACGCCGCGGCCAACGCCCTTGGGCAGAGGCTGTCCCCAGCCCGCTTTCTCCGCGGCGAGATCGAGCACTGCTTTCGCACGCGGCGCCTTGCCGAGCAGCGCGCGGCGATAGGCGACCGGATCCTGCTTTGCGGCGACCGCCATCTCGTCGACGAAACTCTCGACCACGAAGACATTGTGCGAGGGGCCAACGCTGCGCCAGAACCCGGTGGCGACGCCCTTGGGCTCCACGCGCGAATATTCGACGTGCAGGTTCGGGACATCGTAAACCAGATTGATCGCGCCTTCCGTCGAGTCGGGATCGAGGCCGTCCTTGAAGCCCGGCGGCAACCAGCGCGCGATCACCGAGGAGCCGGCGTAGTGGTGTTTCCAGGCGACCAGCCTTCCCTGGTCGTCGAGCCCTGCCGAGATGCGATCGAACCAGTAGGGCCGGTAGGCATCGTGCTGGATGTCTTCCTCACGGGTCCACACGACCTTCACGGGGCCATCGACCTGCTTGGCGATCTCAACGGCGCGGACGGCACCGTCGGCCTCGAGCCGCCGGCCAAAGCCGCCGCCGATCAGGTGATTGTGGACGATGACCTTCTCGGTCGGCAAGCCGGCTGCCTGTGCCGCTATGGCCTGGACGCGCGCGATCGCCTGGGTGCCGAGCCAGATCTCACATTCGTCGTTGCGGTAGTGCACGGTGCAATTCATCGGCTCCATGGTGGCATGCGCAAGAAACGGGACCTGATAGATCGCCTCCACCTTGGTGGCGGCGGTTGCCATGGCCTTGCCGGCGTCGCCGATCGTCTGCGCCACCGGGCCCGCACCAAGCGTTGCCCGCTCGAGTTCTTTCGCGATGTCTGCCGTCGCAAGCGCGGCGTTCTGACCGTCGTCCCATTCGATCTTCAGCGCCTCCAACCCCTTCTTGGCGGCTCCCATATGATCGGCCACGACCGCGACGGCATCGTCGAGCCGCACGATCTGGCGCACGCCCTTGACCGCCTTGGCCGCCGCGTCGTCGAGGCTCTTCACGCGGCCACCCATCACAGGCGATTGCGCAAGCGCCGCGAACTTCACGCCGGGCGGGCGCGCGTCGATGCCATACTGTGCGGTGCCGTTGACCTTCGAGGGCGTATCGAGGCGCTTGGCCGGCGTGCCGATCAACTTGGAGTCCTCAGGTGACTTGAGCACGACGTTTGCGGGGACCGGCACCTTCGCTGCCTCGGCCGCCAGCTCGCCATATCTCAGCCTCCGGCCGGTCGGCACGTGGATCACCTCGCCCTCCTGCGCTCGGCAGGCTTTTGCATCGACGCCCCAACGTTTCGCCGCAGCCTCGACCAGCATGATCCGCGCGGTTGCGCCGGCCTCGCGCAGCGGCTTCCACGCGCCGCGCATCGCGTTCGAATTGCCGGTTGCCTGCACGCCGAGCAGCGGATTGAAGTAAAGTTTCTCGTTCGGCGGCGCATGCTCGAGCTTCACCTGCTGCAGGCCGACATCAAGTTCCTCGGCGATCAACATGGGAATCGAGGTGTAGCTGCCTTGCCCCATCTCGACATAGGGCATGGTGAGGACGATCTGCCCGTCGGTACCGATCCGGATGAAGGCGTTTGGCGCAAACTCTTCCGCGGTGGCGGCGTCGCTCCGGCCGAGCGGCAGGCTGAGGCCCAACACCAGGCCGCCGCCGATGGCCGCGCTGGTTGCCAGAAAGCCGCGCCTGGACAAGCGGGTGTCGTCGGCGCGCGAGGCGATATGATCGAGGGTCATGACTAGCCTGCCTTTCCGTTCATCCGCGCGGCGAGCTTGATCGCCTCGCGGATACGGACATAGGTCCCGCAGCGACAGATATTGCCGCTCATGGCGTCGTCGATATCGGAGTCGGTCGGATGGGCGTTGCTGGCGAGCAGCGCCGAGGCCGACATAATCTGGCCGGACTGGCAGTAACCGCACTGCGGCACTTCATGATCGAGCCAGGCCTGCTGGATTTTCGCGCCGGCCGGCGTCGCACCGATCGCCTCGATCGTCGTGACCTTCGAGTCACCGATGCTGTCGATGGTGGTGATGCAGGAACGGACGGCGATGCCGTCGATATGTACGGAGCAGGCACCGCACAGCGCCATGCCACAGCCGAATTTCGTGCCGGTCATGCCGAGCACGTCGCGCAACACCCAGAGCAGCGGTGTATCGCCGTCGACATCGACGCTGCGCGGACTTCCATTGATATTCACGGTAAAGGCCATGTGCCCTCTCCTGCTGCTGCCGGACCCACACGACGTGACGATCGCGCGGATGCCCGGTCTTACCAAGAAATGTCGATCGTCATATTCAAATCAAGTTGAAGACGACCCCGGTCGGGCGGATGATCGTCCTGCTTGTCTTTGAGGGGCGCCTGGCGTGGAGGTTGGCAAGCCTTGGCGTCGTGGAACTCACTCTGCATTGCACGAGAGAGCCGAACTCAACCCGGAGTTGGAACGCGGCGTTCGTCTTGCGCCCGGTCATCGATCAAGCCGGGAATTTGTCACCGAACATCGGGAGACCGCTGTGCGAGTGTTCCCGCGTGACCTCGTCCTGGATGACGTCCCAGTGTTCCTCGAGCACTCCATCCTCCATGCGCAGAAGCGCTCGGCGGACGCGTAGTCGCGCTGGTTGAAAAAGGTATCAAACGCGTTCAGGACGGTCTCGACGCGGCGGTCGTCGTTGGATTTGATCATGGCCGTGCTGCCCCTGCCAAAGCTTTGGTATCGGAAGAGTCTGCGCCGTGCCGGAATTGGCCTGAAGGGGGTCCGAACCAGCCACGAGAGCACCACGCTCAAAGGATTGAATCACTTCGCAAGCTCAGAATTACTTCCGGACCAGCGGGATCTGCAGGTTGGTGGGGCGGTTCTGCTCCGTATCAAAGCCGCGGCCGTCGATATTGCGGGCGCCCCAGAACAAAAGGTCGCCTCTGAGGTAGACGAGGTCGTGCTCCATGAAATTCGTCCCTTCCTTGAGACCGAAGGGTGCAAAGGCCTTTCCGAATATGCTCTGGGGTGAGTTGACTTCCCATGGCGCGTATTCGGACGACGCGACTTTGTTGAGTATGTCGGCAAACCCCTGCGCGAGGGGCGTGACCTCGTAGGTCTCATCAGCAACGAAGTCGACCTTCTGCGCGCCCGGAGCGATCGGATGGGGACCCTGCCACAGGATGTGCCCGCCGATCTTGATCCGCGCGAGCGGCACAGCGCCGTAGGGATCGGCCGAGTTGACGATCTCGAGTTCGAATTGATCGGACGGCTGATATCTGAAGGCGCGACTGAGGTAAAACGGCTTGAGCGAGCCATCCGGGTTCTTGCTCGGCCGTATCTCTGGAGCGATGCTCTCCCAGGCTCCGAGCATCGCCTCCTTGATCTTGCTCACGTCCGCTTCCATACCGCTTGCCCTCGGTTGATTGCTGGAGGATTGCGCCGCGACCCCGCCAAATCCCGTCATCACCAGAAGCAACAACAGCGAAGCTGCAATGGCTCTACACATGCGGACGCTCCGGTAGGGGGCAACGCGCTGGCCGTGGGACCTTTGAATGGCGCTCGCGGCCCCGGGATACACCGAGGCCGCGATACGTTCTGCCTGCCAGGCAGACCCCGCGATCGGTTCTTTCTGCTATAGAGACCGCTGGTCGGCCTGAAAAAGACTTTGTAGGCTGGGGCCCATGCTTGCGAGACATGGGAGATCGTGATGGAACTCCGGCATCTCCGCTACTTCATCGCCGTGGCTGAGGCGGGCAGTTTGACCGCTGCCGCCGAGCAAAAGCTCCATACGTCCCAGCCATCTCTGAGCCGGCAAATCCGGGATCTCGAACAGGAAGTCGGCGTTCCATTAATCAATCGCGCCGCTCACGGTGTCGAGTTGACGTCAGCCGGCAAGGCTTTTCTGGACCATGCACGAATGGCGCTGCTTCAAGCGGAGGCAGCAAAAGATGCAGCGCTGCGCGCAGCCCAGCCGGTGCGACCGACCATCGCTCTTGGATTCATCTCGGGGGCAGAAATCGGATTGTTGCCCGAGGTGACCCGCATCCTTCGTGACGACTGTCCCGGCATCGAAATCCGCCTGTCGAGTGATTACTCCCCTGCACTCGCCAAGGCGTTGATGAGGGGCAAGCTTGATGCTGCTTTCATGCGAGCGGAAGAGCACATGGGAGATTTGGCCTGCAGACGCGTCCGCACGGACCCGCTGATTTTCGTGTTTCCGAACGATCATCGCCTTGCTTCACAAGAGGCCGTCGCGCCGCAAGAGATCGCGAATGAAGCCTTCATCCTTCCTTCCAAAACCGCTCCCGCGCTGCGCCGCGCCGTTTTGGCGTATTTCGACCGAACCGGCGTCGATCTCAAGCCGGAACATGAAGTGCACAACGTCGTCCACGCAATTTCAATGATCACATCGACGCACGCGGTGATGTTACTGCCGGCCTACACACGACGCTTTCTGCCCGAGTCGGTCACCACCCGTCCGGTGAAGGGAGAAGTGCCGACGCTTGATCTGATCTTCGCCTACCAGAAGACGACCAATTCCCCGATCTTGAAGCTGCTTCTCTCCAACATCGGCAAGCTCATTGGGGCGCCATCCTAGGGTCTCGGGTTTGGATTAGATATTGCAGCGCGTAGGGCGACTCGGAAGCGACTTGTCCGCCGTAGCCTCGAAGAGCGAAGGCGGAAGGCGTAGTCCGCCGTTACGTTTGGCAGGATGGCGTGTGACGGCCTCGTCTCCATCTATATGTGAGCTTCGATCTCATGAACGATCTCCGCCAAGGCCGCCCCCCGCCAGCGCCCTCTACCAAGCGTCGCCTTTGCGTGCATCAGGAACTCTCCGGCTTGGGGCCAACCCGAGATATGAGATTTGTGAAGGTGGGTCCAATTGAACCTACCTAGCGGGCCATCCGAAGGATCGGCAAGGTAGCCGATAAACAGATAGTCATCGGGGTCCCGAACCTCGACGCTACATGCTGCGCAAGCGCGCCTTCCTGGGCCGGCATTTGCAAGGTATTGCTCCGACACTTCGCGCATCGGTACGCCTAACGGATCGCCATTCAAGCAACTCCGATGACTCGCAGCGTCTGATAGCACGTACAGCGGATCGGCTTCGTTGAGCACGACGTGCGGGAACCCGACAGCATCGTCACCCTCTTCAATCACGTTTCCACAGATCGTGCACTTGGACATGCCGTACAACAAGATCGCCATTTCATACCTCAACATGAGTGCGTAGGGTGGGTTGAGTCGCTCGCGAAACCCATCATCTTCGCAAACCCGCAATTGATGGGTATCGCTCCGCTCGACCCATCCTACGAGCTGATGTTTGATCGTGGGATAATTTGTTTTGGAGGTTCATCCGCCATTCGTATTCGACCGCACGTTGGGCTATGCAGGATTCAGCTGCAAGTCTTGAAGAGTCGATGGAATGAGCTGGGCGAGCAAATATGTTGAAAAGCTGCTGCAGGGCGAGTCCGTGCAATTCAGGCCTCGAGGCAACAGCATGAGCGGCAGGATCGAGAGCGGTCAGCTTGTTACGGTCGTACCGCTCCTTGATCGAGAGCCTCGGATTGGCGACATCGTGCTTTGCAAAGTGAACGGGGCCCAGTACTTGCACCTTGTGAAAGCTATTTCCGGTGACCGCTTCCAAATCGGCAACAATCGGGGTCGAATTAACGGCTGGACCTCACGTCGCAACATCTTCGGGATTTGTATCGAGATTTCGAACTGATCCAATCCCTGACGTTTCCGGACAGACTCCAGGTCCCGATCCTCGGCCTTCAAGGTTTCTTGCGGTTTTGAGTGTTAACTCGCGATTGGAGCAAGAAGGCGAACGCGTAACCCGGATGAAACGCGTCTGGTGAATTCACTCGCGGGTCTGCAGGGCGGCTTCCAGGAAATTCCCTCGCGCCTCAAACATTCGATCTGACACGCAAGCCTTCCGCCGCCTGCAGCAGGAGCCGGCAGGTCTCCTGTTCGCCATTTGCGACGGTGTCGTCGAGACGTATCACGTAGGGGCAGGTCAGGACGGCGATGGCGGCGTCGCCTGGGCCGAGAATCGGAACGGAGATGTCGACGACCCCGTGTGCCTGCCGGCTCGGCCCGCGCCAGTGGCCGTGATGGCGGATGTGGGCAAGGCTGTCTTCGAGCGTGGACTCCGCGTCCTTGTCCGCCGGACCGGCCCGATGCTCGGCCATCATCTCGGCCCGGCGGGCATCGGTCTGGAAGGCCAGCAGGGTGCGGCCCGAGCCGGTGTCGAGCAGACTGATCCGCGCACCGAGCCGCAATGTCAGGCCCCAGTCACCCGGACTGCTCTCCTGCGCAGCAATGATGACGTTGCCCCGCTCATAGATCGCGAGATGGCACGACTGCAGCGCCGAGCGCGCGAATTGCACCATCTGCGGCACCGCAGCCGCGATCAGGCGGCTGATCGGGGGATAGCGCGTCGCGAGCACGAACAGCTTCATGCTGAGTTCGTAGCGGTCGCCCTCCAGACGCGTGACATAGTCGCGCGCCACCAATCGCTCCAGCATGCGATAGATTTCTCCCTGGCTCCGGCCCATGGCGCGAACGATCTCGCTCCGCGTCAATCCGCTCGGCTCTTTCGACAGGAGTTCGAGGATGTCGAGACCCTTGTCCAGAGCGGGCGCCCGGTAACGATCTATTGTCGTTTCCTTCTGTTCCATTGCACCCACTGTTCGAACGGCCCAAACCCTCGCATTCTATTTACTTATAGACTTTTTGTGCATATATGAACAGGTTAACGAACAACATGAGCCGTGCTGGAATGGGCACAGGCTTCGCGGCGTCGGAGAAGACGGATGCGGTCACCGGGGAGGATGAGTTTGATCAGGGCCGCGGCGCGCGGCCCTGCGGCGATGCCGTGGTCACCAGCGCAAAAGAGCCATCGACGACACCACGCCGATGCCGCGACCCGGCCTCGCCAACCCCCAAGGTGCCGGTGATCCATGAGCGCGCCGCTCATTTCCGTTCAGCAATTGTGCAAGAGCTTTCCCGGCGTGCGGGCGCTGCACGACGTCAGCTTCGACCTGGTCGCCGGCGAGGTTCATGCCGTGATGGGCGAGAACGGGGCTGGCAAATCGACCCTGATGAAGATCGTCGCCGGCATCTACCGGAGGGACAGCGGCGACATCAGTTACAATGGCGAGCCCGTTGATTTTCACAGTCCGCGCGAGGCGCAGGCGGCCGGCATCGGGATCATTCATCAGGAGCTGCAGCTGATGAATCACCTCACCGTCGCGCAGAACATCTTCATCGGACGCGAACCGACGAAGGCGTTCGGACTGCTGCTGGACGAGGACAGGCTCAACCGGCAGGCCGCCGAGCTGCTCGCCCACATGAACCTCTCGCTCGACCCGCGCGCCAATGTCGGCGGCCTCACGGTCGCCAAGCAGCAGATGGTGGAGATCGCCAAGGCGCTGTCGTTCAATTCGCGGGTTCTCATCATGGATGAGCCGACGGCCGCGTTGAACAATCTGGAAATCGCCGAGCTGTTCAAGATGATCCGGGAATTGAAGGCGCGCGGTGTCGGCATCATCTACATCTCCCACAAGATGGACGAACTGAAGCAGATCTCCGATCGCGTCACCGTGCTGCGCGACGGCGAATATGTGGCAACCGTATCCACCGCGAGCACCGCCATCGAGACCATCATCGGCATGATGGTCGGGCGCGCGCTGAGCAACGCCCGCATCGAAGGCGCCGCCGCACCGGGCGATATCGCGCTCGAGGTGCGCGACCTGAACTGCGGGCCGCTGGTGCGTAACGTGAGTTTCACCTTGCGGAAGGGCGAAATTCTCGGCTTTGCCGGGCTGATGGGCGCGGGACGAACCGAGGTGGCGCGTGCCATTTTCGGTGCCGACGCCCATCCCACCGGAGACATTCTCGTCAAGGGCAGGAAGGTGTCGATCCGCACGCCCCGGCACGCCGTCGCCAACGGCATCGGCTATCTGTCCGAGGATCGCAAGCGCTTCGGACTCGCCACCGGTATGGACGTCCAGTCCAACGTCGTGATGTCGAACCTTGGAAAGTATCTCGCGATGGGTTTTTTCCTCAGGAAGCGCGCGATCCGTGACACCACGAGCCGTTTCATCAGGGTTCTGAACATCCGCACCCCCTCGGCTGCGCAGGAGGTCCGCCTGCTCTCGGGCGGCAACCAGCAGAAAATCGTCGTCGCCAAGTGGCTCGATCGGGATTGTGATATCCTGTTCTTCGACGAGCCGACGCGCGGCATCGACATCGGTGCAAAGAACGAAATCTACAGGATGCTGCGATCGCTCGCCGACCAGGGCAAGGCGATCGTCATGATCTCGTCGGAGCTGCCGGAGGTGTTGCGGATGAGCGACCGGATCATCGTGATGTGCGAAGGTCGCATCACCGGCGAGCTGTTGCCGCAGCAGGCGACGCAGGAACGTATCATGCAGCTGGCGACCCAGCGCGAAACCTCGAAGGCAGCCTGACATCATGGACAATCCGGGATTGGCGCAGAAGGACGGCATCGCGACGGGCGATGACGGATTGATCGCCGCGTTCAGGCGACGACTGCCGGGGCCGGAGGCACTGCAGAAGCTGCTCGCCTTCGCCAGCCTCGTGCTGCTCCTGATCTATTTCAGCTTTGCATCGCCGGCCTTCATGCAGACCGACAACATGATCAACATCCTGCAGGCCACCGCGGTGAATGGCGTGCTGGCGATCGCCTCTACCTTCGTGATCATCACCGCCGGCATCGACCTGTCGGTCGGCACGCTGATGACGTTCTGCGCGGTCATGGCGGGCGTGTTCCTGACCTATTGGGAACTGCCGATGTGGACGGGCATCGTGGCGGCGATTGCGACCGGCGCGCTCAGTGGCGGCATTTCCGGCACGCTGATCGCGAAGATGAAGGTGCCGCCGTTCATCGCGACGCTCGGCATGATGCTGGTGCTCAAGGGACTGTCGCTGGTGGTCTCCGGCGACAAGCCGATCTATTTCAGCAACACCGAGAACTTCTCGATGATCTCGCAGGATTCGCTGCTCGGCGAGGTCGTGCCCGGCCTGCCGATTCCCAACGCCGCGCTGATCCTGTTCGTGATGGCGATCCTCGCCGCCGCCGTGCTCAACCGCACCGCGCTCGGCCGTTACACCTTCGCCATCGGCAGCAACGAGGAAGCGGTGCGCCTCTCCGGCGTCAGCGTCGACCGCTGGAAGATCATCATCTACGGCCTCGGCGGCGCTATCTGCGGCGTCGCCGGCCTCTTGCTCGCCTCGCGCATCAATTCCGCGCAGCCCGCGCTCGGCCAGGGCTACGAGCTCGACGCCATCGCGGCGGTCGTGATCGGCGGCACGTCCTTAAGCGGCGGCACCGGCACGATCCTCGGCACCATCATCGGCGCGTTCATCATGAGCGTGCTGACCAACGGCTTGCGGATTCTGTCGGTGGCGCAGGAATGGCAGTTCGTCATCACCGGTGCCATCATCATCCTCGCGGTCTACGCCGACATGCTGCGTCGCAACCGCGCATAACGAGGGAGGCCCAGAAGGGACTGACCGACGATCTCGACCTGACGACCGCCGCCGCCCGCGGGTTTGGACGGCATTCACACAAGAAAATGTCAAATTGAGCGGAGGACATGCAATGTTGAACAAACGGTTCTTTGGCGTCGCGCTCGGTGCCCTGATGGCGGCAGGAGTCTCCAGCGGTGCGCGCGCCGACGATATCTATATTCCCCTCGTCTCCAAGGGCTTCCAGCACCAGTTCTGGCAGGCGGTGAAAGTCGGCGCCGAGCAGGCGGCGAAGGCCGCCAACGTCAAGATCACCTTCGAGGGCCCGGAGACCGAGGCCATGGTCGACAAGCAGATCGACATGCTCTCGGCCGCGCTGGCCAAGAAACCGCAGGCGCTGGGTTTCGCGGCCCTCGACTCCAAGGCGGCGATCCCGCTCCTGAAGAAGGCGGAGGCGGCCAAGATTCCGGTCATCGCCTTCGACTCCGGCGTCGACAGCGACATTCCGCTGACCACCTGCACCACCGACAACCTCGCCGCGGCGGGCCTCGCCGCCGACAAGATGGCGGATCTGGTCGGCGACGCCGGCGACATCGCCGTGCTCGTGCATGACCAGACCAGCCGGACCGGCATCGACCGCCGCGACGGTTTCCTGAAGCGGATGAAGGAGAGACATCCGAACATCAAGATCGTCAGCGTGCAGTATGGCGGCGGCGATCAGCTGAAGTCGACGGAGATCACCAAATCGATCCTGCAGGCCAATCCGAACCTGAAGGGCGTGTTCGGCGCCAATGAGGGGTCCGCGATCGGCGTGCTGAACGGCGTCAAGGAAATGAAGAAGAAGATCGTCGTGATCGGCTACGACTCCGGCAAGCAGCAGAAGGCGGCGATCGCCTCGGGCGAGATGGCCGGCGCCATCACCCAGAACCCGGTCGGCATCGGCGCCTGCACCGTCGACTCGGCGGTGAAGGCGTTGAAGGGCGAGAAGTTGCCGAAGGTCACCGACACCGGCTTCTACTGGTACGACAAGTCCAACCTCACCGACCCGAAGATCACCGCGGTTCTCTACGATTGAGATCGATCAGGCCCGGCGGTTCGTTGCCGCCGGGCCCATTTTTCGCCCCCGGCCCGACAAGTCCGAAACGCCCGCCGCCCCGAGCGGGGGGGGTCAGGAAGAGCTCGGTCGCAAAGGAGGCGCCGCCGATCATGGTGTCGAAATGGCGTTCAGCCAGACACGGCGCCTTTTTCCGGACTCCGCAGCATCGGCTGGCGCAGCAACGAGATCGCCGCTCAGCGCGGCCTCGTCAGCCGCCAATCATTTGCCGGATGGGACATCACGGTCGCGCCCCGACGCTAGGAATTTCGCGCTCCGCGTCCACCATCCTGAATGTAGGCAACCTCTTCGACCGCGACTGGATCGAGCACCAGCTTGCGTGCGTGGAAAGGAATGAAGTCCGGCGCGCCGACAACACCGCGGTGCGGGATACCGATCGTCGACGATTGATGCGGTGGTGGGCAGACCAGATCACAGCCAGGGCTTTGGAAGGCGATACGATTGTACCGCCAGCGCGAGCGAGGCAGACCGCATCAATGCAGCGAAGCGCACGCGCGAGTCGCTCGGTGTTTGCAATCTTGTGCCCGAACCGCGCCCCGTTCGGACCAAAACAGGATGCCTTTACGGTTCAAACACCCTTTTCAGTATATGTTGACCGAGGTTTGCAACCAACCAAACGCACGGAATAGAACGACGAGTCCAGTGCGTCAGGAAAGATCATCCGATGGCGGCTCGCTGGTTTGATAACGGCAAGCGCTCGCATCCAAGAACAATCGGCTGGGCTGGCACCACCGCGCTGGCGCTCGGCGGCAGCAACCAGATGATCTTTCTGATCACCGCACTTTTCGTTGGTCAGGGAGATATTCCCGGCCAGGCCAGCGCCGCGGTTCCATTGCTCATCGTCGGCGTGCTTCTCGGCTGGGCCGCCGCGCCCGCCTGGACCGAACTCGTCATGATGTGGCCCGATCGCGTCGGTGGCATCTCCGCGGCCTGCGCGGAAGCGTTCCGGCCATATAGTCCAGTGCTCTCCGCACTCACCGGCACCTGCTATTGGTGGGGCTGGGTTCCGACCTGCGGACTGACAGCGCTGCTTTCGGCGGCGGCCATTCAACAATGGTACTTTCCGCATCTTCCGCTCGAAGCAGTCGCAATCTCGCTGGTGTCGATCTTCACCCTCGTGAATTTGAGCGGAATAAAATGGGTGACGCGGCTTGCAATCCCGATCGCTGTTGCCTCGGCGTCGCTGGCGTTTCTGTCATCGCTGATTCCGGTTCTGACCGGGTCGGTCGACTGGACTCAGGCGATGACCTTCACGCTCACATCGCCGTTTCCCGGTTGGTTCGGCGATCTGACCTCGGTGATGGCGGGCCTTTACCTGATCGGCTTTGCCGCGCCGGCGTTCGAGGCCGCAGCCTGTCACGTCGGCGAAACCGTCGATCCGGCCCGCAACGTGCCCCGCGCGATGTTGGCGAGCGCGGCAATGGCAGGGGTGTATTTCATCATCTTGCCGGTCGTCTGGCTCGGCGTTCTCGGTCCTGAACAACTCGGCAAGGACCTGGCCCTGGTGCTAGGGCCGACATTCGCGCCGCTTCTCGGCAGCTTTGGCAAGGCGGCGGCGATCTGGTTCATCATGCTCAACATGTTCCACGGCACCATGCAGCCCTTGGCCGGTGCCGCGCGCACGCTTTCGCAGCTCAGCGAAGACGGACTGCTGCCGCGTTTCCTCGCGTGGCGTTCGACCACCGATTGCCCGTGGGTCGCGACACTTCTCACCGCCGGCATGGCGATCGTGTTCCTGGCGCTCGGCGTACCGCTATGGATGATAGCAGCAGCCAATTTCACCTATCTGATCAGCGTTTGCATGCCCAACGTGGCCGCCTGGCTGCTGCGCCGGGATCAGCCCGACGCAGAGCGCCCGTATCGTGCGCCACGCGGCATGGTCACGCTGGGTGTTATCGCAGCCATGATCTGGCTGTTGTCCGCGATTCTCGGGTTTCAGCAATTCGGACTCCCGACCGTGTTGTTCGGCCTGGCTCTGGCCTATTCCGGCGCCGCTCTTTATGTCTGGCGCTCAATTTCGGATCGCGTGCAAGCCGGCCTTCCCTGGCTTGCGCCGACGCTGCATACCAAACTGACCGGCGCCATGCTGTTCGTGCTGGTGCTGGACGGCGCCGGTTACCTGATGGCGGTCAACAGCGTCACGGACGGGCATAAGGCGCTGATGACGGTGCTCGAGGACATCTTCGTCGCCGTCGCCCTTTTGACGCTCAGCGTCGGACTGGTGCTGCCGGGCATGATCACGCACACCGCGACCGAAGTCAGCGACGCGGCCAAGCGATTGACCTCCGGAATGCTGCAGGAGTTCTCCCACGCAATGGCGGCGCTCGGGCGGGGCGACCTCGAAGCCGCGCACGTCTCGATCGACATCGTTCCGGTCAAGCAGTTGTCACAAGACGAACTCGGTGAGATGGGAAGAAGCTTCAACACTCTGCAGGAACAAGTGAAGGAGGCGGCGCTCGGCCTGTCCGAAGCGCGCGAGAAGATGAGCACCGCCCGACAGGAGTTGTCGGCGAGACACGACGAGATCGTCCATCTCGCGCATCATGATTCGCTGACCGGCTTGCCGAACCGGGCGATTCTGACGACGAAGCTGGCTGAAACTCTCGATCGCGCACGCGCCGATGGCAGCAGCTTCGCGGTTCTGACCGTCGACCTCGATCATTTCAAGGAAGCCAACGACGTCTTCGGCCACGCCGTCGGCGACGAATTGTTGTGCGCGATCTCGATGCGGCTGCAGGCCGCGGCGGAGGACGCGTTCGTCGCGCGCGTCGGGGGCGACGAGTTCACCTTCATCCTTGCCACCGGCGAGCAACCCGCCGCCGCGCACGCTCTCACGGAACGTCTGCTCAGATCACTGGCGCAGGATTTCGAAGTTCGGGGCCAGCGCATTCCAATCGGCCTCAGCATCGGCGCGGCCATCTACCCGCGCGACGCAAGTGACACCGCCACCTTGCAGGCGAACGCAGACGCTGCGCTGTATCGGGCGAAAGCCGACGGCCGCCGCATCGCCTGCTTCTTCGAACCCGAAATGGATCGGCACCTCAGGCAGCGATATGCGCTTCAGCACGATCTGCGGTCGGCGATCGCCAACGACGAGTTGCGGCTGTACTACCAGCCGCAGGCCACGGTCGATGGGGAGATCCTCGGTTTCGAGGCGCTGTTGCGCTGGCAACATCCGAAGCAAGGCATGGTCCCGCCGAGTACGTTCATTCCGCTGGCGGAACAGAACGGCTTGATCATCGAGATCGGCGAATGGGCGCTACGGCAAGCCTGCCATGACGCCGCGGCGTGGAAGGTGCCGCTGCAGGTCAGCGTCAATCTTTCGCCGGTGCAATTCCGCTACGGCGACCTGCATAGCCTGGTTCACAGCGTGCTGTTCCAGACCGGGCTATCTCCTAAACGGCTGGAGCTGGAAATCACCGAAGGGGTTCTCATCAAGGATCCTTTGCGCGCGCTCTCCATTCTGCGAAGGTTGAAGGCGCTGGGCCTCAAGATCGCAATGGACGATTTCGGAACCGGCTACGCGTCGCTGTCGTCGCTGCAGTCGTTTCCGTTCGACAAGATCAAGATCGATCGCAGCTTCGTATCCAACGTCAATTCACATCCGCAGTCCGCCGCCATCGTGCGCGCTGTCATCGGATTGAGTCATGCGCTGAATATTCCGATCATTGCTGAGGGTGTCGAGACCGAGAGAGAGCGCGATTTCCTGAGAGACGAAGGATGTCGGGAGATCCAGGGCTATCTGATCGGCCGTCCACAGCCGATCGCTTACTATGCTGACGTCACGAATCATGCCATCGAGCGCCCTTTTGGTCGCGCCATGGCGGCAGACCCGGCCCGCCGGCGAGTTTCGACCGAAGGCTCATGATGTCGTGCGCGACGATACGTTGCTTGGAGTGTTGGGAAGCGCGCGCCGTGCCGCGAAACTGCCAAGAGCTGGAAATGCAAGACCTGGAAATGCCAAGACCTGGAAATGCCAGGACCTGGAAATTCCGAGACCTGGCGGCGTTTTATGAGCTGGTTGTTGCTGGATCGCCCTGCCCCTACGACGTCAGCGCGGTCTGAATCATCCGCGCCAGATCGGAACTGAGGTAGGGCTTCGGCAACAGCAATACGCCGGCGTCGAGCCGGCCATGGTGCACAATGGCGTTTTCGGTATAGCCCGAGGTGTAGAGAACCTTGAGCCCAGGGCGCCGCGTCAGCGCCTCGGTCGCGAGCTGGCGGCCGTTCATGCCGCCGGGGATGATGACGTCGGTGAACAGGAGATCGATGCCTTCAGAACCGTTGATGATCGCCAGCGCCTCGGTGGCATTGCTGGCAGCCAGCGTCATGTAGCCGAGACTGTCGATCTGCGTCACGACGTATTCGCGCACCAGCGCGTCGTCCTCGACGATCAGGATGGATTTGTCGCCGCGTTCGAACCCGGCGATGCCGGGCTCGGCGGCCAGCACGTCCGCGACGCTCGCGGCGCCGGCGACACCGACGGCCTGCGGTAGATAAAGCTTCACGGTGGTGCCGTGGCCCTCCTCGCTGTAGATCTTGATGTGCCCGTTCGACTGCTTGACGAAGCCGTAGACCATGCTGAGACCGAGGCCGGATCCCTTGCCGACGTCCTTGGTGGTGAAGAACGGTTCGAACACCTTTTCGAGCAGCTCGGCAGGGATTCCCGTTCCGGAGTCGCTCACCGCGATCATGACGTAGTTGCCCGGCTTCACGTCGCTGTTCATGGCGGCGTAGTTCTCGTCGAGCACGACATTCCTGGTTTCCAGGGTCAGCTTGCCGCCGTCGGGCATGGCGTCCCGCGCATTCAAAGCGAGGTTGAGGATGGCGGTCGAGAGCTGGCTGGGATCGATCAGCGCCGGCGCCGAATCCGGCGACAGCATCGATTCGATTTCGATCTGTTCGCCGAGCGTCGGCCGCAGCAACCGCGCCGAATCGACCACCAGGGAGTTGACGTCGGTACTGCGCGGCTGCAGCGGCTGACGACGAGCGAAGGCGAGCAGATGCTGGGTGAGATCGGCGCCCCGCGCCGCCGCGGCGCTGATCAGGTTGGTGATCTGGGCCAGATGCGGCCGGTCCTTGACCGCGTCGCCGAGGATCTCGATGGTCCCGGTGATCACGGTCAGGATGTTGTTGAAGTCGTGCGCGACGCCGCCGGTGAGCTGGCCGACGGCTTCCATCTTCTGGGCCTGCCGGACCTGGGTCTCGGTGGCCTCGATCTCCTGAAAACGTTGCACCATGGCCTCGGCGCTGCGGCGTTGCTTGGTCTCCTCCGCGAGCGCCACCAAGGCCTGCTGAAGTTGATTGCGTCCCGGCAGCACCAGGAGACGCGGCAGCACCACGAGCAGCAGCGCCGCGGCCATCGCCACCGACATCAGCGCCACCACGCCGTTGACCATGCTCTCGAGGCCGTAGGCCGGCACCCAGAGGGTCAGGACCGACAGCAGGCGGGCCACCCCGCAGGCCATGATGTAGACCCCGAATCCCAGGAATGCCGAGGTGAACTGGAGATCGCGGCGGCGCCATACCAACAGTGCCAGGAACAGCGCGGTCGCAAAGAAGGCGCCGGCAATCACGCTGTCGGAAATGGCATACAGCCAGATCAATTTCGGTTCCCACAGCAGGCACGCACCAAGCGGACTAAGCGTCGACATATCCAGACCATCTCCAAAAGAGGCAGCACGGACCCACCGCGATCCGATCCGCCCACCAGGACGACGGTTCAAATCATTCAGGTTTCCGCCAGCCGCGCAAGCGCCGCCGCCCGGCGAGCTTAACGGCTCGGACATCCGAGCCAACGGAGCGCCTGCTGACGACTGATCACCGGTAAACCGGTCCGTCTTCCGGCATCAAATTGCCGGGCCTTGAGCCCGGATTGGGGCCGAGGGGAGTGAACATGCAGCGGATGTCGCCATCTCAACCCGCCGCCCGCGATCCAGGGATGTCCCTGCTCGTGAATGTACCTTACGGTGGAACAACGGAGAGCCAAGCCGGCGTCAGCGCGCGACCCGTTGACAGGCTCCGCGCAGCGGAGAGGCTTGTCCCGTGCAAGTCCTTCAGAATCAAGTCCTTCGGAATAAGGGGATCAAGCCGGTCGAGGCGCAGGCGGACGAGCCTGCTCTGCGTCTCGACGTGACATTCGACCTCGCAGGCTCACTCCCAGGCCCATTCAGAAAAGTCGTTCTCGAACTGCGGCACCTCGGTCCACACGCCTTTCAGCTTCTTGTTCGCGACCGTGGGCCACTGCGGTTGGAACAGGAAGCCGGCGGCGGCATCGGTCGCGAGCAGGCGCTGGGCGTCACCCAGAAGCCTGGCGCGGTCGGCTTCGCTGGCGGCTTCCGTGATCGACTTGTACAGCGCGTTGAAGGCCTCCGACTTGTAGCCGAAGTAGTAATTCTCATCGGTGAATCTGGCGAGGTCGAACGGCTCGACATGGGAGATGATGGTGAGATCGAAATTGTGCGGGCCGGTGAGGACCGACGACAGCCACTGTGCCCATTCCACGTTCTCGATCTTGGCGATGATGCCGATCTTGGCGAGTTGCGCCGCCAGCACCTCGCCGCCCTGTCGCGCATAAGGCGGCGGCGGCAGCTTGAGGCTGACTTCCAGCGGCGTCGCGACACCGGCCTCGGCGAGCAGCTTCTTGCCCTTCTCGATATCGAACGGATTGATATCCGTGGTGTCGATATAGCCGAGTGAACCCGGGGTGTAGAAGCTGCCGATCGGCACGCCCATCCCCTCGACCGCCCCTTCGATCATGGCCTTGCGGTCGATCGCGGCGAGGATCGCGCGCCGCACGCGCACATCGTCGAACGGCTTCTTCTTGTTGTTGATGCTGACGATGGTCTTGGCCCGCGAGCCGCCGATCAGCACGTTGAACCTTGGATCGGCCTTGAACTGCGGCACGCTGCGCGTGACCACGCGGGGGAAGGCATCGACGTCGCCTGACAGCAGCGAGGCCACCTGCGCGGATGGATCGCTGATGAAGCGGATCACGACCTTGTTGAGCTTGATCGCCGCCGCGTTGCGGTATTCCGGCCATTTGGTCAGCGTGATCGACGAACCCTTGGTCCAGGACGCAAGCACGTACGGCCCGGTGCCGACGGGCTTCGTGGCATTGGTGGGGGCGCTCTTCGGCTCGACGATCGAGGTCGAGGCCTGCCCAAGCAGGAATGGCAGGTTGGGCTCGGGGTTCTTCATGCTGATCACGACCGTATCGCTGTCCGGCACGGTGATCGCTGCGATAGTCTGGAACAGGCTCTTGTCCTTGTTGGTACTGGTCGGTTCTGTCGCCCGTTCGTAGGAGAACTTGACCGCCTGCGCGTTGAACGGCTCGCCGTTCTGGAACGTCACGCCCTTGCGCAGCTTGAAGGTGTAGGTCTTCAGATCGGGCGCGGTTTCCCAGCTCTCCGCCAGCAGCGGCGCGACCGAACCGTTCTCCTTGATCTTGGTCAACGTCTCGTAGACGTTGTAGAGCGTGACCTCGGCAATCGCCGCGGCAGCGCCAGCGGTCGGATCAAGCCCGGGCGGCTCCAGGGTCATGCCGATCACGACGCTGTCTTTCTTGCCCTGCGCCGAAAGGCTCTGCGGCAGCAGGGACAACGCGGTCAGCGCCGCGGCGGCGAACAGAATGAGCTTCCTGGACATACAAACGCTCCTGAAACGGGACGAATCGATCGGCATATCAATCTCACAACAGTTGCATCAGGCTATCACGTCTCGCCTGCCAGGGGAGGCAGCGCCATGACGGCCTCGGCGTGGTGACAGGCCGCAATATGGCCTGATCCGACGCTGCGCGCCAGCGGCGCGACCGCGCGGCAATGGGCGTCGGCGAACGGGCATCGCCCGGCATAGGCGCACCCCGTTGCCCCCACCGATTGCGACGCGATCGCCTGCGCACCGCGACGTCGGCGCTCGCGGCCCGGACGGGTCCGCGGTACGGCTTCGAGCAGCGCGCGGGTGTAGGGATGCGCGCAGCGGCCGAACAGATCCTCCGGCTTGCCCTGCTCGACAATGCGGCCGAGGTAGATCACCGCGATCTCGTCGCACAGATATTCCACCACCGCCAGGTCATGGCTGATCAGCACGTAGCTCAAGCCGAACTCGTCCTGCAGGTCTTCCAGCAGGTTGAGCACCTGCGCCTGCACCGAGACGTCGAGCGCGCTGACCGGCTCGTCGGCGACGATCAGCTTGGGCTGGGTGATCAGGGCCCGCGCGATGGCGATGCGCTGGCGCTGGCCGCCGGAGAATTCGTGCGGGAATTTATCCATGTCGGCATCGCGCAGGCCGACCTGCTTCAGGACCGCGGCGACACGGCCGCGCTGCTCGGCGCGATCGATCCGACCGAGCGCGGTCAGCGGCTCGGCGACGATGCGCGCGACCGTCTGGCGCGGATCGAGCGAGCCATAGGGATCCTGAAACACCATCTGGACATCGCGCCTGGCGTGGCGAAGCTCGCCGGCCGGCAGACGATGCAGATCGCGCCCGAGCAACCGCACCGAGCCTGACGTCGGCGTCTCCAGCGCCATCACCGTGCGCGCCAGGGTGGACTTTCCCGAACCGGATTCGCCGACCACGCCGAGGCTCTTGCCCGCCGCCAGCCGCAGGCTGACGCCGTTGAGCGCCAGAACCTGCGGCGCGGGCCGGAACAGGTTTTCCCGCGGCAGCGTATAGCGCTGCACGAGGTCATCGACCTCGAGCAGCATCGGTTCGGGCGCGACGCCGGCTTGGGCCGCGATGGGGGTCGTGCTCATGCGGTCACGGCTCCGACCCGGCGCGGCATCGAGACGTCGGTGCGCAGGCAGCGCACGGCATGGCCGGCGTTGACCGTGACCGGCGGTGGAAACACGGCCCGGCAGCGTTCTTCGGCAATGTCGCAGCGGTCGGCGAAAGCGCAGCCGGCCGGCAGGTCGGCGAGTTCGGGCACGGTGCCGGGAATGGTTCGCAGCCGGGTCCCCTTCGGCGCGCCGAGCCGCGGCCGGGCGCGGAACAGGCCCTGGCTGTAGGGATGGCCGAGGCCCGACAGCAGCGTCTCGATCGTCCCGCTCTCCACCACGGTGCCTCCGTACATCACCATCATGCGCTGGACGTTTTCGGCGATCACACCAAGGTCGTGCGAAATCAGGATCATTGCCATGCCGCGCTCCGCCACCAGATCGGCGATCAGGTCGAGGATCTGGCCCTGGATGGTGACGTCGAGCGCGGTGGTCGGCTCGTCAGCAATCAGAACATCGGGCTCGCAGGCGAGCGCCATCGCGATGGTGATACGCTGGCGCTGGCCGCCGGAAAACTGGTGCGGATAGGCATCGACCCGCTTCGCCGCATCGGGAAGGCCGACCCGGTCGAGCAGTGCAATCGCCTCCCTGGTGGCCTGCGCGCCCGACAAGCCCTTGTGCCGCCGCAGCGGCTCGGCGACCTGGCGGCCGACGGTATGCATCGGGTTGAGCGCCGTCATCGGCTCCTGGAAGATCATGCTGACACGGTTGCCGCGCAGTTTACAGTAGTCGGCCTCTCTCAGCCCGATCAGCTCCCGTCCGTCCAGCCGGATGCTGCCGCTGATCGCGGCGCTCTCCGGCAGCAACCCCATCAGCGCCAGCGCGGTCACCGACTTGCCGCAACCGGATTCTCCGATCAGGCCAAGCGTCTCGCCGCGCGCCAGCGCGAAGCTGACGCCGCGCACCGCATCCGCCGGGCCACGGCTGGTATTGAGCCGGACGCGCAAATTGTCGACTTCGATGAGCGGCGCCCGGTCGGTCATCATCGCTCCCGCGACAGGCGCGGATCGAACAGATCCCGCAATCCATCGCCCAACAGATTCAACCCCAGCACGGCCGTTGCGATCGCAACGCCGGGATAGACGGCGAGCAACGGCGACTGGAACAGAACGCTCTGCGCGTCATTGAGCATCCGCCCCCAGGACGGCTGCGGCGGCTGGGTGCCGAGACCCAGATAGGACAGCGCCGCTTCCGCCAGGATCGCCAGCGCGAACTGGATCGTCGCCTGCACGATCAGGATCGAGAGGATATTGGGCAGCACATGTTCGAGCGTGATGCGGAATTTGCCCTTGCCGGAGGCGCGCGCCGCCAGCACGAACTCCCGCGCCCAGATCGCGTTGGCGGAGCCGCGTGTGATGCGCACGAACAGCGGGATCTGGAAGATGCCGATGGCCGTGATCGACGTCACCATGCCGGGCCCGGCGACGGCAGCCAGCATGATGGCCGAGAGCAGCGCCGGGAAGGCAAAGGTGAAGTCGCTCAGCCGCATGATCACCTCCTCGACCCATCCCCTGCGGGCGGCCGCGAGCAGCCCGAGCGAGGTCCCGAACGACAAACCTATGCCCACCGCAATGACGCCGACCATGATCGAGCTTCGGGCGCCCACCAGCAGCAGCGAGACGACGTCGCGGCCCAGCATGTCGGTGCCAAGCCAGCGCAGCGACGAAGGCGGGTTGAGCTTGTGCGCGATGTCGATCTCGTAGGCCGACCATGGTGTCCAGACCAAGGACAGCAGCGCCGCCGAGATCATCAGCAGGGTGAGTACGCCGCCTGCGACGAAGCTGCGGTGGCGACGCGCGCGGCGCCAGAAGCCTCCGCCAGGACGGCGCGGCTGCGACGGCGCCGCGGCGTCCGGAGCAAGGGCTTTCGGCGGCAGCACTGCCGTGGGTCGAAGGCTGCTCATAGATCGCTGGCCTTGATGCGGGGATCGATCGCCGCATACAGCACATCGACGACGAAATTGACGATGACCACCATCGCCGCCAGCAGCATCACGCAGTTGCGGACCACGATGAGGTCGCGATTCGAGATCGACTGGAAAATCAGGCGTCCAAGCCCGGGCAGATAGAACACGCTCTCGATCACGATGGCACCGGCCAGCAGGTTGGCGAATTGCAGCCCCATCAGCGTCATCACGGGTATCATCGCGTTGCGCAGCACGTGGCCCCACAGCACCTGGCGCCGGGTCAGGCCCTTGGCGCGCGCCGTGCGCACGAAATCCTCGCGCAGCACCTCGAGCACCGCGGAACGTGTGACCCGCGCCAGGATCGCGGCCTGCACCACTGCGAGCGAAATCGCCGGCAGCAGCAGCGAGCGGATGCCGGGGAGAATGCCCTCCCCCCATCCCGCGAAACCGCCGGCCGAAAGCCATTGCAGCTTGACCGAAAACAGCAGGATCAGGAGGATGGCGAACCAGAAATTCGGGATCGCGATGCCGAACTGGGTCGCCGCCATCACGCCGACGTCGCCGATCTTGTTGTGATTGGCGGCGGTGTAGACGCCGGCGGTGAGCGCCAGCACCACCGTGAGCAGCATCGCCATGACCGCGAGCGGAATGGTCAGAGCCAGCCGCTCGGCGATCAGATCCGCCACCGGCGTGCCATAGGAATAGCTGTTGCCGAGATCACCCACCAGAAGCCCGCCGATCCAGTGCAGGTAACGAACCGCCAGCGGCTGATCGAGCCCGAGCTTGACCGTCATCGCCCGGACCGCTTCGGGCGATGAGTCCGCGCCCATCAGCATCTCGGCGGCGTTCCCCGGCAGCGCATCAAGCACGAGAAAGATGATCAGCGACGCGCCCACGAGCGTCGCGAGCAGCGTCAAGAGGCGGCGCAGAATGAATACGCTCACGCGCGGGTTCCCTTGGCGCGGACAGGTTCGGCCTGACGGCTTTGCATCAGAAGACTTGGCATCGATGCATCATCCGATCTTTGTGCACGGCATTCAATAGAGCATGCGTGCCGCATATGCGTTACGTGGGTGTCCATCATGTCAGGTCCGGCCAGCGATCGAGCGAGTTCTGCGCTGCCTCGAACAGCGCCGCTACGCGCAGCAATTCGGCATCGCCGCGAAACCGTCCCACCAGCTGCAGGCCGATCGGAAGCCCGTCGGCGCCGAAGCCGCAGGGCATGCTCACCGCCGGATGTCCGGTCATGTTGAACGGCATGGTCCAGGGAAACCAGTTGGCGCGGACGTGATCGAAGACCTCGCCGTCGATGTCGATGGTCCCGAACAGATCCTGGTCGATCGGCAATGCGGTGCGCGTGATCGTGGGCATCGCCAGCAGATCGGCGCGCTGAAGCGCCGATTGCACGCGCCGGAACAGACCGGTTCGGTCGAACATCGCCTGCAGGTAGTCGGCACCGCTGACGCTCTCGGCGAGCGCGAGCTGTTTGAGAAAGGTTTCGCTCAGCTCGTCGCGGTGCGTGACGGCGAGCTTTTCAAACCGGGCGCGCCAGGCGGTATGATTGATCGCGCGCCAGATCGGCTCGACATCGAAACCATCGCCGGGCATTTCCTCGAGCTCTGCGCCAAGCGCTTCCAGCGTCTTCAGGCTGGCGCCGAAAGCCGCGGCAACGTCGGCGGACACCTTGCGGCCCGGAGGGCTGAGGCAAAACAGAATCTTCTTTCCGTTGAGGTCGCCATGCGGCGCGGCACCGCCGATGAAATCGGCGGCCGGAATCCCGATCGACCACGGATCGGACCCGTTCTCGCCGGCCATGGCCTGCATCATCAGCGCGGTATCGCCGACCGTGCGCGTCGTTGGCGTCACATAGGTCTGGTTGCCGAAGGCGTCCTGCACCTGGCTGTGCGGAATCACGCCATTGCTCTGCTTGAGCCCGACCACGCCGTTGCAGGCGGCCGGAATGCGGGTCGAACCGCCGCCATCGGTCGCGACCGCGAGCGGCGCAATGCCGCTGGCAACGGCCACCGCCGCACCGCCGCTCGAGCCGCCGCTGGACCGCTCACGGCTCCAGGCGTTGCGGGTACGCCCGAACAGGGGCGAATCGGTCAGGCATTTGGTGCCGAATTCCGGCGTCGTGGTCTTGCCGATGAGAATAGCGCCCGCCGCGCGCAGCCGCGCCACACCGACAGCGTCATGGTCGGGAACGTTGTCCTTGTACGGAATCGCTCCAAAGGTCGTGCGCACGTCCTTGGTGTTGACGATGTCCTTTACCGTGAAGGGGATACCCTCCAGAAGCCGAAGCGGTTCCCCCATCATGATCCGGCGTTCGGCATCCCCGGCCTGCGCCAAGGCCTGGTCGGCGCAGAGCGTAATGAAGCAATTCAATTCGGGCTGCAGCCGCTCCGCGCGCGCAAGCACGGCGCGGGTCACTTCGAGCGGCGAAATCTCCTTGCGGCCAATGCGCCCTCGAAGGTCGGCGGCGGGGAGAAAGCAGAGATCATCGCTCATCGATTAGTCAATCCCAAATTCGTCCCTGCTTCGCTGCGAGCTGGATGGCCAGCCGCGATCTGCCAAAACAGGATTGCAACACGGCAACCTCGTCCTCCCCGTCTCAGCATCCAATCCGCCCGGCCTGCCTATTGATGGGCAGAACCGAGCAATTTGCGTGCCACGTCATCATGAGTTCAGAGGCCCGATCGCATCGACAGCAAGCATGACACTCCTGCCGACTTGCCGTCCAATACGAATTTCGCACCAACCCCATGCGGCTTCGATATGCCCATCGGGCCAGTCGGCTTCGCGACCGGTTGGCGCTTCCGCGACATCCCGCCGAAATCATGGCATGTGCTGGGTGAGGGCCGAGCTGGAACTACGCGGGCCGTGACAGCCTTGCCGCATTCGCGGCGACGTGCTGCCGATACCGATCGATGACCGTTACAGCCGTGGCGCCTGCCATCACGTTAGCACCTGATTCGAATGCTGCATCGACCTTCTCCCTGATCATCAGATGCATTTCGTGGAGAGCATCGCTGCCGCCGTAAGTGAACTTCAGCATCCGAAGTCCGATCACGTGGCCGGATTCCAAGCCCAACATCATCGTGGAAAAAAGCGGGGAAAACACGCGACCTCTCTCTCATACAGCACCATGCTGCATAGTATGTCATCAAGTCAGAAGTGGGATGCAGGTGAAATCTGCTCTTGAAATTAGGGCCAAGCCCCTGGCGGCTTGGCCCTAATTTTCGATGCAGATGCCTTCCGTTGGGCGGGACGAGTCATTTTGGGACCAGGCCCTCGAGCGGCTTGTAAGCCTGCTTGGCAAGATCCGCATAGAGGCCCGAGATCTTCTTCGCCTCGGCTACGAACTCCTCATAAGCGGTCTTTGCGTACTCGCTCTGAAGCGCCATGACATCGCTTGGCGTCTTGAGGCTGGCCAGCTTCGTCATGAATTCCGAACCGTCCTGAAACGCCTTCTTGGTATAGTCGGAATAGGCAGCCGTGATCGCCTGAACGCTTGCGGCAACGTGATTGGCAGACGCTATCGCCGCATCGCTTTGCTGACTGGCTTGCTGCTGCACTTGCTCGACGTTACTCATCTTGAAATCCTTTGCGGTTCGATCGGAGGACTCGATGTAGGTTGCCTGGGTGTAACGTGCCGCAACAATGCGAGTTCCCTCAATCGCCTCCTTATTCACTTACCAATGGTCAAAACAGCTCAGTCCGCCCGAGCATGCGCCTCGTGCCCACTTTCCGATCGTCCTCCGTTCCTCGATATGCTTCTTCGTTTCGTCCTCCCTGCACTCCACCTTTTTCTCACCGGAAATCACCAACTGGTCGTCATCGAGGCTGACTCGATGTTCCTTTCGTCTACGCCGGCAACTGCGCCGGGCTCGATGCCGGGAGAGGCGGGGATTCTGGTCGAGAGCACGAAACGCATTTTGAAGCGGCGCAGCAACTGCGCCCTAACCACAGCTCGCAAAAACGAAACGAATGCCTATCTAACTGGTTGGATAGGCATGCCAGAGCCCGTCAGCGAGGTTGACCTAATGAGCGCGATAACTCCCCTGAGCTTCCATCGCCGCATTGGACGGCGGTGGGCCGCACGCATCAACTCAAAGAGAAAAATCCACGGCCAGATTGTCGCGGCGACCGAGCGAGCGCTGCAGCGCCTGTTCGGCAACCAAGGCTCGCTGGTGCCAATCCCGGTCAGGGCAAGCGGGAGGCAGCGACGACCCGATCCGGGAGGGTCCCATGATTGATTTCCCCAACCACAGTCGCTCATACGATCAGACCCGACAGGCCGTACGGTTTTGGGGGCATGATAGCGCGATCGAAGCCTCATTCTACATAGAGGCCGATGCACTCAGGCGCATTCAGCCGAATGTCGGCACCGATGAATCGGGACTCCTGAACGCCTTCGACAGCAACCGTGATCTGATATGTGCCGCCGCTGCGAGACTCTATGTTCGCGGAAGCAGAGGCTCGTATGATCTGGTTGCCGCGAATTTCTGAAGCGCTGACCTGCGGTTCACCGCAACCATGCTGGTCTTAGGTTTCGTGGAGTCCGCTCGAAATCCGAAGTTCGCTGAACCACCCACGACTAAGTCCTGCGAACCTCGGATTTCGTCCCCGCCTGTGCAAGACCCTCACGTGAGGGTGCAATTGAACATCCATTGCACGCCGAAACGGTCGGTGAGCTTGCCGTAATAATCACCCCAGGGCTGGATGCCGAGCGCGGTCGTCACCCGTCCGCCGCGCGCCATCAGTTCGAACAGCAGCCGCGTCTGCTCGCGATCCCGCAGCATCAGGATATGCGCCGAACCGCGCATCGGTTCGGCGTCGTCGTTGTCGGACGCGAAGAACAGAACGCCCGGTCCTTCGAACCTCGCGTGCATGATCTTGCCACGCATCGCTTCGCTCCCGGCCGGCATGCCGTTCTCGCCGTAACGCAACATTTCGACCACTCGACCGATGCCGCATTCGGCATAGAACGCCAGCGCGGCCTCGCAACACGTCGTGAAGAACAGGTAGTTCGAAAGCTGGATGGTCATGACGATAAACTCCTGAGCGTCGATCTTTGCGAGTCTCAGGCGTGCGCCGTCGCGCACGCCTGGGTCTCGTGGTCTATCCGGCCTTGGCCACTTCGGCGCCAATCTCGGCGTTGGTCATGGCGTGGCCGTTGAAGTTCCAGGCACCATCGACGGCGTGAACGACGTTGATGAAGATCCTGTCCCTGGGTTGCCGGCCACCGGACATCTCATGGATGATATCGGTCGCTTCCTGGAAATAGCCCTGCTGGATCTTGCGATCGGTGAAGGCGAAGGACGGGACTTTCCATTCGATGAAGGCGACAGGGGTTGCATCGGTCCCCGTGAACGTCCGGCCCTCGTCCACGACATGGATGGAGCCGACCACGTTCGGTGTCATGATCTCGTTGCCTGTGAGGCCGTGCCACTTGAGCATCGCTTCGGCCAGACGCCTGTAGGCAACCTTCTCCTCGCCTTTCGGCAGCACACCTTCGGTCAGCGTCAGTGTCAGGGGCATGATGGTCTCCTCCGTTTTGGCTCGGGGCGGAGCGCGGCCTGTGGCCGGGACGCCGGAAGCATGATATAACGATCGCAATTTGATCTTTAGAATAACGATCGTTATCGAGTCAAGCTGAAAGATAACGATCGCTACATGAAGGAGTGGGCATGCGGTACGGACCTGGCCACAAGGACGAGGCACGGAGCAGGATATTGAACGCCGCGGGACGCGGGTTTCGGCGGCTCGGCTTCGGCGGCATCGGCGTCGACGGCCTCGCCAAGGAGGCCGGCGTGACCTCCGGCGCGTTCTACGGACACTTTCCGTCCAAGGCCGAGGCCTTCAGGGCCGCCGCCGTTGCCGGCCTCGTACAACTGCGCGAGGCCATCGAGGACCTCCGCGCCAGGGAAGGCGAGAACTGGCTGGCAAATTTCGTCGATTTCTACATGAGCGTGAGACGCACCTGCGATCTCGGCGAGAGCTGCGCGCTGCAGAGCCTGACGCCGGAGGTCGCGCGTGCCGATCACGGCACCAGGACGGCCTACGAAGCCGAGTTGCTCGGGATCGCCGAGGCGGTTGCCCAGGGCCTGCCGAATGGATCCCTCCCGGCGCGACGCAAGACCGCGTGGGCCATTCTCGCGATGCTGTCGGGAGGCGTCTCGCTGGCGCGCTCTGCCGCGGATCCCAGAACCGGGGCACAGATTGCGGCGGGTATCAAAGCCGCGGTGATGGCCTTGGCCGGCAGCGGCTAGGCACTCGGACTCGCGGAGAATCCCCGTCACCCGGATCGCGTCTATCGATGCGATCCGACTTTTCCCCCGCAAGCGGGCGAGGTAGACCGAACCAGCCCATAGACCGATTCAAACAAAAGTCATCCGCACCAGGCCGGCGCCGGACAGCCGCATCCGCGACGCGCGGCTCGATCGCCTGAGGACCCCTTGACGCGTCGCTGCGGCCCGTCTACTTTATCTTTACGATGTAAAGATAAGCGCCCGCAGCCAGTTTGGGCGGCCGGCGCGCGGATTTGGAAAATTTCATCCGACATTCCGACCGAAAGTGATCTTCATGGCCGATATCATCGCCAAGCGAATGTGCGCCGAGATCGAGGGCGATTTCGTCATCTTCCTGATCGGCATGCGGTTCAACAAGTTCTGGAAAGTCTGGCGCTGGGGGCCGTTGGCGGCGGCGATGCCGCGCATGCTGACCGAACTGGAGAAACAGCCGGACCTCGGCCTCTTGCATGCGCGCATGCATTTCGGCTTTCCCAACATCATGGTCGTGCAGTACTGGCGCAGCTTCGAGGCGCTGGAGGCCTATGCCACGAACCGCGACGCCGCGCATCTGCCGGCCTGGCAGGCCTTCAACAGGGCGGTCGGCTCCAACGGCGATGTCGGGATCTGGCACGAGACCTATCTGGTGCGGTCAGGCAGTTACGAGAACGTCTACAACAACATGCCGCCCTTCGGGCTCGGCGCCGCCGGGGTGCTGAAGGACGCGATCGGCGCACGGCAGAGCGCGCGCAGCCGGATCAGCGCGAGCGCTTAAGAGGGCGCATGCGCCATCGCGGACGTCGGTGTCGCCTCCCGTCAACGCGGGCGTGCGCAGATGACGGACCGGGTCAGGAATCGCAGTTCGCGGCCGTTGTCGAGCGAGAACATTCCGCCCCGCCCCGGAACGACATCGATGATGAGGTCGGTGTGTTTCCACGCCTCGAACTGGGAGGCGCTGATGTAGACCGGCGCGCCGCCGATATGACCGAGCAGCACGTCGGCATCGCCGACGATGAATTCGCTTCTCGGATAGCACATCGGCGACGACCCGTCGCAGCAGCCTCCGGACTGGTGAAACAACACCGGACCGTGTTCTGCGACAATCTGTGCAAGGAGCGCGAGCGCGGCCGGTGTCGCCGTCACTTTGTCGTCCACTCCCGCCTCCATCGCATGCGAAAAAAATGGCCGACGCGCACGAACCGCGCCCGCGTCGGCCAGTCCAGGGAACGACGGACGATCAGAAGAAGCCGAGTTTCTTCGGGCTGTAGCTGACCAGCATGTTCTTGGTCTGCTGATAGTGATCCAGCATCATCTTGTGGGTTTCACGACCGATGCCCGATTGCTTGTAGCCGCCGAACGCCGCATGCGCGGGATAGGCGTGATAGCAATTGGTCCAGACCCGGCCGGCCTGGATGGCGCGACCGAAGCGGTAGAGCCGGTTGGCGTCGCGGCTCCAGATGCCGGCGCCGAGACCATAGAGCGTGTCGTTGGCGATCGACAGCGCCTCGGCATCGTCCTTGAAGGTCGTGACCGATACCACCGGCCCGAAGATTTCCTCCTGGAACACGCGCATCTTGTTGTGCCCCTTGAACACGGTCGGCTTGACGTAGTAGCCGCCTGCAAGGTCGCCCGGTAGATGGTTGCGGGCGCCACCGGTCAGCACCTGCGCGCCTTCCTGGCGGCCGATGTCGATATAGGACAGGATCTTTTCCATCTGCTCGCTCGACGCCTGCGCGCCGATCATCGTCGCAGGATCCAGCGGATCGCCCTGGACGATCGCCTCGACGCGCTTGAGCGCACGTTCCATGAAGCGATCGTAAATCGACTCCTGGATCAGCGCACGGCTCGGGCAGGTGCAGACCTCGCCCTGATTGAGCGCGAACATGACGAAGCCTTCAATGGCCTTGTCGAAGAAATCATCGTCCTCGGCGAGGACATCCTTGAAGAAGATATTGGGGGATTTGCCGCCGAGTTCGAGCGTCACCGGAATGAGGTTCTGGCTGGCGTACTGCATGATGAGCCGGCCGGTCGTGGTCTCGCCGGTGAAAGCGATCTTGGCGATGCGCGGCGAGGACGCCAGCGGCTTGCCGGCTTCCAGGCCGAAGCCGTTGACGATGTTGAGCACGCCGGGCGGTAGCAGATCGCCGATCAGGCTGATCCACACCATGATCGAGGCCGGGGTCTGCTCGGCCGGCTTCAACACCACGCAGTTGCCGGCCGCGATCGCAGGCGCCAGCTTCCAGCAGGCCATCAGCAGCGGGAAGTTCCACGGAATGATCTGACCGACGACGCCGAGCGGCTCGTGGAAATGATAGGCAACCGTATCGTGGTCGATCTCGGAGAGGCTGCCTTCCTGGGCGCGAATGGCGCCGGCAAAGTAGCGGAAATGGTCGATCGCGAGCGGCAGATCGGCTGCGGTCGTCTCGCGGATCGGCTTGCCGTTATCCCAGGTTTCGGCCAACGCCAGCAGGCCGAGGTTCTCTTCCATGCGGTCGGCGATCCGGTTGAGAACGAGGGCCCGTTCGGCGACGCTGGCCTGTCCCCACCCATCCTTGGCGGCGTGCGCCGCATCGAGCGCGGCTTCGATGTCCTGATCGTTCGAGCGCGCGATCTCGCAGAGCAGCTGGCCGTTGACCGGCGAGAAGTTGTCGAAGTACCTGCCGGAACGGGGCTCGACGAACTTGCCGCCGATGAAGTTGCCGTAGCGTTTTTCGAAGGGAGCCTTCGCCGTACGTGAAAATTCCACCTTGTTCATGGTCTTCCTCCTTCATGGCCCCCGCTGAGTGCGGTGCCTTGATCGAGGAATGTCCCAACAGCGCGATTTTGTCAGCCCGTCCGGGACTGACGGTCGCGGCAAGTGTCTCAGGACTGAGACATTGAACGGAGCAAACTCAGTGAACGCGCGGCATGTCCAGACGATGCAACTTCCGATAGAAGGTGGCGCGGCTCATGCCGAGCGATCCGGCCGCCACTGTGACATTGCCATCGGCCCGCGCCAGCGCGCGCTGCAGCACGCCGCGTTCCGCGCTGGCAAGACTTTCATGGCCCCTGCCCGCCGCACCGAGCAGGTCCGCCGCCGGCAGCGACTTCCGCAAGCATGTCTCGGTCAGTCCGAGCGCCTGGCGCGCCGCCCGCGTCGCGCCAACCACGAGATCGTCCGCATCGACGGCAATCAGGGCCCTTCCGCCCCTGTCGACCGCGGGAACGACCAGGATGCGTTCCCGGGCGAACGCCGAACGGAAATAGTCGGTCTCGATCCGCGCTGCCGCGTCGACGACCGCCATGGCGAGGAGATTGACGTAACCCTCGGTCTGGTCGGCCCGGCAGGATGATATGTCCAGGACGGCAATCAATCGTCCGGCGTCATCATGGATCGGCGCGGCCGTGCAGCTGAGCACTGTGTTGCGGGTCAGAAAATGCTGGTCGCGATGGATCGTCGTCGCGCGCTGTTCGACCAGACAGGTGCCGATGCCGTTCGTGCCGACGCTCTCTTCGCTCCATCTGGTGCCCGGCCATAGCCCCCACGAACAGAATGTCTGGTCGTCGACCGCCGCGCCGCGTCGCTCGACGGGAATGCCGTTCCGATCGGCCAGCAGCACACAACAACCGACGCCCCCGACCGCCAGATGAAGTCGTTCGAGACTGGCCTGGGCGACCCGAATGAGAGGCTCGATATCCTGCCGCACCCTGGAAAGCTCGGAATCGCTCACCCGCTCCGGTGATCGCTTCTCGGTCGGATCAAGCCGATGCAGGGTGGACGAACGCCGCCAGGACGCGATCAGCGCGGATTTCGCGGCACCATTCGATCTGATCGCAGCCTGGATCTGATCAACGTGACTGGTTTCCGGATTCACCGGCATGCGCTCCTCCCAATACCGGTACCGGCATCGTATCGTCGGTCTTTTGTGATCTTGCGATCCGCCAACTTACGCAGGAAAATTCATATTCCGAGGTGTTGTCAATTCGACGGAAGCGGGATCAGCAAGTCGAACGACGCCATACGAAACGCCAGCCGTTTGCCGACGTTATGATCCAGATCAATTAAGTCTCTTTTGATGGCTCGTCCCCCCGGCAAAAATCATCAACCGCCCGGACAAAACATCTTCTTGCTGACAGATAGGCATTCCGACACCACTATCTGTGATCGCATCGCTCTTGGACGTCTTTTCGCCTTAAATCGCCAGCAACAGTCACAAAGTTCATTTTTTCACCACAAGATTCGTACCCAGGGCATGACAAAACGCCACCGCTGGCACGCCGTCGCAGCTGCCGGCCTTTTGCTTGCAACGCCATCGCTTGCCGAGATCGCACCGTCATTCCCTCGAGTCTCAGGCGGCATGTCCCAAGGCTTCGACGGCCCGGGAAGACCCGTGATCCGCATCGCGAACGAGACCGACGAGGTCAAGCCGGATGTCGATCTCTATGCGCTGATGTCGGGACAATGCAGCACGCTTCGGGTCGCGGGACGCGATTTCGCCTGCAAGGCCGTGGCCTATTTCCACAGCGAAAAGGGGCGCGCGAATTTTACGATCACGCTCGACGATCCCGCCGACGCCACCCACGTGATCTCGTTCTCCGGCGAAAACAGCCGGCGGCCACAACAGAATCTCTACGAGCTGTCCGTCGACCGGATGCTGCTCAGTTCGAGGGACCGGCCGAAGATCGACGGCCTGCCCGTGCCCTCGGTGGAATTGTCGGCCGGACTCTGCAGGCAGATCGGAAACTTCGCGACACGGCAGGTGTCCAGCGTCGCCTGCTCCGCCACCGACAAGACCGGCAGGACCTATCATCTGCAGTTCGTGTCCGACGGCACGCCGATCACATTGCGCAGGATCAGGCAGTCCGCGCCGACAATCCGCCAGGATCCGTATCGGTGACGGGCTAGCCGCCTCGGACGCGGCCAATTCCGCAGGATACCATGCCCGATCGGAGTTCGCGATATTGTTCGACCGCTGTCCGCCGATCAGTTGATTTTGCGCATCGTTTCCGCTGAGTTGTGCCGTGATGGTGGAATGGCGGGTGATCCTGCCAGACATCCGCAGGAAGCGCGCGCACAAGGCAGCCACATGCACGATCAGTTCTCGAACACCCAGCAGATCCGCAAGCCCGCGGTGGTCTCGACCGGTGGCATCGTCGCGGCGCAATCGCGCAAGGCGGCGGAAGCCGGCGTTGCCATCCTGAAGGCCGGCGGCGACTGTGTCGATGCCGTGATCGCCACCACCTTCGCACTCGCGGTGCTGGAGCCGTGGATGAGCGGACTGGGCGGCGGTGGCGCGATGGTGCTCTACCGCGCCCGCGAGAACCGCCATGAGGTGATCGACTACGGCATGCGGGCGCCGAACGGCCTGCGGGTCGAGGACTATCCCCTGACCGGCGATGGCGCAGTCGCCGATATCTTTCCCTGGCCGCGCGTCAAGGACGACCGCAACCTGCACGGCCCCGGGTCTGTCGCCGTTCCCGGCGTCGTCGCCGGCATGGAGGAAGCGCATCGCCGTCACGCCAGAATGCCGTGGCGGGAGTTGTTGGCACCCGGCGTGCGGCTCGCCGGCGAAGGGCTCGGCGTCGACTGGTGGACCAGCATGATGATCGCGGGCTCGGCTGCCGATCTCAGGCGCTATCCCGCGAGCGCTGCCACCTATCTGCAGGACGGCCTGCCGCCACAGCCGCAATGGGGCATCAAGGCCGACGTGCGGTTGAACCAGGATCGGCTCAAGGCGACGCTGTCGCATCTGGCGGCGGCGGGCCCTCGCGACTTCTACGAGGGCGATCTCGCGCGCAGCATGGCAGCGGACCTGCAGGCCGCCGGCGGCGCGCTGTCGGTCGAGGATCTCGCCTCTTTCCGCGCGCATGGCCGCGAGCCGCTCGCGATCCCCTATCGCGGCGGCACCGTCCATGCCACGCCCGAACTCACCTGCGGGCCGACGCTGGCGCACACGTTGCGACGGCTGCAGCAGGACTTGCAGCCCGCAAGCCGTTGCCCCGATGCGGCAAGCTATGCGGCTTACGCGCGCGCGCTGCAGTCGGCCTATCGCGAACGGCTGCAGGACATGGGCGATGCGGACGGCCGCCGCGCGCTCGGCGCCGAGCATCTCGCGCCCGCCTGCACCACGCATTTTTCCGTCGTCGACCGCGACGGCAACATGGCCGCCGTGACGCAGACGCTGCTGTCGCTGTTCGGCTCCAAATTCGTCACGCCGCAAAGCGGGATCATGATGAACAACGGCATCATGTGGTTCGATCCCACCCCGGGCGGGCCCAATTCGCTTGCCGCCGGCAAGCGCTGCCTCACCAACTATACACCTGTCGTGGCGCAGGCGGCCGACGGCCGGCGTGTCGCAGTCGGCGCCTCCGGCGGACGCCGCATCATGCCGGCGGTGACGCAGTTGCTCTCATTCGTGATGGATTATCATATGGATCTCGATGCCGCGATCCATCAGCCGCGCATCGACGCCAGCGAAGGCGACATCGTGACCGGCGATGTGCGGCTGCCGCGCGAGGTGCGCGAAGCGCTCCGCGCAGGCTTCGACTATGAGGAGGCGCGGGTGCAGACCTTGCCGATGAAGTTCGCCTGCCCGAGCGCGGTGCTGCGCGGCGGCGCGACCAACAGCGGCGCCACCGAGATCTTCCAGCCCTGGGCCGAAGCGGTGGCGGAGAATTGAGGCTGATGCCTGACCTTCGGTCGGGCGCTCAGCCCGAGAGCGCGGTCGAGAGAACTAGCTCGAGCTCCTGTCTGACGTCGTCGAGCGGCTGCGCGCTTCGCGCGGCGCGGCACATCGCGACGGTGCCCTCGATCGAGGCGACCACGAGCGCTGCAAGCCGCCGCGCGCGGGCGGACGCGACGCCCTCGTGGCGCAATGCCGCGATCATGATCCGCTGCCAATCGGCGAAGACGCCATCCGCCAGATCGAGCAGGCGCTGCTGCGCCGCGTCGTCCGGCGTGCCCTCCTTGTCCATGGCGTCGCTGACATATTGCTCGACCGCCACCGCGAGCACCGGACAGCCGGCCTCGAATTTCGTCGTCTCCAGGATCTGACGCCATAGCGCGATGAACGCCCGCAAGCCCGCGATCGCACCGCGTTCGCGCGTCAGCTGCTCCAGCGGCTTGCTCACCTGCGCGCCGGCAAAGGCGACGGCATCTTCGACCAGTTGCAGCTTGCCGCGCGGAAAATGATGGCTGATCGAACCGCGCGGCGTGCCGGTGTGGCGGACCACCTCACGCATGCTGGTGGCGTTGACGCCGCGGCGGCTCATCAGGTCGGCAGCGCCGGCCACCATTCTCATCCTCGTATTGGTATTCGACGCCATCGGGCCCCCTCGGCTGCAGCCGCCATCATAGAATATGACGCTTGACATAGCCAGTCATCTCATGGACTATGCCACGTGACATAGGCGGCCGCCGTCCGCGGCAACGTCGGAGGACAATTGCGACATGACGATCATCACCGTGACCGCGCCGGCAGGACGGCTGAATCTTGCGCAGCGCCGCCGGCTGGCCGAGACCCTGACCGACGCGGTGGTGGTGCCCGAGGTCGGACAGTTGGCGCCGGCGGCCCGGGGCGGCTTTCAGGTGCACTTTCGCGAACTGCCGCCCGATTGCATGGCGATCGGCGGCAAGTTGCTGTCCGACCAGAATCCACCGCGCGACGTCATGACCATCAATATCGCGGTGATGGATGCCGCCTGGCCCGCGGAGGTGCGCAGGCGGGTCATTTGCGGCGTGCTTGCGCGCATCGCGGAGGCCTGTGACAGGCCGGCGCCATCGCCAACATGGTGGGTGACCTTCCAGATCATCGACGAAGGAAGCTGGGGATCACGCGGCGACGTGCTGTCGATCCTGCAGCTTCTCGACTCGGGCGTCTTCACGGCGGAGCGGATCGACGCGATCCGCGAAGCCATCGCATGACCACGGAGACACGACCATGACGGACCAGGGCTGCATTCGCACGGAAACGCATGATCGCGTCTTCAGGATCATCATCGATAACCCGGCCAGGAAAAACGCCTTCTCGCCATTGATGATGGAACAGTTGTCGGATGCATTGACCGAACTGCACAACAACGCGGCCTACTGGGTCGGCGTCGTTTGCGCCGAGGGAAAGGATTTCACCGCCGGACTGGACATGCCGAAATTCTTCGGTCCCAGCGCCGAGAAGCGGGCGCCGAAAGCAGGCAATGTCGACGTCTTCGGCCTTGGCAAGCGCTGCAGCAAACCGATCGTCACGGCGGTGCAGGGCATCGTGTTCACGATCGGGATCGAGCTGATGCTGGCCGGCGATATCGTCGTTGCCGCCGATGACAGCCGGTTCTGTCAAATGGAAGCCAAGCGCGGAATCGCGCCTCTGGGTGGCGCCCACTTCCGCTATTTGTCCCGCACGGGATGGGGCAATGCGATGTATCATTTGCTCCTGTGCGACGAGTTCGACGCGCCGCGCGCGCGCGAGATCGGCCTGGTCCAGGAGGTTGTGCCGGCGGGCCAGCAGATCGAGCGTGCGATGCGGCTCGCTGCCATCATCGCCCGTAACGCGCCGCTCGGCATTCAGGCCACAAAGGAGGCCGCCTTGACATATGTCGAGGGTGGCGAGGTCGCCGCGATCGCCCATATTCCGGCGATCCGCAAGCGCGTGCTCAACAGCGCCGACGCGCGGGAAGGCATTCAATCCTTCATCGAACGCCGCCCCGCGGTCTTTCAGGGACGGTGACCGCTGTGACGACGGAAGTTCCTGCGAGACGGGAGGCGCTCGCGCAGCTGCTGGTCGAGGCGCGCCGCAATGCCCGCCAGCTGACAGCTGTGCCTGATCATCTGGTTCCCCTGACCGCGGCGGACGCGTACGCCGTCAACGATATCGTGACGGAACGGCTGGGTTGGGAACCGCTGGGCTGGAAGATCGCGGGAACGACAGACGCCGTCCGCACCAAATTGCGACTGGACACGCCGATCTACGGCCGGACCTTCCGGCGCTTCGCCTGCTCCTCTCCTGCGCGCTTCAGCGCCGCCGAGTTGCTCGACCCGCTGGTCGAGTGCGAATTCTTCGTGACACTTGCGCACGACCTGCCGCCACGCGAAACCGCCTGGACCATGTCCGAGGTGATCGATGCCGTCGGCGAGGTTCATGCCGGCATCGAAGTTGCCGAGTGCCGCTATGCAAGGGCCGCGATTCCAGCGATTCCCGCGCTGCTTGCCGACGGCAGCGCATCCGGACGTTATGTCTTCGGCGACAGGATTGCCGGCTGGCGCGACGGCCTGGCAGCCACACGGGTTCAGCTGGACGTCGACGGCGTATTGCGCCGCGAGGGCACCGGCTCGGATGTCATGAATGATCCGTTGCGGCCGCTCTGGTGGCTTGCCGAAGAGCGGCGACGTTGGGGCGACGGACTGCGCGCAGGGGAAACCATCAGCACGGGGTCGATGACCGGAATGCTGCCGGTGCGCGGCGGCCAACATGTTCGCGCGCGATTTGGCGAGGTCGCAACTGTTGAGATCGCATTCGAAACCTAGATGGCGAAATCAGATTGATCTGGCGCAGCACGATAGATGCGCTCCCTCTCCCCGTTCTTCTTCACGGAGAGAGGGTTGGGGTGAGGGGCTAACCTATTGCGCTCGTCGGGGACACGTGTTCACGCGACCCGTCGGGTCCGCGTAATGGGGCTGAGACGACATTTTTCCCCGCTCCCTTCTTGTAAGTGCAAAATCTTGTAGCGCAGACCGGCTAGATTGCTCCCGGCCATGATGGCCTTGATGCGCCCTTTGAGAGTGTCGAGGCGGATGCCCTGGCCGTCGAGCGATTTCGTCAACTGTTCCGGCGTCATATGCATTCGCAAACCCATTCCCGCATAGGCGCCATCGACGTCGGCACTGGTCGGATCGACACCAAACTTCGCGGCTTCCTTGATCTTCCTCTTGTCGTCGATGAGTTCGTTGATCACGTCCTGGCGCGCCGGTTGCTTGCGCGTCGTCAGGAAATTGAGCTTTGTACGTTGCGCGATATCGAACTCGGTGATGGATATTCCGTTGACCATCACCATAGTGGTCTGAGCGCGCGCAGGTAAGATGCACCACAGGATCATGACCACAACACAGCTCATGACCGGAGAGAGGAGGCGGCGAGAGAAAGTGGATGTCATAATCTTCCTCGCTTTGACAATTGATCCGACGGCTACTCCTGCTTCAGCCATTGCACGAGCCTATCGCTGCCGCGCCGGTTCGCCAAGCCCATCGCGCGGCGCGTGTTCGCAGCGGGCACTTGTCGACCTCACGAAGGCCGCGTGGTCACCAAGCAATCAATGCATCCAATCTGGTGGATGGATGGATTGCTTCGCTGCGCTCGCAATGACGGGGCTCCAAGCTTCAGCCGAATCGAGTGTCGTACCTGCTGAGCGCCAGCACGCTTGTATCGATCTCCGCCTTCTTCCCGGACATGAGATCCGCGAGCACGCGGCCGGAGCCGCAGGCCATGGTCCAGCCCAGCGTGCCATGGCCGGTGTTGAGGTGAAGATTGCCGTAGCGCGTCGGCCCGATCACCGGCGGGCCATCGGGCGTCATCGGGCGCAAGCCGCACCAGAAATTGGCCTCGCTGAGATCGCCGCCGCGCGGGAAGAGATCGGTCAGCGAATGATCGAGCGTCGCCTGCCGCGCGGCATGAAGCTTGTTGGAATACCCCGAAATCTCGGCGGTGCCGCCGACGCGAATACGGTCCCCGAGTCGCGTGATCGCGACCTTGTAGCTCTCGTCCATCACGGTCGAAACCGGCGCGCCGTCAGGATCCTTGATCCGCACGGTGATGGAATAGCCCTTGATCGCATACACCGGGACCGAGACGCCAAGCGGCCTGAGTAGATGGGGCGACCAGCTGCCGAGCGCCACGACATAGGCATCCGCCTTCAACAGGCCGGCGCTGGTCACGACGCCGCCAATGCGGGAGCCATCGGCGACCAGGCTTTCGATACCGGTGTTGAACATGAATGTCACACCGAGTTGTGCGGCCTGTGCGGCGAGCGCCTCGGTGAACATCTGGCAGTCGCCGGTCTCGTCCTCCGGCAGGCGCAGGCCGCCGACGAACTTGTCCTTCACCTCGGCCAGCGCGGGCTCCGCAGTGACGCAGCCGGCGCGATCGAGCACCTCATAGGGCACGCCGTATTGCTTGAGCACCTCGATATCGCCGGCGGTGCCGTCGAGCTGCGCCTGCTTGCGGAACAGCTGCAAGGTGCCCTGGCTGCGCTCGTCATATTGAATGCCGATGTCGGCGCGCAGGCTGCGCAGGCAATCGCGGCTGTACTCGGCAATCGGAATCATGCGGCTCTTGTTGACCGCGTAGCGGGCCGCGGTGCAGTTGCGCAGCATCTTCAAAAGCCAGATCCACATGGCCGGATCGAGCTCGGGCCAGACCACCAGCGGGCCGTGTCGCATCAGCAGCCACTTGATCGCCTTGACCGGCACGCCGGGCCCGGCCCAGGGCGATGAATAGCCCGGCGAGACCTCGCCGGCATTTGCGAAGCTGGTCTCCTGCGCTGGTTTCGGCTGGCGGTCGACGACCGTCACCTCGTGACCGGATTTCGCAAGATAATAGGCGGTGGTCACGCCAATGACGCCACCGCCGAGAACGAGCACCTTCATGTTTGTTCGATCCCCCGCCGCGCGGCGTTCAGAGAAGAGTTGCCGCGTTGAAGCAAGGATCAGGCCATGCTGCGATCACGCGCATCTACGACAAGACCGTCTCGGTGCTGACGTAAGGCAGGCCGTGCGCGACCGCGACCGGCTCGCAGGTCAGCTGTCCTTCGCAGACGTTCAGGCCCGCGCGCAGATGCGGGTCCTCGGCGAGCGCCTTGCGCCAACCCTTGTCGGCCAGCGCCAGCGTGAACGGCAAGGTCGCGTTGTTGAGCGCAAAGGTCGAGGTCCGCGCCACCGCGCCGGGCATGTTGGCGACGCAGTAATGCACGACGCCATCGACGACATAGGTCGGGTGCGAATGCGTGGTCGGCTTCGAGGTCTCGGTACAGCCGCCCTGGTCGATCGCGATGTCGACGATGACCGCGCCCGGCTTCATGGTGCGCAGCATGTCGCGGGTGATGAGCTTGGGCGCGGCGGCGCCTGGCACCAGCACGGCGCCGATCACGAGATCGGCCCTCTTGACGTGCTCGGCGATCGCCGCGCGGGTTGAGAAGATCGTCCGCACCCTGCCCTCGAACTGCGCCGACAATCGTCGCAGCACATCCAGCGAGCGATCGAGGATCATGACCTGCGCGCCCATGCCGAGCGCCACGGTTGCCGCGTTCGCGCCGGAGACGCCGCCGCCGATGATGATGACGTCGGCCGCGGGCGCCCCGGGCACGCCGCCGAGCAGCACACCACGCCCCCCTGCCGCCTTTTCCAGCGCGTGCGCGCCGACCTGCGGCGCCAGACGGCCGGCGACCTCCGACATCGGGGTCAACAGGGGCAGGCCGCCGGTCGACGAGGTCACGGTTTCATAGGCGATACAGATCGCGCGGCTGGCGATCAGATCCTGCGTCTGCGGCAGGTCCGGCGCGAGATGCAGATAGGTGAACAGGATCTGGCCGGACCGCAGCATCTTGCGCTCATTGGCCTGCGGCTCCTTGACCTTCACGATCATGTCGGCGCGAGCAAAGATCGCGTCCGCCGTCCCGGCGATCGAAGCACCGGCCTGGCGGTACTCCTCGTCGGACAGGCCGGAGCCAAGCCCGGCACCCTGCTCGACAAGCACCTCGTGACCATGATGGGTGAGTTCATAGACCGCGGCCGGCGTCATGCCGACTCGAAACTCGTTGTCCTTGATTTCCTTCGGAACGCCCAGCAGCATCATTGCCTCCCCACGCCAGAGCCGAAACATAGCTTGACGCCGTTCGAATTTTCGGTCGGAGTTGCGCGCATCACGCAGAGATGAAGCAATTTTATTGCGCACAATGACGAAAGGCTCGAACAATCGTGCAGGCAGAGGTGATCGATCAGCGCGACCGGGCCATTTTGAAGGAATTGATGCGCGACGGCCGCCTCAGCAATGTCGAACTCGCCGAGCGCGTCAACCTGTCGCCGTCGGCATGTCTCCGGCGGGTCCGCGCCCTCGAGGAGACCGGGGTGATCGCGGGCTATGTCATGCTGCTCGACGCCAAGCTGGCCAACATCGCCGGCGTCGCCTTCGTCTCGGTGACGCTCAGGGATCAGGGGCGCACGACCCTCGACAAGTTCGAGAACGCCGTCCTCCGTCATCCCGAGATCGCGGAGTGCTACCTGATCGCGGGCACGGCGGATTATCTGCTCCGGGTCGCCTATCGCGACGCCGCGGATTTCGAGCGCATCCACACCAAGGTGCTGACCCAGCTGCCCGGCGTGCTGCGGGTGCAGTCGACGCTCACGCTGCGCACGGTCAAGCACACCACCGCACTGCCGGTGTGATGCTCCGTGCGGCGGGTGGATGCGCAAGATCTGCCTGAGGCAGGCTGTCTCCTCACCTCCCCCCGAAGGCCCACCGCAAACGGGGCGAGAGGAGTTGACGGCCTCTGCCGCGATATCACCAATCCGCGTACTAATTGTTCTTGGCGGCGTCACGGTGAAGGATATAATTTTCAGAGAGCAGCGCCAGAACGCGTTCCGCTACAAATTTATGGCCCGCGGGCGTCCAATGCGGGCCCCAACCCCTCGGCTCATCATAATACGGAGCCCCTTCGAGCTTCACGAAGGGAATTCGGCTCTCCTCCAGATACCGAACCAACGCTTCATCGTGATGTTGGATCCCAACCAGGAATTTGGCACCGTTCCCTTCGACGAATTCGCGAATCCTCCCCACGAGTTTTTCGGTAGGGTCAGGCACAAACAATTGCGGATATTTGAGCCGTACATAGACGTTCGTCGCCAGACGCCCCAGCCAAAGGTTTCGCACCAGCCAGTGGTCCCTGAAGTACAGCAGATGAGATCTCGGAACCGGTTGTCCCATCAGCACCACCGATCCGTCCGGTTGGGCAGCAAAGTAAGGTTTCTGATAGTTGTCGTAACTCCGGTTGGTGCTGTTATCCAACCGGTCGTTTTGCGAGCAAAAAATCAGTACGACGACGGCCGGCCTGACCTTCGGCCATAACCGTTTCAGCAGCAGATATTCCTGATCGGTGCCGTAGCCCGAAACCCCCGCGGCCAGGATCTTGTAGTCGGGAATCCTCCGCTTCAAGAGCTCGGTGAAACGCTCGTCCGCTTCGGAATCGAGGCCCCAGACAAAGGAATCTCCCAGGAACATGATTGTCGGCTTGGTGTCGAGGCTAAACTCCTCGTCACGTAGACCGAGGCTGTTGTGTTTGTAGTGAGTGGTACGAAAGGTCGTGATGATGGATGAGGAGTTGGGCACCGGTACCCAGCCGAGTTCGGCGTCATAATCGTAAGCGAGCGACCTTTCGCTCAACGTTTCGCGCAGCTCTCGAAAGTCGGCAACGCGAAGAACAATTTCCAGCGCGACCAACGTTGCGAGCGCCATGACCAGGGATAGACCCGCCGATCGAAATACGTCCCGGGCCTTGTCAGGTTTCGTGAGAGGCTTCATCCTTGTTCCTCATGTCCAAGGCATCAGATGTGGACGACGGGATACTTGACAGGGACTGAAATAAAACGCGCAACCAGGGCGGGTTGGAGCCGAAGATGTAACCCGCCATCTCGTCAAGTCAACAGCGGACTACGCTTCGCTCCAATCCGCTGTCCCGATGCCGATCGACTTTCCCTGCGCTGTGAAATGTCTCGCAGCCCACACCCGCAGATTTCCTTGAGACCCCGATTGCCATCGAAACTGAGATGGCGAACCTCGAGCCAATTGCATGCAGCACATCGACGGCCAAGACCGGCGCCGCCCTTACTTGCAGCGTCATGTTCGCCGCGGTCACGCGCTAGGCGGCTGCGGCGCAGACCGCTGGGTCGCTTGAGCCATGCCATCGTCTCGGCCCCGGGCAGGCGATGGGCGGCAAGATTTAGCCAACCACGGCGACTGCCATGAACCGATAGGGATGTCGGCTCAACGGCGCTGTCCAGAGCGCGCCGTGCGCGTGAGCGGTCGTGCTGCGGCGGATCCCTTCTGGTCGATCGAAGCGGATCGGCAATGCCGCCATCCGCCGAAGATCTGTAGATCCGTCGAGGGAACTGCAGACGGGGAGCGACGTTTTGTTCCTGCCAACACAGGGAGATCGCCATGCGCTCAATTGTCCTGGTTCTAGTCATTTTGCTGACCGAGACTTCCCCATCTTTTGCACAGGGCCACATGGGCACGCCACAGGAGCAGCAGGCCTGCAGACGAGATGCACAGCGATTTTGCCGCAAGCAACTGGGCGACGATGGAGCGGTTCAGCAATGCTTGCAGCAGAACAGGACAAGGCTGAGCAAGAGCTGCCAAAACGTATTTGCCAGCCATGGCATGTGAGGATTACGCTGGCCCCTTGCAACGCCCTGAACATGAGTCGAGAACAGTGAAGGCGCGCGCTGCTCCCTGGCCGACTGAGGCAAGTCCGCGGGAGGCCCTGGAATGAACGGCGGAGGTGAACCGTCAGGCCTGACGCGCTAACGATGCTGGCTCAGGCCGAGGAGGCCGTTCAGAAGGCCACGGAAGTTCAAGCAAGCCGGAGTATCGCCAATGCCGTCAAGCCGGGAAAAGCTGCCCATCGGTAACGAACGTGCCAACCAATAAGGGCCCGATGTCCAGATGGCTTGGACGGCTTCTGTTTGGGATTTGGGGTCTTCTGCTGATCCCGCTGATTGGGCCTCCCCTCGAAAAATGGTTGGAGGAAAACGTCTCCTCCAGTTCTGGCGGTGAAACCGCGACAGGATTTTCCAACACCACGGTTAGCAGCCTCGCAGCACTGGGCCACCAGCGTTGGTTCGAATTCACTGTCGTCTTTTTGACCGGAATCATAGTTGGCGTCTCAATAGAATGGTTAAGCCGGAAGTCGGACGAAAAAAAAGCATTCGAGCTCCGAAGCCTCGGCTCCAAATTTCGCACTCTTTCAGACAACCTCCAGGCTCGGGCCGCCTTGTCGGTGTGGCCGAACAATGCACTCGATCTTAAACCTGCAATCCGATCTGCATTGACCTCGGCTCACAAATTCGGCCTGTGGGTACCGAACGAACACATCTACCAATTGCCGGATGCGTCATTCCTTTGTGAATATTTCAAGAGTGTCGGCAAGCTGCTGGAGGATGGATATTTTGACGAGGCCAATAGCGAGGCCCTCTCTTGGAAACCATTTCTCGACAAGGTCAAGCTGACTTGAATTTTTTCAATGTTTCAGATCGACGCCTAACGGGGCGCGATAAACCATTGGGGCACGCTGAGAGTCCAGGCTGTGTGAAAACTCGCGCAGCCCCGGGTGAGGGCGCGCTGCGAAATCGGTGGACCGCAACGCCTCACCCGATATTGCGGAGTTTATCATCGGGCGGCGCTTCGCGCCGACCCGTTGGCAAATCGACCTCTCCCACCCAACTCGGGTTTACCCGAGTTGGGCACGTTAATTCAGCGAAGTCGGATATCCGACTTCGATGGCAGAGCAGAATTTCCCCTGCTGGACCGGATCAACCCTCTGTCTCGCTAGAACGCGTGGGACAACAACGCCTGCATCAACGGATGATGCGCGTCGGCAAGGCCGTCGATGACGTTGAAATGGTGACGGCCGGGCTCCTCGATCCGGCAGGTCTGTGCGCCGAGCCCGATCCAGATGTTGGCAAGCAGCGCATTCTGCCGAATGAACTCCGGGCGTTCTGAGCCACCGACCCAGCAGGTCAGGCGCGCGCCTGGCAGCGGCTGCAACAGCGCGGGGCTTTCGGTTTGTGCTTCCGCGGCATCGATCCGCAGCGTAGCGTTCATGGCGGTGTTCATCAGCGGGCGAAGGTCGTGCACCCCGGAGATCGAGACCGTGTTGCGTACCCGCGCGCGGACCTGTTCCGGGAGCGGCGATGTCGCCGAGATCATGCGCGTGACCAGGTGTCCACCGGCGGAATGACCTGATAGCAGCAGCGGACCTGCGATCATCGCGGCGGCCTGCGAGATGGCCGCAGCCACCTCGCTGGTGATGTCGGCGAGGCGGGCGTCCGGGCAGAGCGTGTAGGACGGCATGGCCACCGCGTAGCCGCTCTCGACGGCGCCACGCGCGAGGTGCGACCAGTAGCTCTTGTCGAGCCGCATCCAGAAACCGCCATGGACGAAAACAACGAGGCCGGTTGGCCGCCCCTCGGGAAGAAACAGATCGAAGCGGTTGCGTAGCCGATCGCCGTAGCCGAGATCGAGCCGCGCGCGAGCCTTTCCCTGCAACTCGTCGCGATAGACCTGCGCGGGTTGCACCCAGGCCGCCGGCCAGCGCTCGCCACCGGGAATGTTGGGACCGTTCGCATAGGCGTCGTCCCAGTCGGAAATCTGTTGCAGGAGCATGCGGCTTCCGTTGGCTCGAGGGCTCGGCGCGGTGTTTACGAACGGGATCGACGGGTGCAGGATTGTCTACCGGGATCAGCGCGCCGCGGCCAGACCGAAAATATTTGAAGCGTATAATTTTTAAACTTGAAACACTCCGGCATCATGCGAATATCCGGCGCCTGGGACATGAGACGACGCAATGACCGATTTCAACCATACGCGATCCCTGTTCCAGATGCCCGACGGCGTCATCTATCTCGACGGCAATTCGCTCGGCCCCCTGCCGAGAGCGGTGGCCGATCGCGTCGGCCGGATGATATCGGAGCAATGGGGCGAGCAGCTGATCAGGGGCTGGAACAGCGCCGGCTGGATGACGCAGCCGTGCCGGATCGGGGACCGAGTCGGCCGGCTGATCGGTGCGCCGGAGGGCACGGTGGTGATCGGCGACACCTTGTCGATCAAGGTCTACCAGGCGCTCGCCTCGGCGCTCGAACTCAATCCGGCCCGGCGGGTGATCCTGTCCGACACCGGCAACTTTCCCTCCGATCTCTACATCGCCGACGGTCTGCTGCGGTCGCTGGCCAGAGATCATGAACTCAGGATCGTCGCCCCCGAAGACGTCGAGGACGCCATCGACGAGACCATTGCGGTGGTGATGCTGACCGAGGTCGACTACCGCACCGGCCGCCTGCACGACATGATGGCGTTGACGCACAAGGCGCACGCCGCAGGGGCATTGACGATCTGGGACCTGGCGCATTCCGCCGGCGCTATTCCGGTCGACCTCACAGGGGCCGGCGCTGATTTCGCGGTCGGCTGTACCTACAAATATCTCAACGGCGGTCCCGGCGCGCCGGCCTTCATCTACGTCGCACCCGGTCACGTCGAACGTATCCGGCCAGCCTTGTCAGGATGGATGGGGCATCAGGCGCCGTTCGCCTTCGACCTCGATTACCGGGCCGGGCCCGGCATCGAGCGCCTGCGGGTTGGAACGCCGCCGGTCATCGCGATGGCCGCGCTCGATGCGGCGCTCGATGTCTGGGAGGGCGTCAGCATGAGCGATGTCCGCACGGCCTCGATCGCGTTGGCCGATCTGTTCGTCCGCGAGATCGAGGCGCGCTGTCCGGAGCTGACGCTGGCTTCGCCGCGCGATGGCAACAAGCGCGGCAGCCAGGTCTCGTTTCGCCACGCCGACGGCTATGCGATCATGCAGGCGCTGATCGCGCGCGGCGTGATCGGCGATTTTCGCGCACCCGACATGATGCGCTTCGGCTTTACGCCGCTTTATATCGGGGAAACCGAGGTTCGCGCCGCGGTCGACACGATCGAGGATGTCATGGTCAACAGGCGCTGGGATGCGCCCGAGTACCGCAGAAAGGCGGTGGTGACATGACCGGTAAACCCACCGATCCCGCCTCTGAGGGCGCGCAGATGTCGTTCGACGGACGCATGTCCTACAGTGACTATCTGCATCTGGAGCGCGTGCTCAACGCGCAGGAGCCGCTTTCCACCGCGCATGACGAGTTGCTGTTCATCATCCAGCATCAGACCTCCGAGCTCTGGATGAAGCTCGCGATCCACGAAATCCGTTCGGCGGCAAAAGCCATTCATGGCGAGCAGCTGCAGCCCGCCTTCAAGATGCTGTCGCGGGTCGCCCGCATCTTCGAGCAGCTCAACAACGCCTGGGACGTGCTGCGGACGATGACGCCGAGCGAATACACCGAATTTCGCGACCAGCTTGGCCAGTCCTCCGGCTTTCAATCCTACCAGTACCGGGCGATCGAATTCCTCGCCGGCAACCGCAATCTCGCGATGCTCGGTCCTCACGCCCACCGCGGCGACGTCGTCGCGAAACTCGAGGATATTCTCGCGGCGCCCAGTCTCTATGACGAGGCGCTGCTGCTGCTGGCGCGCAACGGCTTCGATGTCGGCGAGGACGCCGTTCGAACCGAGTGGCGCACGGGGCGAACGGCAAGCGACCAGGTGCTGAGCGCCTGGAAGACCGTCTATGCAGCTCCCGAGACCCACTGGATGCTCTATGAACTGGCGGAGAAGCTGGTCGATTTCGAGGACTATTTCCGCCGCTGGCGCTTCAATCACGTCACCACCGTCGAGCGCATCATCGGGTTGAAGCGCGGCACCGGTGGCACCGGCGGCGTCTCCTATCTGCGCAAGATGCTCGAGGTCGAGCTGTTTCCGGAACTCTGGAAGGTCAGGACGGAGCTTTAGGCCAGCGCTTCTTGATTCGAATGATATCGGCAACCTTCGCCGAACCTCACCTGAGAGGGTCGAAATGTCGTCTACCAAATAGAACTGTTTGCCCGTCATTGCGAGGAGCCCTTGCGACGAAGCAATCCAACTTGTGCAGACATGGATTGCTTCGCTGCGCTCGCAATGACGCATTCGAACACCTCGTCTCACCGGCTGCTTTTTTCGCAGGTCCTGAGGAGCAACGCGCGCAACCGCCCGCGGGGCGCATTCAAAGGGCGCGTGCCTCACCGCAAGCTACGATCAGGCCGCTGGCGCCGGCCGCACCGACGCATCGGCGGACGATGCGGTCACTTCCTGGCTCGCCATACGTCGAAGCTTCCAGAGACAAAGCACATGCAGCAGCGTCGTGAATGGCACCACGAAAGTGGGGATCATCGCGAGCGGATAAGCCGTCGCCAGAAGGTTAGGATTGTCCGGGGCGAGCAGATGGAAGGGGCCGGGCGACGTCAGGAAGCCGGTCGCCAGTGCGACGACGAAATCCAACAGGCCGAACACGTTCCAGAGATAGGCCGCGGCGCGCGAGTTCCGATCGCCGCGCGCAATCGCAGGCGCCAGCGTCGCGGCACCGATGCCGGTCAGCATGTCGCCGATCCCTGCGGGCAGAGCGAATTCGCCTGGCAGCCTGCCGGCTGCCCACAGCAACAGGAAGATCACTCCGACGACGCGATAAACCTGCACCCCGACGAGCCAGGACAGCGGCGTCGCGTCGAGGGCTGCGGCCGCGATCCGCGACCGCAACAGCGCCACGGTTCCGAGGATGATCGGGACCAGCACCGCGACCGGCAACACCGGAAACGTCACGGCGGCCGAGACGAGAAACACATCGCGCATTGCCAGCACGGTAACCAGGCCGTACCAGGTCAAAATGACCGCGGCGACCGCAATCGCGATGCGCCGATATTCGCCCGCCCCCGCCCGCTGCAGCGCGATCGACAGACCGGTGAGCACGGCGGCCACGGCGAGCAGGTCGGTGACGGTAATGACGACAGAGAGAAAATCATCGGACATCGTCGGCTCCTGTCACTATATTTTATATAGTAACATCTAATAATGTATTCACTTGCCAATCAATAGCTATTGTGCGAGGCTGCCGTCATGACCGATCACAACCTGATGAGCTGCCCGGTGGCACGCGCCGCCACGATCGTGGGCAACCGCTGGACCGCGCTGATCCTGCGCGACCTGATCCTGAACAAGGCGTGCCGCTACCAGGACCTGCTGGAATCGCTTGCGGGCATCGCGCCGAACACGCTGTCGGAGCGCCTGAAATCGCTCGAGGCGGCCGGGATCGTGGAGCGGCGGTTCTATGAAGAACACCCCCCACGTGCGGAATATGTGCTGACTGCGAAGGGGCACGACATGGCGCCGATCATTCGCGCCATGCGCAACTGGGGCGACAAGCACGCCTGAGTCCCGGCGCCGCGGCAAAAATGCTGTCAGCGTTGCCGTTTCCCCGTCGACGCCGATCGCGTTGCGCGACCAAGGCCCGATCAAGCGCGGCACAACGGCTCGATCTCGTGTGCGAACTCGCCGCGCCGAGATGCAAATCTCAGACTTGGGATCAAACTTGGGACATGGGCCTGCACAATCGATGCGGCCCAGATCTAGCCGCGGAAATCGATGCCGCGCAGGATGATGCCGGGCGGCGCGCCTTCGAACTCCTGCGCCAGGAATTTGCGCGCCGCGCATTGCTCGATGCGGTCGCGCAGCCGCAGGAACTGCTGTTCGCGCTGATCCGGCGCCGTGCGCGGGACGCGCTCGAGTTCATCCATTGCCGAGGTACTGACGGCGCAGGGGATTTCCCGGGCGCCGTCCATCATTGAAAACAGCACGACCATGCGATCGAATTCAAAAACGCCCGTGCGGCCGCTCACCAGTGTCATCGGAGGTGCCTTTCTGAGAGACGAGGATGAAACAGGCTCGTCTCATCTCTTCTTCTTGGCCGGCGGCGGATCGATCTCGGCGATCTTGCGAAGGCAATCGGCCTCGGACTCGTGCGGGCCGGACACGAAGGTACCGCTGACCTTGGTGGAATACCAGCCGGAGACGACGCCGAGGCGCAGGGATTCGTCGGTTTTGACGTGACGGGGCGAGAGATTTTGCATGGATGCTTTCGGTTCGGCCGTTCGATCCGGAACGACGGGATGGTCTTCGACGGCTTCAGGGACCAGCGACACGAATGCCTCAGGTCCCACCCGACGGCCGGATCTGGCCGGCAACACCCCGGCGATGCGCCCTTTCTCACCAATTAGCTATCCTTTTCTTGCGAAGGATGCGCTTTTGATCGAACAAGGTGGCATTTGCCTTGTATTTGTCGGATTCATCGCCATCTGCGAACGGCACCAGGCAGGACACATTTCGAATGAAAATTCGCGTCGGTTTCGAAATGCTCTACGAGTTCCCGCAGCCGACGCCGATGATCATGGTGCTGGGCACGCATTTCACCCGCGCCTCCGATGTCATCGTTCCGGATTTTCTCACGACCGACCCTGCGGTGGCGATCACGCCCTACCGCGACGTGTTCGGCAACTGGTGCAGCCGCATCGTCGCACCCGCGGGGCGGATGCGGCTCTCCGCCGATGGCGTGGTGCACGACAGCGGCGAGCTCGATCCGGTGGTTGCCGCCGCGACTCAACATGCGGTCGAGGACCTTCCGGCCGAGACGCTGGTCTACCTGCTCGGCAGCCGCTATTGCGAGACCGACCGGCTCTCGGACATCGCCTGGCAATTGTTCGAGAAGACCCCGCCCGGATGGGCCCGGGTTCAGGCGATCTGCGATTTCGTCCATCGCCACATCGCCTTCGGCTATGAGCACGCGCGCGCCACCAAGACCGCGTTCGAAGCCTACAGTGAAGGCCGGGGCGTGTGCCGCGACTATGCCCATCTCGCCATTGCGTTCTGCCGCTGCATGAACATTCCGGCACGCTATTGCACCGGCTATCTCGGCGACATGGGCACACTGCCGCCTTACGGCCCCGGCGACTTCGCCGGCTGGTTCGAGGCCTATCTCGGCGGACGCTGGCACACCTTCGACCCGCGCAACAACGTGCCGCGGATCGGCCGCATCCTGATCGCGCAGGGCCGCGATGCCGCCGACGTGCCGATCACCCAGACCTTCGGACCGAACACGCTTCTCAGTTTCAAGGTCTGGACCGACGAGGTCGGCTGAAGAAGGGACGCGCTTCGCGCCACGCATGTGACCGCAAGCGACATCACGCATCGTCCATGAAGCGTGCCGTCCCCGAGACCCGGATGGAGCTGCCCGCTGTCTCGCTTATCTCGGCACGGATCAGCGACCTCAGTCCCATGTCTTCGCCCTGGACGATGTCGATGGCACCGCCGTGCGGCCAGCCGATGTCGCGCAGGTAGCCTGCAAACGCCGCGGCGGCTGCACCCGTCGCGGGATCCTCGACGACGCCTCCGGCGGCAAACGCGTTGCGAACATGAAACAATTGCGGGGTTTCCATGGTCACAAGCGCGACGGTGACCAGCCCAGCCTGTTCCATCAGAGCCCGTCCCCGCTCAAAGTCATAAGTCATGCGCGCGAGCGCGTCGCGCGATCGGAGCGCAAGGACGACATGATCGGCGCCGCCATGAATTCGGGCGGGCGGGATGTTCGGGTCGAGATCGCCGATCGCGTAGCCGAACAACTCCAGAAGCCCATCCCGGAGCGACGGATCGATGGGCGCGCTGCGCGTTGGTGGCGATTGCAGCGCCGCCGCAATGGTCTTGCCGTCTAGGCGACCCGTGACGGAAATCACGGCGTGGTTCAGATTCAGTTGAAAGGTCCGGTCGCCGTGCCGGTGCGCCAGCGCTGCCCCCAACGCGATGGTCGCATGTCCACAAAAAGGCACTTCGAACAATGGCGAAAAGTACCGAACCCGCCACGCGTCATCCTCGGGAGCCGCAAACGCCGTTTCCGAGAACCCGACTTCCGCGGCGATCGTCTGCATCTTCGATGCATCCGGCAAGACGTCGCCGATCCAGACGCCCGCTGGATTTCCGCCCTTGTTGCCATCCGAAAATGCCGCGATACGAAGAACTGTTGTCATGAGCGTGATCCTGTTGACTGTCTGCCATGGCGAGGTCCGGCGATCACCGCTACCGCCCGAAATCCCGCAGGCGCTCGATGTCGAGCACTGTGATCGTCCGGTACGCTATTTTAATCAACCCGGATTTCTCGAGTATCTGCAAAGCCTGACTGACGGTTTGCCGAGAGGCGCCGACGAGATGGCCAAGCTCTTCGTTGGAAATTTCGATGCGGGCTTCTCGGCTCGGATACAGTTGCGGATGCAGCATATCCGCGATTGTGTGGGCGACGCGCGCTTCCGGCTCATGCAGGCGGTCATGCTCGAACGCGCCCATGAATTGCCCAAGCCGTTCATTGAGCTGGGTCAGGATGAAGCGGTTGAAAGGGATGCTTGAATCCAACAGCCACAAAAAAGTTGCCGCTGGCATCAACGCGATGCGCGAGTCACGCAACGCCACCACATCGTATTTGCGCGCCTCCCCTTTGAGTATCGAGCCTTCGCCGAACCAGGAATTGGCTGGAAGCACCGCGAACGTCACCGGCTTTCCCGTGTAGGACAGGCTTTCGGCCTTGAACAATCCATCAATCACGCCGACCCAGATATTGGACGGATCGCCCTTGCGGCAGGCATAATTGCCGGGCTGAAGCTCGCGGACAACCATTCCCGTGCGCGCATGTCGCAGTTGCTCGGCCGAAAGAGCGGCCGCCCATTTGCTCGCAGCCAGTAAGTCGTCCAGCGACCGCATCGTGCATTCAATTGTTCGAACCGCGACAGTCTTCCACGGATCAATGATTTAGCATGGCAAGAGGGGCAAGCAAGTCCCCGCAAGAATGCGATGCAACAGGGAGGAGGGCGTTATGAGTAACGGACGAAACCGGCGACGAGCCTTGAGGTATTTACGGGCCGCGGCGGCGCCCGTGGCGATTGGATTGTTTGCAGCATCGTCCGCGGCCGCTTCAACGTGCTCTCAATTGGCAAGCAGCTTCCACCGACCGAATACGACGATCACGGCGGCGCAAACCGTTCCGGCTGGAACGTTTGTCACGCCGACCAGCCAATCATTGACGGGATTGCCGGAATTCTGCCGGATCGCGGGGTTTACGACCCCGACGAGCGACTCTCACATCAGTTTCGAAGTCTGGGTGCCAGAACTGGGATGGAACCTGAAATATCTTCAGGTTGGCTGCGGCGGCTTCTGTGGGGCGATCTCCTACGGCAGCATGGCCGAGCCGCTTCGAAGAGGTTATGCCGTAGCCGCAACCGATGACGGCCATCAGGCTAGCGGCATCGACGCATCCTGGGCCGCGGGCCATCCTCAGAAGGTGATCGATTTCGGATATCGAGCGCTGAAGGAGACCACTGACGTTGCCAAAGACATTATCATGGCATTCAAATCGAGTGGCGCTCGTCGGTCCTACTTCATGGGCTGTTCCGACGGTGGCCGCGAAGCCTTGATGGAGGGCCAACGGTACCCACGTGACTTCGATGGAATCGTGGCTGGATCGCCCGCGAATTATTGGACCCACTTGTTTACCGGGTTCGTCTGGGATCAGAAAGCTCTTGCCGCCACCTCCAGCGGTGATCTTTCGCAAGCCGACCTCAACGTCGTAAGCAATGCGATGTTGGCACAGTGCGCCGGACACGACGGTGGGCTAAGCACAGATCAATTCCTGAACAATCCAAAGGCCTGCCGCTTCAACCCGCAAAAGCTGTCGTTGCCAAAGGACAAGATCGAAGCTGTCAGGAAGATTTTTTCAGGGCCTCCCGGGATTTTCCCGGGCTATCGTGTGGGCGGCGATGAAGCGAATTACGCGGCTAACTGGCCGGTATGGCTGACGGATAGCGGCAATCCCGCCAATGGATTGCAGGGATTGTTCGGCGACAATTACTTCAAGTACATTGTCTTTCCGAACACCGGATGGACGCCGGACAGTTTTAGCATCGAGGAAAACGCGCATCAGGCGGACGTTCGCACCGGTGCTATCCTGAACTCCGTCGATCCCGATCTCCGTCCGTTCAAATCGCAGGGCGGCAAGCTGATCCAGTATGTAGGCTGGGGCGATACCGCCATCTCACCCGAGAACGACATCAATTACTATAACGCGGTGGCCCGCGAAATGGGTGGCCACGACGACATCCGGGACTTCTATCGTCTGTTCATGGTACCGGGAATGGCTCATTGCGGTGGCGGGCCCGGTGCAAATGCGTTCGGTCAGGGGGTCAACGGTCCGAACCCCTCCGACGCGTCAGACGACATTCTCACGGCCCTCGATCAATGGGTCGAACACCGGAAGGCGCCCGACAAGATCATCGCCACGAAATACGTGAATGACAATCCAGCCCAGGGCATTGTGTTCCAGCGGCCGCTTTGTCCGTATCCGCAATTTGCGAAATATAAGGGCGGCAGCACCACCAGCGCTGCGAGCTTTGCGTGCGTGAAACCAGATCATGACGATGACGGCGATCATCACGATCACGATCACGATAAGGAAGCAAGCAATCGCTGAGGTTGAGATCGGTCGCGGGAGGCCAGCGTCCCCCCGCGGCCGGTCGGCCTTGCTAAAAGAGAGTCCGGTCCGGTTCCGGCTCAGGAGCGCCCATGGATCGGCGAACAATATCACCGCGCACTTGACTCACGGCATAAGTGATACTTGCGGAAGCTTCCAATTTAGAAAGCTTCTGCAATCTGCGGACTTCGCTCGAAATAGGCAGGTCCGAAACGCCCCGCCCTTCAAGAGGCAGATTCTCGCGCGATGCCCCAACAGGGCCCTTCCTTCAGCCCCCATGACGGTCTAACTTTCGCCCGACGGCTCTGCAACCAGCATCATCAGCCGGGGACCATCGCCATGCGCGCCTTCATTCTGCTTGTTGCTGTCCTGATCGGGCTGGGCTCGACCGCCCTGCCTGCGCCTGCCGCGGACGACGTCGCCGCCGCCCAGGGCGTGATCCGCTCCCAGGAACAGGCCTTGTCCCGCGATGACGCGGCGGCCGCCTATTCCTACGCCGCACCTTCCATCCGCGAGATCTTTCCGCAGGCCGATCTGTTCCTGTTCATGGTCCAGCACAACTACACGCCGGTCTATCGCCACAAGAGTTTCGAGTTCGGCGAATCCCACGTCGAGGGCGGCAAGATCGCGCAACGCGTCAACATCGTCGACGACAAGGGCGAGGCCTGGGAAGCGCTCTACACGCTGGAAACCCAGGCCGATGGCAGCCTGAAGATCACCGGCTGCTCGCTGCTGAAAGCCGGACAGTCGGTGTAATCCGACTGCGTCATAACTTGTCCTATCCCCTTATCCTGAGAGCGTGACCGATAAGGTAGCCGGTGAAATGAGGTGTTTGAATGCGTCATTGCGAGCGTAAGCGAAGCAATCCATGCCTGCACTCCGGGATAGATGGATTGCTTCGTCGCAAACCGCTCCTCGCAATGACGGGGAAATAGCTTTAATTTCATAGGCTACATTTTTTTGATCATTTCACGCCAGCGGCAGCCACTGCCGCGCCCGCAGCAACAGCCCGCGCCCTGACTGCTCGTTGAGCCAGGTCAATGTCGGTTCGATGCGTCAATGCTGGGATCAGGCGGCTGGGCGGCAATCACCAATGTCGGAGCAGAAATATGGATGCTTCCATTCGCGCGCAGATTATCGGGCTGCTCGACCAACACCGGATCATGTCTTTGGCCACCCTGCGTCCCGACGGCTGGCCGCAGGCGACGACGGTCGGATACGTCAATGACGGCCTGCCCCTCTATTTCCTGTGCGGCAAGGACAGCCAGAAGGCCAGGAACCTGTCGCGGGACGAGCGCGTGTCCCTGACCATCGACCACGATGTCAGCGACCCCATGGCCATCAAGGGGCTCTCGATGGCAGCCAGGGCGACCCTGGCGCCCGACCAATTGCAGATGCAACAGATGATGTGCGTGAAGCTGCCGGAAAAATATCCGGAATACGCTGCCGCGATGGGGACAATGGATCTGAGCGGGGTCGCCATTTTCAAGGTCACGCCGGACGTGATTTCCGTCCTCGACTACAGCAAGGGCTTTGGTCACGCCACCTTATCGCGGTGAGTTTTGACGATCGCGCAGCGGCCTGACGCCCAAAGCGTTTTCCAGCGAAGTGGGCACCGGTTCGCGCCAAGAAAACGCGTCAATACGAGGCAGCGCCGTTTTTTACGCCAGCGCCAGCCGCTGCCGCGCCCGCAGCAACAGCATTGCCATGATGGCGATGTTGAGCCCATTCCAGGCGATTCCGTTCAGGAACGCGGCGGCGTAGGAACCGGTCGCATCGAAGATCACGCCCGACACCCAGCCGCCGAACGACATGCCGAACACCGAGGCGAAGATCACGAGGCCAACCCGGGTCGCAGCCTCGCGCGCCGGCATCGCCTCGCGCACGATGATGGCGTAGCTCGGCACGATGCCGCCCTGGAACAAGCCGAACATCGCCGAGATCAAATAGAGCGAGGTGAGGCCGTCGAAGAACAGATAGAAGACCAGCGCAAAGGCTTGCGCCATCGAGCCGATCAGGAGCGTCGCTATGCCGCCGATCCGATCGGCGAGAAAGCCGGAGCCGATGCGGCTGACGACGCCGAATCCCATCATCAGCGACAGCATTTCGGCGCCGCGCGCCACGCCATAGCCGAGATCGCCGCAATAGGCGACGATATGAACCTGCGGCATCGCCATCGCCACGCAGCAGGAAATGCCGGCGATGCACAGCAGCACCGTCAGCGCGTTGGTCGAGAGATTGAGATCGAGCCGCGGCGGCGGCGCGTTGGCGTGATCCCGCGCATGCGCGCCGCCCATCCTGGCGCGTAACACCAGCAGCAGCATCGTCATCGCCAGCGCGCAGCCAACACCGATCGCGATGTGGGTGGTGCGCCAGCCGCCCGACTGCACGCCCCAATTGACCAGAGGCGGCCAGATCGTGCCGCCGACATAATTGCCGCTCGCGACGATCGCCACCGCGAGCCCGCGATAGCGTTCGAACCAGTGCGAGGCTTCCGCCATCAAGGGGGCAAAGGTCGCCGAGGTCCCGAGCCCGATCAGGAAATACACCGCGATGAACTGCCAGAGCGTGGTCGACAATCCGGCCAGGATGTAGGCGAACCCCAGCAACGCGATGCTCAACGCCATCGCCGTCACGATACCGAAGCGGTCGGTGATCCGCCCCGTCGCGACGCCGCCCGACCCGAAACCGAGCATGGTGAGCGTGAAGGCCAGCGATACCGCCCCCCGGCTGGCCCCGAATTCGGCCTGCACCACCGGCAGCACCACGACAACCGACCACATGCCGACGCTGCCGATTGCTCCGATGGCAAGTGCCAGCACGAGCCTGACCCAGGCTTCACCTGAGTCGGGGGCGAAAGCGGCCGGATGGGGAAATCGATCGGAGGGGCTGTGCATGGCGCCAACTTCCCTGTCCGGGATGACAGGGTCAAGCCGCGCTGCCGGGATATTGGGCATGCAGATGTGAGGGATGAGGCAGTCCGGCCAATTCCGGGCCTCATTCGTCGCAGCGGAGCCCGATTAGGAGGCAGCGGCTGATCCGAAGTTCCTGCATCACCTGGGGGCAAACTCGATCACGAACGTCAGATCGAGAGCGGCACCAGCTTGGCGGAACCGATTTTCCACGTTAATGATTCGATGTCGCCGACGTGGCGGCAGGTGCAGGCGCTGATGTTCGTGCGATTGACGAGATCAAGGCGGGTAACGGCCGGCTGGACAGCCGCGCTGGTCTATCTGCTTTGCCTTCTCGCCCCGGGCGCAGCACTCGCCTTCGGGAATGGACCCGCGCCCTGCTTCATCGAAGAGGTCGTCCCGGTCGCCATTATCGCCAAGTCCCATGACAGGTCACATGCCAAGTCGGATGATTCGGCCCCGATGACGCATCGGCACGCGGACGGTTCGGTTCACGACCATGACGCGATGCGCGGCCACCACCACGCAGGCGCAAACGATGCGCCCCCCGCCCATCACCATGATGGCAAAACCCATGACGGCATGGCGTCGCCCGGACCGTGTTGCGCGATGCTGTGCGTCACGGCGCTGCCGGCCGATCTGCCGCTGATCGTCAAGCCGTCCCAGCCGACCTCTCTGTGCGCCGCCGAGGCCGAGTGGAGCGCACCGGGCAAGGCGCCGCCCCTGCTCTATCGTCCCCCGATCGCCTGATCTGATTGAATGACGTGGCGCGGCGCGCGACTAGCGTGCGCGCGCATGTATTTCATCGACAGATCGGGATTGACCCATGTTTGCGCTATTTCGGGCGATGCCCGCCGCCGTTGGTGCGGCGCGCGAGCCATATGTCACATTCAATTTGCGCACGCTCGCGGCGATCGCCGCGGCAGCCGGGTGGCTCGCGGGCTGCGTGCCCGCGACCGTGCCGATCGCAGCCGCCGACCCCGCCGATTCGGCGGCGAAGGTCGCTCGTGTCGGCTACCGATCGACCACCGCGCCCTACACCAGCCTGCGGCCGTCGACGCCGGCGCCCTGGCGCGAGCGTAACGGCAGCGTCACGCCCCCGTCGAAACCGGAGCAGTAGGAGCGCGCCATGAGATCCCATCACTCTGCGCACCGCGCCATCCGATGCCTGCTACTGCTGTCGACGATCGGCCTGTCGGGCTGCGCAGCATTCTCTCCGGACGGCGGCATGACCGTGGTGTCCGACGTCGTCGGCCAGACCATCAGGAAAGACGTCGCATTCTTGCGCTCGGCCGACGACGCCGAGACAAGGGATCGCGGGGTGAAGCGCCTGCTGTCGCGCGCCCTGACGGTCGATGCCGCCGTCCAGATCGCGCTGCTCAACAACAAGGGGCTGCAGGCGGCCTACAACGAACTGGCGCTGGCCGAGACCGAGCTTGTCGGGCAGACCCTGCCGCCAAATCCGACCTTCTCGATCTCTCGCATCGCCGGCGATGGCGCCAGCGAAATCGAGCGGCAGGTGGTCGGTGACATCCTCGCGCTGGCGACATTGCCGTTCCGCTCCGACATCGCGCGAGACCGTTTCAGGCAGGCTCAGCTCAAGGCGGCGCTGGCAACGCTCAGGCTCGCCGCCGGCGTCAGGCGCGCCTACTTCACGGCGGTCGCCGCCAACGAGACCGTCGTGCTGCTTGGCGACGCGAAATCAACCGCGGAGGCGACCGCGCAGCTGGCGACCAAGCTCGGCGAGACCGGCGCGATCAACAAGCTCGATCAGGCCCGCGAGCAGGTCTACTATGCCGAGACCACTGCGGACCTTGCGGCCGCGCGTCAGGCCGCGACGAGTTCCCGCGAACGCCTCGTGCGCCTGATGGGTCTATGGGGCGACGATCTCGGATTCAAGATTCCCGACAAGCTGCCGGCGCTGCCACGCCGGCCGTCCGCGCTTCCCGCCATCGAGGCCGACGCGGTCGGCCACCGCATCGACCTGCAGATCGCGCGGATGGAACAGGCGGCGCTGGCGAAATCGCTGGATCTCACCGAGGCGACGCGCTTCGTGACCTTGCTCGACGTTGCCGGCATCGATAAGCGCACCCGTGATGCAGAAGCACCGTCATTCCGCGAGCGCGGCTTCGACGTCCAGTTCCAGATCCCGATCTTCGATGGCGGCGAGGTGCGTGTGCGACAGGCCGCCGAAACCTACCAGCAGGCACTCAATCGCCTGACCGAAAAGGCCGTCAACGTGCGTTCGGAGGCGCGTGATGCCTACCGCGTCTACCGTTCGACCTGGGACATCGCGATCCACTATCAGCGCGACGTGCTGCCGCTGCGCAAGATCATCACCGAGGAGATGCAGTTGCGATTCTCCAGCATGCAGGTCGACGTGTTCGCCCTGCTGACGGAGGCGCGGCAGCGTGTGGCCTCGCTGCGCGCCGCCATCGACGCCCGGCGCGAATTCTGGCTGGCGCAGTCCGACCTGCAGAGCGCGATCAATGGCGGCGGATCGGGCGACGCCGGCGGAGAAGGCAAATCGCAGGCAGCGACCGTCGCGTCGGCCGGCGACGGCCGCTGAAAGGGAGCAGAACCATGTTTTCACGCAGGGGATTTCTCGGCAGCGCCGCGCTGGTCGGCGCCAGCGCAGTCAGCGGGCGCGTCCAGGCGGCATCGATTCCAGAAGCGCCGACCACGGACAAGACCGGGATGCAGCCGCCGCTGCACCCGACCAGCGGCCCGGACTACCGGCCGGTCGTCACCTTGAACGGCTGGTCGCTGCCGTGGCGCATGAACGGCGACTGGAAGGAATTCCATCTCGTCGCCGAACCCGTGGTGCGCGAATTCGCCGACGGCATGAAGGCGAACCTCTGGGGCTACAACGGCCAGGCGCCGGGCCCGACCATCGAGGCGGTCGAGGGCGACAAGGTTCGCATCTTCGTCACCAACAGACTGCCCGAGCACACCACCGTGCACTGGCACGGCCTGATCGTGCCGAGCGGCATGGATGGCGTCGGCGGCCTGAATCAGCCGCACATCACGCCCGGCAAGACCTTCGTCTACGAATTCGCGCTGAAGCACAGCGGGACCTTCATGTATCACCCGCATTCCGACGAGATGGTGCAGATGGCCATGGGCATGATGGGCATGTTCATCGTGCACCCGCGCGATCCCACGTTCCGCCCCGTCGATCGCGACTTCGTCTTCATCATGAGCAGCTATCTCATCGACCCCGGCACCTATCTGCCGAAGGTCAACGAGATGACCGACTTCAACATGTGGACATGGAACAGCCGGGTTTTCCCCGGCATCGATCCCCTGCCGGTCCGCCTCGGCGACAAGGTGCGCGTGCGCATCGGCAACCTCACCATGACCAACCATCCGATCCATCTGCACGGCCACAGCTTTGCCGTGACCTGCACCGACGGCGGATGGGTTCCTGAATCCGCGCAATATCCGGAGGTGACCACCGACGTCCCCGTCGGCGCCATGCGGGCGTTCGACGTCGTGGCCGACAATCCCGGCGACTGGGCGTTCCACTGCCACAAGTCGCACCACACCATGAACGCGATGGGCCACGACATGCGCAACTTCATCGGCGTCGATCGCAAGGATCTCGCCAAGGCGGTCGACAGGCTCGCGCCCGACGCCATGGCGATGGGTTCGACCGGCATGGCGATGGGACCGATGGAGATGCCGGCGCCCGACAACACGCTGCCGATGATGACCGGCACCGGCCCGTTCGGGCCGATCGAGATGGGCGGCATGTTCACCGTGATGAAGATCCGCGAGGGCCTCGCGCGCGACGATTACCGCGACCCCGGACCATACCGGCATCCGCCGGGCACCGTCGCCTATGAGGTCGATGCGCCGCAAGCCGAACCTTCACGGCAGGACCGGCCTTCGACCGACCGCCCGCCTTCGAACCAGGCCACCGAGAAGCAGATGCGCAAGAGGATGAAGATGTAACGCAAAGCCTAAAGAAACAAAAAACCAAAGCAAACTGGAGAAACTGATGAAGACGACAACAATCGCAATCGCGCTGATCGCGCTATCGACCGCGGCGGCGCCTGCGCGCAGCCACGAACATCACGCGCACGAATCCTATTCGGCGGGAGAGCCGGGCGATGCCGCGAAGCCGTCGCGCACCATCGAGATCGAGATGAGCGAGATGACCTATGAGCCGATCAGGATCGAGGTCAAACGCGGCGAGCAGATCCGCTTCGTGCTGCGCAATGCCGGCACCGAGGATCACGAATTCTTGCTCGCCACCACCAAAGAGAACCTCAGACATGCCGAGGTGATGAAGAAGCATCCGCACATGGAGCACGACGATCCCAACGGGGTGCGCCTCGGACCGAAGAAGTCCGCCGAGATTGTGTGGAAGTTCACCAAGGCCGGAACCTTCGAATATTCCTGCCTGATCCCGGACCATCGTGAGTACGGCATGGTCGGCCACGTCACCGTGAAGTGAGTGACCAATTCCAACCCGAAAGGAGCAGATGATGAAGAACGTGATGCGTATGGCAGGAGCAGCAGTGTTGGCAGCGGCCTTGACGGTAACCGCGGTGACGGCGGAGGACATCAACGCCGACGTCAGGAAGATCGACGAGAGCGCCGGCAAGATCACGCTGAAGCACGGCCCGGCCCAGAGTCTCGGCATGGATGAGCCGATGACCATGGTCTATCGCGTGAAGGACCCCGCCATGCTCAAGCAGGTCAAGGTCGGCGACAAGGTGAAATTCGAGGCCGACGTCTCCGCCGACGGCATCGTCGTCACCAAGCTGCAGAAGAGCAAGTGATCCACACGTGAGAATCGACAGCGACGGCGGGCGCGAAAGACCCGCCGTCGCTTTTCGGCAGATCGACGACACGGAGTCGTGGGTTGCACGGATATCGGATAGCCTGACATCATCATGGCCGCGCTGGCCATTCAGGGCGCGGCGGCTGGTGCTCCGTCACGCCATTGCCGAATTGCGGCCCCGGCAGGTTGGCGCCGGCCGCGCAGGCGCGGTTTCCCGGGCCGGGAAAGAAACAGCCTATGACCGATCCAAGTCGGCAAGCTCATTGGGACAACGTCTACACCAGCAAGGGCGAAAAGGATGTCAGCTGGTACCAGGACCGTCCGACGCCGTCGCTCGACCTGATCGCTCTGACCGGTCTGTCCGCCGACGCCGAGATCATCGATATTGGCGGCGGCGCATCGCGGCTGGTCGACACACTGCTGCGCGAAAACTTTGGCCGGTGGACCGTCCTAGATCTCTCCGGCGCGGCGCTTGACACCGCCAAGGAACGGCTCGGCGAAAGCGCGGCGCGCGTGAAATGGGTGGTTGCCGATGTCACGACATGGCAGCCATCGCAGACTTACGATCTGTGGCACGACCGTGCGGCGTTTCATTTCCTGATCGACCAGGCCGATCAATCGGCCTATGTCGAGCGGCTGAAGCAAGCCGTCAGGCCTGCGGGATTCGCCATCATCGGCACCTTCGCACCGGATGGCCCGGAGCGGTGCAGCGGACTGCCGATCGTGCGCCACGACGCGACCGCACTGGCCGCGAAGCTTGGAGATGAGTTCGAACTGATCGACACGCGACGGCATGAACACACCACGCCCTGGGGCGCCGTGCAGCGCTTCCAGTTCGCGACATTTCGCCGGCATTGAAACCAACGGTCGGAGTCCTCGATGGGTTTCTACAGCGACATCATCCTGCCCAGGCTTTGCGACCTCGCGATGCGCAACAAGCTCCTGGTGCCGTTTCGCGAACGCGTGATCGGTGGGGCGGAAGGCCGGGTGCTCGAGATCGGCGTCGGATCGGGATTGAACCTGCCTTTCTATCGCGCGCCGGTAGGCGAAGTTCTTGCGCTCGAGCCGACGCCGCGCCTCGTCACGATGGCTCGCGCCGCCTCACGCGCCAGCACCATGCCGATCACATTCCTCGAGGCCTCGGCCGAAGCGATACCGCTCGACGCGCACAGCGTCGACACCGTCGTCACGACCTGGACCCTGTGCTCGATCCCGCAGGCCGCCACGGCTCTCGCAGAGATGCGGCGCGTGCTGCGGCCGGGCGGGAAGCTGCTGTTCGTCGAGCACGGCCTGGCTCCCGATGCGAGCGTGCGTCGCTGGCAGGATCGGCTCACGCCGATCTGGCGTTCCTGCTGCGGCGGTTGTCACCTCAACCGCCCGATTTCCTCGATGATCGAACAGGCCGGCTTCCGCATCGACCGGATCGAGACCGGCTATATCCCCGGGCCGCGGCCGATGGCGTTCATGTATGAAGGCAGCGCGCGGCCGGGCTGAGACCTGACGCCATGTTCATTCCAGCAAGTCCCTCGGGAGCACCGCAGCCAGAACATCGGTCAGTTCTTGATCGATCCGGTTGCGGCGTCTTCGCGCGAGTCGCGGCCGAGCTGCACCTGGCGGTCGACGGCAATCCACGTCGCTCGCGCCACGGCCAGCAACGTTCCGGCTTCACCATAGGCGACGGCTTCGGCAACGCGTTTGCGGCCGTCGCGGCCGACCTCCCAGGCCGCGATGACGCAGCGTTCTCCCGTGCGCGGCCGTGTCTCTATCCGTGCCGACATCCGGCCCAACAGGAGCGGTATCCGATCGAAGCTGCCGCTCTCCCGGTCGTAAGAGGAGGCATAGCCCGTGGGACAATCGAGCGCCGACCAGAGAAATTCGGGCGCAATCAGGCCGTCCTCCGCCGTCAGGGTCGGATCCGGTGTCCAGGTCGCTGCGAGCACAGCCGAACCATTCCGGGATTGACGCACCAGCGGTCCGGCAAAAATGCGCAGGCCATCTCCGTGCGCCCTTGCAGGTCCGCACACGAAACACGTCGGCAGCGGATGCTCGTGCGGCTTGACCGGGGTCAGCAGCTCGGCTGCAGATGCCTCGTCGAAGCTAGCCGTCTCCAGGTGCGCAAGTTCAAGACTTGCCGGTCGTCCGGTGGCAACGACTGCGGCGCCATTGCGAAGCTCCCATGGCCCGTCGTCCGTCGCGACGACATCGAGCGGCCTATCCAGCGGGGGCGGTGCGCGCAGCGTGACCTCCGCGCCGCCAGGAATGTGCCGGGCCAGCCGGCCGCAGACATATCCGCCGTTCCCGGAGTTCGGAGGACCGCAGTAGCGCCTGTCGATGGTCATCGATGTCATCAATTCTTTCCTCTCTTGCCGCCGCCGCGCTCTACCTGATCCTGAGGACGATTCGTCCCTGAACCGTCCGATCGACCACGGCGCGCATCGCTTCCTTGACCTGTTCCAGGGGAAGGACGCGATCGATGTGGGGGTGAATCTTCCCCTCCGCCAACAATTGCGCCAGGGTGTCATTCATGCGCACAGCCCGCTCGGGAAATTTCTCCGCCCAGGCGCCGGCAAAGATGCCGACAATGGAATAGTTCTTCAATAGCGGGAGGTTCATCGGCACCGAAGGAATCTGCCCGCTGGTGAAGCCGATCGGCATCATCCGTCCACCCCACTTCATCAGCCGCGCCATTTGCTCGAAAATCGTTCCGCCGACGTTGTCGAAGCAGACATCGACGCCTTCTCCACCGGTGACCGACTTGATCCGCTCGCGCAGGTCTTCGCTCCGATAGTTGATGACGTCGCTGGCACCGTAGGCGCGCACCAAATCCGCCTTGTCGTCGGAGCCGACACCGGCGACGACGCGCAGGCCCAAATGGCGGGCGAGGTCAACGGCGGCGAGGCCGACTCCGCCTGCGGCCCCGGTGACAAACACCGTTTCACCGGGTTGCGCGCGTGCCCCCTCGACCAAGGCGTAATACGCCGTGCCGTAGTTGTGCCAGACCGTGGCCGCGGTTTCGAAAGCGACGCCGACCGGCAACCGCACACTCTTCCATTCCTTGGCGACCATCCGCTCGGCATAGCCGCCCGTCCAGTTCCCACACGCCACGCGATCGCCCGGCTGAAATCTCGTGACCTGTCCGCCAACCGCGACGACGACGCCGGCCGCTTCCGTGCCGGGCACGAATGGCGTCGATGGCCGCATCTGGTAACGGCCCGAGACCAGCAGTTGATCCATGAAACTCACGGAGGCCGCATGGACGTCGATCAGAATCTCGTCGCCGGCCGGCTTCGGCTCTTCGATCTCGCCGATGCGGAGGTCTTCCGGGCCGGTGAACGCGCTGCATAGCACTGCTCTCATTGTGATGCTCCTGCCCGGCGACCGAAGATGCGCGGCAGCAGCATGGGAACGCGCCGGCGATACTGCTGATAGGTGGTGCCAAACTGGGCGATCAGATCCCGCTCTTCGAACCGCAGCCCGACCAGGATGTAGGCCGTGGTCATGATCGCGAACAGCAAATGGCCGGCGGTCATCTCGGGCGTGGCCCAGAACGCCAGCAGAAAGCCCATCATGAGCGGATGCCGCACGATCCTGTAGAGCAGCGGCGTCTTGAACGATTGGCCCGGCAGTTCCGCTCCGCGCAGCGCGAAAAAAGCCTGGCGCAGGCCGGACAGATCGAAATGATCGATCATGAAGGTCGAGGCGAGCACGATCAACCAGCCGAGCCCTGAGAGGCCAATCAGCAACCAGGCCGCAATTCCGTGGATCTCCCAGACGGGTGTCGGAATCGGCCGCCACTGCCAGAACAGCAAAAGCTGGATCAGGCTGGAGAGCAGCACATAGGTCGAGCGCTCGCAGGCCGCCGGAATGATCCTTGTCCACCATTGCTTGAAGGCCGGGCGCGCCATAATGCTGTGCTGGATGGCAAACAGGCCGAGCAGCAGCAGGTTGACGACGATGGCCTCGCTCAAATTCGTGCGCTCCCCGACGTCGATCGACTTTGGCACGAAATAATTGCCGATGAAGCCGATCGCCCAGAGAAATGAAACGAGGAAGGCGGCATAGCTCACGATGGCGTAGAACAGGATCAGGAGACGTGCGAACATGACTGTTTTCCCTGGTAGGCTGGCGGCAGCGGTGCCGAATGCAGGAGCCTGAACCGTTCGATGGCGAACAGGCTCGATCAGGCCTGACCGCTAGCACCGGACCGTCCCCTGCGCGTCCCCCGGGGCGCCGACAGGGCAAGTGGTGATTTCAAGTGGTGATTCATGCCTGGGTTCTCGCTTCAGACGCTCGGTTTCCCTGAGATCCACGCTGACGGCCGGCCGATCAGGCTGAATCTGCGCAAGGGTCTTGCGCTGCTGATCTATCTCGCGGAAGCCCAGAGCGCCGTTGCACGCGACGTCATGGCCACGCTGCTGTGGCCCGAGAGTCCCAGCGAGACCGCGCGCGCGCGATTGCGGCGCATGCTTCATCGCATCGAGCTTGTGCTCGGCCAGCCCGTTTTCGAGACCGATCGCGCCAGCCTGCGGTGGTCTCCGGCGGTCGAACTGAAGGTCGACTCGCAGCTGTTCGAGAGCGCCTGCGAGCGCGGCGATTTCGAGGAAGCCTGCCGGCTCTATCGTGCCGACTTTCTCGCGGCCTTCTCGATATCAGATTGTGCCGAGTTCGACGATTGGGCGTTCTATCGCCGCGAGGCGCTCAGGGGGCGGCTGATGCACGGGCTGGAGCGCCTGGTGCAGGACAAGACGGCCGCCGGCGATCATTTTGCCGCGACGGCTCACGCGGGACGCCTGGTCGAGCTCGATCCGCTGAGTGAGGTGTATGGTCGGTGTCTGATCCGCAGCCTGCTGCTGTCAGGCGATCGAAGTTCGGCAGAACGGCACCACGCGGCACTGACAGCGCGGCTGCGTGACGAGCTTGGGGTTGCGCCCGAAGCCGCGACGCAGGCGCTCATGGATCCGACCGCGGCGCAGCTCCATGCCGTTCCGACGACACGCTATGTCAAGGGCTCCGGCGTCCATCTGGCATATCAGACCTACGGCAGCGGCGAGCTCGATATCCTGATCATGCCCGGCTTCGTGTCGCACGTGGAACGCGTTTGGGAGCATCCGGCGTGCCGTGCATTCCTGGTGGCGTTGATGGCGCTGGGGCGCCTAGTCGTGTTCGATCGGCGCGGTGTCGGGCTGTCGGACCGGGTCGGATCAGAGCCGAGTGTCGACGTCACCGCCGAGGATATCGGCACGGTGCTGCGGGCGGCGCAGACGCGTCGCGTCGTGCTGTTCGGGGCGTCGGAATGCGGGCCGGCCTGCATCAAGTTCGCGGTCGATCAACCCCGCCTCGTGGCTGGCCTCATCCTGTTCGGCTCATTGGCCAAGGGCAGTTGGGCGCCGGACTATCCGCATGCGTTGCGGGCCAGCCAATATGACGCCTGGCGCCGGCAGCTTGTCGCCGAATGGGGTGGCCCTGCCGGAATCGAAACCTTCGCGCCGAGCCTTGCACGTGATCCCCAGGCGCGGGCCTGGTGGGCCGGGCTGTTGCGCGCGGCCTCAAGTCCCGGCGGCATCGGGGCCGTGCTGGAGGTGTTGCGCGACACCGACGTGCGACACCTGCTGCCACTTGTGTCCGTGCCCACGCTGGTGCTGCACCGCCGGAACGACGGGGCCGTTCGGTTTGCGGCAGGACGCGATATGGCCAGCCACATCAGCAGCGCTCAGTTCGTCGCGCTCGACGGCCATGATCACTGGTTCTTTGCGGGTGCTCAGCAACCCGTGCTCGAGGCAATCAAGCGATTCGTCGCCGCTCTGCCGCGCGACAGGAAACCAGCGCGATAAGGCGGATTGGAGTCGTCATGTTGCGACGATGCAGCACTCCCGTCACTCTCGGACCGAAGCGGGCATCACACCACGCCGCCGGTTTGCCGGTCTCCTTGGTTTGGATTCTCGCTCATTGACCGGAAATAGTGTTCGGCGTGTTGGAAGTAATTCTCCGCTGCGATCCGGTCGCCGCCCAGGGCTTCGGCGTGCGCCAGGGCCAGATAGCGTTCATAGTTTCTTTGGGCGCTTTGAGTGTTCCTCGCCTGGGGGCGCGGGAGCCCGGAAGGTTCATTTCTCCGGGTGGGTTGTGATTTTCGCGACATGGCGTTCGTTATGACCTTCGTGTTTGCGCGTAGCGGCGCAGCCGCAGGTTCAGATTCCGAAATGTATTTCATAGTGGTCCGTATGCCGCTCCGGCGGAAGCCGGACGACGTTCATTCGAGGAATTGTCGAGTTGGGCGCCGCGGTGATGGCAGCGACGGGCTTTCATTGAAGCAGGAAGTTGGGCTCGGCGCCCGATCAAGCACGATCTGAGCTGCCGAACGAATCCATATCGACCAAACTAACATGGGAGGGCGAGGTGACAGATTCAAGTCGCGGCTCAACCTTTCCCGCCACAGCTTTCCGGATCTGATGCGTCCTGGTCGCGCCCGCTCCACTGCGGGATGGCCGTGCACCCGTTAACGGCCCGTTAACCATCGCGGCCTAGCCTGTGGTTAGGTTTCGGTTAACAGATCGCGGGTTCGTTCCAGGAGTACCGCCGATGCCAGTTGAAACACTGACCTATGCCGCGTTGGGCGCGCGCCTGACGATCTCGGCGGGGGCCGCCCGTTCGCTTGCTACGCGGCTTCGGCTGCCGCGCTCGGTGTCGGATGACGGCAAGACATTGGTGAGCGTGGATCTCGCGGAAATTCGTCACACGCGGCGGCCACGAGGTCGTCGTGAGGCGGGCGATGTCGCTCCGCTGACGGCTGGGCTCGTGGCATTGCAGGCGGAGATCACCCGGCTCGAAGCAATTGCGGCGGGTCACCGGGCAGATTTCGAGCGGGAGCGCGAGCGCGCCGATCGGCTGATGGTCGAGCTGCTGCAGGCGACGGCCGAGTCCGCGGCGGCCAGGGAAATGACGGCGCGGCTCGAAGGTTTTCTGCGGGCCAGTGGCCGAATGGGTCGTTCAATCGACGGCCATGGACTGGCAGCACGCAGACCAGGGATTCAGGCTGCGGACTTGGTGGCAGCGGATCGCAAGGCCTCTCGGTAGCGATTCGTATCCTCTCGTTCCCAGCTTGCCGAACAAGACTTGCCGGAAAAGACTTGCCGGACAAATCGTGAGGCAGAGATGACCGACATCACCGATATTCGCGAGATGAAAGCGCGCATCATCGTGTTTGGGGTTGGCGGCGCCGGCGGCAACGCGGTCAACAACATGATCGTATCAGGGCTGCAGGGCGTCGACTTCGTCGTCGCCAATACCGACGCACAGGTGCTCGCCACGTCGAAGGCCAAGAGCATCATTCAGCTGGGGACCGAGGTCACCCAGGGCCTCGGCGCCGGCTCGCAGCCGGAACTGGGGCGGGCCGCGGCCGAAGAGGCGGTCGACGCGATCCGCGATCGCTTGGCCGGCGCGCACATGGTGTTCGTGACGGCCGGCATGGGCGGCGGCACCGGCACCGGGGCGGCGCCCGTCATCGCCAGGACCGCGCGCGAGCTCGGCATTCTCACCATCGGTGTCGTCACCAAGCCATTCCACTTCGAGGGCCAGCGCCGCATGCGCTCCGCCGAGGCCGGCATCGCAGAGCTGCTCAAGGTGGTCGACACCCTGCTGGTCATTCCAAACCAGAACCTGTTCCGGGTGGCCACCGAGAAGACGACGTTCGCCAATGCCTTCGTCATGGCCGACCAGGTGCTTTATTCGGGTGTCGCCTGCATCAGCGACCTGATCGTCAAGGAAGGCCTTATCAATCTCGATTTTGCCGACGTTCTCACGGTCATGCGCGAGAAGGGCAAGGCCATGATGGGCAGGGGCGAAGCGTCCGGCGAGAAGCGCGTGCTCCATGCCGCGGTGGCTGCGATTTCCAATCCCTTGATCGAGGATCCCTCGATCAAGCGCGCCAGCGGCCTCATCATCTCCATCACGGGCGGCAAGGACCTCACGCTGTTCGAAATCGAGGAAGCGGCGAGCCGCATCCGCGAAGAGGTCGACCCGAACGCCAACATCATCGTAGGCGCCACGTTTGACGACAGCCTGGAAGATATCGTCCGCGTCTCCGTCGTGGCGACCGGCATCGATAATCTTGCTCCGACGCGCGAGAGGCAACCAGCGGACTCTCTGGAGGAACTCGTCGTCCGGTTACGCAACGACAACCGTCGCCTGGCCGACCGGATCGAGCGTCATGCAGCGCCACCGCAATTGACGAGTCCGCTGCTCCGCCCGGCGGCCCCGCGAGGCCTCGATCGGAGCGCACGCTCCCCCGCCGGCCGCAATGCGATCGAGGACAAAATTCTCGACATCCCGGCATTCCTGGGTCGCAAGGCCAACTGAGCCGGCACGAGAACCGGTCGGGCTCGGTTCCAGCTGCTGCGGGGTCGACCGCGGCGACTTCCCCCGCGATACGACAACGTTGAAAGCGTTTCCCAAGTTGAGCGACTGCCACCGTCATCGCGTAGTCATCCGTGTGGTGCTGTTGTGAACGGCTGCTGTTCCCGGGTAGGGGAAAGCAGGCATCACGGCCGGTACTGGGTGCCGTGATCTGCGCGACAATTGGCCGCTCGCGCAAAAGCTGCCTGCACGCGCTCATGAGTTGCGGAATGCCTTGGGCGTCAAGCCGGTCCAACGCACGAAAGCATGCGTGAAGGAGCTAACTTCCCTGTAGCCCAGCAACCACGCGATCTCGGAGATCGGCAACTCCCTTTCCTGAAGATAGCGTTTGGCAAGCGCTTGCCGCAGCATCTCGAGGACGGCCGAGAACGTGACACCCTCGGCCGACAGGGCACGAGCAAGTGTTCGATGGCTCATGCCGAGGCGGGAGGCGACCTTCAACGCGCTGGCGTTGCCGTGCGGAAGCATTTGAGCGATCTCACCTTCAACGCGAGAACGCACGCCGGCGCGCCGTGATGCCCGGCCTGCGAGAGCTTCATCGGCGTACTGAAGGAGTAGCCTGTTGAGATGAAAGTCTGCTCCAACGACCGGCAACGCGCCGATCGATGCGGGAAACAATATCTCGTCCCTATCCGCGGCAAAGTCCACCTCGCATCCCAGATGAGATCGAATATCCGGCGGCGTCTCGGGCCTGGAATGCCTCAGCTTGATCTGCTTCGGAGCAATCCTGCTGCTGGTCAGGGTTCGGCAGATACGAACCAGGGTGACGAGCCAGAATTCCATGTGGTGGCGATCCGCGAGGCGATCGACATTCAGATATTCGACGCCGATGGCGAACCCACGCTCTGAGGACATTCGCAGCCGAACCCCCTCGTTGTTGATGGCGCAATAGCGCTGCGCATTTTGCAGCGCGTCAGCGAGCCGTTCCGACGAGGCCATGACGTAGTACAGCAGTCCGATCTTTCCCAACTCAAAACTCTTGGCCAAACGAAAGCCGAAGCAATCGTCCTGCAATTCCTCGGCGGCAAGCTCGAGCACCATCACCTGTGTCGTGGCGTCGACGCGGCGCCTGGGATCCTTGACTTCCTCGACTGTCAAACCTGCGCGCGACATGACCGGAGCCGGGTCGATGCCCGCATCTCGCAATCGATCACATACAAGCCGAGCTATTCCTCCGGTGGAGCTTGGTATCGACGAGAAGCCGTTCGCGAGATCGCCATTACGCATGGCAGTTCTCAACCTGCGATGGATTCGCCAAAAATTCCATTGACCCGCGCACGACGACCTCCGAGCCGTCTGGCAATTTCGAGCGCGAGCCCGTGTCGAACCTTGACGTAGATCAACCGAGACGGTCAGGCCGCGGGGGGCGCGACGCCTCCCGCCTGCAAGATGAACTCTTGCAGTCTGGACGCGGCGCCCTTGATCGTGTGACAACAACAGCTGTCGAGAGAAGTTTCCGTGCCGTGGTCGAACAGTTCCAGCCAAAACAGCGGCACGTCGTCGAGACCGACCTCCGGTCCTCGAACCATGCGGATCTCGCAGTTCCCAGCCAAGGCGAGCGAGACTGACGCCGCCGGACTATCCTCCGGAATGGACGAAAGTCGGGCGTAAGCTCTCGCGATTTGCAATTCAATGAGTGTCCATTCGGACATGGCGCAGTCGGTCAACTTCAAAACCCCTAATGCGTTGTGAGAACTTTGTTGCGCGCACACGCGAATGGAGCGGCCCCAAGGTCCGCAACCAATTGTGCGTTTCGATGAGCCAGAGGCTGCGAGCGCGCGGAGCCGATATAGCAAGACGGGTGGAAAGTGCGCTTGTTACAAGCTGCCAATTATTTGTTCTTGGGCGCCAGCCACCCCAGATCGCTCGCTCGAAAGTTGCATTGAAGAAAATCCATGGTGTCCGTTGCAGCCGGACCAGTCTAATGCTACTCACCGTAGCATTAAAACCACAGCGAGGATGCGCGGGTGTCGGCGCGAGTGCCGAATGACGGGCTGGCGTTGCGCATGGCCTGACGATCGCAGCTTTCGTATGCTGTCGGCATGATCATTCAAGGAACCCTTTCCCTCACAATCTCCCGAGAGTCCGGAATGTCCCAGGGTGCGACGAAAGAAACGATCCTGACTGCCCTGACACCGGACCTCGACACCCTTGCCGGAGAGGCGATGGCTGAGTGGAAGGTGCCCGCGGTCGCGATTGCCGTTGTGCAGAACGGCGAGACCGTCCTTCTCAAGGCCTACGGCCAGCGCGACGTCGAAGCTGGATTGGCGGCGACAGCTCAGACCCAGTTTACGATTTGCTCGATCACCAAGACGTTCACGGCCACCGGCCTTGCGATGCTGGTCGACGAGGGTCGTCTCGACTGGACCAAGCCGGTTCGCGACTATGTTCCGGAATTCCGGCTGCACGACGCGATTGCGACGGACCGCATCACGGTCCGAGACCTGCTGTCTCACTACACGGGGTTGCCGCGACATGATTGGATCTGGATGCCTGGCGACCTCTCTCGCGCGGAGATGCTGGCTGCCATGCGCTACATCGAACCGAGCCGGGATCTTCGAACCAGCTTTCAGTACAGCAACCTCGGTTACAACGCGGCGAGCGTCGTGGCGGAAAGGATCAGCGGCCTGAGCTGGGAGGAGTTCACGCGCACGCGAATCGCCGATCGGCTGAACATCCCCATGACGTTCACGGTCGACGAGTTGAAGGCGGCGGACGATGCGGCAACTCCCTAGGTGACCCATGGCGATCAGCGCCGGCGCGCGAGGCTTTGGCCGATACGGGCGACGGCCGCGGGCGCCATCAACACATCGGTCGCGGCGATCACCAATTGGATGAAGTTCCTGCTGTCCGAGGGCGAATTCGAAGGCAAGCGGCTGCTGTCGACCACGCTGCTTCGCGACATGCAGGCGCCACGCGTCTACTCGGGCGCCCCGGAATTCGAGTTCGGGCCCACCCATTATGGCCTCGGGTTCGTCTCGACGACCTACCGCGGAGAGCGCGTCGTCGGGCATTCCGGCGGCTGGATCGGCTGGAGCACGCTGATGCGCCTGATGCCGGACAAAAACCTTGGCGTCGCGGTGTTCTGCAATTTCGGAGGAGCTCCGGTCCCGGGCATTCTGATCAACCACGTGTTCGATCGGGTCTGCGGCAAGGAGCCGGTGCCGTGGCTGGACCGGCTTCGTGACCTCCGCCGCAAGGCTCTCGCCCAGGAAGCAACCGACGAGCAGACGCAGCAGACGGCCAGAAGGCCGAATGCGCCGGCTGGCCACGAACTCGCCGACTATACCGGCAGCTACGAGCATCCCGGCTACGGACGGATGACCATCACCCAGGCCGGGGATGGCCTTCATTGGGCGTATCGCACTTTTTCGGCCCTGTTGGCGCATCGACACTATGAAACATTCGAGGTGCCGCGCGAACTCTACGACCTCAATCCAGACCGCCTCGCAATATCGTTCACAACCGATCGCGACGGCAATGTTGCGAGTCTGTCCGCCCAATTCGAACCGATGGTCGCCGACATCGTCTTCACACGTGTCCCGAGCGGCGACTGCATGGATGCGAGCTATCGAGAGGCCTGTGTCGGTCGTTACAGGCACGGGTCGATCTTTCACGTGGTCGCGCTGCAGTCTGATGGGCAGCTCACGCTCAAGCCGGACTATCAGCCGCTCTACCATCTGCGCCCCTATCAGGGCGGTATCTTCAGCATCGTCGAGCTCGAAGGCTTTCGCGTGGAGTTTCGCCGCGGCCCCACACGCTCAGGCGATGAACTTGTTTTCCATCAGCCGAACGGCACTTTTGTTGCTCAACGCAGCGTCTCGGATGACACTTCGACCTGAGAGCAATGCGCAATTGCGCAACAGGGCGCCCACGAGGGGCGCCCCTACGCCATATCGATCCAGTATGCCTAGCGACCCTCGTGGTCGCCCTCCTTCGACGCCCCGTATCGCGCCTGTTTCATCGACTCCACCTCGCAACGACGCCAGCCGAACCGTCGTCACGGCTTCGCGGGGCCATCAACCCCAGAATGACGGGAACACGGCGCCCGTTGTTAACCCTTTGCTAACCATACACCGGGCAAAAATTGCCGGGTGAAGTCGAGTGTGGTCGGCCGCGTGAAACGGGGACTCCTCCGTGGACGCCAGTGCGGTGCCTCACTTTGGAAACGGCGGTCCGTCGGCCGCCGCGCCTACGTTTGGGGCCCGCGCACGGCAGACGCGGGGGGAAGCAGCGACCATGGTTGATATCACGGCGGGTCAGGGCGGCAGCGGCTCCGGCGGATTTCCGAGCTTCACCGAGATCGGTACCATCCTGCGGCGCGGCGACCTCGCGTTGGCGTTCGGCATCCTCACCATCCTCGTGGTGCTGATCCTCCCGCTGCCCTCGCTCATCCTCGACCTGTTCCTGGCGATCTCGATCACGCTCTCGATCCTGATCCTGATGACGTCGCTGTTCATCCAGGCGCCGCTGGAATTCTCGGCGTTTCCGACCATCCTGCTGATTTCGACCATGCTGCGGCTGTCGCTCAACCTCGCCTCGACGCGGTTGATCCTGTCACACGGCCACGAGGGCACCGACGCCGCCGGCCACGTCATCGAGGCCTTCGGCAATTTCGTGATGGGCGGCAATTTCGTCATCGGAATCATCGTTTTCGCGATCCTGGTGATCGTGAACTTCGTGGTCATCACCAAGGGTTCGGGACGCATCGCCGAAGTCGCGGCGCGCTTCCACCTCGACGCCATGCCGGGCAAGCAGATGGCGATCGACGCCGATCTGTCGGCCGGCCTGATCGACGAAAATGTGGCCAAGGCACGGCGCAAGGACCTGGAGGACGAAAGCGGCTTCTTCGGCGCCATGGACGGTGCCTCGAAATTCGTCCGCGGCGACGCGGTGGCGGGCCTGCTCGTGGTCTTCATCAATATCGTCGGCGGCATCATCATCGGCGTCGCCCAGCAGGGCCTCGGCTTCGCCGAGGCGGCGCGCACCTATACGCTGCTGACCGTCGGCGACGGCCTGGTGACCCAGATTCCGGCGCTGATCGTCTCCACCGCGGCGGGCTTGCTGGTCTCCAAGGCCGGCGTCAGCGGCGCCGCCGACAAGGCCCTGATCAAGCAGTTCACCAAATATCCGCAGGCGCTCGGCATGTCGGCCGGCGTCATGCTGGTGCTGTCCCTGCTGCCGGGTATCCCGATGCTGCCGTTCCTGGCGCTGGGCAGCGGGGCCGCCGCGCTGGCCTGGAATGCGAGAACGTTCAATCGGGACGCGAAGGCGACCGAGGCGACCGAGGCGGCGGCCCCGGCAGCCGCCGCCGCGGCGGCGGCCGCCGCTGCCGAGGAACCGATCTCGCACGCCCTGAAGATCGACGATCTCAAGATCGAGCTGGGTTACGCGCTGCTGCCCCTGGTGAACGGACCTGACGGTACCGACCGCCTGACCGAGCAGATCAAGGCGTTGCGCCGCTCGCTCGCGATCGAGATGGGATTTGTGATGCCGGCGGTGCGCATCCTCGACAATGTGCAGCTCGAGGCCAACACCTACGTCATCAAGATCAAGGAAGTCGACGCCGGCTCGGGGCGGATCTGGCCGAACCAGTTCATGGTCATGGACCCCGCGGGCAACCAGGTCGCCATCCCCGGCATCCACACCACGGAGCCGACCTTCGGGCTGCCGGCCACCTGGGTCGATGCCAGCCTGAAGGAGGAAGCCACCCTCAAGGGCTACACCGTGGTCGATGCCGCGACCGTGCTGTCGACCCACCTCACCGAACTGCTCAAGGGCAACATGTCGGACCTGCTGTCCTATGGCGAGGTGCAGAAGCTCTTGAAGGAACTGCCGAAGGAGCAGAGCGAACTGGTCAAGGACATCGTGCCGGCCCTGGTCACGATCTCGAGCATTCAGCGCGTGCTGCAACTGCTGCTGGCCGAGCGGATCTCGATCCGCGACCTCTCCACCATCCTCGAGGGCATCGCCGACGCGCTGGCGTTCTCACGCAACCCGTCGTCCATGGTCGAACATGTCCGCGCCCGCCTGGCACGGCAGATCTGCGCGCAGAACACCTCGCCGATGGGCTATCTGCCGCTGATCGCGCTGTCGGCGCGCTGGGAACAGGCTTTCGCCGAATCGCTCGTCGGCCAGGGCGAGGAGCGGAGCCTGGCGATGCAGCCGTCGAAACTCTCCGAATTCATGACGGCGGTCCGCGATGCCTTCGAGCGGGCCGCGCGCGAAGGCGAGGCGCCGGTGCTGGTGACGTCGGCGGCGATCCGCCCCTTCGTGCGATCCCTGGTCGAACGGTTCCGCTCACAGACCACGGTTCTGTCACAGGCGGAAATTCACCCGCGCGCCCGGCTGAAGACGGTCGGAAGCGTCTGAAAACAACGAATCGGCCCGTGCCTTTTTGCCACAGGCAAACGATTTATGAGCAAAACCGGATTTGGACGGCTCTGGACCATGACCGATAAACAATCAGCAACTTACTGTAATAACTTGACTATTTCTCGATCGACAGCAGCGCTGATCGCGGGCGTTCACGTCTTTTCACTGCCTTGTGATCGCCCCTTACGGAACGTGGGGCCGGTTTCCTACGTATATCCGTGCGAGACGTTGAACCGGCCGGCGGGCCAGCGACACGAATCTGCGAGACCAGGAAGAGGGCAGGAGGCTTCCATGAACCACTCGATTTACAGCGCCGATCGCGCCACCCACATGAAGATCGTGGTCGTGGCTCTGGTCGCTGGGATCGCCGTGGCCGGCCTCGGCATCTCCGCCCGCCTTACTGCGGATAACGGCTACAGCCAGACGGCGCGCGTCATCAAGGCGGGCAAGCCGGTTGCGATTACGAGTTCGGACACGTCAATCATTCGCTGAAGGATGGTGTGAAACAAGGATTTTGTGAATTCACGCGGCCCTTATGAGCCCCCAGAGCGGTCACGTGGATATGTAGAAGACCCAACCCCCAAGTCGACTACAAGAAAACGCCCGCCCCCCACGGGCGTTTTCGTTTTTTGGGCGCACGAACGAACGGCAATGCCGTCGTGCCGGCCCGGCGCTCATTCATCCAGAAAGATCGACAGGGCTTGCAGCAGATCTTGATAGGCGCGCGATCCGATTTTTTCCGCGATGGCTTTTTCGCATTGCGCGACGATCGGCCTGAGCCGCTTCAACAATGCAGCGCCGGCTTGTGTCAAACCCAGAACGTAGTAGCGCCGATTGGCCGACGACGCCGTGCGCACCACGAGGCCCTGCTGTTCGAGGCGATCGACCAGGCGTCCGAGGCCCGCGCGCTCGATGGAAAGGGCCGATGCGATCGCGAGCTGGTTGATGCCGGGATTGGCATCGATGATGCTGAGCACCGAAAATTGCGCCGGCCCCATCGCGAAGGGCGCCAATCTTCGACTGACGTCCCGGAACGCCCACAGTTGGGCGCGCCGGATGCGGTAGCCCAGATTGTCGGCCAGGGCCCCGAGCGCGATCGAATCGTCGGACGACTGCTGCGGCGCCTTGTTCGATGCCTTGTTGGATGTCTTGTTCGATTTGGATGTCTTATTCGATGCCTTGGCAGTCTCTCTTCGGGCAGGTGCTCCCGTCGAGCCCGGTGCGCGCGCAGCGCGAGCACCGCGTTTCAAACGATCTGCCTGATGTCCCAACTTGCTCGACGCCTTTTAGCCATCACGACCTGGACCGGAGACCCTTCCGGTCGAAATGGCAGGGCTCGCAGGTCCTGACCATTTCGTGTTCGGATCGTACAGCAAGTTCGTTCTGATTTGCACCGCAAAAAAGTCCTGCAGCGCACGGCGGCTTCGCTGTTGCGGAAGACGTCGACCATGATTTTCGCAAGCATCGAGAAACGCCAGATGTTGACAAGGCAACATCGTTCTGATCGGATCGTCGCGTTCACAATGAAGCTGCCATGAAAAACGGCGGCTCAGGGGAGTGAGGCGTTCGTGTTTGGAGGACCGGTGTCCTGCGCTCGCGTGCGGGACTTCGGAAATCGCGTCGAGGTGGAAACTCGATCGTCGGCAGCGCGCGGTCAGCGAGATCGCGCGCCTCGGCATCGCCCATTTCCGACGTGCCGCGATGATCGCGTGCGACCCGTCTTCCTGATGGCTAGCTGCTTTTCCGACAGGCTCGTGCCGCCGCGCCCTGCGCGACCGCATGAGAATTGGACGACTTGCACGGTGTCATTCGAGGGAGGCTGAAGTGAAACGTCTTTTGTTAACGTCAACCATCGCGGCGAGCTGGGTCTCGCTCGTCCCGATCGCGGCCCCAGATGCCTACGCCGCGGGGCCGGGCCTGGCGCCGCGCGGCTCATGCGTGAGCCTGACCGGACTTGCGCTGCCGAACACGCAAATCCTCAGCGCCACCCAGAAGGCCGACTATTGCAATGTGATCGGGGTGATCAACAAGCGGGTGAGCACCCAGGACCCCGATCATTTCACCTATGGGATCGGGTTTGCGCTCAATCTGCCGAACACATGGCACGGCCGTTTCGAGATGATGGGCGGCGGCGGCACCGATGGGGCGCTCAATGCCGACCCTAAGGGCTCCGCAGGTGTCGAGCTCGGCCAGGGCTGGGCCGTTGCCGCCGATGATGGCGGCCATGAGGACAGCGCCGCGAACGTGGTCGGCGGATATCAGGATGATGACGCCAACGCGGGCGGCTCCGCGCACTTCGCCATCGATCACCAGGCCCGTATCGACTACGGCTACAACGCGATCGAGAAGACGGCGACAATTTCGAAGAAGATCATTGCCGACTACTACGGCCGGCAGACCGACTTCTCCTACATCATGGGCTGTTCCAACGGTGGCCGCGACGCAATGGTGGCCTCGCAAAGATTTCCCTGGCTGTTCGACGGCATCGTCGCGCAAAACCCGGGCTTTAATCTGCCGCAGGCAGGGATTGCCGAGGCGTGGAACGAGCAGGCCCTTGCTCCATTGGCGACGTCGACGGATGTCAATGGCCAGCCCTTCGTCGCCGACACCTTCCCGCCGCAGGACCTGCAGGTTGCATCGGCCGCGATCCTGAGCGCCTGCGATGCGCTGGACGGCCTCGTCGACGGCATCGTCGATGACTTCCACGCGTGCACGAACAAGAAGGTGTTCCCGGAGCTGGCTGCCTACACCTGCGGCACGGGCACCCACGGCAGCACCCCTCACGCGGGGACCTGCCTCACCGGTGGCCAGGTTGACGCGTTGAAGAAGATCTACGCCGGCCCCGTCAACTCGAAGGGCCGGCGGCTCTATTCGAACTGGTTCTGGGACGCCGGAATCTGGGACCCGCCGACCGCGCCGGGGGCGGGCTGGGGGCTCTGGAACGTCGTCACCGCCCCGGTACCGCATGTGAACACGGCCATCAACCTCACCCTCGGCGCCGGCGCGATTCCGATGATCTTCGTGACCCCACCGGTGGTCACGCCCGTAGGCGGACCAACCGGGCAGGAAGCCTATCTCTTCCACTTCAATTTCGACACCGACGCACCGAAGATCTTTGCCAGGACCAAGGACTATCCGCAGAGTTCGATGGATTTCATGGCGGCGGTCTCGCTCAACCTGCGACCGTTGAAAAATCGCGACGGCAAACTGATCATCTCCTCGTCCGTGAACGACGGCATCTTCTCAGGGGCCTCGATCGCGCGCTGGTATCGATTGATGAACCGGCACATGGACGGACGGGCACACGACTTCGCGCGACTCTTCATGGTACCGAACATGGCGCATTGCGGCGGCGGTCCGGCGACCGATGACTTTGCCGTCAACGAACTTAATGCCATCACGGCGTGGGTGGAGCGCGGAACCGCCCCGGACCGCATCATCGCATCCAACCACAACACCAGTTCGCCGTTCCCGAACGGCGGCTTGTTCGACCCGCGCGTGGCCATGAACTTCCCGACGGGAGGAACGCGTCCGCTTTGTCCCTATCCGCAAATACCGAGGTACAAGGGATCGGGCATGACCAACGACGCCAGGAACTTCGTCTGCGTCGGACATGACGATCGCGATGACGACCATGATGACGACGACGGCATGGACCATGGCAGAGACGGTCATTGAACGCCGCCGCGCTTCGTCCCTGACGAACTACTAGTCCAGCGTTTCCGAGGCACGAATCATATCGACGCTTGCGCTGCTGCGCTCCCTCTCCCGCTCTTGCGGGGGAGGGTTGGGGTGGGGGAAAGCCGCATACGCCGTCGTCAGAGGCTCCGCCTTCGCCGAAGCTTCGGCGGATGAGGCGGACAAGTCGACAGTCCCCGCGTGGCGCCCCCACCCCACCCTCCCCCGCGAAGAGCGGGAGAGGGAGAGGGAGGACAGCGTTCGTGGCTGAAAACGATAGGTTTCACGGAAAAAATACCCTGGTGTCCAAGTTCTGACATTCGCAAACGAACGCGCCGCGATCTCTGCGAATGCTGGAGCCGGGACACGACAACGGACCCACGGGGCCGATCGCCCTGTCAGCGTCCTTGCGGGGTCCCCGGCGGCACGGTCTCGATCAGCTTGCCCGTGAACACGACGGGACCGGTCGGAGCGCCTGTTGGCGAGCCGCCCTCGGGCTCGACGGAGACGGCATAGGTCGCCCGGTTGACGGTGTCGGTTTCATAGGAGGCCAATGCAGGCCGGGCCGTGAAATCGTTGCCGCCGATCACGCCGAGCGAGCGCGGCCGCTGCAGCTTGTCGGACACGATCCAGAGCTCGTAGCTCTTGCCGGGTTCGGACGTGGCGCCGACGCGGCGAACCGTGAAATTCTTGGTCGCGGCATCGACGGTGAGAATGAAGGCCGGCGAAGAACTGTCCTTTTGCAGCAGCGCGACAAACTGCGCGGCGGACGTGGTTACGGGCGTCTTCACCTCGACCACCTGGATTCGCGGCTTCGGGCGCATGGCGCCTGGCAGCAGATCCGGCCGATACATTTGGGCGGAGATCATCGCAACCAGCACGGCGGCGAGCGCCGTCATCGCGGTCGCGACGTTGCGCCAGCGCCGCGCCCGCAGCGACAGGCGGATCACGTTGGAATCATCGACCATCGGGATCGGAGAGGGCGCCACGGGCTCATAGGGCGCGGCTACCGCAGCGACTGGCGATGGAACTTCATGAAGCGCGATTGGGGACTGCGGCTCGGTTTCGCCGATGGCCGTCTTGATACGGTCCCACAATTCCGGCCGCGGCTCGACGGCACCGACCATCTGGTTCAGCACGCCGAGCCTGAACTCCCACGCCAGGACCATAGCGGTGAAGTCATCGTCGACAGCCATCAGGGTTTCGACCTGCGTGCGCTCATCGGCATCGAGCGTGCCAAGGGCGTATTCCGCGGCGAGCGCGATATGGTCTTCGCTATGGGCCATCATCAAAGTCCAAACTCGTTCACCTCAGATCACCCGGATCCGGCTCATCCCAGACCGAGGCACTCCCGGATATCCAGCATGCTCCGGCGCAGCCAGGTTTTCACCGTGTTCACCGGGGCTTCGAACTTTTCCGCCAATTGCTCGCGACTCCAGCCATTGTAGTAGGCCAGCAGAACGAGCTTCTGACGGTCAGGCTCGAGACGACCGACGCATTCCAACAGACGTTTCAGTTCCTCGGTCATTTCCCGTCGCGCCAGCGGATCGGGGCTTTCGGCCGCCACATCCATCGCCGACGGCTCTTCCTCGATCGAGACTTCGCTGCGCTTGCGGACCACGTCGATCGCCCGATTGCGCGCAATCGACGCCATCCAGGTGATCGGCGAAGCAAGGCCCGGATTGAACTGCCCGGCGCTATTCCAGATCTTGACGTAGGTTTCCTGAATGACCTCCTCTGCTAGATCATGTCGCCGCAAGATACGGAGGACGACACCATAGAGTTTCGCTCGCGTTGCGGCGTAAAGGCGCTCGAAAGCGGCCTCGTCCCGTTTCGCAACAGCGGCAATCAGCCAGACCAGCTCCGGCGGCGTCAGCATTCAGTATCCCCCAAACCCGCACTGCCATTCCGTTGCAGAAGGGCACGGTTCCTGGTGTACCGGTCCTGAATTCGAATGATGTCGCAGCAAGCTCATTTGCGAATTCGAGAACCAAGGCACACTAGCAAATGTATGTTTCCAGTGTGGTTTTGGACTTGCCATTCGCAACGGAGGTCAGCGGAAATACCCGTGCGAATGTCAAATCCGCCACACTGGCCTTTTCGTAGCATATTTTGCGGCAGAACGGTCCACCCCATCGCGGCCGGCCCGCCCGTGGACCTTGGTCCCATTGAATCCTGGCCTCCGGAGGGACGTTTAGACATGTCTCCACGGTCGCCGGATGCCCCCGTCAGGCTCCGGACGCCCCCTCATGCGAAAAACCCGGACCTCACGGCCCGGGTTCGACTGGAGGACGAAGGCCGATCGGAACCCGTCAGACGGGGACGCCGAGACGGGCCCGCATCAGGCCGATGCTGTCGAGGTCGGCCTGTTCCCGGGCGCTTTCCTCGGCGCGCTCGCGGGCGTGGTCCCGTTCATCCAGGAGTTCGACTTTCTTGAGTTCCTCGAACGCCTCGGACAGCAGGCTCTTGGCCTCTTCGAGCTGGACACGAAGTTCGTCAGCCGAGCGCGTCAGGTTTTCCCGGCGCTGGATCGCGGCTTTGGCGTAGGTCGGATAGGCGAAATGCGTCGGATCATTGATCCCGGCGCGTTCCTGTTCGCTCTGGATCTCGCGCTCGAGCTCGACTGCCATGCGCTGGAAATCGGCGATCATCCCTTCGATCTGGTTGACCCTTCGGCGCTTCTCGTCGACCTGAAATTTCTTCAGGCGGATTAGCGTATCGCGTGACTTCATCGACTCATACTCCCCAGAAGTCCCGGTTCTGACTTGGTTCTGACTTGGTTCTGACTTGGGACCGAGCCGGTTCGGCCCTTGGGGGCCCCACCGGCATGGCTAACAACGTGGCGCAGATGATGGCCTGACAAAGTTAGCGTTCCGTTTCCAAACGTCCTACGATCTGCTGCAACTGCCGATAGCCGTCGTCCAGGCCGCAGACCTCGTTCTTGCCCTGGCGCAAAAAGGTCTCCAGCGGCTCGTGCAGCGTGATCGCCTCGTCAACCTCGGGGCTTGAGCCCGCCCGATAGGCGCCGAGCCGGATCAGCTCCTCCATGTCGGAATAGGTCGCCATCACCTGGCGGGCGCGCATGATGGTCGGCAGGAAGGCCGGGGCTGCCGCTTTCGGCATGGTGCGGGAGATCGATTTGAGGATGTTGATGGCCGGATAACGCCCGCGCTCGGCGATCGCACGCTCCATCACGATGTGGCCGTCCAGGATGCCGCGGACGGCGTCCGCGATCGGTTCATTGTGGTCGTCGCCGTCGACCAGCACCGTGAAGATCGCCGTGATCGTGCCCTGCCCTGTCCCTGGGCCCGCGCGCTCCAACAGCTTCGGCAGTTCGGTGAAGACGGTCGGCGTATAGCCCTTGGCGGTCGGCGGCTCGCCGGCCGACAGCCCGATCTCACGCTGCGCCATGGCGAAACGCGTCACCGAATCCATCAGGCAGAGCACGTCCTCGTCTTCGTCCCGGAAATATTCGGCGATCGCGAGCGTCAGATAAGCCGCCTGGCGCCGCATCAGCGCGGGCTCGTCGGAGGTCGCCACCACCACGACCGAGCGCGTCAGGCCGTCCTCGCCGAGATCGTCCTGAAGGAATTCCTGCACCTCGCGGCCACGTTCGCCGACCAGGCCGATGACCGAGACGTCGGCATCGACGTTGCGCGCCAGCATCGACAACAGCACCGATTTGCCGACGCCGGAGCCGGCGAAAATGCCGAGCCGCTGACCACGGCAGCAGGTCAGGAAGGTGTTGAGCGAGCGCACCCCGAGGTCGAGCGGCGCGCCGACCCGTTTGCGCGAATGTGCGGGTGGCGGCATGTTGCGGTACGCCATCGGCGAAGCGCCTTGCTCCAATGGCCCTTTGCCGTCGATGGGCTCGCCCATGGCATTGATGACGCGCCCCAGCCAGGCCTGAGAAGGCCGCACCATGTTGGCCGCATTGGCGATCACGGCCTTGCAGCCGCGCCGCACGCCCTCCAGCCCCGCGAACGGCATCACCACGGCGTTGTTGCCGGAGAAGCCGATCACTTCCGACGGAATGAAACGAGTGCCGCCGGTCTCGATGACGATGCGGGCACCGACCGACATGGCGTGGATCGGGCCAGCGATCTCGACCATCAAGCCCTTCACGCCGACGACGCGCCCGTAGATATTGACACCGTCGACGTCGCCGATTTGCTCCGCGAGCGCTTTCATTGCGAAAACCTTAAATTCGGCCGCTTTTGAGACCCCGGTTTAACTTCGTGTTTACCCGCATCGTTAATCATTGCGTCACTGTCTTTGGTGACTGAGTGTGCTCGTCTGTTCAGAAGAACAGCAGAGTCGAAAGAGTCGGTTAACGCCGCTTCTTCACGTGGAACTTGAACGGAAACAGGTACAAAAAGCTGCTTGTCTGCAACACCTTACGGCGATTCGATAAAAATTGCACGAAAGTCCCTTGCACGCAGGAATCAGATTTTGTTAACCATATCTTGTCAGGATCCGAATCAGTTGTTCAAAGGCGTTTTGAGTGCCGCAAATGCGGCCGACCTGACGCCCAGAGCGGCGACTATGGGGAACTGGCATGCGCGTTTTGCTGATTGAAGATGACAGCGCCGTCGCGCAGTCGATCGAACTGATGCTGAAGTCCGAGAGTTTCAACGTCTACACGACGGATCTCGGGGAGGAAGGCGTCGATCTCGGCAAGCTATATGACTACGATATCATCCTGCTCGACCTGAATCTGCCGGACATGTCCGGTTACGATGTGCTCAAGCAGCTGCGGGTCTCCAAGATCAAGACCCCCATTCTGATCCTCTCCGGCCTCGCCGGCATCGAGGACAAGGTCAAGGGCCTCGGCGTCGGCGCCGACGACTACATGACCAAGCCGTTCCACAAGGACGAACTGGTGGCCCGCATCCACGCCATCGTGCGCCGCTCCAAGGGCCATGCCCAGTCGGTGATCCAGACCGGCGATCTCGTGGTCAATCTCGACACCAAGACGGTCGAGGTCGGTGGCCAGCGCGTACATCTGACCGGCAAGGAATACCAGATGCTGGAGCTGCTTTCGCTCCGCAAGGGCACCACGCTGACCAAGGAAATGTTCCTCAATCATCTCTATGGCGGCATGGACGAGCCGGAACTAAAGATCATCGACGTGTTTATCTGCAAGCTGCGCAAGAAGCTCGCCAACGCCTCCGAAGGCCGCAACTTCATCGAGACCGTCTGGGGCCGCGGCTACGTGCTGCGCGAGCCGCACGACATGGATGAGCGCATCCCCGCCTGATCACTGGGTTTCTGCCGCGAGCAGTCACATCGTTCCTCCCAGACTGGACCCCGCCGCAAATGGCGGGGTTTTTGTTTGTGGGGAGCGGCACCTGCGCGCTATTTTCGCCAAATCCCGTTCTCGTCCAGCAAATCCCGCGCGTCGCGAAGCTCATACTGAGGATTTCCACCGTCATTGCGAGGAGCTCCTGCGACGACGCAATCCATTGCGCAGCGTACGCGGCCATGGATTGCTTCGCGCACCGGACAGCGCTCTGCGCCGAGCCGGTGGCTCGCAATGACGGTTTGAAAATCCCTCATGTCATTGGCGCGATCGTCCAAAGCTGAAGGATGATTTCGACATGAGTCGAACTTCAAAATCGCTGAACTAGTGAAGGATGGGCGATACCGCCGTATCGTTCGTCCGGACATTTTCCGAAGTGACAGCTTCCGAAGTGACAGCGGCTGCGCCCGATGCAGGAACCGACTTGGCCCGCTCGATGAGCTCGTTGTCTGGATTGATCGCTGGAACAGCCGCTCGGCCAAAGTTCGATTCGAAAACCAGGCTCTCGACATAGACGGCGTGGACTATGCTTCGCTTTTCCATGGATGCTCTCCGTCTCTGGGGCAGTGCTCTCCGCTCTCCGTCTTTGGGGGGCACAGTCAATATACGCCGATTCCAGCAGCGTACCTATGACCCGGATCAAAGAAATCAGCGTCGCCGATGAGTTTGCGCCGGTCAGGCGTCCGCGTCGTTCCCAAGCGGACTCGGTCGGCGACGTGATGCGAACGTTGGAACCGGGACATTAGTGAATGATGCGCGATGTCTCACTCGCCCCGACGCTCTCGCAGGCAAGAGCGGCCGCGCTCCATGCCGGAATCCACCCCGAGCACTTGATGACGTCGTGGCCTGGAATGGTCGTCGAAACGGCCGCGAGGCCGAAGTTCGATTCGAAAACCAGGCTTTCGGCATAGACGGCGTCCACTGAGCTTCGCTTTTCCATGATACTCTCCATCGTTGGGCACGACCAACATGCCGAGCATTCTGATCCGATTGTTGCAGCGCGCCATGATCCGGATCAAACGCCCGCTCTGATCGGAATCGGAACGGAACACCCCGCGTTCGCACGCAGGTTGGCCAGTTGACGCGCGCCGAATTGCGGACGACGTTTGGTGCAACGGCGTCACGGACAACGTGACGCGCAGATCGCGGGGAGGTTTCATGTCAAACAAATCACCGCTGGTGTGGGCGGCGACGCTCGTGGCTCTCACCCTGCCCGTCTCGGGCCAGGAACTGCCCGACGGCCCCGGCAAGGAACTGGCCGTTGCCAACTGCAATGGCTGCCACACGCTGCAGAGCCGGGTCGGTGCCGGCTACACGCCCGAGGGCTGGCAAACCGTGCTGCGCATGATGCTCAATCAGGGCGCTCCCCTGCCGGCAGACCAGCTCGAGCCGCTCCGTGCCTACCTGACCAAGAGCTTCCCGGAGAAACAAAAGCCCGCCGGCATGGTGATCCCTGGAGCCGCCAGGATTTCCTTCACCGAATGGCAGGCACCGACGCCGGGATCGCGGCCGCATGACCCGCTGGCCACGCGAGACGGCGCGCTCTGGTACACCGGCCAGATGGCCAACATCCTCGGCCGCGTGAATCCCACAAGCGGCGAGATCAAGGAGTTTCCGCTCAAGACTCCGCACTCCGGACCGCACGGCCTGATGGAGGATCAGGACGGCAACATCTGGTACACCGGCAACACCGGATCGCTGATCGGAAAACTCGACCCCAGGAACGGAGACGTCACCGAATACAAGACGCCGGAAGCGGGCGATCCGCACACGCTGATTTTCGACAAGGCCGGCATCCTCTGGTTCACGATGCAGAATGCCAACCACATCGGGCGCCTCGATCCCAGGACCGGCGAGATCAAGCTGCTGACACCGCCGACACTAGGTGCACGCCCTTACGGCATGGCCCTGAATTCGAAGGGCACCGTGTTCTTTGTTGAATTCGGCACCAACCAGGTCGGCAGCATCGATCCGAAGAGCCTCGAGTTTCGCGAATACAGGCTTCCGAACGCCGCGTCCCGCCCGCGCCGGATTGCAATCACCTCCGACGACGTCGTCTGGTATTCCGACTATTCGCGCGGCTATCTCGGCCGTCTCGATGCAACGACCGGCAAGGTGACGGAGTGGCCGTCGCCGAGCGGGCCGAAGTCCGAGCCCTACGGCATCTCGGCGATCGACGACGTGATCTGGTACAGCGAATCCGGATCGACCCCGAACACCGTCGTCCGCTTCGAGCCCAGGACCGAGACGTTCCAGAGTTGGGCAATTCCCGGCGGCGGCAACATCGTGCGCAATACGTCGGTGACGCGCGACGGCAACTTTCTGCTCGCCAACAGCCTCGTCAACGGCATCACGCTGGTCACCATCGCCAAGTGAATCGCCAAGTGAGGCGGACAGGAGATGATCCGGACCATCGAGAACCGGTCGTCCGGATCACTCTCGCTCTTACCGCTTCTTCTTTGCGACACGCCGCGTCGCCACGGATTTTTTCTTGGCGACCTTCTTGGTGACCTTCTTGACGGCTTTCTTGACTGTCTTCTTTCCGGCCTTCTTTTTTGCGGCAGCTTTGGCGGGCGCCTTGCCGGCAGCTTTCTTGACTTTCCTCCTGGCGGTCTTCCTGGCCGTCGCCTTGTCGGCGGCGGCCGCCTTGCCCGACGCGGCCTTGCCAGTAGACGGCTTACCCGCTGAGGGCTTGCCCGTTGACGGCTTGCGACGCGGTGCCGTTCGGCCCGACGTCGCGCTGTTGCCGCCCGCCGCCGCCAGCCAGAACCGCAGTTCCGGCGATTTCACGTCCGGTCCGGCAATGTAGCGCTCCTGCCACGTGTCGTCATCCGCCAGCGGCTTGCCGAAGATGTCCGGATGTTCCTTGAGCAGAAAGCGCCAGGCATAATGGTCGTAGAGATCGAGCACATGGCAGGCGTAGGCTTCGGCGAGTCCCCGGTGCCCCCTGATGATCACCATGTTCTCGTCGTTGTTGTGCGAGGCACGGAAGCCGAGATTGTGCGATCCGGTCACCACCGTACAGTTGTCGCTGAACGGATCGATCACCACGATCTTGTTGTGAATGATCGCGAAGCCGTATTTGGCGAGTTCGGTCTCCCATTCGCCGAACGCGTCGTCCTTGGTGATGGCGCCGGCGGGCACGGCGCGCTGGTCCGGCTGTGCCGATGACGGCGGTTTGGCGCCCTTCTTCCTGGGCTTGCCGGGCTCGCCGACGACGGTGACGCCGCCGTGCGCGGCATGACTGCCGGCATCGCCGTCGCTGCCGCCGCTTTCGGTCGCCCCGCCCTGATGCAGCGCTTCCGAGAAATTCAGCGCGCGCTGCGGGCTGGTAAGTGCGCCACGCACGAACAGATCGGGGTTCTTCGCCAGCGCCCTGCCGGCCGCATCGAGGATCGAATTGTTGCCGGGATCGAAGGCGAGGAACAGCACCGCCTGCTTGGCGCCATTGATCAGGTCGAACACCCGCTGCATGTCATTCGGGGCATCCGGATTCTTGGTGAGCTTGCCCGGCGTATTGGGCGAGAACATCACTTCGACCTTGACACCGCCGCCGAGATCGATCGGCTTCGCGATCGAACTCGCATTGTTGGCGTGAGCGAAATCGCGCAAGGTCTTTGATTGCAGCTTCTTCTCGTCGCCATGCGCGGCATCGACATCGGCCTTCAGCGCATTCCAGAAATCCATGTAGCGCTTGGCGACGTCGGCGGATTCGATCACCAGCGCGTTGTTGGTCTGCGTGCACAGCCCGGTCGAGGTCCAGTTGGTCGACCCCGTTAGCACCGCCACCGGCGCATCGTTCTGCGCCAGCACCAGGAATTTATTGTGCGGGATATCGCCCTTGCCGAGAATGCGGTCGACCACGCTGACCCCTGCGGCCTTGAGGTTCTTGCGGTTGTCCGAATCCGCATCCTCGATCGTCTCCTTGGTCTTCGGATCGACGGATTGCTCGTTGCCGAGGATCACGATGCGGCTGTTCGGATTGGCCTGCAGCTGCTTTTCAAGTCCGTTGGGGTCGTTGAGTTCATACAGCGCCGCGTGGATGACGCCGCCCTCCTTGTCGGCACGCGCGAGCAGCGAGGTGACGCCGTCCTGCAACTGGCCCATCAGCTTGATGCGAATGGGGTCGGCCGGATCGAGGATATGGGGCGCCAGTGCCGGTACGCTGGGATGGTCGTGCAGTTCGCGACTGAGCGCCTGGGTCGCCGTGATGCCGCGATTGAAGTAGGCGTTGAACGGCGGACGCTTTTCCGTCAGCGTCACCTTGTTGCTGAGCAGCGGCGCGACGCCCGCGAGCGGTGTCAACGTCGCGCCGGGGCTACCGCCCATCGGCACGATGCGATATTGGTAGGTGCCGCCGCGCTTCGCAAAGAGGTCTTTCCACCAGAACTTCTGGACTGGCGCCTGTTCGGTAGTCAGGTGCAGGCCCTTGGGCTGGCTCGCGAAACGCGCCAGCGCCGGCAGAACCGTTTCCTTGTTGTTGGCGTCGATATCGATTTGGTGAATTGCAAAACCAAGGCAGCCATCGAGGTGCCGGTCAAAAGTCCAGGCGACGACGGCAATGTCGTTGTTCGAAAAGGCAACCGCGGGCATCAGGATGATCCTTCGTTGCAGGAATCAGGATACCGTCGCGTTGTATCAGCACATTTCTGATCGTAATGTGAGAATCACCACAATTACGAGATTTCCGAAATCGGTTCATGACCTCGGATCGCGGCGCCGCAAGCCAATTTCGAATCTCAGAGGTCGCCGGAAGTCCTTGCTTCCAATCTGGTTTTGATCGGTCGGATCGACATGCTGCTCCAATCCCTTGCCGGGCTGCCGGCTTTCCTGGTCTATTTCTGCACTGCGATCGTGGCGGTCGTGGCCTACCTGTTCGTCTACACCCGCGTCACGCCGCACAATGAATTTCAGCTGATCCGCGACAATGACCCGGCTGCGGCCGTCGCGCTGGGATTGAGCCTGCTCGGCTTCTCGCTGCCGCTGGTCAGCGCCATCGCTCACGCCGCCAATGTGGTGGATTGCCTGATCTGGGGCGTGATCGCGCTTGCCGTGCAGATCGTGGTCTACTTCCTGGTGAAGATCCCGATTCCCAACCTGTCGGGGCGGATCGCGGCCGGCGAAATGGCGTCCGCCATCTGGCTCGGACTGGCGTCGCTCGCCGCCGGCGCGCTCAACGCCGCATCGATGATCTACTGACACAGCAGGCGAACATGGACCAGCACCCGCCAGCCACGGAATTCGGCAAACGCAGGCCGGCCAAGACACCGCCGGATCCGCCGGCAAAGCGGTCCGGCCACGTCGCGCTGTTGCTGATGGGGACGCTCGCGGTCGGCGGCAGCGCCTACGCGCTGATGCCGCGCGAGCGCTGCCAACCGGGTTCGCCGGGCGTCACCGCATCGGCAATACCCGAATCCCCATCGGAATGTGGCCCGAGCAGATCGCGCAGCGGCGGCAGCAGTGGTGGCGGCGGTCATGGCGGGTCTTCGTATTTCGGTTCCTCAGGCGATTCATCGGGCCGCTCGGCATCCGCCGGCGCGTCCGAGTCCAGTTCCGGCGGCGTGACGCGCGGCGGTTTCGGCTCGTTCGGGCATGGGTTCGGCGGGTCCGGTGGTGAGTGAACACCGCCGCACGATGCCGTGAAATGACCGGGTTTTCCTTGTCTGATCGCGCCGGGACCGATCACATCGACGACAACCCGTTCCGCTATCGCAATCGAAGGGCCTCGCCATGAAGCGCTCACGCCGCGTCGTGCTGACATTGATGGGAAGTGCGGCGATCGGCGCCGTATCGACGGGATTTGTGCCGCTGCGCGGTTGCCCACCCGGCACGGAGGTGATGCCCGGCCCGGACGGACCGCTCTATTGCCGCGCGATCCATGGCGGTTTTGGCGGCACCGTTCATCGCTTCCATGGCCACGGTCACAGTCATGGCCACGCCCATGGACATGGTCATGGTCACGGCCATGGCCATGGCGGCGGCTGACAGACAGCCATGCGACGCATCGTCTGTCCCGAACGCGACGACTGGCGCTCAACGGCGGAGGCCTGCGGGTTTGATTTTCACACCATCGACGGCGAGCGCTATTGGGACGAGCGCGCCTATTATGGGTTCAGCCTGAGAGAGATCGAAAACGAGATCGAGGCGCCGACCGCGGAGATCGATGCCATGTGCCTCGAACTGGTCACGCGCACGATCGACGACGAGCGCGCTCTGCGCCGGCTGAAAATACCGGAAGCCTTCTGGCCGCTGATCGCGGCAAGCTGGCACAGCGACGAAGGCAGTCTGTACGGACGTATCGACCTCAGCTACGACGGCCGCGGATCCGCCAAGCTGCTCGAATACAATGCGGATACGCCGACCTCGATCTTCGAGGCCGCGGTGTTCCAATGGACCTGGCTGGAACAGGCGATCGAGCGGCGCATCATCGCCGGCCACGCCGATCAGTTCAATTCCATCCATGAGCGCCTGATCGAGGGTTGGGCCAAGCTCGGCGGCGGCCGCCATCTGCACCTGGCGGGAATGACCGACAACAGCGAGGACGCCGGCACCCTCGCCTATCTCGAGGACACGGCAAGCCAGGCGGGGCTTGCGACCAGGATCGCCGATATCGAGACGATCGGCTGGCGCGACGACGGCGGCGGCTTCGTGGACATGGAGGGCAACGATATCGCGCTCGCCTTCAAGCTCTACCCCTGGGAATGGATGTTCCAGGAGGCCTTCGGCGCGAAGCTGCTGCAGGCGCGGACCCGCTGGATCGAGCCGCCCTGGAAGGCGATCCTCTCCAACAAGGGCATCCTGCCGCTGTTGTGGGAGATGTTTCGCGGGCACCCGAATTTGTTGCCGGCGTTTTTCGAGGACGATCCAGAGGCGGCCTCGCTCGGCGATTCCTTCGTGCGCAAGCCGCTGTTCTCCCGCGAAGGTGCCAACGTCACGCTGGTCAGCCGCGGCACCGCGCTGGTCCAGGAGGACGGGCCTTACGGCGCCGAGGGTTTCGTTCGCCAGGCCTATGCGCCGCTGCCGAAATTTGCCAATGCCTACCCGGTGCTCGGAAGCTGGCTGGTCGATCACGTCCCCTGCGGCCTGTCGATCCGCGAGGACGAGAGCCCGATCACCGGCAACGGTTCGCGGTTCCTGCCGCACGCCATCATTCAGTAGCGCGCTGCATCAACGCAATGCCCCCCGCGGTCGTGCGCGTCAGCGCGCCGCGACCACCCGGAGCCGCTGCGGAGCGGCGGCGCCCAGGCCCTGGGTCACCTTCCTCTCCTGGTTCTGCAGATAGAGGCCGCGCCGATCCGGATGCGGGCGGAATGCATCGGAAATTCCCACCACGGTTTCGGCCGCGCCCAGCAGCAACATGCCATCCGGCTCGAGCGTCTTGGCAAGACGCCCGAAGATGCCCGTCTTGGTGTCCTGGTCGAAATAGATCAGGACGTTACGGCAGAAAATGACGTCGAACTTGCCGAGATGGGTGAAATCCTGCAGCAGGTTCAGCTGGCGATGCTGCACCATGCCGCGGATCTCGGGGCTGATCTGCCAATGTTCGCCGATCTGGGTGAAGTGTTTGACCAGAAGCTGGACCGGCAGTCCGCGCTGCACCTCGAACTGACTGTAGATTCCCGATTTCGCCTTCTCGAGCACCTCCTGAGACAGGTCGGTCGCGACGATCTCGATGCGCCAACCCGCAAGTTCCTGGGCTTTTTCCTTCAGGCACATCGCGATCGAATAAGGCTCCTGGCCACTCGAGCAGGCCGCCGACCAGATCCGCAGGGAGCGGCGGTTGGCGCGGGTCTTCAACAGCGCCGGCAAGACCGCCTCGCGCAGAAGATCGAACGGGATCTTGTCACGGAAGAAGAAAGTCTCGTTGGTGGTCATCGCCTCAACAACCTCTGACGTCAGCGTCTCCGCGCCGATCTTGATTTTCTGGACCAGTTCGGCGATCCCGGGCAGGCCCGCCCTGCGCGCCAGCGGGATCAACCTGCTCTCGACCAGGTATTGCTTGTCGGCCGAGAGGTCGAGCCCCGAACGCTCCTTCAACAGCTTGCGCAGGAAATCATAATCCTGAGGGTTCACGAGCGATCTCCCGCAAACACCCGCACGACTTTCTGGGCGATCTGATTGAGCGGCAGGATGGCGGCGCAGATCCCGGCATTCGCCGCGGCGCCCGGCATGCCCCAGACCACGCTGGTGGCTTCGTCCTGGGCGATCACGCTGCCTCCGGCGGCGACGATCTCCTTGCCGCCGCGCATGCCATCCGAGCCCATCCCGGTCAGAATCAACGCCAGGATCGAACCCTGCCAGATATCGATCGCCGACGTGAACAGGGGATCGACCGCGGGCTTGCAGAAATTCACCGCCGGACCATCGTCGAGCGCGATGTGCGCCTCCGCGCCATGTCGGACGACACGCATGTGGCGACCTCCCGGCGCGAGATAGATCCGCCCGGCCTTGATGACTTCGCCATCGACCGCTTCGTGTGCCGGACGGTGGCTGGCGCGCCCCAGATGCTCCGCGAGAATCGTCGTGAATGTCGGCGGCATATGCTGGGTGATCAGCACGGGATAGCGATCGATCACCGCGCCGAGATCGGTCACCAGCGCCATCAGCGCCTGCGGGCCGCCGGTCGACGATCCGATCAGAAGGACGCGCGGAACCTGGTGACCGAAGGCACGGCGGGCCACCACCGGCGGATGCGCCGCCGGAGATTGTTGCGCGGCGGGCGACATGGCCGGCGCCGCGGCCGCACGCGGTACGGCTCCACGCGATCGGTCGACGACCGGCGCCGGACCAGATGGTGCCTGCGTGGCGCGGCGCACCTTGGCGCCAAAGGTTCGGATCTTCTGGATCAGATCGTGATGGAAGACGTCCGCGGCGGACGCCGCGCGCGTGCTCTCCGGCTTCGGAATATAGTCGGACGCGCCGAGCGACAGCGCCTTGAAGCTGATCTCCGCGTTGCGCCGCGTCAGGGTCGAGGCCATGATGACGATGAGATTGCGCTTCTTCGCGAGCAGCAGCGGCAGCGCCTGGATGCCATCGAGATCCGGCATTTCGATGTCGAGCACGGCGACGTCGGGATCGACGCGCTCGAGCTGGTTGACTGCATCCAGACCGGTGCGCAGCGATGCCGCCACCACCATGTCCGGCTCGGACGCGATCCATCGCGAAATCATTCCGCGGATCACGACGGAATCGTCAACCACCATGACCTTCAGCGGCTGTTGGTGTGTCACATTCGGGGAGGTATTTGCCAACGCAATACTCATGGTTCACCACTACAGCCAGGCAGCACACGGAAGACGAAGAGCCGACGGCGGTCGAGCCGCGGGATCGGAACGAAGGTCAGATCAATCCGACCTCCTGGAACTTCGCCGTCACGATGTCCTTGTCGAAGGGCTTCATGATGTATTCGTTGGCGCCGGCATGCAGCGCACGCGCGATATGGGCGACGTCGTTCTCGGTGGTGCAGAACACCACCTTGGGCTGATCGCCACCGGGCATGCGGCGCAGGTTGCCCAGGAACTCATAGCCGTCCATCACCGGCATGTTCCAATCGAGCAGGACCGCATCGGGCAGACCCCGCTTGCAGATCTCAAGTGCCTTCTCGCCGTCTTCCGCCTCGATGATCTGGAAATCCAGGCCCTCCAGGATACGACGTGCGACCTTTCGAATGACGCTCGAATCGTCGACCACCAGACATGTTCTCATCTTAGCCTCTCACTTCCAGATCCCCGAAGGGAGTTCGTAACCAACACTTGGAAACTGCACCGCCGCTCATGCCGCCATCATTTCGGACGTCATCTCGAGGACGCGATCGACATCGAGCACGACCATGAGGTGACCGTCGAGGCGGTGGACGCCGCCGGCGAGCTTGGCCATGCGGGGATCGAGGTTGACGGGGTTTTCCTCACGGTTTTCGTCGGCGAGCCGCAGCACCTCGCCGATCTCGTCGATCAGCAGGCCATAGGATTCGCCGCGCAGGTCGACGCCCACCGCCATCGGCGGCTTGCCGTCATCGGCCTTCTCGAGGCCGAGGC
>Ga0268264_10000152_pt1 | contig 157374 bp, 140 predicted proteins | sample KBSSwiS32_FD_190357 | JGI IMG/M metagenome (GOLD analysis project Ga0268264, IMG submission 190357) | Switchgrass rhizosphere microbial communities from Kellogg Biological Station, Michigan, USA - KBS Switchgrass S3-2 (SPAdes) (version 2) | ecosystem: Host-associated > Plants > Roots >... | reverse complement strand
CGACAACTTCTCCGACCGATACAACCGGCGGATCTCGGCCCAGTCCTCCACAGTGATCACTCTCCAATCAGAAGGGTGCTCACTTTTCGACCGGAATCACCTGCTCACTTTTCGACCGGAACTGACAGCTGAGGTGTTGGCGGTCGTTGATGACGACGGTGGTGTCAGAGTGATATGCGCGGGTTGGTTACCGCAAGACGATGTTTCGGATGTGAACGTTACTGCTGCGTACAAGCGAGCGTCACTGGCGATCCTTCTTGAATCATGTTGTGGCTCATAGGTTCTTGATAGGTTGGTTCGCTCACCGCGCCAACGCCTGATCACCTGGGTAGCCACGTCTCGTGGCCAGGCCGCTATGGCATGGTTGCCAGGGACCAGCACCAGCCGGCGAGCTCGCGGCGACGGCGACGTTAGCGACCAGTGGATTCTTGCCGCGCTCGGTGAAGGTGCGCCACCGGCTCTAGCTATCGGTCACGACGGCTTCAGACCGAGGTTGGTGTGTGACACGCGAGGTAAGTTGTGGTCCTTCCGCAACAGGTGTATTGGCTAATAGGCATTGAAAACTCCGCGACCGCGCTCTGAGACACTCCATTCGCGATCATGGGCATTACAGAAGGCGTCGCGGTGTGACGCCTGAAGTGCAGGTCAGCCTTGTGGCCTGTCTCGGCCAAGCCGCAGAGCACTTCGGCACTAGGTCGCCGGAAAGCAACGCTTCGCCATCGCGTAGTGCGAGAGAATCTGGTACCGTTTTCTACACCACATAAATAGGAGAGTGCGGTGGATGTCAGCGGTAAGAAGGCGGTCGTTGTCGGTGGAGCGTCTGGCATGGGCCGTGCCTCGGCCGAACTTCTCGCCGCAAAGGGGGCAGATGTTGCAATCCTGGACCGAGAGGGATCCGACGGCAAGGCGGTCGCCGATGCCCTCGGGGGCGCGTTCTACCCGGCGGACGTAACCGACTTCGTCGGCACCGAACTTGCGCTACAGGAGGCGGTCGACGGGCTAAACGGCCTGCACGTCATTGTCACCACCGCTGGCGGCGGCATCATCAAGCGAACTCTGTCCAAGTCGGGACCGCACGACCTCGAATCGTTCCAGGCCATCATCGATCTCAATCTGGTCGCGACCTTCAACATCAGTCGGTTGGCCGCGGCCCACATGGCGAAGAACGACCCAGAGGACGAAGAGCGTGGCGTCATCATCAACACTGCGTCCATCGCTGCTTTCGAGGGCCAGATCGGACAGATCGCCTACACCGCGGCGAAGGCCGGCATCGCGGGTATGTGCCTGACCATGGCGCGCGATCTCGGCTCGCTCGGGGTGCGGGTCTTGGCGATCGCGCCGAGCCTGTTCTTGACTGGGATCACGAGCGTGATTACCGAGGAGATGGCGGCGCCGCTGGTAAAGGATGCCGCCTTTCCCAAGCGCATGGGCCGACCCGAGGAGTATGCGAAGTTGGTCGCGGGGATCGTGGACAACCCGATGCTCAACGGTCAGTGCATCCGTCTGGACGCAGGACAACGGTTCGCGCCCAAGTAGGTGGGCCTTCCGGCCGAATTCCATTGCTAGCCTTCGAAAGTGCTGCATCTCGGCCAAGTAGTGGTCGGGTGACCGGTCAGGACGAGATGCGTTCCACCTCGACGGGCACCGCGGTGACACTGGGCTGGCCCGTCAACAGATCGGGTGCGGGATCGGTCAGGCGATTCACGTTCTGACTATGCCATCCGTGGGCGATCCAGACGGTTTCGCGGGCCATTGACGAATCGATGAGCACCTCGCCGATGACCTCGCCTCGTCCGGTGTGAACGCGCACCCGATCTCCGGTTTCGATCTTGCGTGCGTGCGCCACGTCGGGACTGATCCGGATGCGAGGAGCCTTGCCTGCGTGCATCACTCCGTAGTGGGAGCTGTTCACGCTCTCGATCGTGTGTCCGCTCGCCAAGCGAGGGCCGGCAACGTCCGTGCGGTGCACGAGCTCGGGTAGACGATCGGTAAGCACGCGCCTCGATCTCGTCGACCATGGCGACTGACGGCCGCTCGGAGAAGATCGCTCCGAGCTCTGGACGGCTCGCCGGACCTGGACCGGTCGACCCATCCACGGGTGCGTGGTCCTCCCACCGTGGTCCGTCCATCATCGTGCTGCTGCCCGGCAGAAAACGCATTCCGCCCCGGCGGTCGAGCGAGCCGGTGAGTATGCCCACCACCCAAATCAACCAGTACGTCAACACCGCGTCCGGCGAGAACGAGATCCCGGTTCCGGGTAGGAATGACACTTGACCGGGTCTCTTGATCGTGGCGAGCAGGTCGAGCAGGTCGAGCTCCGCGAGACCCGTTCGCCGCACTGCCAGCGTGACGTCAAACGGTCCGAGGACGTCGATCAAGTGCGCGACATCGTCAATGTTGCATGCTGTTTCGACCTCGTGGGCGTCGAACCCATCCCGAAGGAGCGCGCGCGAGCCAGGCGACGATGAAGACGTCCGATCCCGGTCGCGGCGCGAGATGCCGGTCTGACGTCTTGGCAGTCCGCGTGGCTCTTGGGTCGATGGTCCACACCTCGCCGCCGCGCTTTCGGAATTCACGGACCCGGTCGTTGAAGTTGGTCGCAGGCGTTCCGACGTAGCCGCCGGAAACCGATGGGTTCTGCCCGACGACGACCGTCAACGTCGACGCAGGCTCGTCTGGAGTCCACACCGGCACGGCTTGGGTGAAGCCCGTCACCAACTCGGCAGCCCGCTCAGTGGCGCGACATCCAGCGTCAGCGCACTGTACAGCGACTTCGTGCCTACCATTCCGAAGAAGGTGTGCATCGAGAACAACTCATTGACGGAGAAGGTGTCTGGACCGTGCTCGTCCTTCAACCGTTGCAATTTGGTCGCCAGCTCGTCGACGAATGCGGTCCACTCCACTTCGGCGCCGTCGATGCGGGGGCGGTCTAGTCGGTTTTCGGCATGGTGCACCCGCGCGATGTTCCGACCCTTCTCACAGCTGTAGCCGTGCGATGCCGGATGGTCGCGGTCTGCAACGACTTTGGTGATCGTATTGCCCTCGACGGTTGCGTACATCCCGCAACAGGCGGCGCACAGAAAGCAGTTGAATCCCACCTGTCGAGACGTCGCGGCTTCCGCATCCGTCATGTGGGCCCCGGTGCCACTGGCTTATTCGCTCAGTGGGCTGTCGCCAAGTCGGCGGCGTCCTTTGGGGCACCGTTGCGGCGGGTCACCCGCACGTCGAGTTTGGCCAGTCCCCGAAGGGTGGGGTTGCTCCTCCATCCCGGATCTCCCACGATGTCGATGCGGTCCACGTTGTCGACTATTTCGCGAAGTACGGAGTGGCCTTCCAGCCGAGCCAACTGGGCACCGAGGCATAGGTGGATTCCTGAACCAAAGGACACGTGCCCCGTCGGATTCCGCTCGACCCGAAATGCGTCCGGGTCCTCGAACTGGCGTGGATCTCGGTTGGCCGCGCCCCACAGCAGCAGTACGCGGGATCCCGCCGGGATCGTCGCCCCCGAATCGGCGACGTAGTCAGAGCGCGCCGTGCGGTACAGGCCCTGGATGGGTGCGTAGTAGCGCAGTTGCTCTTCGACGGCGCTGGGAATCAGCTCTGGGCGATCCTGGAGGAGTCGCAGTTGATCGGGGTTTTCCGACAACGTCAAAAACATCGTGCCGAGCATGTTCGTGGTGGTCTCGTTGCCGGCGAGTAGCAGTAGGAAGGCAAAGAAGAACAGCTCGTCGTTGCTCAGTTGGCCGTCGTGAGCATTCGCCACCAGTCGGCCCAACACGGTGTGCTCGTCGAGCAGCTCACCTCGCCCCAATTTGTCGGTGAAGTAGTTATGGAAATAGCCGATCGCCCTCATCCCCGCGATTCCCTGCTTCATGCCCGAAAGCGACATGTCCGCATTTGCCAGGCGGACGGTTTCGTTGGACCACTCCTTGAAGGCCGCGAGATCGTCGTCGGCGATGCCGAGGATGTGGGCGATGACGGCGGTGGGCAGAGGTTCGGCGAGCAGCTTGACTATGTCCACCGGCGGGTTGTCGAAAAGACCCGCGGTGTAGTCGCGGGCGAGCTGCACGACCGTCGATTGCCAGGATTCCAACGCGCCGCGGGTGAACGCGGGTTGGGCTTGCTTGCGCATCTGGGTGTGCCGTGGCGGGTCCACCGTAAGCAGTGAGGAGGATCGCATGCGGGTGTAGGAGATGCCGTCGGCGCTAGAGAGGACGTTCGACGCGCGAGCACCGGCCCGCACGTCGTCATATCTGCTCAAGATGAAGATTCCCCGTTTGGGGTTGTAGTGAATGGGCCCGCTGTCCAAGAGGCGTCGATAGTGCGGATACGGGTCCGCAGTCGTCTCGGGATCGATCGGATCGAAGTCGGTGACCTCGACGCCGGACGGCACCGAAACCTTGCGGATCTTGCGCTTAATCCTATGAGACGCGTCGTCTGCCAACCCGGCGGCCAGGCTCGGTCCATACATCTTGAGGAAACGCATCTGCGATCGGATTGGCATGGTCGCCAAGCTTAGGGGGAGGTCGGTCGCCTGTAAATATCTAACCACCATAGACTTCAAGGCCTCTGCCGCCGTTTGATGTGCCGCGGGGCGCCGTCCCAGTGCGGAATGGTGGTGCGTCGCGGCGCAAGACGGGCAGGTGCAAGCAGCGGCTCAGTTCTCTACACAGGCGTTTGTACTATCTGCCGCGATGGCAACGAGTGGGTCCGTCGCCGGATTGAAGAGGGCCATGTGGGAATCAATTCCGAGATGGCGCAGTCACTCCACGCAGCTGCCGTGACACTCTGCGCTTGCATCGACACCGCGATTAATCTATACAAGGTAGGAAAATAGCGAGGGCGAACTGGACTGTGGGGATGCCGACGCCGTGATCAAGCAGTTTTCGAGCGAGGAGCGGATCGTTGACGAGCTGGGGCCAGGACCTGGAGGGGGTCGGGACACTGGTCATCGGGGCGTCCTCGGGAATCGGTGAGGCCGGCGCGCTCGCTGCGCCCGCCAGAGGGGCTCGGGTGTGTGTGGCTGCCCGGCGCTTGGACCGGTTGAAACGGCTCTCGAAGTCCGTCGGTGGGACGGCTTACGAGCTCGACGTGTCCGATCCGATGGCGATCGAAGAAGTGCTCAGTGCCGTCAACGCCGATCTCGGCGGGATCGATGCACTCGTCTACACGAGCGCCGTAGTTCCGTTCGCTCGAATCGAGGACACCGACTTCACCACGTGGATGCATGCGTTCGCGGTCAACGCAGTTGGCGCATCGCACACCATGCGCGCCGCCGTGCCCTTCTTGGTGCACGACGCGGTAGCGCTCGTAACATCCAGCCGCGACGCCGGGCCGCCGCGGGTCGGAGTAGCTGCGTACAACGCGAGTAAGGCCGCACTCGACGAGATTTGGCGGTCGTGGGGGGTCGAGCATCCTTCCGTGAACGTGATCCGGGTGAACCTCGGCCCCACTAGTAGGACCGAAATTCTGCGCGGCGCCGACCAGGATCTGCTTGCCGACCTGAGCCAGACGTGGGCGTGGCAAAAGATCGAGGTGGATGCGGTGTCGGACGTCGCCGACGTCGCAGAATCTCTGCTGGCACTGATCGCAAGTGCACGCCGCACACCCTCTGTGCGAATCGAAACGGTGAACATCGTGCCGCGCCCTGAGACGAATAGCCGAACGGCCACGCCGAGATGGGGAGTAGGAAAGCAGTGTTAGTGACAATGAATGGCGACACAGTCGTCCATCGTCGGGCCTGCGTCAGCTTCATCCCGGTCACGGAATCCACCGCTTGGTCGTTGTGGCAGTGAGCATTTCGCTGCTACTGGAGATGGCGTGGTCGGCGAATCCAGATAGGACGGCCGTGGTGTCCGACGGACAGCGGCTGACGGTCTCGGAACTGAGCGAATTGGCCGACGGCGGTGCCGGCGTCATTGCGTCGTCGGGAGCCAAGCACGTCGTTTACGTCGGCACTGGTGGGGCCATGCTGCCGCTTCTCCTCTTTGCTTCGGCCAGGGCCGCGGTGCCGCTGACGCCACTGAACTATCGGCTGTCCGCTGACGGTGTGCGTACCTTGATCGGTCGACTCCCCGAACCGCTGGTGATCGTCGACGACGAGTACCGAAGCATCGTCGGCGACGCCGGCATCCAGGTGCTGCCATCGGCCGAGTTCCTGCACGCCGCAAGTAGCGCCGATGCCGCGGCCGAGTTCGCCGACCCCGAAGCGGTTGCGGTAGTGCTGTTTACGTCAGGGACAACGTCAGCCCCCAAGGCCGTTGAGATAAGCCACAATAATCTGACCAGCTATGTCACCGGTACCGTGGAGTTCGGCTCAGCCGATCTCGATGACGCAGCATTGATCTGCGTTCCGCCCTACCACATCGCAGGCGTGTCAGCGGCACTGTCAAACCTCTACGCAGGCCGAAAGATGGTTTACCTGACCAACTTCGACGCACACGCCTGGATCAGGCTAGTGGGCGACGAGGGCGTTACGTCGGCGACGGTCGTACCGACGATGCTCGACCGGATCGTCACCGTGCTCGAAGAGTCGCCCTTCGATGGCCCGGCCTTGCCGACTCTACGGACCCTGGCCTACGGCGGATCGAAGGTCGCTGCGCCACTCGTCCGCAAGGCGCTTTCGTTGTTACCCCAGGTGGGCTTCGTCAATGCATACGGGCTCACCGAAACCAGCTCTACCATTGCCGTTCTCACGCCCGATGACCATCGGACTGCGTTGACGTCCAGCGACTCCTCGGTTGCGCGTCGGCTCGGCTCGGTAGGCCTACCCGTACCGAGCGTCGAGGTGCAGATCCGCGCCGAGGATGGCACGGTGCTAGGCGCTGGTGAAGTGGGTGAACTCTTCGTCAGAGGCGACCAGGTATCGGGCCGCTACACGGGTATCGGATCAGTCCTCGACGCAAACGGCTGGTTTGCGACCAAGGACGTGGCCCATCTCGACGAGGGGGGTTATCTATACATCGGCGGGCGATCAGACGACACGATAATTCGTGGCGGAGAGAACATCGCCCCTGCCGAAATCGAGGACGTGCTCGTCGAGCATGCCGATGTACGCGATTGCGCGGTGGTCGGGGTAGACGACCCCGCGTGGGGGCAGATCATCGTCGCCGTTGTGGTGCCCGCCTCGGCTGCCGCGCCGGACGTCGAAGAGTTGCGTTCTTACGTTCGCCGGCAGCTCCGCGGGTCACGAACTCCGGACAGGGTGGTCTTCCGAAATGAACTGCCTACCAACGCGACCGGCAAAGTGCTGCGTCGTGATCTCGTTGCGGAATTGAATTCCATGAAGGAGCACGCATGATCAAGAACGGCCTACGGTTGAAGAGCCAGGTATGCGACACCCAGGTGATCGTGGTGCGTAGCGCCGAGAGCCTCGAGGACCTTCGCGCCGGCGGCGTACGGATGGTCCCGGTGGCCGACGAGTCCGCTGCGGCGTTGACGGTCGACCCGGCGTTTTCGTCGGGCACGCTGATGGGCAAGCGCTACGTCGACGACGCCGGCGCCGAGGTGCTCGTGACGAAGGCTGGCGTCGGCTCCCTCTCGATCGGTACCACCCCTCTGGCCGTCAAGGACGCCAAACCTCTGCCCGCTAGCGACTGAGTGCTCCTTGGTGCCCAACCGCTAGATCGCTGGTGTGATAGAACCCGGATTCGTCGAAGACCTGCGCGCAGGAGACTTTGTTCGCAGTCGAAGCTCGGGAAGGTCTCGCGCAACTGGCATGCGATCTAGCGACCGAACGCGACCGTTCGTGGGCGAGAACCGGCGTCATCGACGGTTTGTGGCGAACGCTTCTCTAGTCCTGGATCTGAATTGCTTGCTTGGGGCAGGCATGGGCCGCCGCCTGCACCTTGTGACGGAGCGACTCGTCGGGTTGTTCCTGCAGGAGTTCGAGTGTGTCGTCGGGCTGCATCCGGAAGACCTCTGGCGCCTCGGCCATGCACTGCGCATTGCTTTCGCAGATTTCCCAATCCACAACGATTTTCACAGTCGCCACACCCTACCCTTCACCGTAAAGCGCGTCTTCGAAGCAGGTGGCCGCCTCATGCGCAGAAGCCGAAATACCTTGTGTTAGAGCGTGATCGGTACTGAACTCCACCCGCGGACCGTGCTGGTGTGTGCCTGTACGGCAGTGGACATGTCGACGTCCCATTCGGGGAAGCGGCGCACTGTTTCCTGCAGCGCAATCCGGCCTTCGAGCCTGGCGAGCGCGGCGCCAAGGCAGTAGTGAGCTCCGATTCCTAGGGAGACGTGCTGTCTTGGTTCGCGGGTTATGTCGAAGGTGTCCGCATTGTCATATTGCCGCTCATCGCGACCTGCGGACCCGTTCAGCAACAGCACCTTCGATTCGGCGGGGATCACGGTCCCGTGCAATTCGACCTCGTTGAGTGTCCACCGCCCTTGCACGGGGGAAGGAGCCTCGTAGCGCAGCAATTCTTCGACCGCTCCGGGGATGCGGCTGTGGTCCTCCGCCATCAGGCGGAGCTGGTCGCGGTGCTTGGGAAAAGTAACCGCGGCCCAACCAAGAAGGCGCGCAACCGTTTCGGTGCCTGCGCCTACGAGCAATCCTCCGAAGTCACAGGCCTCTGGATCCGTTAACTTGCGTGTGACGCCTTGTTCGTCCGTCAGCTCGGCTTGGCTGAGCGCGGTGAACAGATCGTCGCGAGGACTCTTGCGGCGGTCCTCTAGCGCGTTGAGGATGTAGCTCGCCATCCATAGGCGCGCGTTGATGGAAACTTCGTTGATCATTCCTGCCTGCGGGTCGACGTGGAAGATCTCGTCGATCTTGAGCCGCACCTCTTCGCCCTCGGATTCCGGTACGCCGAGCATGGAGGAGATCACCATCGAGGGTAGCTGCTGTGCGAATACGGTGACGTAGTCGAACCCCGAGCTTCCCACGTGTGGGTCGAGAAGTTTGCCGCAGATGGCCCGGATCCGGTCCTCCATCTCCGCCGTCCGCTTCGGTGTGAACGCCCGAGATACGAGTGCTCGCAATGCGGTATGTGCAGGCGGATCCATCTGGATGAGGACGTCCAAATCACCGAAGTCCGTACCGATGTACTCCAGGATGGTGCCTCGGGCTGACGAGAAGGTCTTCGTGTTGTTCAGCGCGGCCTGCACGTCCGCGAATCGACTTAGGGCCCAGAAGTCGTACTTCTCGTTGCGGTACACGGGGTACTCGTCTCGCAAGCGTCGCCACACCGCGTGTGGGTTCTTGTCGAGTTCGACGTCGTACGGATCCCAATAAATCTCTTCAACCGGCGCGACCACGTACATTCTCCTTGGGTGACTTCGCAGTTCGGTTTCAACGCCTCGCGTGGCGGGATGAGCTGCGCGATCTCGACACTTCTTTCCAGCCATCCCTTTTCACCGTCGATTGGCGCGGTGCAGGTGAGCCGGTGCTGGGTTGGCTGAGATTATAATGGGCCTCTAGAAAAGTCAACTGATGGACCACGAAACGGCTGCGGGTCGGCGCCCAAGCCGTAGCGGCATCGGAAAGGCTGTCGCGTAGGTGCGAGTGGCAGGCCAACGCGTCGCACCAGCATCAAGGCTGTTGAAGTCGCCGCGCGCCAAGCGCAGCGGGACGAACCTCGCATGCTTGCCGCGGGAGCCTCGACAGAGTTCCCGAATTAGTATAGAAAAGAGGCTGTCATATGGTCCGCCCACTACGTGCGGGCCGGAACGGGGTTGTTGAAGTGACAGGGAGTGTGCGTGACCGTGGTGACATGGTCGCAGACCGCCCGCACGCGGCGGTCAGGCTCACTGCGCAGGTGCAAGTGTTGCCCGCCGTGAACCGTGCTGCGGGCGCAACACCCGACCTGCAACCCCAACAGGCGAGCGGCGTTGACGGCGGTCGCGTCAGTGAGAACGCGAATTCGCGGCGATACGCCTCTAACCGGGCCGGCTCACCGAGAGCCTCACAGGACAGGAGCTTCCGATGGAAATGAACGACATGATCATGGTGAGCATCGATGATCACTTCATCGAGCCGCCCGACATGTACGACAACCACGTGCCGGAAAAATACAAGGATCAGGCACCCAAGCTCGTTCGCAACGAACACGGCATTGACGAGTGGGTGTTTCAGGGCGACAAGGCCTCCACGCTGCTGGGGCTTGGCGCGACAGTCGGATGGCCGAAGAACGAGTGGGGCTTCAACGCCGGCAGTCTCTCGGAACTGCGGCCAGGCTGTTTCGACGTACATGCTCGGGTTCGCGACATGGACGCCAACGGCATGCTGGCGTCGCTGAACTTCCCGACGATGGCAGGGTTCAATGCGCGTACGTTCGCCGAGGCGCCCGACAAGCCGCTGGCGTACATCATGCTTCAGGCGTACAACGACTGGGTCGTCGACGAGTGGTGCGCCGAGTATCCCGGCCGATTCATCCCGCAAGGCGTCGTCCCGATGTGGGACGTCGAACTTGCTGCAGCCGAGATCCGCCGGATGGGGAAAAAGGGCCACAAGGCGGTCTCATTCCTCGAAACGCCCCACTCGAAGGGTTACCCGAGCTTCCTTTCCGGTTACTGGGACCCGATGCTCAAGGCAATCTGTGACGAGAACATGGTGCTCTGCCTGCACATCGGCGCAGGCTACGACGTCATTCAGACGCCGAAGGAGGCGCCCGTCGACCACATGATGGTGCTTGCCTGTCAGATCAGTGCAATCACGGCTCAGGATCTCCTCTTCGGGCCCACCCTCCGCAACTTCCCCAAGCTCAAGGTCGCGCTCTCCGAGGGGGGTATCGGCTGGATCCCGTTCTACCTGGACCGCATCGATCGTCACGTCGAGAATCAGTCGTGGCTCAACCACGGCAACGACTTCAACGGCAAGAAGCCCTCCGACATCTTCAAAGAGCACATTCTTGCCTGCTACATCACCGATCCGTCGGGCCTGCTCGGTCGCCACCGGATCGGCATCGACAACATCGCGTGGGAGTGCGACTACCCGCACACGGACACCACATGGCCGTACTCACCGGAACAGGCCTGGGGTGAGTTCAAGGAGGCCGGCTGCACACCCGAGGAGATCAACAAGATCACCTTCGAGAACGCCTGCCGCTTCTTCGACTGGGATCCGTTCAAGTACACCCCGCGTGAGGAAGCGACGGTCGGCGCGCTCCGCGCCAAGGCAACCGACGTCGACGTCAACCGAATGTCGCGCGTGGAGTGGAAGAAGCAGAACGAGGCCGCCGGCATCGGCGTCTGGTGAACGCGACCCACACGTGAGAAAGGGATCAAGAATGACCAACGTCTTGGCGACCGAGGCGTCGCACACCGATGACACGATCACGTCGATCGGATTCATCTCAGCGGATTCGCACGTGAACGAACCGCGCGACCTGTGGTCGTCGAATCTTCCTGCATCGCTGAAGGATCAGGCCATGCGCGGGCTCGCATCCGCAGGTGACGGTGGCTGGAGTCTGATCATGGACGGCCAGCACGCATTCCAGAAGGACATGCAAGCCGAGGAGGACCGGCTCGCAGTTCTCAAGCCCGAGAAGCGAATTGCCGTGATGCGCGAAGATGGCGTCGCCGGTGAGTGCATCTTCCCGACGATCGCCCTTCAGGTGTGGATGCTGGAAAGCGCCGAAGGCGGTCAAGCCAGTTGTCGCATCTACAACGACTACATCTACGACCAACTGCACCGGCACTCGCCACGGTTCTGCTGTGCGGGCATCGTGCCGACCTGGACCCCGGAGATGGCCATCGCCGAGGTCGAGCACATTGCCGAACTCGGGCTTGGGGCCGTCATGCTCCCGGCGTTGGCGAATCCGATGTGGAATCACCGGCAGTGGCAACCGATGTGGGACGCGATCGAGCGGACGGGCCTTCCGGTAGCCATGCATCAGGGCACCGGACACCCCATGCGGGCCTTCCGCGGTCCCGGCGCCACGGTGGCCAACAACCTCTACATCCAGTCCATGGCACCGCAGGTCGCCACCTTGCTCGCGACCTCCGGGGTGTTGGCCGACCATCCGGGCATCCACGTCGTCCTCGTGGAGTTCAACATCGGCTGGATGGCGTGGACGAATGAGACGATGGACAACTCTGACATCGCCTTCCGCCGCTACGACGAGTTCATCTCGTACGGCGGGCAAAAGGGCCAGCCGTCGGTTTATCCCGATCTGGAGCATCCACCCAGCTACTACGCGAAGCGTCAGGTGCACTCCACGTTCGCCAGGGACACCGTTGGAATCGGTAACATCGCGCTCACGGGACCTTCAATGCTGATGTTCGGCAACGACTATCCGCACGAGGAAGGCACGTACCCCCACTCGCGCGAGGTGGTCGCCGAACAGGCCAAGTTGATCTCGGACCCAGCGGTCGCCCGAAAGGTGTTCCGCGAGAACGCCCTCGAGGTGTTCAAGTTCAATCCTGCGGACGTCACGCCATTCGCCTGAACGGGCACGGAAGAGTAGCGGGTTCAAGGCCTTCGGCATACAGGTTTCAGGGATTAGAGGAGGTACGGCATGGTCGCGGCACGCGATGCACAACAGTGGGTGAAGGACGGCGGGTTACACGGGATCGGTGATTCGTTGTACACCCCGTTCTGCGGCAAGGATGGCGATGACATCGACTGGGACGCCTACCGCGTACTCGTTCGCTACTGCATTGGCGACCTCGGCCATAACATGCTGTGGCTGACGAGCGGATGCGCCGAATGGTGGTCCTTGACGCTCGACGAGCGGAAACGCCTGCTCGAAGTGGCAGTGGAAGAAGCACGTTCGATCAATCCGGCCGTCGTGATCGAGGCTTGCACGGCCGCCAATTGCGCCAAGGACGTAGCTGAGTTGACCCTGCACGCGCAGGAGCATGGTGCCGACATCGCCTTCATTCAGACCCCGACGATGGAAGTGCACGGCGGCCCTGGGGTGCAACGCTTCTTCGAGTACATCGCCGAGCGAACGGACATCGCGCTGGGGATGTTCAACAGCAATTCGTCCGGCTACGTCATGACGGGCGAGGAGATGGCCGCGATTCATCACGCCGTGCCGGCAGTCGTTGCCGTCAAGGAAGGGCTGATGGACAGCACGGTCAACACGGTCACACTGCACGCGCTTGCTCCGGACATCGCCATCTGGGAATGCGACACACTGGTTTACGAGGCTGGCTGGCTGGAACAGGGCATCGTGTGCTCCGGACAGCTCGGGAACATCGCGTGGCTTTACGAAAGTGCGGACAACAAGTGGTTCACCAAGTACTGGGAGCTGATCTGGGACGGCAAACTGGCTGAAGCGCGCGCACACCGCGGCGACAACGTCGGCGGAATGCCCTTGTCCGCGAAGTTTGGTGAATACCCGGGCAGGCCAGGCTATCTGACGCACTGGGGGGAGGTGGTGAAGGTCGCGGCGAGCACGATTGGGTTGCCCGTGGGCGACTACCCCTATTCGCGTCCGCCTCAGGCGCGACTCGGCGAAGCCGGGCGCAAGGAGATCGCCGACCTCTTCGTCGCCGCCGGACTCGAAGGCAAGGCGTTGACCAGTTCGGCCATGACAGGGACTCCGGTAAGTGCGTAGCAACGGACTCTGTCGTCGATCGGAGCGTGCCGTATGACCGCCGCCGTGCCCTTGGTCGATTATCTGGTGTTGGGCGATGACCCCCATCTGGTGGCCCATCAATGCCTGCAGTGCGGTGCGCGATACTTCGACCACCGCAACGCCTGTGCCGGTTGCGGCGCAACGTCATTCGAGCGTGCACAGGTAGCGCGAACCGGAACACTGAAGACCTTTACGATCGTCAACTTCGCGATGCCCGGAATTCCGGTTCCGTTCGTCGCCGGTGTCGTCGATTGTGATGGCACTAGCGTCCGGGGGAACGTGATCAACGTCGAACCCAGCACCGACCACATCAGGACCGGCATGAAGCTCCGGCTGGCGACGTACTCGATGGGGCAGGACGGGGACGGTGTCGAGGCCATCGGTTTCGGCTTCGAGCCCGTCTGAGCCACCACTGAGCACAGGCAGCGCAAACCCGTAATCTGTTGAACGAGGAGTTACCGATGGCGTCCGACGATATTTACATCCTTGGAATCACAATGACCAAGTTTGGCAAGCATCCAACCCTCGATGTGCTGGACCTTGCTTCCGAGGCGACGTTGGGCGCGCTGGCGGACGGGGGAGTGTCGATCCACGACGTCGGCATCATCGCCGCAGGCAACCTGTCGGGTATGGGAACCGGCCTGGGTCAGGATGTTCAGAAGCAGGTGGGGCAGACCGGCATACCGGTGTACAACGTGGCCAATGCCTGCGCGACCGGTGCCACGGCATTGCGCACGGTGATGATGGCGCTCAAGGCCGGAGAGTGCGAAATCGGCCTGGCACTCGGCGCTGAAAAGCTTTCAGGGGCAGGCATGCTCGGTCTCGCCGAGACGGCCAGCGAGGCGACGTGGACACCGAAGGGCCGGTTCGGGGCGGTGGCACCCCTCGACGGCCGTATCGGAACTGCCTCGATGCCAGGTGTTTTCGCGCAAGTCGGACTCGAGTACGGTCACCGGTACGGGGGAGTGAGCTTCGAGTTGTTCGCACGAATCTCGGAGAAGAACCATGCGAACTCCACGCTGAACCCACTTGCGGCATATACGAAGCCGATGACTGTCGAACAAATCATGGCGGAGCCGATGATGGCTTACCCAAACACCCGGGCCATGTGTTCAGCCAATTGTGACGGCGCTGCCGCTGCGGTGCTGACAACGGGAGAACGGCTCAAATCGATGTCCTCCGAACAACAGAGGCGGGCGGTGAAGGTGTCGGCGTCGGTGCTCACGACCGATCCCTGGGAGGAGGGCTGCCAAGTGCTGCCAAACATCAATACGCTTACGCGCAATGCCGCGACGCAGGCGTATGAGCAGGCCGGGGTCGGCCCCGAGGATCTCGGTCTCATCGAGCTGCACGACTGCTTCGCCACAGCTGAGTTGGTGCACTACGACAACCTGATGCTCTGCCCGCAGGGCGGCGCGGTCGACTTCTTCGAGTCCGGAGCCTCTCTGCGGCAGGGCCGATCACCCGTCAACGTTTCAGGTGGGCTCGAATCCAAGGGTCACCCGATCGCGGCCACAGGCATTGCGAACATCTGGGAAATCTGCCACCACCTGAGGGGTGAAGCCGGCCCGAGGCAGATCCCGGATGCGACCGTGGGCCTCGCCCACGTCATTGGTCTGGGTTCGACGTGTGGCGTGCACATCTTGGAGAAGTCGGCCGCCTGAGGCGGGAGTCAACGCCCCATTCGGACGGCGGTGTGTAACGCCGTCGACGGACGAGATGTGCTGTCCTGCAGTCCCTACCGCATTGAACCACGAGGGATGAGCAGTCACTTGGTCGACCAGCTCTCACCAATGGTGATAGCGCGCTCGCACGGCGGCCAGTCGTTGCACGGTGCGAGCCCGGTATCCGCCCGACTCGACCGACTGCCTGCTTTGCATCGGCGTATTGATCAATCTGGATGGATCTGGCCCGATTTATTGAAAGTGCGTTACTAATATGGTTACGCTGCAGGCATGGGTGAATCACGCATGCTGATCGACGGCAAACTGGTTGAGGCAGAAGGCGGAAATGTCTTCGACAACATCAATCCGGCGACCGAGGAGGCGCTTGGTCAGGTTGCCAACGGATCCGCGTCGGACATGGCAAACGCGGTGGCTGCAGCTCGCCACGCCTTCGACAACACCTCCTGGTCGACCGACACGGAACTCCGCAAGCGGTGTCTCACGCAGTTGCAAGAGGCGCTGGAGAGTGAGCAGGAGGAACTTCGGCAGGAACTCGTTGCCGAAGTGGGCGCTCCACTTGCGCTGACCTACGGACCGCATCTCGACGCACCCCTCAAACATGCGATCACATGGCCTCGGGACATGATCGACAAGTTCGAATGGTCTCGGTCGCTGGGGCCCGCCGATACGCTGGGCTGGGGCATGCAGACGGAGAGGGTCGTCTGGAAAGAGGCCAAGGGCGTCATCGGCGCCATCGTGCCGTGGAACTTCCCGATTGAATTGTCCCTGACCAAGCTGGGTCCGATCCTCGCCATGGGGAACACCTGTGTGCTGAAGCCGGCGCCCGACACTCCGTTCAACGCGACTCGCATCGGGCGACTGGTCGCCGAGAAGACCGAGATTCCTCCAGGCGTGCTCAACGTCGTGACCTCCAGAGATCACGCGGTAGGCGAGGTGCTGACGCGTTCACCGGATGTCGACATGATCGCCTTCACCGGATCTACCGGCACGGGGCGTCGGATCATGGAGGCGGCAGCCTCCACGATCAAGGACGTGTTCCTCGAGTTGGGCGGCAAGTCGGCTCTGATCGTGCTCGACGACGTGCCGCTGGAGGAAGTGTTGGCCACCGCCGCCATGGCGTGCATCCACGGCGGTCAGGCGTGCGCGCAGGCGTCCCGGTTGCTCGTGCCCCGCAGCAAGTACGACCAAGCGGTCGAGATCTGTAAGGCAAGCTTCGAGAACTGGAAGTACGGTGACCCCACGGTCTTCGAGAACATGCAGGGCCCGCAGATCAATCAGGCCCAGCAGCAGCGCATCATCGGCCTGTTCGACCGCGCGCGAGAGCAGGGCGCCACGACGGTGTTCGGCGGAGGAATCCCAACCCACCTCGAGAAGGGTTTCTTCGTCGAGCCGACGCTGTTCTCAAATGTCACGAACGACATGAACATTGCGCAAGAAGAGGTGTTCGGCCCCGTGCTCAGTGTGATTGCGTTCGACGATGACGACGACGCCGTCCGCATAGCGAACGACAGCACGTATGGCCTTTCCGGCGGTGTCCACTCGGCGGATCTCGATCGAGCGCTCGCAGTGGCGCGGAGGATCCGGACCGGAACGTTAAGTGTGAACGGCGGTATCTGGTACGGCGCGGACGCTCCGTTCGGTGGCTACAAGACCTCGGGGATCGGCCGTCAGTGCGGCATCGAAGGACTCGAGATCTTCACGGAGACGAAGCTCGTCGGTTGGCCGGTCGGGTAGCCCACCGTGCGGTCGCTGTCTTCGGACGGTTCACAGGAGTTGGGTCACTTGGAACCGCCTGATGCCCTCATGAATTGAATCGAGGAAGGCTTGGGAATGTCGAGTGCAAGCGGGCCGGAGCCCATCAAGGTGGGTTTCCTGACTGACTACATCGCTGGCAGCGCTGCGATCGACGATCCGACCATCTACACCAATCCGATGAACCTCGTGTTCACTCGCGCATACGAATCCGGGGTCATCTACCGGCCCGTCGAAGTCGTGCATAGGGTGGTGCAGGGGCTCCCCCGCGGCAGCGTCAAGGCAGTAATCGATGCGTGCGGGGAACTCGTCGATGAGGGGTGCCTTGCCGTTATCGGGCCGGGTATCAGCGACAACGCCCTCGCGCTTCGCCCCGAGATCGAGCGCCGGTTCCGGGTGCCGACCATCAGCGTGTGTGGATCCGAGGAATGGCTTGGCAAGTGGACCTTCGTGCTCAAGAACGGTTCGATGACCGACGAGCCGATCTTCTGGGCGCAGTTGGTCAAGGACCACGGGTATTCGACCGTCGGAATGTTGGTGGAGCAGGCCTACCTGGGCCACCACTATGCCGACAACTTCCGTCGTGCGGCCGACGCAGCGGGCATCAAGATCCTGGTCGAGGAGGGCGTGTCGCAGACGGGTCAGGACATGACGGGTCCGATCGAGCGGATCCATCGCAGTGGCGCCGAGGCGATCGTCCACTGCGGCTTCGGGCTCGGACACGCCGGGATCAACGCTGCACTCGATGAATTGGGTTGGGATGCACCGAGATACATCGGCACCGCGTACGAGACCGCGTTGAACGAGCACATGTGGGATGCCACGCGGGGATGGATCGGCCTTGAGCAGTATGACGAGGGCAATGAGGTCGCGGAGCAGTTTCTCGAGGACTACCAGGCGGTGTATGGCAGCCGGCCGGCCTTCTACGCGCCGCTGTTGTTTCGTGACCTGGCAACCGTGGTTGTCCACGCATTGGCCGGAGCGAAACCGCTTTCGCCGCGCGGCGTGAGGGATGCACTCGAGCGGGTGAAGATGCTCCCCGCCGCGTGCGGATCTGCGGGCACCCGAATTTCCTTCGGACCCTATATGCACAACGGATGGGTCGGATCCCGTTACCTGGTGGCGCGGACTCTCGATCCGGACGGTAAGGAACTCGGTCAGTACTGGAAGTCCACGCTGGTCGGGCGTTTCGGAGACGGATGAGTTGTGCGCCTTGCCAATCCGGGCGATGACGACGTGAGAATGGCGGTGCGAACCGATGGATGGGAGCAAACAGCGCATTCTTCTGGTGTGGATGTGGGTGTTCTCGATCGCCCAGGGCGCGGTGCTGTTCTCCGTGGTGAGGGTCTTCCCACCGCCTGACCCAACCTGGCCGGCGCAGCGACTCGCCGAGTGGTACCACGGGCACAGCACCGCCATCCTGATCGGCGCCATGATCCTGGGCTGGACGAGCGGGTCGATGATCCAGTTCGCCGTCGTACTGTGGCACCAAGCCCGTCGTGTCGAGATTGGCGCGAAGATATGGTCGACGCTGATCCTGGTGAGCTGTTCCATCACCGCGGTCTTCATCGCGATCTTGGGATTGTGTTTCGGAACGGCCGCCTACGGTGCTGGCCGGGCGCCCGAAATAACCGAGCTCATGCACCAATTCGGGGTGTTGTTCATGGTGACCACGGATCAGCTCTACATCGGCGCGTGGGTGGCGTTGGCCATCGTGTGCTTCACGACACCGGATGCTCGCGACAACCCGTTTCCTCGCTGGTGGGGCTGGGCGACGGCGTGGACGATCATCTTGCTGGAACCCGGGGCGGTGGCATTTCTCTTCAAGACGGGCCCGCTCGCCGTCAACGGTTTCCTCGCGTTCTGGATCCCGGTCATTGCCTTCGGCCTGTGGTCAGCCGGCCAAACCATACTGATCTGGCGGGCACTGCCAACTCAGGATCAGGCACCGACGCCGAACGGCGAGGTTGACGTCGCCGACGACATCGGAGAAGACCTCGCCGCGATCGAAAGCCACGCCGGGTGATGGCATCTCGGCTCGACGCGGAGACTGCTGCGTCTCGGAATCGGCAACCCGACGTGCCCGGCGAGCCGGGAGTTTGGATGTTGATCATCGGCGACCTGATCATCTTCGGCGTCATCTTCATCGCCTTCATGCACGCACGCGGAGGCGACCCCGATCTGTTCAATGGCTCGCAGATGTTGCTTCATCGGGCGTTCGGTGGTGTCAACACGCTGCTTCTGGTCACCAGCTCGCTCCTGGTCGCGTTGGCTGTCAACGCCATTCGGCGCGGGACGGCGACCCCAGCGCGTCGGCTACTGTTCGCGGCCCTGCTGTGTGCCGCGTTGTTCCTCGGCAACAAGGGAATCGAATGGATGGCATTGCTCAGCAGTGGCCACGGGCCAACGGCGAACAGTTATTTCATGTATTTCTTCGTGCTGACCGGATTGCATGCCGTGCACGTCGTACTCGGAGCAACACTGCTGATCGTCATGACCCGGATGGCCCGCAGGGGACCGCTGCGCGACGACCAGATCAGCACGGTCGAATCGTTCGGGTGTTGCTGGCATCTCGTCGACGTGCTTTGGCTCGTCATCTTCCCCTTGCTCTACCTGATGCACTGACATGACAAGGCCATCTGCAGAACGTCGTTCGTACGCACTCGTCATCGTGTGGGGAGTCCTCGTGGTCGCCACTCTCATCTCATGGAGTGTCGGTATCGACCACGGCATGGACTATCGATTCTCGACCGTCGTCGTGCTGCTCGTGACCTTCGTGAAGGTGGATCTGGTCGGTAGGAACTTTATGGAGCTACGCGATGCGAAGCCGTTGTTGCGCTTGATCTTTTACGGCGTGTGCGTGGTCATGTGCACCGCGTTGATCGCGATGTATCTCGTCACCGGTTGACGTTCGCACGGTTCGTAGGCTGCGGCGGATTACGGACTCGGAACTGTCTCGGCCGGTACCGAGGTATTTACTGACGCGGCGGTATGCACGATCTCATCGAAGATGACCGCCGGGACGAGAAGACCGTCGGTATCGTCGATTTCCGACAAGTGTGCTTCAACGTCCTCGGCGGTGAATGTTGGGTTGGGACTGAACCAGCCTCGCGTCACGCCGATTTGCAGTTTGGCGACGCGCCCCTGAAAAGCACTGAGGACGGTGTGCGTTCTCGTGCATCGCTCGCTGGCAAGATACGCGACGACCGGTGCAACCTGATCGATTCGCAACGAGTCAAGGAACTCCCTCGCCTCGGGTGCTTCGACCGCTTCGCCGAAGAGCGCGGCAGCCATCCGGGTCCCCGCCATCGGCATGATCGCATTGGCGGTGATGCCGTATTCGGCCCCTTCGATGGCGGCGACGTTCATCATGCCGAGCATGGCGGTCTTAGCGGTCGCGTAGCCGAGCAGGCCGGGTTGTCCGAACACGCCGGCCGCCGAGGAGACGAAGACCAGCCGACCATATCCGGCGTTCTTCATGACGGCGAAGCCCGGCCTGACGACGTGAAGGGCAGCCATGACGTGGTTGGTCAATGCCGCTTCGAACGTTTCGGTGGGGTACTCGGCGAACGGCGCCGAAGCTATGTTGCCCGCGTTCGCCACGATGATGTCGACCTTCCCGAACTCACGGAGCGCGAGGTCGACAGCTGCAGCGCCACCCGCCTCGGTACTCGCGTCGGTAGTGCATGCCACAGCACTGCCGCCAGCGGCGACGATCGCGTCGGAAACGAATTGCGCCGGTGCCGGGTCGAACCCGTTGCCCGCGGGATCGGATCCGTTGTCGTGTACCACGATACGAGCCCCTCGACGTGCGAGTTCGTGAGCGTACCCCTCGCCAAGGCCACGACCGCCACCGGTGACGATCGCCACCCGATCTAACAGAGTGATTGCATCGGACATGTCGGACCTATTCGTGGGTTGGCGGCGCCGTAACGATGTCTTGCTGAAAACGCGCCACGACGGTTAGGTGGGGAATGAAGCTAGTGTTGCCACAGCGGATGACGGAATCAACCACATTGGCAAGGTGTTTGACGTCGATGACTCCACCGCTCAGGTGGCCGTCACCGACCCATGTCTCAATCGCGGAGTTCAGAATCGTCGGATCCCAATTCTTGTTGATCTCGGTCGTCGAGTCGCCCTCTCCGCCGGTGCAGTCTCCGAGAGCCAGGCTGGTGAATCCGATCTCCGGGTGCTCGACTTGCCATGCGACGACCAGTTTTTCGAGTGCGGCCTTCGTCACGGCATACGCGCCGAGCAACGGCCACGGGGTGGTGTACGACGCGGTCAGTGAAGACAGGTAGACGGCCGACCCGGAGTTGGCACCAAGGTGCGGCAGCATGGCCGCCGTGACCAGTGATGCGCCCGTCACGTTGGTCGCGAACATCGTGGCCCACTGTTCTGCACTCGTGTCGGCCAGTGGGCCGAGGAACCCCATTCCGGAGCTGTACACCAGCGTGTCCAAACCGCCCAGCTCACCGACTACCTCGTTCGTAGCCTGTTGGCACGAGCTGGCATCGGTGACATCGCATACGACGGCGACCGCCCCATTGCCGGCCTCGCAGGCCGCGTTGACCAGACGCTCGCGCCTACGGGCGAGGAGTGCCACCCGATGGCCGCGGCCACTCAGGCTGACTGCGATGCTGCGGCCGAGGCCACTCGAGGCGCCGACCACGGCGATGCGCTTGAGGTCATTCGTCACTACGGGTACTCCATCGATCGGCGCCCGGTCGAGCGCAATGGGAGGGGCAACTAGCGGTAAGGCGCGCAGACGTGCGATCGCTACCAGAAGTACGGGTGCTAGGCGAAGTCCGCGTGCCCCCAGACGGGCATGTCGAGACAGCTGTACAGGCCCGGTGCCGCATCGCACGTGGAGGGAATCGCGTTCACGACGCGTCCCGCAGTGGCGTCGACGCCGGGTTGGTCGCTGCCAGCGATATTCAGCACTACGTCCACCTTCGGTGTGCCGTCGATGACTACCTGGCTGGTTCGCACGTTGGCATCAGGTTTCTCGTCGACGAAGGGGGCCCAGTCGTCTATCACCCGGTCGATCATCGAGTAGATCATGCTCATCGTCACGCGTGGTTCCCCGCCGACGAAACCTTCGTGGACGAGGCGCACGGTCGCCACGGTGCCCTTGGGGATCGGACCGGCCAAGCATTCGTAATCAGCGTCGGCCACTGCGACCTCACGCCGGGAGCGGACGTCGTTGAACGTTGTGCCGAGCGTCTTGGCCAGGGCCATGAATTGGCCCGACCAACCGCCGATACCCACCGTATCGGCCATCGTCGGCTTATCGGGTGGCTGCCCGAATCCCATGAACTGAAACACCATTGGATCCTGGTAGGTCGCCATGAATATGCGCTCGGACAGCGTGATCGACTTGATGCCGTGCGAGATGCTGCCGCAAGCGACGATGAAGGCGTCCGTTGTGTACCCGGGTGCGATGCCGGTGCAGAAGAATGATGAGCTACCGGCCTTGCATGCCGCCTCCAGCGGATCCGTGATCTCACGCGGCATCTGCGCTGGGTACGCCAGCGCTGGCATGGTCGAGGTGACGATGTTCTTGCCAGAGGCAAGTATGGCTGCCCACTCGTCGATGACTTCTGATGGCTCGCGCCCGAAGTCGGTCGCGAAGTAGGCTACGCAGTCTGCGTCGCAAGCGAGGAACTCGTCGAAGTCCGCTATCGCACCCAGTCCGACGGGTGCGACGCCCACGAGTTCGCCCGAATCGCGGCCGGCCTTGCCAGGCGTATGCACGAGGTGCGCGACGAGATCGAAGTCAGGGCGGGCGATGATGTTGCGGAGGGCTTGCGCGCCGGTGTCGCCAGTACCGTAATGCGCGACACGGTAGGTCTTTACGGTCACCGGGCAACCCCGACGGTGCGAGTCTCACGGATCGAGAACATCACCGCAGTGAACCTCCGCGGCGAGAAGCATAGAAAGGCAGGTCGGTCGGCGACAGGTGCCCGGGCCGAGCTGCGACAACGGCAGGGATCGCGTTCGTGGCGGCAAGGGCAGTCATGGCCAGGCCGGAGTTGATTCCTTCGGGCATTGGATCAGGCACCAAGAATGTTCGATACGTGGGACGCCCTTGCACTGTGTAGGCGATGCCGCCGTCGATACCCGCGGGTAGCCGCGGCCAGTGTTCGGGAACCTGTGCGTCTGGCGTGATCTGTGCGATGTATTCGGCGGACACCACTGGCTTGCCCGCGACCACGCCGGAAAGCCGCCAATAGTATCCGCAGAGGGTGCCGGCCGGGTAAGTGCCAACATTCGGTGTTTCGATGTCCACAGGGGTGGCCGCCGTTTCCCACTCCAGTTCGATGCCGTCGAGTTCGATACCCAGCAGGTCGGCAAGGAACTTGATCTGGGGTGTCCATCGCACTTCCACCGTGCCGTCGGTGAGCCGTGATGGCGCGAAGCCGTCGGGCTTGCCGAAACCCATCGATTCGCGTAGCACGGCTTCGAGCGGGTAGCCGTTGGCGAGATCGGGGTAGATCTGCTGCTCACGGAATCCGGTTACGTCACCGGACATCGAGAGCAAGCCAGCCGGAACGTTCATGCTTATTGCTCCGGGCTCGCCTCCGGTTGCGTAGAGCGACGTGCTGCCTGCCTCGCAGGCCGACTCGATGACCTCACTAAATTCCGCCGGAGTAGCTGGGGGATAACTGATCTCGACGACCGCGAAAGTAACGACGTTCGTGCCAGCTCGGAGGAACTCGGCCATTTCTTCGACGGATTCGAGCTCACGACCGACGGCGTTGCCCGCGTAGCTCAGGCAGTCGGCTTTCATTTGCACGAGAGCGTCCAGGTCGCCGGTAGCGAGTACTCCGGTGGCCGGGAGCCCGCAGAGCTCCCCGGCATCTTTACCTACCTTCTCCGGGGAGCTGACGTACTGGCCGACCAGCTCGAGTGCAGGATCCTCGATGATGGCGCGTAGGGCTTCACGGCCGGTGAAACCGGTGCCGCAATGAACCACGCGCAGAGTCATTGGGCGTTCTCGCTTTCTCGTGCGGCGGCGTACACCTCGGCGGCGCTGCCACCCTTACCGTCGGGATAGAACTGCTTGGCCCACTGGCGAATTGCGGTGAATCCGGCTTGCTCGGCGGTCGCCAAGGCTGGCGGGTCCGAATAACGTTGGTGCTGCCATATCGCGATGTCCAACTCGAACTGCCGGAGCACTTCGTTGCCGAAGGACTGGGCATCGGATTCGCTGTAGGTCTCGTCGTCGCGGCGGATGTAGGACGCGAACCAGATGTCGCTGGTGCCGTCGTCGACGGGGGTTATTCCGGATACGGTGCGGCCGTCGACGATTCCCCAGCTCTTCGTGACCGTGATTCCAATGCCACCGTTGACGGCCTCCACCTTGCTCTCGAAGCTCTCGGTTCGCGGCTGGCTGCCGTCGTCCGATCCGGCGAATTGGAAGTTCATCGTGAAGTCGACGTAGGAATGCGGATCGACGAAGTCGTGACGCGTGAAGACGATGTCGGGGCTGTCGTGAACGAACCTGAAATGCGCGAAGTCGACACCGTTTTCAAGCACGTACTGGGGATGCATCTGAAGCCGCTCGCGGTACAGCCGAAATTGCGGATAGTACTGGTCGGGGCTGTGGCCGTCGTTGAACGCCTTGAACACATCGGGCGGGTCGAAGTACGGTTCGCGGCCCTCCACGTCATGCCAGATGTACACCGCCTCGTTGCACTCCACTACGGGGTAGGTACCGATTCGCCTGCCCCTATTCGGCCGATCCTGGTAGGGGATACAGACGTTGCGCCCCTCCTGGCTCCACTGCCAACCGTGGAATCCGCACTGCAGCACCTCGCCGACGACCTTGCCGCCGAAACCCAGGTGTGCACCAAGGTGTTCGCAGAAGGCGTTCATCACCGTCAGCTGGCCGGATTCGGCTCGCCAAGCGACCATCTCCTGGTCGAAATATGTCATCCGGCGGACTTCGCCGACACCTATCTCGTCTGACCAGGCGACTTGGAACCAACCGGTGGGCTTCATTGATAACGGCGGTTTGGGCATGCGAAAAATGCTAACCGAGTTCAAAGGTCATTTTCTAGAGCTTTTAGAATATTTATCCCGCCACGCGGCCAAGGAGGCTGCCGTGGGTCGCCCGTCGCGACAAATGGCACGCACCGCGATGGTGTTGCGCGCATGGCGTCTTAGAGCGGAAATGCTGTCTGCGTGAGGGTCTCGGACTGTTCCCAGAGGGACGCGGCCGTCAACGAATCGCACGCCGCCCGAGCGCGGCCGACCGGCTGGGCGCGACCCCATACGCCGAACCTGGGCCCGACGAAGGTGTTTCCCGGCAGGTCGTGCGACACCGCGTATAAAATTTGCCGCGCGCCGAAATCGGCATCCTTGGCCAGTGGTCTGGTGGCGAAACTCAGCACGTCGCCCAACTGACGTCCCGACGTGTGAAGCAGACCGGTTCGCGCGTAACCAGGATGTGCCGCGACCGAGCGGAGGCGTGAACCGGCGCCATCGAGTCGGCGTTGCAGCTCCGCGGTGAACATCAGATTGGCGACTTTGGACTGGCCATAAGCCGGGTAGCGGGAGTAGCGCCGCGATCGCCAATTCAGGTCGTCGAGGTCGATGGACCCGATCAAATGCGCTATCGATGACACCGTGACCACGCGGTCGGTCAGCTTGGGAAGCAGTAGGTTGGTCAGCGCGAAATGCCCGAAATGGTTTGCCGCCATGTGGCTTTCGAAGCCGTCGACCGTAATCGAGTAGGGGACGGCCATGATTCCCGCGTTGTTGACGAGAACGTCGACCGACTCGACACCCGCGGCGAACTCGTGGACGGAGGACAGGTCTGCCAGATCGAGTTCACGCACCTCGACGTCGCCCGTCATCTGTTCGGCGGCGGCGGCACCCTTAGCAGTATTGCGAACGGCCATGACGACTTTGGCGCCCACCCGGGCCAGTTCGCGCGCCGTTACCGCACCCAACCCGCCGTTCGCCCCTGTGATGATCACGACACGGCCTGCGAAGGAGGGGATTTCGGCGGCAGTCCAATCCATCGTCTTACCCTTTCAGCGGGGGGTGCATCGGAGGTCGCGGACGCGGGCAGCGATGACCGACTACCGCAACCGCGCCTGCTACGTCTAAACAGCTTCATAGGAAACATTTTTGGCCTACCGGACGGCCAGGAATACGCGATGTAGCGGCAGTGATCACGTCCGAACGAACGCCTGGGATGGGCTGCTGCCGCCACCGTCGGCGGCCACGCCGATCGATCATTCGGCACCAAGAGAGGCTTAGTACGTCACTCCTTGATGCCCGCAAGCTCCTTTTGGATGGCGACGATGTCGATGATCGGGCTCGAACCGCCGTCCTTGTGGTGGCTTAGCGCCTGAATCGAAACGTCGTGACCCTCGGATGCCTTGCGCAGAGCGCCGACCGTCGCGTCGTCTCTGCTGATATGGGCGAACGGATCGAATGAATACCAGCGCATCGCATTCTGGTGCGTGATCTTGTTGATCTCGTCGTCGGTCACGTCATTCTCGGTAAGCACAGCCCACAGCTCTTCTGGAGCGCCCGGCCACATGGAGTCGCTGTGCGGGTAGTCGGCTTCCCAGCACATGTTCTCAATGCCGATGTCATTGCGCAGCTTGACTCCAACGGGATCGGAGATGAAGCAGGTCAGGAAGTGCTCGCGGAACACGTCGCTTGGCAACTTGTCGCCGAAGTCCTGTCCCGTCCAGGTCGAGTGCATCTCGTAGGTGCGGTCCGCCCTGTCGAGGAAATACGGGATCCACCCGGTGCCACCCTCGGACAACCCGATCTTGAGATCCTTGTACTTCTTGATCGGTCGAGACCAAAGCAAGTCAGCCGCGGCCTGGACGATGTTCATCGGCTGCAGCGTGATCATCACGTCCATCGGTGCATCGGGAGCGGTGACCGTGAGCCGCCCTGACGACCCGATGTGGATGTTCATCACGGTGTCCGTGTCGACCAACGCCTCCCACAGCGGGTCCCAGTAATCGTTATGGAAGCTCGGATAGCCCATCGATGCCGGATTCTCGGTGAACGTCAGCGCGTGCACGCCCTTCTTCGACACCCGTCGTACTTCGGCGGCGCACGCCTCGGCATCCCAGATGACCGGAATCGCCATCGGGATGAAGCGGCCCGGATAGGCGCCGCACCAGTCCTCGATGTGCCAATCGTTATAGGCCTGGACCAATGCCACCGAGAAGTCGTGATCGTCGGTCGCGAACAACCGGCCGGCGAACCCGGGGAATGACGGGAAGCAGATCGACGACAGGATGCCCCCGGCGTTCATGTCCTTGACCCGCTCGTGAATGTCATAGCAGCCAGGCCGGATCTCGTCGAGTCCCTGAGGTTCGAGCCCGTACTCCTCCTTGGGACGGCCCGCCACCGCGTTCAGCGCGACGTTGGGAATGACGGTGTCACGAAACCTCCAAGCGTCGGTGCCGTCGTCGTTGTGAACGAGATACGGCGCGTCGTCGGCATACTTCTTCGGCAGATGATTCTTGAACATGTGCGGCGGTTCGATGGTGTGATCATCGACGCTGATCAGAATCATGTCTTCCTTGTTCACTGAACATTCCTCCCTGTCTGAGGCGCTAGTCGCCTTATTGGCTGGATGTTGAGGGTGAAGTGGTTCCCTTGGCGCGGCCACGTGCGACCGCATGCGCGGGGAGGCGATGACTGATTCGGAGAAGGCGTTTCGTGCGACGGACGATGATGGCGGACGCCGCGGTCGGTTGAACGCTTCGAGTGGATTACGTCCAGGTCGGCGGTACGCGCGCCCAACCGATTCATGCTTTTTTTCTATCCTATTTCACGAATGATGTCGAGGTGTCCCGGGAAATAGGTTCCACGCTGGAATGTTCGACTTGGCGGTCGCCTGACCGTCAAGCGCCTCGGCATCCGAGTTTGTGCCGGCCGCAAGTGACATCGACCAGAGCCGACCGATGCCTTCTAGCTGCCGGGATTCACTTGCGATCCGGCCATCGCACGGCCACGTGACTGGACGCACGCAGGCCTTCATCGGCTGGCTTGGACGGTATTTCGTTGACTTATCTAGGCACCAACTATATTGTCGGTTCGCCTACTTGGGGCCGATCAAACCCGGCGCTTGATGGCGGGCTCAGGTAACTGGAGCGCTCGGGGGCGGGTAGCGCGCCGCGAACGAGACGGCTGCCCCACCATCACGGAAAGCTGCGAGGAGTGTGCAGATGGTTGCGCCCGTCAACGAGATCTACTGGGATCCCTTCGACGTCGAACTCGACAAGAATCCCTACGAGGTATGGCGACGGATGCGTGAGGAGGCGCCCGTCTACCGCAACGAAAAGTATGACTTCTGGGCGCTGAGCCGTTATTCGGACGTGCTCGATGCGTCGAACGACACCAAGACCTTCCTGTCCGGCCGAGGCACGATCCTGGAGTACATGGGCACCGACTTTGGTGACCTGGACGTGTTGATCTTCATGGACCCGCCGACACACACGATTCTACGAGCGATCATCTCCCGCGCGTTCACTCCGAAGCGGATCCGCGAGATGGAAGACAGCATCCGGACCATGTGCCGGGATTTGCTCGAACCTCATGTCGGCAGTAGGGGTTTTGACTACGTCACCGATTTCGCCCAGCAGCTGCCATCGATGGTCATCTCGTCCATGCTCGGCGTTCCGGATTCCGAGCGGGAACACGTCCGGCGAAAGATCGACGAAATCCTCTACCTCGACGATGACGCGGGGATGCTCAACGACATCTCCATCAACGCGCGGCTCTGGATGACGGACTATGTCCAAGGTGAGCTCGAGGCGCGCCGGAAGTCGCCCAGGGACGATCTCCTCACTGCCCTGACCCAGGCGGAGATGACCGTTGATGGAGGTACCCGAAGGCTGACCGACAACGAGGCAAGCGATTTCGCAGGCCTCATCGTCGGGGCAGGTACGGAGACGGTCGCGCGGCTGCTGGGGTGGGCGGCCCTCACCTTGGCCGCCCACCCCGAGCAACGCACGTTGATGGTGGACAACCCAGCTGCGATACCAGGCGCGGTTGAGGAGTTGCTTCGTTACGAACCCCCCTCCCCGGTGCAGGGACGGTTTACATCGCGAGAGGTGGAACTGCACGGCACGGTGATCCCCGCGGAGTCCAAGGTTCTGCTGTTGACCGGGTCCGCGGGCCGCGACGACAGACAGTATCCAAACGCCGACACCTTCGACATCTCTCGGAACCAGAGACAGCACGTCTCATTTGGGATCGGCGCGCACTACTGCCTCGGCGCCGCACTCGCCAGACTAGAGAGTCGAATTGCGCTGGAGGAGACGCTGTCTCGCTTTCCCACCTGGGACGCGGACATTTCGGTTGCGGTCCAAGCGCACACCAGCTCGGTCCGGGGTTGGAGTTCGGTACCAATCACGACATGAGTTCTGCGAAGCCCATCTCGCGGTGACCTGAACTTCTGCTTCGAGCCGTGTTCGAGGTCAAAAGGGCCAACCACGGGTGACACGACAACACCACTTCAACACGAAAATCAAAGAGGTGACAGCGGAATGAGATGCAAGGCTGCAGTTCTGCGCGGAGTCGGAATGGACTGGGAAGTCTGCGAAGTGGAACTCGGCGAACCGCGCCGTGGGGAAGTGCTCGTGCGCATGGCGGCGGCGGGGATCTGTCATTCCGACGACCACTTCGCCACGGGCGATGCCGTTCCGTCTCCCGAGATGATCCAGATGATGGTCGCCGCCGGCCGAGAGCCGATAGACCCCTTTCCGTTGATCGGCGGGCATGAAGGTGCCGGCGTGGTCGAGGCCGTCGGCCCGGAAGTGCACGATCTCAAACCGGGCGATTTCGTCGGCACGTCGTGGATACCGACCTGCGGGCGATGTCGTTGGTGCGCAACGGGTAAGGGCTATCTCTGCGACCTGGGTGCGAATATCTTCTCGAAGAAGATGGTGACCGATGGGACACCGCGACGTTTCGTCGACGGCGAGCCGGCACTTGCGATGACCCAGCTGGGGACGTTCTCGGAGTACATGGTCGCCGCCGCCGATTCGGTGGTCAAGATCGACGAATCGATTCCGGCTTCCGTCGCGGCACTAGTGTCCTGCGGAGTTACCACCGGATGGGGTACGGCGACAAATGCCGCACATACTCAACCGGGAGACACGGTCATCGTCATCGGTGTCGGTGGTGTTGGTATGAACGCCGTCCAGGGCGCTAGGGCGGCGGGGGCACAACGCGTGATTGCCGTCGATCCGATCGAATTCAAGCGCGACGTTGCGCTGGAATTCGGCGCGACGCACACCAGTCCCTCGGCGTTGGAAGCCTATGAGTTGGTTCGCGATCTCACGCGCGGGGTGATGGCAGACCGGGTGCTCGTAACCGTCGGTGTGCTCATGCCAGACCTGGTGCCGGTGGCGATGGCACTGACCCGCAAGGGAGGCACGTGCGTGCTGACCGCCATGGCGCCCCTGAGTGAGCTCATGGTTCCTCTGATGCTCGTCGACCTGGTCAGCTCGGACAAGTTGTTGAAGGGCACGTTGTACGGCGGGATGAACGTGCGCGCCAGCATGCCTCAACTTCTTTCCTTGTACCAGTCGGGCGACTTGAAGATCGACGAGCTGGTGACTCGCCGATACAAACTTGACGACGTCAATCAAGCCATCGCAGATCTCCGCGAAGGATCCAATATCCGTGGCGTAATCGAATTTCCGGTGTGATGCTGGGCGCGTCGGCGCCGCCGTCGAAGAATCCGTCGGCGAGTGAAGAAGCGATGAACCCACTGCTGCAGCGAGTTGCGGGCTTGTTCGCCGACGATCAACAATTCCTGGCGGCGCAACCCGATCTATCCGTCGCTGAATCGATCATCGAGCCCGAACTCGGTCTGACCGCAGTGATTCGACTCGTCTGTGAGAGTTACTCGGAGCGTCCAGCGCTCGGTCAGCGACCGGTAGGACGCGTCGGCAAGCTGGAGGACGGTTGCGCTGAGACGGACCAGGTACCGGCATTCGAGACCGTCAGCTACCGCGAGCTGTGGAACCAAGCCAGTGCGCTGGCGCGTGCGTTGATCGACATCGGGGTCCGTGCTGGCCTGCGCGTGGCAACACTGGGCGCACCGAGTATTGGGTACACGATCGTCGATGTCGCTGTGGCGCTTTGCAATGCCGTTGCGGTACCCCTTCCCACCTCATCCCCGATCGATGTGCTTCGCCCCATGGTCGCCGAGACCGAGCCGACCGTGATGTGTTGCAGCGTTGGGCACGTCGCCGACGCGGTGCAGTTGTGCCTGGCATCCGAACAGATCACGACCTTGGTGGTGTTCGACGCCAATGCCGAGTTCGAGGAACACCGGGAGGCATTGGCTGCGGCCCGCATGATGCTTGATACCGCGAACGCCGATGTGCTCGTCGAGACGGCAAGCGAGCTCGTGATTCGGGGCGCCGCATCATCGACCGAAGTCGAGGCCAGTGGTGATCCCAACCGGCTTGCGTTGGTCATCTACACGTCGGGCAGCAGCGGGGCGCCGAAGGGGGCGATGCACTCCGAGCGTCTGGTGGCGGGTGCCTGGAAGCAAGCAGCGGCGACGCTGGTGCGAGTGGGATTCGCCGTGCCTGCAATAACTTTGAACTACCTGCCGATGAGTCACATCGGAGGCCGCAGCATGCTGTATGCGACTCTCGGGGTCGGCGGAACCGCCTACTTCGCTGCACGAGCCGATCTATCCACGCTGCTCGACGACCTCTCGTCGGTACGGCCGACGCAACTGAACTTCGTCCCGCGCGTCTGGGAACTCCTCCACGCCGAGTATCAACGGCAGCTGGCCCTCCGGTCTGGCAGCGAGAACGGTTGCTCCGACCTCGAATCCGTTGTCATGGGGGACTTCCGTGAGCGGGTACTGGGGGGACGCTACATATCTGCGCTCACGGGCTCGGCACCTCTTTCTTCCGTGTTGGAGACCTGGGTGGAAAGACTGCTCGGAATGCACGTAATCAATGGACTCGGAGCGACGGAGTCCGGCCCCGTGATCGTGGATGGACGGGTTCAGCGCCCGCCAGTCATCGGTTACAAGCTCATCGACGTGCCGGAGCTGGGCTATCTGCGCACAGACCAACCGCATCCGCGCGGCGAATTGGCGATCAAGTCGGAGACCATGTTCGTCGGCTACTACGCCCGGCCGGGGTTGACCGCAGAAGTCTTCGATGACGAAGGGTTTTATCGCACCGGCGACATCGTCGCCGAGCTCGGTGCCGACCAGTTGCAGTACGTCGACCGCCGCAACAACGTGGTCAAGCTCGCGCAGGGCGAGTTCATCGCCGTTTCCAACCTCGAAACTCTCTTCGGGAACTGCGATTTGGTCAACCACATCCACATCTACGCCGACAGTACGAAGTCGTATCCGGTAGCGGTCATCGTCCCGACCGCCGAGGCGCTGCTCCAATTCGACGACGTCGAACTCAAGCGTGCGATTGCGCTTCAGCTCCGTGCTGCCGGGCAGCTGGCAGGCCTGCAATCGTACGAGATACCCCGCGACTTCATCGTTGAACGGGAATCGTTCACCGTCGCCAACGGATTGCTCACCGGTGTCGGCAAGCTGTCGCGGCCTGCGCTGATGGAGCGCTATCGACATGGCCTGGAGCAGCTCTATCTCGACGTTGCTGACGCTGAGGAAGCCGAGTTGAACGCTCTGCGAACCAGTGGCGCCGACGAGCCGCCGATCGAGACGATCCGGCGGGCGGCAGCTGCGCTGTTGAGCACGGTCGGAGCAACTCCGGATTCATCGGATCACTTCACCGACCTTGGTGGAGACTCGTTGTCCGCGTTGACATTTGCAAACCTGATCGGCGAGATATACGGGATTGATTTGCCTGTCGGCGTGATCATCAACCCCATCAACGACCTCGCCTCATTGGCTCGCTACGTCGATGCCGAACGGACAGGTCGTGTAGATCGTGTGACCGCCGCATCCGTACACGGGCGAGACCCCGTCGAGTTGTGCGCTGCCGACCTACAGCTGTCGGCGTTCATCGATGAATCGACGCTGCAGGCAGCGTCGGCGCTCGCTGCCCCGCCGGACGAGGTGCGGTCCGTCTTGTTGACTGGTGGCAACGGATTCCTGGGCAGGTACTTGACGCTCGAATGGTTGGAACGGATGTCCGCGGTCGGAGGGAAGCTGACCTGTCTGGTGCGCGCGGCCGACGATCGATCGGCGTATCAACGGCTCGAGCGGGGTTTCGACACCGGCGATGAGCGCCTGCTGAACCGGTTTCGCGGTTTCGCGGCTGACCACCTCGAGGTCGTTGCTGGAGACAAGTCGGAGCGGAAGCTCGGTCTGAGTCAAGCGACCTGGGATCGCATGACCTACGACGTCGACGTGATCGTCGATGCGGCCGCGATGGTCAACCACGTGCTGCCGTACGAAGCCTTGTTCGCACCCAATGTCGCCGGTACCGCCGAACTCCTACGCATCGCGCTGACCGGCCGTCGAAAGCGCTTTTCCTTCGTTTCGACGATCGGCGTCTGCGCGGCCATGCAGGCAGACGACATGACCGAGGACGCCGACGTACGTAGCGCTAGCCCGCGACGGCCCATCGACGATACGTATGCGAACGGCTACGCAAACAGCAAGTGGGCGGGGGAGGTGCTGCTCCGCGAGGCTCACGAAACTTACGGACTACCTGTAACGATTCATCGGTGTGGCATGATCCTTGCCACCGACGGCTACGCTGGCCAACTCAACCTCCCTGATACCGTCACCCGCCTGCTGTTCAGCGTGCTCGTGACCGGGTTGGCGCCAAAGTCGTTCTACCAGTTCGATTCTGCGGGCGATCGCCAGCGTGCCCACTTCGATGGGCTGCCAGTCGACTTCGTCAGCGAAGCCATCGCGAGTTCGACTTCGAACTTGTCGGAGGGCTACTCGACGTTTCACGTCCTCAATCCACACGATGACGGGATAGGACTCGACGAGTACGTCGATTGGCTCATTGCGGCCGGGTGCCGAATCGTTCGGATAGCCGACTACGACACGTGGTACGTCCGGTTCCGCTCAGCGCTGATGAACCTACCCGAAGCACGACGGGCGGCATCTGTGCTGCCGCTGTTGCATGCCTATCGGCACGCTCAGCACCCGATGCGTGGAACGTTCGCCCCCACTGAACGCTTTCGTCAGACGGTGAGGGACGCCCGGATAGGTACTACGGGCGACATCCCGCATGTGCGCGCATCGGACATCGTGAAGTACCAAACCGATCTACGACGGCTGGGGTGGTTGTGACCACGCGTGCCCCGGGGAGGCGCAAGACATGTTGGCTGCAAAGGAGGTTGAACCATTTCCGGTGAGCCGCACACTGTGCTGAGCATTGCGATTTCAGCTGCGGCGGGCAGTTCCCCTTCATGTTCGAACAGCCGAGATGAGGACTTCTCACACATGCCAAGACACGTGAATTTCGTTGTACGCCAGATCATCCCGTCGATGGACCTATATCGCCGCGATTGGGTGCCTGAGCCAGGATTGGGCTTGGCGGGGACCTGGCTGGGTGCCGTGGTTTCCGATGCCGCGGGGCAGGACTATTTGGGACTACGGGGTACGGACGACTCGGTCCCCGGCATGACTCACGTGGCGACACCTTTCTGCGGATTCCGTTCGCTTGAAAGAAATTTCGACGGTATGCCGCCTCACCTGTACGCCGATTACGCGGTGATCGACGGATACGAGCCGATTCAGGTCGAGGAGACAGGTGATCACGTTCAAACGGCGTATCAAAGTGGACGGGTCCTGCGCGATGCGGACGGTTTGCATTGGTACGACGCCAGCGGGCGGTGGGAGCTTCACGCGAAGACCGTCAGCGATGTGGTGATCATCCACGTTCCGGAGCAGGAGGGCGTCGAACGAGAGGTCTTCTACCGCCACGAACTCATGCTCGCGACCGGGGCCATCAATGGGATTCCGGTTTCCGGCTACGCGCACCAAGACTTCGCATATGGCCCGCCGGGAACGGTCTACCCAGAACTGCCGATCGTCCGAAGCCTGCAGGGAATGTGGGTGTCGTGGCTACACGAGGACGCGGATGGACGACTTGGCGGCGGCTGCTTCTGGCAAGGTCGTGGCGATCTGGACTTCGGGCCCGGCTATCAGCTCAAGAACGGCGTGACGACGGTGCACGACCACGTCATCGCGAAACCCACCTTCAACGCTGACGCGAAGATGGTCGAGCTTGAGGTGGCATTCGGGTCTGATTCCTACACTTTCGCCTTCGATACTGCGGGCAGCCCGATCCATTACTTCGGTCGCGTCGTCGCAACTTCTTCGGGCACGGTGCCCGCAAGAAGTTGGTGCTGGGTCGAATACGCCGGTGACCTGCTCGGCCCCGAGTTGCTGGACATGATGATCCGGCAGTTCGACCTGGCAAGGGGGCGCTGACAGCCAAGACTCGCCCGCCAGTAGATCGTTAGCGGCGGGCGAGTCTAGGCAACGTCGGTTCTCACACCCGCGCATCCGCCAGGTCGGACGTGTCCGTGGCCTTGGTCCGACGAGTCAACCGCACGTTCAATTCGGCTAGTCCCCGCACAGTCGGATTCACGCGCCACCCGGGAGTGCCTTGAACCTCGATGCGATCGACGTTGTTGACGATCTCGCGGAGCACGGTGTTGCCTTCCAGGCGTGCCAAATGGGCGCCGAGACATAGATGAACGCCCGAGCCGAACGCGAGGTGTCCGGTGGGGTTGCGTTCGACCCGGAACTCGTCTGGGTCGTCGAATTGGCGCGGGTCGCGGTTGGCGGCACCCCACAGCAGCAGAACTCGCGATCCGGCTGGGATCGTCGCGTCGCCGACGGCGTAGTCCGAACGCGCGGTGCGGTACAGGCCCTGTATCGGCGAGTAATAACGCAGCTGCTCCTCGACTGCGCTGGGGATGAGGTCCGGGCGATCGTGAAGCAGGCGTAGCTGATCGGGGTTGTCCGACAACGTCAGGAACATCGTGCCAAGCATGTTGGTGGTGGTCTCGTTGCCGGCGAGGAGCAGCAGCAGAGCGAAGAAGAACAGTTCGTCGCTACTGAGCATGCCCTCGTGGGCGTTGGCCACGAGTCTGCTCAGCACCGTGTCCTTGTCGAGTAGTTCGCCCTGGCGCAGCTTCTCGGTGAAGTAGGCGTGGAAGTTTCCGATCGCTCGCATTCCTGCAAGCCCCTGCCGCAGGCCAGACAACGAGAGATCTGCACTGGCCAGGCGGGCCGTCTCGTTGGACCATTCCTTGAAGGACACCAGATCGGCATCGGCGATGCCAAGAATGTGCGCGATCACGGCCGTCGGCAGTGGTTCGGCGAGGATTTTCACCACGTCCACGGAGTTGCCGGAGAACAGCGGCGTCGTGTGGTCGATGCACAGCTTCTCGACCATGGCCTGCCAGGTCTGCAGGGCTCCCCGGGTGAACGCGGGCTGGGCCTGCTTGCGCATTGCCGTATGCCGGGGGGGATCAACCATCAACAGCGAGTCGGAACGCATCCGGCTGAATGCGATGCCATCGGCACTGGAGAGCACGTTGGACGCGCGAGCCCCGGCTCGCACGTCCTCGTATCTGCTGAGGATGAAGATGCCGCGCTTGCGGTTGTAGTGAACGGGCCCGCCCGCCAACAGCTTTCGGTAGTACGGGTAGGGATTGGTGGCCGTGTCCCGATCGAGCGGGTCGAAGGCGGTGACCTCGACTCCGGCCGGGACCGGGGATCTACGGATTCGGCGGGCGATGGTGTGCTTGGCGTCGTCGGCCATTCCGGCAGCCATGCCTGGTGCTTGCATCTTGGCAAAACTGAGCATGGTCCGCATCGGCATGGAGCGAGTGTAGAACCCTGGAACCACCTCTGTAAAACGGCTTAGAAAAAGACCGGCACCATTGCCCCCGATGGCGGTGCGATGCACACAGATCCTCCGCGGCATGCTTGCACGCCGATGCAGCGCAGACTGCTCGCCGCGGGGGAGTCGTCTGGCGTCTGGTGCAGACGCATGGCGGTGATGAGTCGTGAGGTATAGGTATCCACGTCATATGCGTTGCAGAACAACGTATCTCGATACCGAACTTCGATGCGTCCTCTGTTCTGGGGGTGACCTGGGGCCGACCACGCCGCCCCGCGAGCACACGGTCCGCCGCTTCGCGCTTAGTTCGGATTCGTGCATGGCCAACGCGATAGTTTCCTAGTAGTCTTCGAAAATCGGGCCGCTTCAACGCGGCGTCGGTGGAAAAAGGTGACGGATTCGGCTCAGCGCCGCGCGGCACCGGTGGAACGTTTTTCAGTCAGCGACACGAGGAGGTTCGGTGGTCCACACGCCCATGACGGGGGTCAGAATCCTGGAGGTCGCGCAGTTCACCTTCACGCCGGCGGCTGGCGCCGTGCTGTCGGAATGGGGTGCCGACGTGGTGAAGGTCGAGCACGCCGAGACGGGCGATGCGCAGCGTGGCCTTCGGATCGGCCCCTTCGCGCCGGCGGAAGGTTCGTTCGCGCCGATCATGGACCACCCGAACCGAGGCAAGCGCAGCATCGGTCTCGCGATTGATACGCCAGCTGGCTACGAGGTGCTGATGGATCTGGCTCGCACCGCTGACGTCTTCCTCACCAACTTTCTCCCCGATGCCCGACGTCGGCTAAAGATCGACGTCGATGACCTGCGCGCCGTGAATCCGAAGATCATCTACGTCCGCGGCAGCGCGAACGGCCAGCGCGGCCCCGAAGCGGAGAGCGGCGGGTTCGATGGCACGTCGTTCTGGTGTCGCGGCGGTAGCGCATGGAGCGCGACGCCGCCTGACTGCCCGCGCCCTATCTCCATGCCTGGAGGCGCCTACGGCGACACCATCGGTGGCATGACGATCGCGGGCGGAATCGCGGCGGCGCTCTTCGCCCGAGAGGCGAGCGGCGAGCCCTCTGTGGTGGACGTGTCGTTACTCGGCGTCGGACTGTGGTCCATGGCGTTGAACGTCTCCAACGCTCTGATGACGGGACAGAACCTAGCGCCTCCGCCAATGGACGCTCCAATCGCGGCCATCGCCAATCCGTTCGTCGGCATGATGCGCACATCGGACGATCGCTGGATCGTTCTGTCGATTCTGCAACCGGGGCGCTACTTCGCCGACACGTGCAAACACCTCGGTCTCGACCATCTACTGGAAGACGCGCGCTTCGCGACCGCCGAGGGAATCATGGAGCACACCAAGGAAATCGCAGACGAGGTGACGCGCGCGATCAAGTCCCAACCACTTGTCTACTGGATCGACCGACTGCAGACCCTAGAGGGCCAGTGGGCCCCGCTGCAGAATCAACTGGAGGTCGGAGCCGATCCGCAGGTGCTGGCCAACGGCTACGTGGTCGACGTCACCGACGCCGAGGGAGGCACTCGCCAACTAGTCGCGAATCCGGTTCAATTCGACGAACGTCCCCCGACGAGTGCGCGGGGACCGTTGTTCGCCGAGCACACCGACGAGATCCTGCGCGAGCTCGGCAAGACCGAGGACGAGATGATTCAACTCAAGGTTGACGGAGCCTGTACCTGAACCGTCACACGTCCGAGGTGGACACGAGTCTTTTTCGTACGCCGTCGATAACCCTAGCCAGCCCGTATTCGAATAGATCGTCGCTGTCGACTGCTCCTTCGATACCCGATAAGTCCAGATAGGTGAGGTATGTGGGCTCACCACTCTCCGGATCCCGCGTTGAGTTGTCGAACCACAGCTGGCCGGTCATGAAGGCCGCAACCGTCGCATAGGCGAGCATCACCTCCTGCAGATCCGCACCGGTCTCCAAGAGGATCCTCACCCCCTTCTCGAACAGACGTTGATATGCCGGGCGCGGCTTTCCGGAATCGAAGGTGTCAGGCAAATCGAAGCGTATTCGTCGCAATTCGACTCGTACGGAGCGCTCAAACGTTCGCAGCCGAAGGTCCCACGGTCCGGCTGGCGGTTCCTTGACTCTGTCGCAGGCGGCATCGACGACCATATTGACCAGAGCTTCTCTGCTGGGGATGTAGTGGTACAGCGCGGCTGCCGTCACCCCAAGACTGTCGGCCATCATGCTCATCGTCAGTCGGTTCACGCCGACCTGCCCGGCCAGGGTCGTGGCCGTCGCGAGGATCTCTTCGAGACTGATCATGGGCGGGCGCCCGAGTGATGCGGACTGTCCCGACGTCGACGGGGAACGAGTGGCCGCAGCGCCTCGTTTGCGGGGTGGTCGCGCCATAACTATGACAGCCTTCCTTCGCCTTACCAAGCGCTTGCTCACTTTGTTAACGGGGGAAATTATCGCACGCCGGTTGGACTGTGCGCTGTGCTCGCCCCCGGATGGCCGGTGACGACGTCCTCGCTTCGTTCAGGCTACGGCGGTTCAGTGGTGCGATTCGGCTATGTGCGGCGCTGGCGACCCGTGCGCGGAGACGTCGCGTCTGGAAACCGTCAGAAAGGCGGCTGACTAAGCCGCTATTCACCTAGTCCACATACCCATTTGCTCGCCTCGCCGCCGATCCAGAGAACCCCGCGACGTGGCGTGCTGGGTCGCATCTAATCACTTCTACCAGGGATTTCACCGGAGTGCGTACGCCTAACGCAGAGCACTTGTCTTCACGGTGCGCCTAGGCGGGAACTGACTTCCTTGACTTTTCTAGTGATCCTAGGAAAGGTGCTCTTCGATCTCGAATTCAACTGCTAGCAAGAGGAGGACCGATGCGTCTCGACGGCAAGGTCGCTTTTATCACCGGCGCGGCACGTGGACAGGGCCGCAGCCATGCGATCCGGCTTGCCGAGGAGGGCGCGGACATCATCGCGGTCGACATCTGCGACACGATCGACAGTGTGCCGTATGCGATGGCCTCGGAGAAGGATCTTCAGCAGACGGTCAAGGAGGTCGAATCACGCGGCCGCCGCATCATCGCTCGTACCGCCGACGTTCGCTCACGCGACCAACTCGCCGAAGCAATGAAGGCCGGTGTTGACGAGTTCGGCCGGCTCGACGTTGTCTGCGCGAACGCAGGCGTCATGCCGATGAACGAAAAGTATGCAGGGGAAGCATGGGTCGACGGGCTCGACGTCGACTTGTTTGGCGTGCACAACACCGTGGCCGTGGCGCTCCCGCATCTGGGCGAGGGAGCTTCGATCATCATCACCGGATCGACAGCGGGGATGATCCCAGGCCTCATGGACAATCCGCAGCTCGGCTTCGGAGGGGCCGCCTACGCGTGGTCCAAGAGGACAGTGGCCAGTTACGCCGAAACGGTTGCCCTGCATCTAGCTCCGCTCTTCATCCGGATCAACGCCATCCACCCCACGAACTGCAACACTCCGTTGCTTCACCACGAGACCGTCTACAAGTCGTTCCGACCGGACTTGGAGAACCCGACGAAGGAAGACGCGATTCCGGCGTTCACGATGATGCAGGCGATGCCGATCCCGTACATCGAGCCCGAGGACATGTCCAATCTCGTGGTCTTCCTCGCTAGCGACGAGTCCCGCTACTTCACTGGCCAAAACCTCCGCGTCGACGCCGGGTCAATGCTCAAATCCGGCCGCCCAATCGGCGCGTAGCCGCGCGGCACGGCACAGGGGAGCCTGCACCGGACGATGAGCAGCGAGTGAAAGGGACCTGGTGGTAACGACCTCTCCGCGGTTCGGCAGCGTTAGCCGGGCAGCGCAGCGGGTGGGCGGCATACCAGGCCGCAGCGCCGCAACGACCGGCCGCGGCCTGCAATTGCTCGCTGAAGTCCTGCGGTACACGGTGACCGATGCACTCTCTCTGAAGCTTCCGCTCGGCGAAGCGCTGGTCCAAGCCTGGGTGTTGTTCAAGGTGACCGCCGTCCCCGCACTGCTGATGGCAGTTCCGTTCGGGGCGTTGGTAACAGTTGTCACGTCGGGGCTCGTCAACCAGCTGGGGGCCACGTCACTGCTGGGTGCAGCCAGCGGCGTAGGGGTGATCCGTCAGGGCGCGCCCACCGTTACCGGACTCCTGATGGGTGGTGCCGCCGCGTCGGCGATCGCCTCCGATTTCGGAGCTCGACAGATCCGCGAGGAACTCGACGCCATGCGAGTGCTGGGTATCGACCCGGCACGCCGCCTAGTGGTTCCGCGATTCCTGGCTCTGGTGGCGATCTCACCGGTGTTGTGCGTCCTGATCATGGTGGCCGGGACGGCGACGGCGTTCGTGATGGCGGTCAGCTTCACCCAGGTCACACCAGGCAGCTTCTGGCTGTCCTTCGGCTCGTTTGCCAAGGTGGTCGACGTGTGGTTCGCGATGGGTAAGGCGGTCATCTTCGCCGCCATCGTCGCCATCGTCTCATCGCTTCGCGGAATGGAGGCGAAGGGCGGTCCGCGAGGCGTCGCAGACGCCGTGAACTCGTCGGTAGTGCTCAACGTCGTCTGCATCGTCTTCGCGAACCTCGCGATTACGCAGTTGCAGTCAATGTTCTTCCCGATGGAGGTGGCGTAGTGCGTACCGAGGGCGTTGCTGCGCCGTCGCAGTACTGGACTACCCGGCTAGCGACCAGCGCGACCGCAACACCGCTTCGCGCGTTGCGCGTCCTCGGGGAGGCCGCGCTCTTCGTGGGCCAAACGTTCTGGCTGCTACCGGTGACCGTTCGCAATTACCGGCGGGAGACCTACCGGCAGATCAACAGTCTTGCGTGGGGCCGTGGTTCCATCATCGTCGATGGTGGCGTCATCAGTGTGCTTCTGCTGCTCGGCGTCGCCCTTGGCGCGTCACTCGCCATCGAGGCGCTCGCGATTCTCGATCAGATCGGCTTCGGTGCGCTGTCTGGACTGATATCCGGTGTGGCGTGTGTGCGGGAGATCGCGCCTCTGGTGGCGGGCATAGCGTTGTGCGCACAAACGGGTTGCCGGATGACCGCGGAGATCGGTGCGATGCGAATCGGCGACGAGATCGACGCCGTCGAATCGATGGGGTTACGCCCGATCCCCTTCGTGGTCGGCACACGATTGATAGGCGCACTGGTGTGCGTGCTACCCGGTTACATGCTCACGCTGATCGCGATCTTCTTCGTGATGGACACCATGGTCGTCACGTTCAACGACGAGCACGGCGGTACGTTCAACCACTATTTCACCCAATTCCTGACCCCGACAGATCTGCTCTATTCCGTGCTGAAAGTCGCGGTCTTCTGCATCGTGGTGACGCTAATCCATTGCTACTACGGATATTTCGCCTCGGGTGGGCCGGTCGGCGTCGGCCAGGCATCGGGGCGAGCCGTACGGGCAAGCATGGTGATGCTGATGGTCATGGACTTGTCGATGACGGTCGTCTTGTGGGGGCTCAAGCCCGTGTTCGAGTTCACAGGATAGGTGATTCGGTGCTGCTGCATGCCTCGGCGGAGTCTGAAACTCGCACCTTGACGATCGTCGGCGCTGTCATCGTGCTCGTCATCGCAACTGCCGCCGGACTCATCGCACTCGATCCGTTCGGCGGACGGCCAGCCGACCGTATCTCGGTGTCGATCGAGGTACCCTACGTCGTCCAAGGCATCATTCCGGGAACGGCGCTGGTCATGCACGGCGTGCAAGTGGGCAGCGTGACCGGTATATCAAGCCTCGCCGGAGGAGGGGTTCGGCTCAATGCCGACCTGCAGTCGGCGCCTACGGCGGGACTCACCGACGCGATGCGCGTCGACTACCGCACCATCAACTACTTCGGGGTCAGCGGGCTGAATCTCTCCCCGGGGGTCGGGGGTGAGGCGCTGCGCAACGGGCTCCACATCAACACGGTGCCCGCCGGCAACTACACCCTTCAAGCGATGCTCACCCGGCTGGGCCAAATCTCCAACAACGTGATAACACCGGAACTCGTCGGCACGATCGAGAGAATCACCAGGTACACCGACGAGATGAACCCGATGATCGAGACGGTCATGATCGCCGCGCAGACGATTGCCGGGGTACAACGGGTGCCCACCGAAAGACTGCTGGCGAACGCGTCGGGAATAAGCGTTGCCCTGCCCGCCATGGTGAACGCCCTGACCGACAGTGGCGACGCAGTCTCGCACTCGGATGCGAACTGGATGCACTACGGATTGGGCGACTTGAGCGAGGAGCAGTTCCAGACCTATTTCATACCGACATGGGAGGCGATCAACAACGGCGTCTTCGCTGCGGTCGGCAAACTGGAGTCTTCGCACGTATCCGATCTTTTACCCCTGATCAACGGACTCAAACCGATCATGGATACGGTACCGCCGCTACTACGGCCTGAGGCAATCGGGGACATGCTGGTCGAACTTCGCACACGATTCCAGAAGCTCTACGGGGGCACTCCCGAACAGCGCGCACTCCAGGTTCGCGTCGTACTCGACAACCTTCCCGGCATTGCGGCGCCGATCGATGCGATTGGAGGGGCGTCGTGAAACCGATTGCCGCGCTATGGCGCCTCGTGTTGACCGCGGTGGTCGGAGTTCTCTGCCTGATCCTGCTCCTGAACACCATCACCCGGCCGGTGGCACCACAGGTGCGCACCTACACGGCCGAGTTCACCGATGTCTCGGGGCTGTACGCGGGCGCCGACGTTCGTGTCCGCGGAGTTCCGGGCGGCAAGGTCCAGTCCATCGACCTGGAGCGACGACGCGGGCAGAGCGTAGCCGTCGTGGGTTTCAGCCTGGAGAACCGCTACGGCGTCGTATCCGATACGCGCCTCGCCATCAAGTTCCAATCCCTCACCGGATCTCGATACATGGACATCACCGATCCGTCGGAAAGCTACCGAGACGCGGACCTGGTCAAGGCCATCCCGGTCTCGATGACGACGCCGTCATTCGACGTCACGACGTTGTTCAACGGTCTCCAGCCGGTCATTAGCACGCTGAGTCCGGACGAGATCAACACATTCACGTCGAACGTGGCGTCGTTTCTCGCTGGTGACGGCGACGGACTCGCGCCGGTGCTCGAGAGCATCCACACCCTCACCCGATTCGTGTCGGATCGCCAACAGGTCGTTGCGGTGCTCATGCGAAATCTGTCGACGGTCGCCGATTCCATGGGTGGCCAGTCGCCCAAGATGATCCAGATACTCGAGTGGATCAACCGCCCGCTGGACGGAGCCCTTTCGGTGCTTGACGAGTTCAGAAAGACCGAACTTTACAGCGTCGGTTTCCTGGCACCCCTGCAGCAACTCTTGGCCAACGCCGGGTTTCCTTCAGACGGCAACAGTTCGACTACGTTCCTGACTCAGGACCCCACGATCGCCGAGGACTCGAACGTCACGAACATCGACCAGGGACTCGACCGTGCCTTCGCCAATCTGGACTCGTTCGTCGACGCCTTCAAACTACTTCCGGTGATGTTCGAGAACATCGGACTGCCCGAGGCGGACGACGCTCCACTGCCGTGCTCGCGAGGCCGTTTGCAGCTGCCTGAGCAGATGGACGTGCTCATCAACGGACAGAAGGTGGTGCTGTGCAACCGTTGAAACTGCTGCGGAATCCCACGGCGTGGGGTGCTGGGGCGCTCGTCCTCGTAACGGTCATATCGGTGGTCGCTGCTTGGCTCTACATCAGCCCTCCTGGACAGAAGGTGGTCACCTTCTACACGAACGATGCGGCATCGGTTCGACCGGGGGCTCTGGTGCGCATAGCCGGCATCAACGTCGGGAAGGTTTCAGATCTCGAATTGGAACAAGATCGTGTGCGGGTCCGTGCGCGAGTGGACGGCGACGCCTTCGTGGGGGACAAGTCGCAGGTAGAAGTCCGCATGCTCACCGTCGTCGGCGGATATTACGTCGACATCGTCTCCCTTGGCGACGCGCCACTGGGCTCCGCTCCGATACCTCAGGAGCGGGTAAAGATGCCCTACAGCCTGACGTCGATTCTCGCTGATTCGACCAAGATCACCGAGAACGTACAGGGCAACCCACTCAAGGATTCGCTGGACCAGCTTCAGAGTGGACTGACGGGCGACAATGTCAACTCGCTCTCTTCGGTCATCGATGCGGGCAACGCCCTCGTGTCCACGATGGCCAAACAACGTGGCCAGCTCACGTCGATTCTGAAGTTCACGAACGAGTACGTGGGCGCGGTGAACGGCTTTAGAGACGGTCTCCAGATTCTCATGCAGAAGATCTCCATCGCGATACAGACATTGGTGATCTACGGCCAGAAGTTCGGCGACGGCATCGCGAGATTCTCCGGAGTGCTGGGGCAGCTCGCACCGCTCTCGTATTTTTACAGGGACCACCGAGCGGAGTTCATGGAGAAGGCCCGACACTACCTGGAGACGGCACGGATGTGGGCCGAGCACAACGGCGCCATCGTGAGATCGATGCGGCTCATGCAGAACAAGCTCGGCCGATTGCTCGATGCGCAGAACGCGCCGCCGCAACTCTTGGCGACCGATCTCTGCGTTCCCCTGCCAGGGAGCGCCTGCTGATGACGCCGAGTCGCGTGCGCATCCGTCGGATCGCAGCCACGCTCGTTTCGACCGCCCTTGTCGCAGCGGGCGTGGGGTCCTGTGCCGTCACCGCCGAGGCGCGGCAGACCTCCACCTATTGCGCGGAGATGCCAGACAGTGTGGGTCTGTACGCGGGCAACCCCGTTACGCAGATGGGTTATCCGATCGGTGTGATCAAGACGATCGCACCCGAAAACACCGGCGTGCGAGTCGAATTCGAGATCACCGAACCTCGTCGCCTTCCTCAAGACGTCAGAGCCGTCACGAGGTCGGCTTCAGTGCTTGCCGATCGGACACTTGAACTCGTCGGTAACCCAGGCAGTGGCCCCGAACTCCCCGCAGGCGGTTGCATCCCCATCAATCGGTCATTCACGCCGAAGAGCCTGTCCCAGATCATCGCCTCGACGACGGAGCTGATCAACGCGATCAGTCCCGACGGTTCGACCAACGTCGCGGACGCGGTTCGAGGCCTCGACCAGGCGATCCGCGGCAATGGCCCTGGTGTGAACCAGCTGCTGACCAACACGTCGGCCGTCCTCGACAACCCCGATCAAGCCGTCAGCGAGATCGCGACGATCATCGGCAACCTCGTCCAGCTAACTGACTTCGTCAAAGAGAACAGAGATGTGCTGAAAGAGATCGCGACGGACATGCAGACGACGCTGCCGAACATCCTTCAGGTGACGGAGTCCATCCCGAAGAACCTCTTCGGAACCGAAGTTCTCTTCAAGGCAGCGGCCGACGTCGAAGTCACCCTGGGTGAAACGCTCCAAGCCACGCTGGACCAAACGTCGGTGATGCTGCGGAAGGGATCCGCGCACGCACCCCGCTTGGCCAACATGCTCAACCCGGTGCCGTGGTGGATCAATACGATCGCCAACCACTACAACTCCAATCGTCCGTTCAACCTCCTCGGTTATCGGCCTCCGCTGTACCGGATCAGAACCCCCGACGGGGTTGCCATGTGCAACATCATGAACGCGTCGTCGCCAGGCAGTTGTGCGAATGTGCAAGGCACCCCCTATGCCGTTGACGTAGCACTGCTTCAATACGTGCTTACCGAAGCGGCCCGGCGATGAAACGCAACAACCCGTTCCTCGTCGCGGTCGTGGCGGTCGCCATCGCGATGACGGCCAGTGTCTCGTCGTGCAGTGCCGTCAATGTCAACGCGTTGCCACAGCCCGGAACGGACTACAGCGACGGATACGACGTGGTGCTCGAGTTCGACAACGTGCTGAACCTACCGGATCGCGCCAAGGTGGTGATGGGTGGCAACGAGGTAGGAGTCGTCACGAAGGTGGCGGTGACCAACGGCAAGGTCGACGTCACCGCGCGCATCGGGTCAGGTGTCGACGTTCCATCGAACGTGCAAGCGGCGCTGGAGCAGGCCACTGTGCTCGGCGACATTTACGTGAGCCTGGATCCGCCGGCGGATCAGCCCGCCGCACCTGCCCTGACCTCGGGGGGAGTCATCCCCCTTTCCCAGACCACGTCTCCGCCGCAACTTGAAGAAACGCTCGCTCATTTGGCAGTCTTCGTGACCAGCGGTTCGATCCAGCGCGTGCAGAACACCATCGTGGGCATCAACCGGATTACCCCGCCGCCACCCGAGATTCGGAAGATGACGACGCAGGTAACTGCTGATCTCCGTGATCTGTCGGACAACATCGACGTGGTTGACCACTTGTTGAACGGAGTTTCCGAAACTGGCGGCATACTGAACGGTCGCCTGTCGTCAGCTCAGTACTGGTTCTCCCCGCGAGGTATGCGCGGCTTCGACCGTGAAATGGTCAAGGCCAGGTACATGGCTCGACTCTTCCCGTCCGTTGGAAGCATCTACACCGGCGGTTACTGGTTGGTTCCGTTCCTGCAGTCCCTCGTCGACGCGACCGGCGCAATGGCGAGGTCGAAGTGGGCCTTCGAGGACGAATGGCCGGCGTGGCAAAAGCTCGGGACGGATCTGTTCCTTCCCCAGGACAAGAACCCGGCGATCAACATCACCTCCATCGTCGGCCCCGACGGCCGTGAGCTGTCCGGCAATACGGCTGACGTCTTACGGATCCTGGGAGCGATGCCGTGAACAAACGCGTTGCGCTGTCCTTCGTGGCGTTCGCCCTGATGATTGCCTTGGCGGTGGCCAACCTGTGGTCTTACGGCGTTCGTCTCGGTCCACCGTCTGACCGGACCAATCTCTCGATGGGCGTCGGAGACATCAACGGTCTACTCGTGGGGTCGAATGTCCTGCTGCGCGGCGTTCCGGTCGGCAAGGTAACCGCCATTCGATCGTCGCTCAACGACGCGACGATCGACTTCTACGTCGACAACCGCTACCGGGTACCAGTCGATAGCGAAGTTCGTCTGGAGAACCTTTCCGCACTGGGCGAGGCCTACATCGGTTTCATTCCGAGGGTTCAGGACGGCCCGGTCCTTCAGAACGGGCAGCACATCCAGACAGAACGCATCGTCGAGCCAACGTCGATCTCCCAACTGGCGGTCAGTTTCGCGCGGGTGCTCAACCAAGCCGATCCCAACGCTCTCAAGCGGGTCGTCACCGAGATGAACACCGCACTCCCGGATCCCAACAAGGTGCTGCCCAATATCGTTAGGACAGCGCAGCTGGTGAGAAGCACCGTGGCCGATCTGAACGGCAAGGGGCGTGGTCTGCTCGACAACTTCCAGACCTTGTTGGAGAACGCCCAATGGGTCGGGCCGCTCATGGCCGACACAGCGCCACAAGTGCGCAGGGTGGGAGTGTCCACCGGTCTGATGTTCTCGGGTGTGGAGATCCAGCGACCTCTCGGTAGCCCTGGCACCATCATCCAACTCAACAATCTCGCAGACCGAATGCAGAGGCTGCTCGACTACAACGGCGGCGATCTCAAAGTCCTTGGCCAAGCCCTTCTTCCGCACCTTCAGGGAATCGCGGGCTCTTTGATGAATTTCGACACCGGCCAAATACTGTCGCACATGCTGGAGTCCGTACCGGCCGACGGTGCGGTGACCCTTCACGTCAACGTTCCCTAGTCCGCACACCTTTCGGACGAATGGGAGAGGAGCTAAAAGATCGTGATGAACGGTAAACAACCAGTAGGTGAAGAAGTAACAACACCAGACGAGGTGTCGGCGGACGTCGATCAGTCTCCCGATGCGACCGGCGATGCTGAGGAGGGGACCACTCCTGCGAAGAGCACGACGAAAGTCGTCGCTGCAGACACGGACGACGACGGTTCGCCGACAAGGGGGAGCGGACGACGGCTTTCGATCTCCGTTCGCAGTCTCCTGGGGACGGTGGTGATCGTCGCGTTGGTGGCTGGAATCGGCGTGCTGGCATGGCTGTACGTCGGCGCGCACCGTGAGCTCGGCGAAAAAACGCAGCAAGCTGCAGATAACGCGCATGCCGAACAAATCGCACTCGATTACGCCACCAGTGCTGCTGCGATGAACTATCAGGAGATTCCAGCCTGGAAGAGCAAGCTCACCGCGGGGACCACACCGGAGCTCAACGCGAGGCTGAGCGGTGCCGCGGATCAGATGCAACAGATTCTGGTTCCGCTGCAATGGAATTCGACCGCACGGCCGCTCGCGGCCAAGGTTCGGTCGAGGGCAGGCAGTGGATACATCGTCGATGCCTTTGTCAGCGTTTTGACGAAGACCGTCCAAGGACCGGAGCCGTTGCAGTCGACGGCGACCTACAGCGTGACGGTCGACAGCAACCAGAACTGGCAGATCACCGACGTGGGTGGAATAGACGCAGCGGTGAAGGGTCCGTAGGCACACCGCATTTCGCGGGTGGCGAATGTCGACGAGGTTTGGAGCACCATGAGAAGAGCATGTCGGGTCGTCGGCACGGCGTTGCGCTGCGCTGTCGCCGCTCTGCTGGCCGTGGCTTCGATGGCGTGCTCACGGGCGCTCGCCGACCCGTATACGGGCGACCCGCTGCCCGATGACCAGCTGATTTATCCGCTGCCCGTCGTCTCTCCGAAGCCCTCGAACTGGGTGCCGAAATTTCCCTTTCCCTACAACCAGACTCGCAATCAGGTGACCGACGCGGACATCAACTCGATGCGTGAACTGTGCCAGTGGTACAGCGCGCAATACGAGACGTTGAAAGATCAGATCGACAGGTTGCAGTTCAACAGAATTCAACAGAACGGTCCGGGTATCCGGGTGGGATCGGGTACGGACTGGGACTACAGCTTCGGTGCGATTCAGCAACAGGTCGACGTCGTCACGGGCAACATCGACCAGACGATGTCCTACCTGACCCCTCGCGTGCAAGCGTTCACGATCAACCAGGACTACGCAGACGACATCTACCTGCCCATGTATCAAGCGCACAGCTTCTATTTGCTGTGGCAGAACCTTTCCAACATCGGCAACGGGATCACGGCCCACCAGCCCGACTGGTTCACCGGCCCGTCGGTCCAGGCTTTCAAGAAAGCCGGCAGCGACATCAATCGATCCCATGTGTGCTGGTGAAGAGAACATCCGAGTAGAAGTGGGGCGTGCATGCCGAAATCGGTAGTTTCCTCGCGCACCGTGTGCGCCGATGCGACACCACGATCGAGCCGATCGCTGGCGGCGGTGACTTCCTTGACCTTGCTCGCTGCCTCGCTCGGTCTCGCGCTCGCGCCGCGATCTTCTGCGGACGCAAGCGACGACCTGCGGTCTGCGGTAGTGCAGGCCCGTGCAGCAACGTCGTGCGGAGCGCTCAAGGCGAACCCGATCGTCGATCAGGCGGCCGCGACGATCAACAAATCAACCCAGGATTACCTGAATCACGCCGCCACACAGGTCCCGATCACAGACCCGCTTCCAGGCCTCAAGATCCTCGGCTATCCCGGCGGTAAGGCCATCGCGCTCCAGGGTGCATCCATGACGAGAGCCAATTCGATAAAGGGGCTGCTGCTGCAGGGCTATGACAAGATACCGAACTGCTCGTACACGGATTTCGGGGTCGATGCGCGACACCATGACGCGACCGGTTACGAGTTGACCGTCGTCGTGCTGGCGGGTGCCTGATGAAACGTGTTGCGAGGTTGTCGGCCGCGGCGGTTACTGCGGCCGCAGCATTGACGTCTGCACCGCAGGCTCATTCAGTCACCGGCGTCACGTACGAGGTGGTGTCGACCGACGTTGGCGCAGCGAACATCGAGTACTTCGACGGGGCGCAGCGCCAATCGTTGCTGAACGTAGCGCTGCCTTGGCGGATTACGGTCCCGGTGGCCAACCCGAATAGTTCGGGAACAGACGTCGCCGAGCTTCGGGCCGACTGGAGGTGGGCCGCTGCGCCGAACAAGTGGGTCACGACACGCGTTTACTTCGGCGACGTCATCCGGTGCGAGAACACACTCGATGTCGGCAACGCGGCGTGTTACGGCACAACGCCCTTCAGCAATTCCTGAAACACAATGTCGACTGCCCCGCCGCGAACCCTCGCCGACTGCTCCCGCGCCGAATCTGGAAGGACTTCCACCATGTACGGCATTCTCCGATGGTTGTCGGTTGTCGGGCTCGTGATCGGATTCTTCTGTTGTGGTCCGATCCCGGCACAGGCGGAGCCGCCCGACACCGAGGGCTACGGTCCGTTCCCGGACGAGGGGTTGATAACGCAGTGGTACACCCAGTTGGAACCGGACGAGTTCTTCATACCCGATGCTGCCGGCGTTTGGTTCATTACTCCCTCCGGACTCACGTGCGGTATCTGGAGCTGGGGGAGCTTCGGCTGCACTGGTGACATCCCAGGACTGCCAGCTGGGGAACATCACATCGCCTGGTACAACGGGAATCGCTCCGTGCATCATGGTTGGACGGCGGCCATTCAATTCCCAGCGGGGCAGGCACAACGCGTGCTGCCGCCACGCAGTTACGTCACATATGCTACTCCCGGTGCCGGTGAAACCACTTGTGCGACAACGCCTGACGGAAACGTGTACTGCGGACACGGTGAGTTCAAGTTCGTGGTCACGCCCCAGGGCACCTGGTTCAAGGGTTGGGACGATCGGACGTCCTACGTCTGCAACAGTTATGGGACGTGTCCGCCCTGAGTACAGACATCCGTAGTGTCCGGGGGTGCAGGCGCGGCGTCGCCGCTCACTTCGGTGGTGCGGTCAGCGTCGCTCGGAACGTGTCGTAAGAGGTCCACTGGGGCGCCCAGTCGAGCTGTCGTCGAGCCTTGGCGGAGTCCATGATCAGGGGAACGCTGTAGAGCTCACCCAGCGCGGCGAAGTCGGGGACGAACCGGAAGCGGGAGGCGGCGGCGGCTCTGCCCATGATTCGGTAGATCACGGTGCGTCCGAACGGCACCGGGCGGAACCCCATGATCCGGACGATGTCCTCGTTGCTCACGACCCCGTCGCTGCAGACGTGGTAAAGCCCGGGTTCGCCGGCGCCGAGGACGCACTGGACGAACGCCGCGCCGACGTCGTCTTCGTGGATCACTTGAATTTCGCTGCGCGGCACCGGCATCGGGATGCGGAATGGTAGGCGCCGGTTGACGTCGATGAAACGTCGCAACAACCGCAATCCGCGGCCGCTGCTCTTGTGTCCGACGACATGGGGGCCCATGACTCCTGGCGTGCGCAGTATGTAGAGGTCGATGTCGGGGTGGTCGGCTTCGAGTTCGGTGAGAGCGCGTTCGAGTCGCGCCTTTTGGCGGGCGTAGTCGAAGTACTTGATGGGTCGTGGCGCCCATTCTTCGGTCACGCCATAGGGCATGGCGGGGTCGAAGCCGATCGCCGAGATCGTGGAGGCGAATACGAAGCGCTTCGCTCCGGCGGTGGCGGCGGCCTTGAAGGCGTTCATCGTGCCGTCGATGTTGATGGCGTAGGTGGTTGGGTCTTTGGGTGAACCGGTGATCGCGAAGGCTAGGTGCACGACGACGTCGGCGCCTCGGAAGGCTTCGGCGAGTTGGTCGGGGTTGCGTACGTCGCCTTGTCGGTAGGTCAGTTTCGACCAGCCGTGTTCGTCGGGGTCGAAGGGGCTGCGAGCGATGCCGATGACGTGTTCGATGCGGTCGTCGGCTTCGAGTAGTGGGATGAGTCCGAACCCGAAGGTGCCCGTCGGTCCGGTCACGGCGACCGTCAGCTTTTCCTGCGCCACCGCCTCAGTCCCTCACCTCGTCGCGCCAATTTGGCGCGGTGTTCGCGGCGTCACGATAACCGCAGCCGTTTTTCTACTCACGGTAGATATTAGTGAAAACGCGTGGCCGTCGGGCCGGTTTCGTTGGTATCCGCGCGCTTTCGGGCCTGAAACCCGCCAAGGGTTCGGCATCGTCGGATCCTGCCTAGTGCTGCCTGGCGCTGGAACCGAGGCCGATTTCCATCACCACGCCGGTCAGCACGCCAGGATCCGTCACGAGATGGACGACTGCCCGCGTGACGTCCTCGGGCTGGATCCACGGCTCGGGTATCGGATTGATGCGGCTAGCGCGTTGCACGAGCGCCTCGTCGGAGATCTTGCCTGCTGGCAAGGCCATCGGTGTGGCCACCGTGCACGGGCAGACCACGTTTACGGTGATGCCCTCCCTCGCCACCTCGAGAGCGAGCGACTTCGCCATGCCGATCACGCCCCACTTGGTGGCGTTGTACGCACCGATGTCCGGGAGGCCCATGCGTCCTCCCATCGACGAGGTGACGACGATGCGGCCAAAGCCCAACTGGCGCATGGGCTCTACGGCGGCGCGTAGGCAGTGGAAGACGCCGGTCAGATTCGTACCAACTAACTCAGCCCACATGGTGTCCGTGGTATGCCACAGCTTCGCCTGCGGCGAAACAATTCCCGCGTTGGCGATGAGCACGTCGAGGTGGCCGAAGTCCGCCACGATGGTATCCACTGCGGCCTGGACGGCGGCAGCATCGCGCACGTCGGCCTCGACCGGCACGCATACGCCGCCGGCTTCGACTATCAGTCCACACGTCTCTTCGAGGTCTTCGCGGCTGGCGAGCGGGTATCTGATGCTCTCCATCGGGGCGGGCACGTCCAGGGCGATGACGGCGGCGCCGAGTCCTGCGAGTGCAATGGCGTGTGAGCGACCTTGGCCGCGTGCCGCTCCCGTCACCAGCGCTACACGGCCTTCGAGACGGCCTCCGCCGCTTCGGTCCAACATGGCTGGCCCCTAACGGGTGTCCATCTCGACCTCGCGGCCGACCAGGGTATCCAGATAGGTGTCGAAGGCATTCCACTTCGGTGTCCAACCGAGGTCTTGTTTCGCCTTCGTGCAATCCATGATCACCGGCACGCTGTACAGCTCGGCAACTGCCGCGAAATCGGGGACGAATCGGAATCGGGTAGCCGCGGCGACCAGGCGCATCGCCTTGTAGAGCAGATCCCTTCCGAACGGCACCGGACGAAATCCGAGGATCCGGACGATCTCCTCGCTAGTTATCACTCCGTCGCTGCAGATGTGGTAGACGCCGGGGCCTCCGGCGCCGAGGACGCACCGAACGAACGCCGCGCCGACGTCGTCCTCGTGGACTGCCTGAGTTTCATAACGTGGCACGGGCACGGGAATCCGGAACCTGAGCCGCCGGTTGCGATCGACGAAGCGTTGCAGCCGGTGGAAGCCGGCGCCGCTACCCTTGTGCCCCATCATGTGTGGCCCCATGACTCCTGGCGTGCGCAGTATGTAGAGGTCGATGTCGGGGTGGTCGGCTTCGAGTTCGGTGAGAGCGCGTTCGAGTCGCGCCTTTTGGCGGGCGTAGTCGAAGTACTTGATGGGTCGTGGCGCCCATTCTTCGGTCACGCCATAGGGCATGGCGGGGTCGAAGCCGATCGCCGAGATCGTGGAGGCGAATACGAAGCGCTTCGCTCCGGCGGTGGCGGCGGCCTTGAAGGCGTTCATCGTGCCGTCGATGTTGATGGCGTAGGTGGTTGGGTCTTTGGGTGAACCGGTGATCGCGAAGGCTAGGTGCACGACGACGTCGGCGCCTCGGAAGGCTTCGGCGAGTTGGTCGGGGTTGCGTACGTCGCCTTGTCGGTAGGTCAGTTTCGACCAGCCGTGTTCGTCGGGGTCGAAGGGGCTGCGAGCGATGCCGATGACGTGTTCGATGCGGTCGTCGGCTTCGAGTAGTGGGATGAGTCCGAACCCGAAGGTGCCCGTCGGTCCGGTCACGGCGACCGTCAGCTTTTCCTGCGCCACCGCCTCAGTCCCTCACCTTGTCCCTGCGGGCAGGGACAACCGGTGGCGTCTTCCCCCACTCGGGAACCCCGTCTTCCGGCTTGGCCATCGGCGAGCCGTCGTCGTGAACCTGAGCCCAATGGGCGTGGTTGAGTTCGTGCAGCGTGAAGCAGGCGTTGAGGGAGTTGTGGAAGCCCATGTTGTCGACGGTCTGATTCACCGACTCCTTGACGAGCAGGGCGGCCACGGTGGGGACGCCAGCCACTCGCCGCGCGAATTCCAGTGTCCTGTCGCCCAATTCGTCGGCAGGAAAGACCTTCGACACCATGCCGAGGGCGTACGCCTCGTCTGCCGACAGCGAGTCACCGGTGAGCATGAGTTCCTTCGTCTTCCGTGGCCCGAACTCCCATGGATGAGCGAAGTACTCCATGCCGCACATCCCCATTCGAGTACCGACGACGTCGGCGAACTTGGTGCCCTCAGCCGCCACGATCAGATCGCAGGCCCACATCAGCATGAGGCCAGCCGAGTAGACGCTTCCGTGAACCTGCGCAATCGTGATCTTGCGTAGATTGCGCCATCGCAGCGTGTTCTGAAAGAAGTGGTGCCACTCCTGCAGCATGAGACTCTCTGCGCCAGTTCGGGTACCACCGTTGACCCTCCAAGACGGGTGCTGATTGGGGCCGGGAAGGTACTCCTCCTGCGCTTCGGGCGATACGACGTCGTGGCCGGAGGAAAACATCTTTCCCGTGCCACCCAGAATCACCACCCGGACGTCATCGTCGGCTTCCGCAGCCAGCAAGGCGTCGTGAAGTTCGACCAGCAGGCCGCGGTTTTGTGCGTTCCGTACGTCCGGACGGTTGAGCAGGATTCGAACCACTCGCCCCTCGTCGTGGTGTTCGACAAGCAGGTGCTTGTAGTCGGTCATCGCGTACTTCTCCTCGTGGACGGACCATCGTCTATTTATCTATGGTGTGTAAACTTTAGCGCGTCGACCGTGTGAATCAAATCACTGGTTGCGATCCGGACTCGAGCGGCAACGCTCGACGGTCGACGACGAACGAAAGGAGCGCCGTTCATGGAAGATCGGGACCTGACCGACGAGCAGAGGCTGCTGCACCAGGCCACCGTTGATTTCATCGCGGACAAGCTTCCGATGGCAGCGGTCCGCAAGCTACGCGACGACCCGGTAGGCTACGACCGAAACTGGTTGTGCGGCACCGCTCAACTGGGTTGGTACTCGATGCTCATCGCCGAGGAACACGGTGGAGGTGACGTCACTGGCCACCCCATCGTGGATTTGGCGGTCGTCGCGGACTCGGTGGGTCGCCACCTGCAGCCCGGTCCCTTCATCCCGATGAACGTCGTCGGTGCCGCCCTCTCGGAGTACGGCACGGCTACGCAACGCAAGGAACTTCTGCCGAGGATCGCCGCCGGCGAACTGGTCGCGACGTGGGCGCCACTTGCGGGTGACGGAAGCTGGGATGCCGGAGCCGGTTTGTCGGTGACGCGCGACGAGGACGAGATCGTGCTGCGGGGCTCACGTGGGTTCGTGGTCGAGGCTCCTTCCGCCGACCACCTGCTCGCGGTGGGGACGCTCGATGGCGTGCCGGTGCAGGTGGTCGTCGCGACGTCGAGCGTCGGTGTCGACGTCGAGACGCTCGCGTGCTTCGACCTTTCCCGACGCGTGGGCCGGATCACCTTCGACGACGTGCGGTTGCCGGCCCCAGACCTACTCGGCGATGGGAGCGGCGAGACAACCGAACAACTCGAGCGACAGCTCCAGATTGCAGTCGTCCTGGCGTGCGCCGAAACCATTGGCGCGCTTGATGAGATGTTCTCGATGACGGTTGAATACTCGAAGACTCGGGTTGCCTTCGGCCGCCCGATAGGCTCGTTTCAGGCGCTCAAACACGCGATGGCTGATCAGTTGCTCCACCTCGAAGGGTGCAAGGCCGCCGTGGCGGAGGCCACCAGGATCGTGGACGAACGGGGCAGCGATGCCGCCGAGATCGTGTCGATGACCGCCGCCTACGTGGACGAGTACGCGAGCCGGATCGCCCAGCAGTGCCTGCAGGTGCACGGCGGCATCGGGTTCACCTGGGAGCACGATCTGCACCTGTACATGCGTCGTATCCGAACCACGACCAGCCTGTGGTGCGAAAGGGCTTGGCATTACGAGCGACTCTGCGAGGTGTGCGCGCCATGAGCGAACAGATCCAATTGGACGAGTACCGGTCCGAGATGCGGAAGTGGCTGGCAGCCCACTTGCCGCGTCGGTCTGCCGACGTACCGCCCGGCGAGCAACACGATCTAGAGGCCGAGGCGGTCGCCGAAGGGCGGTTGCATCAACGGGAGGTCTACGAGGCGGGATACCTCGGCATCACCGTGCCCACCGAGTACGGCGGTCAGGGACTCAGTGGCGCGCACGAGCGAATCTGGCTCGCCGAGTCCTCGGGCTACGAGGTGCCCCTCCCGGCAGGTGTTGCCTCCATCGTCACGATGCGCGTCGTACTGCCCACCATTCTGCACAACGGCACTGAACAGCAGAAGCGTGAATGGGTGCCCCTGATACTGAGCGGCGAGAACATCTGGGCGCAGCTGCTGTCGGAACCCGATGCAGGCTCGGACCTCGCCGGGATCCGCACCCAGGCGCGGCGGGACGGCGATACCTGGATCCTCAAGGGCACGAAACTGTGGTCGTCAGGTGCCGTCCATGCCGACTACGGAATCTGTCTGGCGCGCACGGATCCTGGAGTGCCGAAGCACCGCGGTCTCACCTGGTTCAGGGTGCCGCTGAAGGACGATCGCGTCACCGTTCGTCCGGTCCGTCAGCTCAACGGCAGCGAAGAGTTCTGCGAGGAGTTCCTCGACGACGTCGTTCTCGGGGACGACACGGTGATCGGTGCGGTCAACGACGGATGGAAGGTTGCCAATTCGCTTCTGATGTTCGAACGTGGAGCCGGCCATGTCGACTTGGCGCCGTCGACCGTGCAGTCGCGCGACGAACAGTCGGCGGATCTCGTCGCACTGGCTGGCGCCGCGGGCATGCCCGATCGTGACAACCGTCGACGAGCGAACATGACCTCGATCGTCGAACAGCGCACCAAGGACTGGGTTCACGAGACGCTGAATCGACGGATTACCGCCAAGCTCATGCGCGGAGCAGTCCACCCCGCCGCGGCGTCACTGGTCAAGCTCTCGATCGGTACCCGCGGACCGGAGCGCGCGATCGCAGGGCTCGAGATCGCGGGCCGCGGGGCCATCGCATGGCCCACCTCAGAGCCGTCCAGCGGTGATCTGGCCGACCAGTACTTCTACGGACGGCAGTACGCCATCGCCGGTGGCAGCAATGAAATTCAGCGCAACATCATCAGCGAACGAGTGCTCGGTCTTCCGCGCGAGCCGAGTTACGACAACGACAAGCCGTTCAAAGACGTCATCCGTGATGCGCGTAAGTGGATCTCCGACTGAATGCCTGTCCCGCGCACGATATCCCTCGAACGAAACCGTTAGGCAAGGAAGTCGAGTCATGACGAATCACGTGGTGTACCCGCCGATGCCCAAACCGGACAGCGTGACCGAATTCTTTTGGAAGGGAGTGGATCAGCACGAGCTTCTGATTCAGCGTTGCCTTTCCTGCGGCAGGTATCAACACCCGCCGAAGGAGATCTGTGCGGGCTGTTTGAGCACTGAGCTCGCACCGGAGCGCGTAACGGGAGACGCCACTCTGGTCACCTGGACCGAGCCGGTCAAGGCCTACGATCCATACTTCGCGACTCACCAGCCCTACATCTTCGCGACTGTCAACCTCGTCGAGCAGGAGCCGCTGCGATTCGCCACCAACCTGATCGACTGTGACGGTGACGACTTGAGGATCGGGCAACCTCTCCGCGTCGCGTTTCGCGAAGTGGCGCCGGGTTGCACGCTGCCGCTCTTCGAGGTGGTTCGCTGATGACCGCGATGCGGAATCGGGTCGCAATTGCAGGTGTCGGGTATTCCCAGACCGGGCGCAAGTTGCCGTTCTCCGACGATCAACTCGTCGCGCAGGCGGTCACCGCCGCCCTCGCTGATGCAGGCCTGAAACCGGCTGACGTGGACGGGATCTCGACGACAGGGGGCGTCTCCATGTCGATCGGCGCCCTGCTGGGAATCCTTCCGCTGAACTGGTTCTTCACCTCCAGCCTGTATGGACCCTCGTTCGCCGAGACCGCAGTGATGGCGATGGACGCGGTCGCGGCGGGGTCTTGTCATACCGCGCTCGCCATCAGGGTAATTCGACAGCCGCGAGCCGAGGACCACCCGATCGCCGCCATCACGGCTGGCAGTTCGGCGGACGGCCCCGTCCGCGTCGCCGGTCAGCAGCAGTGGACTGCCCCTTTCGGCGGAAGCCTGCCCGCGGCATTCATCGGCGGACTCCAGATGCAGCGCTACATGAGCGAATTCAGAGCTACCGAACAGGATTTCGCACGGCACGCCGCAGTCCAGCGAGACCACGCCTCACGGAACCCGGAGGCGTTGTTTCGTGAAGCTCTCAGCGCCGACGAGTACTCGCAGTCGCGCTACGTCAGTAAGCCGGTGCGACTGCTGGATTGCGACTACCCGGTGGATTCCGCTTCTGCCGTCATCTTCACCACACCGGAGAGGGCTCGCGATTTTCGGAAACCTGCGATCCTGGTGGATTCCTGGGCGATGTCCGCAGTCGCCGACATCGACATGGCACTGCTCGACGACTTCACGTCGAACGCCATCGGTCACTGCAGCGAAACACTTTGGTCGAGAACCGATCTGCGGCCTTCTGATGTCGACTGCGCGGGGTTGTACGACGGCTTCTCGATTATCACGTTTCAATGGCTCGACGGCCTTGGGTTTTGTGGCAGGGGAGAGGCGCCTGGCTTCATCGCCGAGGGTCACACCGGCCCGGGCGGTTCGCTGCCGACCAACACCGACGGCGGTGCGTGCAACGTCGGCAGGCGTCACGGCGCCAACTTCTGCATCGAATCGGTGCGGCAGCTTCGCGGGGAGTGCGGCGAGCGGCAGGTTCCGGGTGCCGAGGTCGCGGTGTGGTCCAATGCCACCGGCTCTTTCGCAGGTGCATCATTGCTGACGATCGACCGATGACTGCCCTGATTTGGCGACGAGATGTCTAGTGCTCGACGAGTTACGCAAGTAGGTGCTCCTGCCCCAATCCGACTAGGAAGCCGAGCGCCGCACCGACGATGATGATGATGATGATCCACTCATCGTTCTTGAATATCGGCCGCAGTAGGGTCGAACTGCGACGCGTTCATCTCGCTCATCTTCTCGACCATGATCTTCCCCAGATCGATTCTCTCGGAGAAGTATTTCTCGATGTAACCCATGCTCTCGGGAAGCTTCTGAATGACGATGTCGGCGACGCTCTTTCATCTCCACGTACCGCCGACCGCCTACGGCATTTGCGATGCGTGCCGCGCTCCTCTGCTGATCCTTACCCTCGCGTATCTCGGTTTGGATGATGTAAAAGAACCGATCCGACATCGGACCAGTCAACCAACTCTCCAATGTGGTCTGCGGGGTGCTTGACGTAGACGAACTGATCGAGCTGACCCTTGAACTGCTCGAACATCGATCGGGAGGCAGCGGGCATCCGCAGTTCCACGCCCCGCACGATGAGATCCTTGATCTGATCGGGTATCGCACGCCACATTTGCGGCTGCAACGACAACATCATCGCATCGACGATCTCGTACGTGGCCTCGCGCAACGGTCCGGCAAGCTCCTCGACGAGTTCGTCTGGATCGAGCTGATCGAACAGCTCCTGCGTCGTAGTGATCTCCGATGTCAGCGAATCAACCATCTGCGCAGCCATTTTCGGCGCTAGCCGCGGAATCTGTCCTTGCCAGCCGAGGTAGGGCCTGGGCCCTTAATCCAGCGGGTAGAACATCATCTTGAGCGCGAGAATCTTGGTGGCCATCGGGCTAGGGCCGCGCCGAGGGGAATCGATGCGTAGACCGACCACGGGTGGGCGAACAGCGTGCCGAAGTGTACGTCGACGGTCATTTCGCCGCGTTCCACAGCTCACGGCTCAGTGCGCTCGTGGTCACCGTCCGCTTGACGATCCTGGGCGGGCGCAGACCCCTGCGTACCATCGCATAGGTGAGCGTCACGGTTTCGTCGGTCATCGAGAGCTCGTATTCGTCTCTCATCGAGTCGGGCACTTCGGCCCCGATGGTCACCAAACCGAGCCGTTCCATCCGAAAGAGGTAGATCGGTGTGTGGTTTGGCACCGACACACCGGCGCGCCGGCCGACTGTCGAGGCTGTTCGTCAAGATGATCGTCGCGGATTACGTCGGGCGGGTGGAAGACGGATCTGCTCTAGCAGAACGCGCAACACCTCCAAGGTTGGGGCAGGCGCCTCGTCGTCGCAGGGCGCGATCCCGCCGTCCGGACGCCCATCGTTCTCGTCGAGCCGCGCGAGACGTCAACGCGCTATTCCAACCATCGTGTGTTCGACGTCGAAGGATCGGTAAGACGCCTTCACAGCGACATCTCGAACCGTTCGAAAGTCCCGAAACCCACCATCTTCGCCAGGTACACCGCAGCACCCCCGGCGGTCGACCCGATCGGCGGCGGCTTCACGGCATGCGTTCCCCTTTGCGATGATCCGGGTGCTGGGGCGGCGCCGACCGGCATCAGCGCTCTTACGGCTTTTCTTTGCGCCATAGACAATCCAGGCTGATGCTGGCACAGTGACCCAATGGTTGCTGGCCGCGCGAGAGCGGTGCGCACCTTTCGAAAGGGGGCAGGCCCGGTGTCATGCAGGTCCCGCACGGTAGCTGCACTTGTGACGTGCCTTGGTCTGGCGATGTTCACCCCTGCCGTCGCCCGAGCCGACGACGTCGTGATGTACGAAGTCATCTCGCAGTACATCGGCGCAGCGACCGTCGTGTATTCGGACGGATCTGGTCATACCGGACCGGTGAACGTGACGTTGCCATGGCGGGCCAATGTCGCGGTGGCCAATCCGTACAGTGTCGATACGACGATCAGCGTCGACTGGCAGCCATTCGAGCGATACAAGTGGCTGACGGTCCGCATATACGCGCGGGGCAGCCAGCTCTGTGAGAGCACGCGGGACATGGGCGCAGCGTCATGTACGGGCAGGGGTGTCTATGGAGGGGTCCTCCCCCCGTTCATGCCACCAATCGAGCCCCCCGCCATGCTGAACTCCGGGAGCGACGCATGAGGGTCCTCCAACGAACCGAACACGCCAGACGCCGGGTTGTCGGTGCTGCGCTGGCGGTGGCCGCCGCCCTGGGCCTGCTGACCAGCGCACCGAACACCGCTTCGGCCGAACCGTGCGACGGCGCCGACTGCGTGACGCACATGCGAACGGGTGCCGTGGCGGGAGCGCCGTGCGCGGCGCAGCGGCTTTACGCACTCGGGCTAGGCGCAAGCGGCGGTGCGTTCATCTGTTACGCCACGTATCGCAATCCGGTCACGGCGGCGTGGACTCCGCTACCTCCCCTCGTCGGCATACGCGACTTCGGAGCACTCTGTTCGGCGCCCGGATCAGCCCAATCGTCAGACGGCCTGCCACTGGTGTGCCGAGATGGAACCTGGGAGCGGTACACGCCCGCACTACCGGTCTCCTGAGTGGACAACGGACCGTTCGCCGACCCACCGGCTGCCATCGGCCCGAATCGCCCTGCGTGCAGGCCGCTTTCGGGATTGCACGACGGACCGAGCCTTGTTGACAGGGACGCCGACACGGCATTGACTGGTTCGGTGGTCGACGATACGAGTTCTTCCGAAGACGGATTCGAAAATGACTACGACTTGCTGACTCAATTCGAGGCGGGTCGCCGGCTCGTCGAGAACATCGAGCGCGTCCGTGAAGAGTGTTCCGACGCCGAGGGTGACGACGAAACGGCCCGTCGCGAGCGGCTCGCCGCCCTAGAGGATGCGGTCAAGCGGCACCATGAGCAGCGCCCCGCCGAGCGGTCGACCTTTTTCAGGTCCTCGGGCGGCATCGAACGGGTCGACACGACCAGACACCACTGAGCACGGCCGCTGCGGCTGCCCGACCGTCCCCATTGCGGAGGAGTGCCGGACCCGGCGCGTCTCCTTTATTGACTATGCTTAAGTAAGCTGGTACTCACGTTATGGGCAATGTCCACGGAAATCGCGTATTGAGGAGTGCCTGATGCCGTTGCAGGACGACGTGCAGATCGTCTCGGTTGACGACCACCTGATCGAACACCCTCGCGTCTGGCAGGATCGACTGCCCGCGAAGTACTTGGAGGATGGTCCGAAGATCGTCGAGGACGAGCAGGGGCACCACCTCTGGAAGTATGAGGGCGAGCTGCATGCGCAGGTGGGACTCAACGCGGTCGCGGGTCGACCGTATGAGGAGTACGGCCTCGAACCGATGACGTTCCAAGACATGATTCCTGGCTGCTACGACCCGATCGAGCGTGTCAAGGACATGGACCTCGACGGCGTGCACGCCGCGTTGTGCTTTCCGTCGTTCTCCGGTTTCTCCGGCTCGATGTTCCACAAGGCTCAGGACAAGGATCTCGCCATCGAATGCGTACGAGCGTGGAACGACTTCTCGCTTGACGAATGGTGCGCCGCGGCGCCTGACCGCTATGTCCCCGTTGTCATAGCACCGACCTGGGACGTCGATCTGGCGGTCGCGGAAGTGGAGCGAACTGCGGCCAAAGGCGCTCGCACACTGAGCTTTCCGGAGAGTCCTGTTCCGCTGGGGATGCCGTCGCTGCACTCGAGATACTGGGATCCGCTGTGGAGCGCGGTCGAGGCTGCCCAGATGCCCTTGAGCGTGCACTTCGGCACGTCCACGTTCATGCCTGGATACAGCTTTGGTGCCGCCGGCGTCTCAACCGACGACCAAGACAAGTACGACCAGCACACCGACATCGATGATGTCCCGTTCGCAGTCGCCATCACGCTATTCGGCACGAACCTAATGTGGACGACCGTCGACCTCCTGCTTTCTGGTGCACTGCAACGTCACCCAAATCTGAAGATCGTTCTTGCCGAAGGCGGAATCGGGTGGATCCCCTACATCCTCGAGCGCACGGACTACGTCTGGGAACGACATCGCTGGTATCAGAAAATCGACAGGAACACGCGTCCGTCCGACCTATTCCGCGAGCACTTCTACGGGTGTTTCATCGATGACGAATTCGGCATCCAGAACCGCGACGCGATCGGCGTCGAACGACTGCTGCTCGAAGTGGACTACCCCCACTCGGACTCCAGTTGGCCAAACTCACGCAAGCGCGCTTCCGAGGTGCTCGCGTCGGTGCCCGACGGCGATGCCCGCAAGATCGCTGAGGACAACGCCAGAGAAGTGTTCAACTTTCCTCGAACGAGTGGGTTGTGAGCGACAAGGACGGCAGCGCAGGGTTTCTCGCAGGGGTCCGGGTCATCGAACTCGCCGACGAGACCGGTGAGTACGTCGGCAAGCTGCTGGCCGGACTCGGCGCGGACGTCGTCAAGATCGAGCCCGCCGGTGGGGAGATCACACGGTCTTACGGACCGTTCCAGGACGACGTCGTGGACCGGGAACGCAGTCTGCACTTCTGGCACTACAACGTTGGCAAGCGCAGCGTCGAACTCGATCTCGACGAGGCGGGCGACCAAGCGAAGATGCGCAAACTCCTCAGCGAGGCAGACGTTTTCGTGCACACGCGGTCGGCGGAGTACATGCGCGAACGCGGAGTCGATGACGTTGCCGCGCGGTCGGCGGCCCCGTCGTTGATCTACTGCCGGGTCTCCCCGTTCGGCGACGATGGCCCGTGGGCCGATTTTGCTGCGAGCGACCTGGTCCACCTCGCGCTGGGCGGCATCGTAATGAACTGCGGGTACGACCCCGAACCGTCGGGACGGTACGACACCGCGCCGATCGCTCCGCAGATGTGGCAGGCCTACCACATCGCGGGCGAGACCACGACGATCGCGATCATCACCGCTCTGATTTACCGGCATTCGACCGGTGTGGGGCAATACCTTTCGGCCTCGATACACGACTCCGTCAGCAAGAACACCGAGACGGACGTACCGAACTGGATCTACCAACATCTGATCAATCTCAGGCAGACCTGCCGACACTCGATGCCGGGATCGGCCGTCCCTGCATTGGCTCTCACCAAAGATGGCCGTTGGTTGCTGCCGTACCGCACGTACCTGCCGGGCGGCGGTGCCCTCTTCAAAGCGCTGGTCGACATGCTTGCGCGGCACGGTATGCAGGCCGACCTGGATGATCCGAAGTACCTGGATGACGCCTACCGTGCCCAACCCCATGTCGCTCAGCACATCGGTGACGTGACGGACCACCTCATCGGCAGGTTCACGTCAGACCGCGAGATTTGGCAGGAGGCGCAGGCGGCCGGCATGACCTGGGCGCCGATCCGTGCACCTCACGAGAACGTGACCGACCCGCACTTCGTGGCGCGCGGAGCCTTTTACACGGTGGAGCATCCCGAGTCGGGCCAGAGTTACACGTACACCGGCGCGCGCTGGTACTGCCCGGAAGCACCGTGGCAGAAACCCATTCGCCCACCTCTGCTCGGCGAGCACACCGCGGAAATCCTTGGGGAGAGCCGTGGGCAGCGCGAGGTCGGTGCGGGCTCGCGACACGCGAAGTCGGTGTTGTCACCGCACGGTAAGCCCTTCGCGTTGGCCGGGGTGCGAGTCGTCGATCTGTCCTGGCTGTTGGCCAGCGCGGGAGCGGGCCGGTTCCTCGCCGCCCACGGCGCTGAAGTAGTCAAGGTGGAACACTCCAGCCGCTGGGACACCATGCGCTTCGGAGCGGGTTTCGCGCCGAAGGGTGGACGCGCCGAGCGCGACGAGGCGCAAGGCCCCATCGACGTTCCCGCCGGCGATCGCGGGCCCAACAGTTCGGGCGCCTTCATGGAGATCAACGCGGGCAAACTCGGTATCAGCCTGAATCTGAAGTCGGACGAGGGCAAGCGCATCCTCGAGGGCCTCATCGCCGAGGCCGACATGGTCATCGAAGGCTTCTCGCCGGGCACCATGGAGCGAATGGGCCTGGGCTACAACCGACTACGGGAACTCAACCCCGACATCATCTACGTCCAGCAGTCGGGCACCGGCGAACACGGCGTCTATGGCAACATGCGGACCTACGGACCGACCGCAGCCGCTTTCGCGGGAATCAGCGAAATGTCTGGAATGCCCGCGCCGTTCCCCCCTGCCGGGATCGGTTACTCCTACCTCGACTGGTTCGGCGCCTACAACATGGCCACGGCCATGTTGGCCGCACTGTATCGCAAGCAGCGCACCGGACTTGGATGCCACATCGACGCATCGCAGATCGAGATCGGCATCTACTTGACGGGGACGGCCGTCCTCGATCACAGCGTCAATGGACGCAGCTATCAGCGAACCGGCAATCGATCTCCCTACAAGTCGGCCGCTCCGCACGGGATCTATCCCATTGCAGGCGAGGATCGCTGGATCGCGCTGTCGTGCTTCACCGAGGAGCAGTGGACCACGTTGACCGACGTCTTGGGTGCCCCGGAATTACGCGAGGACCCGCGGTTCGGCACGCTGACCGATCGTGTGCAGCACCAGGACGAACTCGACTCGATCATCGCGTCGATCACCGAAGCAGTCGATGGTTACGAACTCATGCACGCGCTTCAGCGCCGAGGGTTCCCCGCCGGAGTGTGTCAGACCGCGCAGGATCGGTGTGAACGCGATCCCCAGCTTGCCCATCTCGGCTGGGTGGCGGAAGTCCCGCAAACCGAGATCGGTACCTGGCCGGTGCGGACGCTGCCCGTGCAGTTCAGCGAAACTCCTTCGCACATCGGCGGGATCGTAGGGCGATCGGGCCCGAGCTACGGCGAGGACAACCACGACTTCTACGGAGATCGGCTTGGGTTGACAGCAATTCAGATAGACGAGTTCGTCGAGGGCGGGGTTTTCTAGCGGCTCGTCAGCGCAACGCATCGAACCAATCCGAGAGGGAAACAACATGGGACGCGTGCAGGACAAGGTGATCCTCATTACGGGGGTGGCGCGAGGGCAGGGGCGTTCGCACGCCGTGCGACTCGCCGAAGAGGGCGCGAACATCATCGGCATCGACTCACTCGAAGACATTCCGTCGGTGCCCTACCCGATGGGCTCCGAAGGGGACCTGGACGAGACCAGGGATCTCATCAGCGCGGCTGGTGGCAAGCACCATCTGGTCAAGGCGGACGTACGCGATCGCCAGAGCATCAGTGACGCCGTTCGCGACGGAGTCGAACTCTTCGGGGGCGCGCTCGATGGGGTCGTGGCACAAGCTGGCGTGATGGCGGTCGGGAACACCGACCCTGCTTCCTTCAACGACACGATCGACGTCAACCTCGTCGGTGTGCTCAACACCGTCGGTGCCGCCTATCCCCACCTCAAGGACGGGGCGTCGATCGTCATCACGGGTTCCTACGCGGCCTTCACGTCGGCCATGAAGGCCGACCCCAACGGCGGCGCAGGCGGTTTGGGCTACGTGGCGTCGAAGCGGATGCTAGCGGCGTATACCCACGACCTCGCCCTTGCGGTCGCACCGCGCCGCATCCGCGCGAACGCCGTGCACCCGACATCGGTCGACACACGGATGATGCGCAACGACGCCATCTACCGATCCTTCCGCCCGGACCTAGAGTCTCCGACGTTCGAGGATGCGCTACCTGCGCTCCCCGTGCTGAACCTGTTCCCCGACCCGTTCATCGAGGTCTCGGACGTTTCCCACGCCGTGGTGTACTTGCTATCGGACGAATCGCGCGCGGTGACCGGAACCCAGATGCGAGTCGACCTGGGCGCCTGGATCAAGCTGCACGACTACCAGTCGCCGTGACGGCGGCCAATCTGGTCGCCGGGCAACCGAGATTCATCGGCCCCGACGTCGACGACGTCAATCGGTTCTTCTTCGACGCCACCCGGGACGGTCGGCTGGCGTTTCAAAAATGCCGCAGCTGCGCGGAATGGTGGAGCCCGCCTGCGCTCGCCTGCTTCAACTGCGGCGCAACCGAATTCGATGTGGTGACGACGGGCGGTCGCGGGTTCGTGCACACCTACGCGATACCGCGCCGTCCGAGCGCAGCGCTCATCGACGAGAACATCGTCTTCGCGGTGATCGAACTCGACGAAGGAGTCCGGTACTTCTCCCGGCTGATGGACGTCGACCCCTCGGTCGTGAACTTCGACATGCGAGTCGTGGTGCGTTTCGTACCGGCCGAAACCGGCGCGCTGGTACCAGTTTTCGTCCCGGATCGAGGTGACGAGTAACCGTGGAGGACTCGAACGCCGAGGTGGTGATCGCCGGGATCGGCATCACCGAGATATCGAGGGACTCCGGCGTGTCTTCAGCGGTGCTGGCGACGCGTGCAATCACGTCGGCACTGGCTGATGCGGGTTTGTCGACGAGGGATGTCGACGGCCTGGTGACGTATGAGGCGGATCCGACATCGCCGTTCCTCTTGGCCCAATTACTTGGATTGCCCGAGTTGCATTGGTATTCGGTCACGCTCGCGGGCGGTGGGGGTGCGTGCGCCACGTTCCAGGACGCGGCACTGGCGGTGAGCACTGGTCTGGCGAGTCACGTCGTCGTCTACCGGGCTGAGAACATGCGTTCGGGTCGGCGATTCGGGCAGGGTATTTCCGATTCGGACGCAGGCGCCGCCCAAGCCGTGCTTCGCCAGGTGTTCACCTACGGTTCCGTCACCCCGGCCTGGTGGGAGGCCCCCACCTTCCATCGCTATCTGCACGACTACGGTAAGACCAACGCCGACCTCGCCCACGTCGTGGTGTCGGCACGGCGATGGGCGGCAACCAATCCTGCCGCTCACTTCCACGGCAGGCCCCTGACCATGGACGAGCATCAGACGTCCAAGTGGATCGCAGAACCCGTGCTGCGCATACACGACTGCTGTCTGGAAAGCGACGGCGGCGCGGCGTTCGTGGTGACGTCTGCTGAGCGCGCCCGCGACCTGAAGGCCAAGGCCGTGCGCATTCGCCACGCCGCAAGGGGAATGGGTCACCGCTCGACGCTCATGCAGAACTACTACGCTCGCGACATCGCCGGGTTACCCGATCTCGATGTCGTCGCCAAGAAGCTTTACGAACGAACGGGGTTGCGCGCCAGTGATTTCGACGCGGCAATCCTTTATGACTCGTTTAGCCCGCTCGTTCCGATGTCCCTAGAGGCTCTCGGATTCTGCAACCGCGGAGAAGGCATTGACTTCATCGCCGACGGACACACCTCTCCCGGTGGTCTGCTACCCGTCAACCCCAACGGTGGGCAGATGGGCGAGGGCTATCTGCACGGTTTCAACGGGATAGTGGAGGCGGTCAGACAGCTTCGAGGGACATCGGTGAACCAGGTCCACGATGTGAACCGGATGATCGTGACATCTGGACCGGCCCTGCCGACGAGCGCGATGGTACTGCAGGGGTACTGAGTCCGCAGCCAATCGAACTATCACTGCGACGAAGCGGAGTGTGAAATGCCCAACGTGTCAATGAGTCCCGGAACCGCCTACATCGACGGGCGATGGGATGAATTCGGAACAGACCGCATTACGGCGATCGTCAACCCGGCGACCGAGGAACCCATCGGCGAGGTACGCGAATCATCTGTCGGCGACGTCGATCGGGCAGTGGCTGCTGCCTGCAGGGCGTTCGGCGGCGGCAGGGGGGCGTGGCCGAGGATGTCGCCGCGCGAGCGTTCCGCCGTGCTGCTCAGTTTCGCCGACGCGATCGCGGCGCGGCGCGATGAGCTCGTATCACTCGCGCACAACGAGATTGGTTGCGCGGGTGTGGTCGGCACCATGAGTCAGGTCGACGAGGCCATCCGGATCGCCTATTTCTGGGCCGAGCGCGCGGCTGAGCTCACGTTCGACGAACCGCTCCCACCCGCCCTCGGGCTGACCGGGATGGGTCAGGCACTCGTACGCAAGGAACCGGCAGGCGTCGTCGCGGCGATCACGCCGTTCAACTACCCGATCCTGCTCAACCTGTGGAAGATCGGTCCGATCCTGGCGACCGGAAACACCCTGGTGCTCAAACCATCACCGTCCACGCCGTTCTCCGCTCTCGTGCTCGCGGCCGCCGCCGACGACGCGGGAATCCCCCCGGGCGTACTCAACGTGGTGACCGGCGGAATCGACGAGGCGCGCGCACTCACCGAACACCCGGACGTTGCCGTCATGTCCTTTACGGGATCCAACGAGGTCGGCAAACAGGTGATGCGTCAGGCGGCGGGAACCCTCAAGCGCGTCGTTCTCGAGCTGGGCGGCAAATCGCCAAGCATCGTCTTCGCCGACACCGACATCGACAACCCGATGCTGATGGCCGGGTTGGTCATGGGATTCACGATGCACGCCGGTCAGGGCTGCGTGCTCTTTACGCGACTACTGGTGGAACGACCCGTCTACGAGGCGGTCGCTGAACGCATCAGCGGGGCATTGCAGGCCATGCGGGTCGGCGACCCTGCCGACCCCGCGTCGGACATGGGACCACTGATCAACGCAGCGCAGCGTGAACGGGTCATGGGCTACATCGCATCCGGCCTCGAGTCGGGCGCCACGCTCGCCACCGGCGGTCATCGACCCACCCACCTGGACCGCGGCTTTTACGTGGAGCCCACCCTGTTCACCGACGTCACCAACGACATGCGGATCGCACGCGAGGAGATCTTCGGACCTGTCGGCGTGATGATCCCGTTCGACGGTCCGGAGGAGGCGATTGCGATCGCCAACGACACGCCGTTCGGGCTCGGTGGCCAAGTGTGGAGCGGAGATTCGGCAAAGGCTTTCGACGTCGCGGACGCTCTACGAGCGGGGTATGTCGCGGTGAACGGTGGCGATCGCAGCTTCGGTGGGCCGATCGGACCGGCGCCGTTCGGCGGCTACAAACAGTCGGGTATAGGTCGAGAACACGGTGCGGCCGGGGCCGACGAGTACATGGAAACCAAGACCCTGCACTACCCGATCGGCTGAGTCACGAATGAAGTCGACACATCTGTCGCGTCGCGACGTGGATTTTCTACTGTTCGAATGGCTTCGGGTGGACGAGCTTGTCAAACTGCCTAGATTCGCAGAGCACACGCGCGAGACGTTCGATGCAGTCATAGAGCTCAGCCAAAACGTAGCCGAACGCCACTTCGCGCCGCACAACAAGAAGGGCGACGCCTCCGAACCCACGTTCGACGGCACCAGGGTCACGGTGATCGACGACGTCAAGGAGGCCATTTCGGCCGCTGCGGCCGCGGGTCTGATCGGCATGACCCTGGACCTCGACAGCGGTGGACTTCAGTTGCCGATAACGGTCGCGCAAGCGTGTAGCGCGTACCTGGCCGCGGCCAACGTGAGCACGTTTGGCTACCTCATGCTCACCAATGCCAACGCAAACCTGTTGGCAGAGTTCGGCACTGCGGAACAGCGCAACACCTGGATCGAGCCCATGATCGCCGGTCGGTTCAGCGGCACGATGGCGCTGTCGGAGACCCAGGCGGGATCGTCGCTGGCCGACATCCAGACCAGGGCCGATCCCCGGAGCGACGGCACGTACCGGTTGTTCGGCGCCAAGATGTGGATCTCTGGTGCCGAGCACGAACTGACGGAAAACATCGTGAACCTCGTGCTGGCGAAGATCCCCGGTGGACCGCCCGGTACGAGGGGCATCTCGCTGTTCATCGTGCCCAAGTACCTCGTCGGCGCCACCGGCGAGATCGGAGAGCGCAACGACGTCACCATCTCGGGTTTGAACCACAAGATGGGCCAGCGCGGCATCACGAACACCGTCCTGAACTTCGGCGACGGTGCCCACACGCCGGGTGGGCAAGCGGGAGCCGTCGGCTACCTGGTCGGTGAACCGCACCGCGGCTTGCACTACATGTTCCACATGATGAACGAGGCCCGCCTCGGGGTGGGTATTTCGGCAGTCGCGCTGGGATACACGGGATTTCTGAAATCCGTGGACTACGCACGTGACCGCCCCCAGGGCCGGCCGATCTCGGCGAAAGATCCGACGACACCGCAGGTGCCCATCATCGAGCACGCCGATGTGAAGCGGATGTTGTTGGCGCAGAAGGCTTATGTTGAAGGCGGGCTGGCTCTGTCGCTCTACTGTGCCCGGCTGGTCGACGTCGAGCAGGCCAGCGACTCCGACGACGAGCGTGCCTCGGCTGCCCTGCTTTTGGACGTTCTGACGCCGGTCGCGAAGAGTTGGCCCTCTCAGTGGTGTCTCGAGGCCAACGACCTGGCGATCCAGGTCCACGGCGGTTACGGCTACACCCGGGAGTTCGACGTCGAACAGCATTACCGTGACAACCGGCTGAACCCAATCCACGAGGGGACGGTGGGGATTCAAAGCCTGGACCTGTTGGGCCGCAAGGTGGTACAGCACGATGGAGCAGGCGTCATCGAGCTGGAAAGAGTCCTGACCGCTACGGTCACGGTGGCGGAGGGATGCGGCGGTGAGGCCACGGTACTGGCCACGCAGCTGCGCACCGCCTGGCGGCACCTGCGACGCGTCACGTCCGTACTCGTCGGCTGCGCCGACCGCGACGCGGCAATGGCGAACAGCGTCGTCTATCTCGAGGCATTCGGCCACCTCGTGGTCGCATGGTTGTGGTTGGAGCAGTTCATCGCGGCGGGCATTCGGGAGGGTGGCTTCTACGACGGCAAGCGTCAAGCCGCGAGGTATTTCTTCCGGTACGAATTGCCGCGCACCGGTGCACAGTTGGACCTGCTGGAGTCACTGGACCGCACGACGGTGGACATGCGTTCGGAGTGGTACTGATGAGCTCGGGTCGTGTCTTGGTTACCGGGGCCTTCGGTTTGGTCGGCACGGCGTTGGTCGAACGCCTGGCGTCCGAGGGGCGCCGCGTCGTCGCAACCGACCTGAAGACGCCCGCTTACGTCAAGGCAGCAAGGAAGGTACCCGCTGGCGTCGAGGTGATGTGGGCGGATCTGACCGACCGAGCTCAACTCGACGAACTGATGAAGACGTCGTCACCGTCGGTAATCATCCACCTCGTAGGCATGATTGCGCCCGCGATCTACAGGAATCCAGGGCTCGGTCGCACGGTCAACGTCGACATCACCCGTGCCCTGGTATCGGCAGCCCAGGCGCTGCCGAATCCGCCGCGCATCGTGCACGCTTCGAGCGTCGCGGTGTATGGCCCGCGCAACCCGTTCCGCCATCCGGAGAAGGCGGACGAACACACCGCCACCCTGCCCAACGAGGTCTACGGTTCGACGAAACTCGAAGCTGAGCAGGTGATTCGGGCGTCGACGCTCGACTGGGTGATTTTGCGATTGGGCGGTGTGGTGAGCACACGCCTCGTTTCCATGTTGACCGGCTGGGACGTCCTCACGTTCGAGAGTGCACTGCCGACTGACGGTCGTATCCATGCGGTCGACGTTCGAGACGTGGCAAAGGCGTTTGCAGCGGCGACCACGGCGGATGCCGCGGGGAGGATCCTGCTCATCGGCGGCGACGATACGCTCCTGCTGCGTTACGCCGACGCCACGCACGACCTGACGGCTGCCGCCGGTGTCGGTGGCGTTCTGCCGAACGGGCTTCCTGGCGATCCAAACAGTGATACGGCGTGGTTCGCCACTGACTGGATGGACACCGGACCCGCGCAGGAACTGCTGGGTTTCCAAGAACATTCGTGGCAGGACGTGCTGGCCGATGTTCGTCGCGCGGTCGGTCCCGCACGTCACCTGCTGCGGTATGCCGTTCCGCTGATACGCCCAGTGCTGCAACGACGATCGGCATACCGCGGCGCATCGGACGTTTACGCGGATCCATGGCGGATCGTGCGGGAACTCTTCGGCGACCCAAGCCCACCGCCATCGTCGTGAGAGGGCGTCGGCGGTACGTCGACGAAATCGTCGACACGGCAAGTGGTTTCGGCATCGTCACGTCAGGTGTTCGGCAAGGGCTCTGCAAAGCAGAGATTCTGGCCCACGCGTCAACTTTGGCCGGGACACTCTCGGTTGATCTCCGCTGAAAGGAGTTGAGGGCTGATGGACTTTGACATGAGCGGCCGTTGTTCAGCGCTCGTCGAGGAACTCACGAACTTCATGGACGAAAGCGTCTATCCGGCCGAAGCGATCTACCATCGGCAACTCGCGGAAGCGCGAAATCCGCACGCACAACCCGTAATCATGGAGAGCCTCAAGGCCGAAGCGCGTAAGCGCGGACTATGGAATTTGTTCCATCCCGACCCTAGGTACGGTCCCGGGCTTTCGTATACCGAGTACGCACCGTTGGCAGAGCTCATGGGCCGCAGCGCGATTGGGTCCGAGGCGTGCAACTGTTCGGCACCGGACACCGGCAACATGGAACTGCTCACTCAGTTTGGCTCGGCAAGACAAAGGGAACAGTGGCTTGCGCCCTTGTTGGACGGCGAGATTCGGTCTGCGTTCGCCATGACCGAGCCAGACGTCGCCTCGTCCGACGCCACCAATGTCCGTATGCGTATCGAACGCCAGGGCGACGAGTACGTCCTCAACGGACGAAAGTGGTGGATAACCAACGCAATGCACCCTCTTTGCCGCGTTTTCATCGTGATGGGAAAGACCGACCCCGACGCTCCCACTCATCGTCAACAGAGCATGATTCTCGTGCCGCGTGAAACGCCAGGGGTGACGGTGACGCGCAATCTGTCAGTGTTCGGCTACGCCGACCAGGAGAGTCACTGCGAAGTGGCCTTCGACGACGTGCGCGTGCCCGTGGATAACATCATCGCCGAAGAGGGTGCTGGTTTCGCCATCGCGCAGGCCCGACTCGGACCCGGACGCATCCACCACTGCATGCGGGCGTTGGGTGCGGCAGAGCGTGCGCTGGAACTGATGTGTCGCAGGGCCTCCGAACGGACGACGTTTGGCGCACCGATCGCGTCTCGGTCGAACATCATGGACTGGATTGCGCAATCTCGCTCGGAGATCGAGATGGGGCGGCTGCTGACGCTGAAGACTGCTTGGCTGATCGACACCGTCGGAAACCGCGAAGCCAGGACGGAGATCGCCGCCATCAAGGTGGAGGTTCCACGTATCGCGGCGAAGGTTGTCGACCGGGCAATCCAGGTGCACGGGTCGGCGGGCTTGTGTGACGACTTCCCCTTGGCGGCGATGTATGCGCTCGTCCGATGCCTACGCCTGGCTGACGGTCCGGACGAGGTGCACAGCGCGACGATCGCACGCCGCGAGCTCGCGAAGTACGCGCCTGCGCGCTGACGCCAGCGCCCGTTCGATCGCGCTCAGCGGTGAGGGCTGCGGGTAGCTTATTCGACCGTCCAGTCGGTCTGCTAAAGTCGCACGACATGTGCGGAGAGGAGGGGTCATAGAGTGACGATCCCGAGCCTGCTTGACGGAGTGCGGGTGGTCGAACTTGCCGGCCGACCCTCGATAAGGGTCGCCGCCTCCATTTGCGCTTCCATGGGCGCCGACGTCGTCCGCGTGGAGTCTGGCCTGAGTTCTGAGGCGTCGATCAGCGGCGTGCATCCGCTCGTCGACGAGCGCGCGATGAGCGTGGCGTGGGACCGAGACAAGCGCACGGTCACCGTCGCCGAAGGTGAGTCAGCAGGTCTCGCTGATCTGGTCTCGGGCGCCGACGTCCTCCTGACTTCGGCCGAGCACGGTCTCGGCGACGCGTTCGCCGAGAGTCGCGGCGGCGTGGCCTACGAGGGAGTGCAGCTACTAATCACGCCGTTCGGGACGACGGGCCCCTACGCCGGATACCGCGGCGACGAACTCAACGTCTGCGCCTTCGGGGGTCCGGCGGTCTACGTCGGCGAGCCGGAGCGCGAGCCGCTTGTTCCGCCGTTCATGCTGGCCAGCTTCCAAGCCGCACTCTCGGGTCTCGCGGGTGCGCTGGGCGCGCTGCTCGGCGGCCGCGGCGCGCTGATCGACGTCGCCGAGTACGAAGCTCTCGCCACCAGCCACATGACCGGCCTCTACAGTCTCTCGTTGTTCTCCGGCGTCGTACCGCGCCGGGCCGGACATCGCAAACCCAATCCGTATCCGTTCACCGCACTACCGTGCGCGGACGGTCGCGTTTGTCTGGCCTTCCTGGCCGGCCACCAGTGGAAGCGGCTGCTCGATGTGATGGGCCACCCCGCGTGGTCCATAGACCCGCGGTACGCAGATCGCCGGCGCAACGGTGAGCTCTATGCCGATGAGCTCGACGAGCTGATGTCCGGGTGGCTGGCGGATCACACTAAAGACGAGTTGCGCAGGATGAGCGTCGAGCAGGGGATCCCGCTCGGACCGCTGGAGACCATCGAAGATTTGCGAGCCTCGGAGCAGTTCAAACACCGCGGCTTCCTGCGCTCGGTCAACGTAGACGGCCGCGACATCGATCTGCCTGGCCTGCCGTTCCAGGATCGCGCCGTGTCGGGCAGCGTGGCCGCGCCGATCACTCCGGACGTTCCCGCTGCTGCGGGTGAGCCGGATCTACCCCTGGCCGGTCTGCGGGTTGTCGACCTCAGCTGGGTGATGAGTGGACCGATGGCGGCCCAGTTCCTGGCCGACATGGGAGCCGACGTCATCAAGGTCGAGTCCCGCACCCATCTGGACGCCTCGCGCCAGGGCCTACCGCTGATCGAGGACGTCGAGGCCGGAGATGCGGGCGGGACGCCAAACATGATGCCGCACTTCAACGCTGTCAACCGAGGCAAGCGCAGCATCCAGCTGGATCTGCGCTCGGAGGCTGGTCGATCAGTGCTGGCACGCCTGGTTGAGGGCGCGGACGTCGTCGTCGAAAACATCGGTGCGGGCTCGCTCGAACGCCTCGGGCTCCCGATGGAGGAACTGGATCGACTGCGGCCGGGACTCGTGGTGCTCCGAGTGAGCATGGCGGGCCAGGAAGGTCCCGACGCAGCGCTGCCCGGCTACGCGCCGCAGAGCACATCGATCGGCGGCCTCGATGTGCTTGCCGGGTATCCGGGTGAACGACCACTCGGCATGGTCGCGCTCAATCTCGGTGATATCACCGTCGCGTCTTTCGCAACGGTCGCAACGCTGGCCGCTCTGCATCGGGCGCGCAAGCGGGGCATCGGGACCGTGATCGATCTGTCGATGGTCGAGGTTCACACCTCGACCATCGCCCCGCTGTTCGCCGCCCGTCAGCTCGACGATGCCGACCTGAGCCCGATCGGTAACAGTCATCGTGTCCACGTCCCGCATGGGATTTACCAGAGTTCGGGCGAGGATTCGTGGATCAGCATCGCGGTGCGAGACGAACGGGAGTGGGCAGCGCTCGCCGAAATCATCGGAGCGCCTGCGAAATTCGCAACTCGTGCAGACTCGGCAAGTCGGCGGGAAGTGGCCGCTGAGATCGACGAGCTCATCACGAGGTGGACCCGGAACCTGCCCGCAGACGAGGCTACCCAGCAACTGCAGGCAGCCGGCGTCCCCGCCGCGCCCGCCTACGGCGTGGAAGAGCTGATGATCGACGCCCATGCCCGCGAGCGCGAGGTGGTGGTCGAGCTCGACCACCACCTGATCGGCTTCGTCCCGGTGTATGGCACACCACTGCATGCGCAGCCGCCTATCGCCCGGGTTGCCGTGCGAGCTCCTGACCTCGGTGAGCACACCCTGGAGGTGCTGGGGGAGTTGGGCTTTGACACCGAACAGATTGCGGAACTGACGGATTCGGGCGCGTTTGACGGTCTGAAACCGTTCAGCCTGGACGTCAAGGAGAATGTATGACTGAAACGCAGGACACCTCCAGGGAGCGGCCCGGACCGCTGGACGGTATCAAGGTCGTCGACCTCACGCATTGGGCGGCCGGGCCGGTCGCGGCGATGGTGCTGGGCGACTTGGGTGCCGACATCTTGAAGATCGAGCCACCGGGAGGCGAGCCGCAGCGCGGCATGGGCGTGACGTTCCCCGGGGGATGGAGCACGTTCTTTCTCGCCTGCCAGCGCAATAAGCGATTCGTGAGCATCAACTACCGCGATCCGCGAGGTCGCGAGCTGGTGCAGAAGATGGCCAGCACCGCCGACGTGGTACTCGAAAACGCCCGTCCCGGAACGTGGGAGCGGCACGGGCTCGGCTACGACACGTTGCGTGGGCTCAACCCGAGGTTGATCTACGCCTCGATCACAGGGTTCGGTCAGACCGGCCCGATGCGCGACTGGCTGGCCATGGATCCGATCGCGCAGGCCGCCGGAGGTGTCGTCGGCATCACGGGCTCGGAGGAGGGTGGCCCTGCCAAGGTCGGGGCCGCGATCACCGACGTGGTCTCGGGCCGGTTGGCGGCCTTCGGCGTTGTCACCGCGCTTTATGACCGGATGCACACCGGACTCGGCCAGCGCGTGGACGCCTCGCTGTTCTCCACGGCGGTCGGGTTGCTCACCATGCGCGAAACCGAATTCCAGTTCACCGGAAAGAATCCGCCACTACTGGGCACTGCACACGGCCAGATCGTGCCGGCCGAGGCGTTCACCACGAGCGATGACCGGCGCGTGATGCTCTGCATCTACAGTGATTGGCACTGGGCGCGTTTCGCCGAACTCGCCGGCAGGCCGGAACTGGCTCACGACGAGCGATTTACGACGAACTCGGCCCGATGTGAGCACCGGGTGGCGACCATCGCCGTCGTGCAGGACGTAATCCGCTGCCGCACAGAGGCGGAATGGACCGAGCTGTTGGCCGGCGAACTGCCGTACGGTCCGGTGCTCGAATTCGACCAGCTTTGGCAGCATCCCCAGCTTGACGCCAACGAATTGATCGCGCGTTACGACATGCCCGGGGTGGGCGAGGTGCGCTCGATTGGTAGTCCCATCCGATTCTCGGGTTTCGCTCAGCCGGTGCGCCGGGTACCGGCCCCGACTGGCGCCGACACCGTCGAAGTCCTTCAAGAGCACGGACTTTCGGAGGCCGAGATCGACGAGCTGATCGCTGCCGGGGTTGTGCACTCGGCGCCGGTCGGGAACGCCGTCACCACCAACTAACAGCGGCAAGACACACAAAAGAAGAAATCGTTCTCGTTAAACGAAGAGAGGAACAGCATGACCGAAGTAACGGAGAAGCGGACCGACTTACCGTGGGGTGAGATCACCGACGAGACCATCGCCTACGCCGCGGAGCTGCTCGGGAAGCAGTTGCGTCGCGACCGGATGGCCGGCTGGGTGACCGAGGTCAACATCGATGCGATCCGGCATTTCGCCGAAGGTCTCGGTGACCGCAACCCGCTGTGGCGCGACCCGGAGTACGGCAAGACCACCCGGTGGGGCGCCACGCTGGCGCCGCCGACGATCCTCTACTCGGTCGACGGCACCACGGTGGCCCCGCGTCTGGCAGGCGTGCAGTGGCTCTACGCCGGTACCGACTGGGTCTGGTACGACGTGATCAAGCGCGGCGACGCGTTCGATGCCCCCGCCGTCTTCTACAAGCAGGACGTCAAGGGCGGCGAGTTCGCCAAGCGTTGGTTGCTGCAGACCGGGCACATCAAGTACATCCGGCGCGAGGACGGCGCGGTGGTCGGCGAGGCATACGGAAAGTGCGCACGGACGCCGCGGGGCAACGCGCTGAAGAAGGAAGGCACGCAGAAGTACAAGGCGCGCGAGGAGTACCAGTACACCGCAGACGAGCTCTATGAGATCGAAAAGGCGCAGATCGAAGAGGGCCCGCGCGGAGCGGACACCCTCTTCGCCGAGGACGTCAACATCGGCGACGTGTTGCGGCCGATCGTGAAGGGCCCGCTGACGTCCACCGACATGGTCGCGTGGTACGCCGGTTGGTCGGGTGCGGGCCCCTACGGCGGCGCCCACGGTGACGCCGTGCGATACCGGACCCGTCACCAGGACTTCCACATCTCCGAGAAGACCGGTGCGCGGGAGTCTGCAGGCCGTGGCCACCTGGAGCGCAAGACCGGTGAGGACGTCGGCATGGGCGGCGCGTATGACATTGGTCCGCAGCGCATCTCGTGGGGCGTCCAGATGCTCACCGACTGGATGGGCGACGACGGATTCCTGCACGCGCTGTCGGCGACGGTGAGCCGTCCCAATCTGCTCGGTGACACCACGACGTGGCACGGAACAGTTGCCGGCAAGGACGTCGTCGACGGTTATCACCTGATCACCATCGACATGTACGCCGACAACCAGCGCGGCGAGAAGAATTCGAAGGCGACGGCCACTGTGCTGCTGCCGTCGAAGAAGGATGGTCCGGTCGTCACGCCGATCCCGCGCAACCTCACTGAAGGCAAGTGATGTCGAACCTCGTCTCGGCCGGGGCTTCGGCGCCGGCCGGGCTGATCGGAGGTGCCCGTGGGTGACGTGCAGGCAGCGATCGTCGGTATCGGCGAAACCGAATTCACCAAGGAATCAGGCGTTTCCGATCTCCGGTTGAGCCTTGAGGCGTGTAAGTCGGCAATCGCCGACGCCGGGGTGTCAGCCCAGGACATCGACGGCATCGTCGTCCCGACGGTCGTCGGCGCCACCACCGAGGATCTCGCCACCAATCTCGGCATCGAGAATTTGCAGTACCACGCGGCGATCGTGCTCGGGGGTGCTGGACCCGCCGCCGCACTGCTTCACGCCAAGACGGCGATCGAGAATGGTCTGGCCAAGCGGATCTTGGTCAGTTACGGGTTCAACGGACGCTCCGGCGCTCGTCTCGGGCGTCGTGGGCCGACTCTGATGTTCGGTGAGGCGCCGAGCATGCGTCGCAATTACGAGGGTGTTCACGGCCTGCTGGTGCCCGCCCAGTACTACGCCCTGTGGGCGCAACGCTACATGTACGAGAACGGCTGGAAGTCCACCGAGCCGATGGCCCATGTGGCTGTGGCGCAGGCTCGCCACGCCGTGATGAACGGAAAAGCTGTCGGCGCCAAGGAGATCAGCGTTGAGGATCACCAGAACTCGCGGCTGATCAGCGCACCGTTCCGGCTGTACGACTGCAGCCGCGAGACCGATGGCGGCGCCGCTTACATCGTGGCCGCGGCCGCGCCCGGTAACCGCAACGCCGTCGTCATCCGGGGCGCGGCCGAAGGACATCCCGGCCAGGCGGATCAGCCGACCACGCGTCGGCGGTTCCTGCACACCGGGATGTCGGAGGCGGCCGAGCGCGCGTTCGCTCAGGCGGGGTGGAAGCCGAGCGACATCGACTTCGCCGAACTCTATGACGCGTTCACGTTCAACGTGCTCTGGCAGCTCGAGTCGCTGGGGTTGTGCGGCAAGGGCGAGGCTCCGGATTTCGTGATGTCGGGCAGCACCCGGGTGGGTGGCTCGCTGCCCGTGAACACTCACGGCGGCCTGCTCTCTCAGGCGCATCTATGGGGCATCAACCACATCACCGAAGCTGTCAAGCAGTTGCGCGGAACAGCCGGTGAGGCACAGGTGAAGGGCGCCACGCGAGGGCTGGTCACCGGTAGCGGTGACTTCGGGGACAACGCCGTCGTCCTGCTGGAAGGAAACCTCTGATGACCGAGACGGCAACCGAGACGGCGAGGCCGGAGTACCGCAAGCCGTTACCGAAGCCGACCGAGACCGACCAGCCGCACTGGGACGGACTCAAGCGGCACCAGGTGCTGGTCCAGAAGTGCGACGACTGCAGCTCCTTCCTGTGGTATCCGCGCCAGATGTGCAGCAACTGCATGAGTTTCGCGCTGACATGGACCGAGGTCGACCCGACCGGGACGATCTACTCGTTCACCACACAGCATCACGGGACCGGGTCGAAGTTCGACGCTGAGCTGCCGTACTCGGTGGCCGTGGTCGAACTCGACGCGCATCCGGACGTCAAGCTCGTGGGCCCCGTGAACAACGTGACCCCCGAAGAGATCCACATCGGACAACGGGTGCGCGGGACCTTCCTGGACGCGACCGACGACGTGACGTTCCTGCACTTCGAACCATTCGATACGGAAGGTGACAAATGAGCGAAACAGAGGCGCCCAAGGTTCTCGTCGAACGCGAGGACTGGGTCGGCATCATCACCATCAACAGGCCCGACGCCCGTAATGTCATCGACCCAGAGGTCGCTGCGGGGATCGAAGCCGCGCTCGACGAGCTCGACGCCGATCCGAAGGTACGCGCAGTCGTGCTGACCGGCGCGGGGGAGAAGGCCTTCTGCGCAGGGATGGATCTTCGGGCGTTCGCGAAGGTCGGTCCCAAGGGCGGATTCTTCACCGAGAAGGGCGGTTTCGCGGGCATCACGTCGCGCAAACTGGTCAAGCCGCTAGTGGTCGCCGTGAACGGCGCGGCCTTCGGTGGTGGTCTCGAGATCCTGCTCGCCGCCGACTGCGCGATTGCCGCGTCGAGTGCGAAGTTCGCCCTGCCCGAGGTCAAGGTCGGCATGCACGCCGGGGCAGGCGGCGTGATTCGGCTGGCCAAGCGAATCCCGAGGTCGGTCGCGCTGAAGATGGTGATGTCCGGCGAGCCGATCAGTGCCCAGCGCGCGCTCGAGCTCGGCTTGGTCAACGAGGTGGTTGCACCCGACCAAGTACGGCCGCAGGCACTCCGGCTGGCGCGCAGCTTCGCGTCCGCATCGCCGACCTCGGTGCTGGTGTCGCGCGAACTGATGCTGCGGTCACTGGAGGCGACCGAGGAGCAAGCGTGGGATCTGAACAAGGCAGCGGCGCGCATCGTGCTTAGGTGCGGGGACGCCAAGGAGGGGCCGAAGGCGTTCGCTGAGAAGCGGGAGCCCGTGTGGGCCGACGCGGGACCGGTCGAACTCGGCTGACCGCATGACCTTTCGTGTCGTGCAATGGGGCACGGGGAACGTCGGTCGGATCGCACTCAGGGCCATCATCGAGAACCCCGAGCTGGAGCTAGTCGGCGTGGTCGTGCACAACCCGACGAAGGTCGGCGTTGACGCAGGCGAACTGTGTGGCGTCGATCCCGTGGGGGTGCCCGCCACCGACGACCCGGCGGCGGCGCTGGCGTCGTCACCGGACGTCGTCTGCTACACAGCAGCCGCAGATCGTCGTCCGCACGAGGCCGTCGACGAGATCTGTCTCGCGCTGACCGCCGGTGCCAACGTGGTGTCGACATCGGTCGTGAGCCTGCTGCACCGCAACAGTGCCGAACCTGCGGTGCTCGCGCAGCTCGACGCGGCCTGCCAAGCCGGCGGTACGTCGTGCTTCACCTCGGGTAACGACCCGGGTTTCAGCACCGAGTACCTACCGCTGGTGCTGACGGGTGCGCTCGAGCGACTGGACTTCCTTCGGGTGATGGAGGTGTCGAGCTATGCCAGCTACGACAAGCCGGAGATCCTGTTCGACATGGTCGGATTCGGCAAGCCGCCGGATTACGTTCCGCCGCTACTGATGCCAGGGGTGCTCACGCGTCTCGGCGGCGGGTCGATCCACGGCATCGCCGCCGGGCTGGGTGTGACACTCGATCGCATTGACGAAGTCCACGAGCGCTGGAACACCGACGTAGATCTCAGCGTCAACGGTTCGGTGATCCCGGCCGGCACCATGGCTGCGTTGAAGTTCGAGCTGCAGGGGATCGTCGACGGCAAACCGCTGATCGCGGTCGGGCACTGCAACCGCATGCACGACGATGCGGCCCCGGACTGGCCCCGGTCGACGGGCAAGGCCTACGACATCACGGTGGAGGGTTCGCCAACCATCCGCTTGAACGTCGACATGGTCGGCGCAGACGGCGATCACAACACCGCCGGCCTAACCATCACGGCGATGAGGGTGCTTCACGCGATCCCCGCGGTCTGCCGGGCGGCACCCGGCGTGCTCGGCGCTCTCGACGTCGGGCTGCTCACCGGCCACGGCGTCGTGCGCTGATCTTGTCTACTACACCGCAGCGAATCCTGAACGATACCAAGGAGTTACGCATGGACGATGTGCGCGAGTGGCTCGACCGGCTCGAAATCAGAGATGTCATCGAGAGATACATGCGATACAACGATGACGGTGACGCCGAACGCCTCATGTCCCTGTTCCACGAGGACGCTACATTCCAGACGTCCGGGCAGACCCACCAAGGCCGTGACGCCATCGCCGCACAGTTCCAGGCTGCCTTCTCGAGCACCACGCCGGGCCGCTGGACCGATGAGGGAAATCTCTTCGTCCAACCGCGCTCGCTTCACATCGGTTCGAATCCGGTGATCGATCTCGACGACGACCGCGCCACAGCGGAGACCGACTTCCAGGTGGTCTTCCGCAATGCGGAGGGGCGCAGTGCGCTCAGCGTCATCGGTCGGTTCAGAGACCGGATGCGCCGCTCCGACGACGGAGCCTGGCGGATTGAGTGTCGCACCATCGTGCCGGTGGCCAAACAAGGGGGAAACGCCTCCTGAATCTCCGCATAGTGGGCATAGCCCAGGTGGCATCGGAGGCCGGCAGCCGAACTGATCAGGATGATCGAGCCGCCCGCTTTCCGCTCGATCATTCCCGGCGCGGTCGCGAGAATGGTGCTCCAGACGGCTCTTCAGGTTGGTGTCGACGACTATGTCGTAGGTCGCAGCGGGAACCTCGAGCGAACTGGCGTGCACCGATAGAGCCCCGGCGTTGGCGACCACGACGTCGATGGGGCCAACCGCGGCTTTCCTCCAGCTGTTCGGGAGTCGCTTGCCCACAATTCAGCTGCCCTGCCGGATCGTATGGTGCCCCAAGATCGGTCGCAATGATGTCGGCGTCCTCCTCGGCAAGCCGGACCGCGTGCGCTCGTTCCCTGACCCATTCCCGCGCCAGCGATGAACGCGACCTTTGCCGCGACATGCCCATCACTTGTCGTCGCCTTCTGTTGGACGAGCGCCCTGAGCGCTGCGAGCCAGGCTGGATTACCAATACGCCATAGATAACTATCCAAAATCGTCGTGATTCACGGAATCGTACGACCGCGCGTCGACGGGCAGTGCACGTGGACGGCTGGGGCAAATGGCTAGGCAGAGGCCTCTTTCTGGCGGACCCATCGCGCGAGTCGCCAGCCGTTCTGTGCTCCGCGCGAGTTTTGTACTCAAGATCGATAAGTACTAGCGGTCGGTGGGTCCGCCACGTAACGTCGTCGGTGTGAGCTATGACCTGGTCATCCGTAACGGCACTGTCGTCGACGGCCTTGGTGGTGTGCCGTACCCCGGTGACGTTGCGGTATCAGACGGTGTGATCGTCGCGGTCGGCACCGTCTCCGAGGAGGGCGACCGCGAGATCGACGCCTCCGGACTGCTCGTCACGCCCGGATTCATCGACCTCCACACGCATTACGACGGACAGGCGATCTGGTCGGAGCGGCTGACGCCGTCGTCGGCCCACGGGGTGACCACGGCGCTGATGGGCAACTGCGGCGTCGGATTTGCGCCGTGCCGTGCCGAGGACCACGACGTCCTGGTGGATCTCATGGCCGGCGTCGAGGACATCCCGGGTGTGGTCATGGTCGACGGCTTGCCCTGGACTTGGCAGACGTTCCCTGAGTTCCTCGACGCTCTCGACGCGGGACGGCGCGACATCGACGTAGCGGCGCTGTTGCCACATTCGCCGCTGCGGGTCTACGTCATGGGTCAGCGCGGGGTCGACCGGGAGCCGGCGACCATCGAGGATCTAGCGCAAATGCGCAAGCTTGCTGCCGAGGCCGTATCGGTCGGCGCCCTGGGATTCGCATCGTCTCGGGTGGCGTTCCACAAGTCCGAGAGCGGCAAGCCCATCCCGAGTTACGAGGCAGCGCAGGATGAGATCGAGGCGATCGCCCGTGGCCTGGACGACGCAGGCGGTGGCCTCATCCAGTTCGTGCCGGACCTCGTCGCTCAGGACTCCGAACTGGCCTTGGGGGCGGTGTTCGACGTGGCCGCCGAGGTGGGTCTGCCGGTAACCTTTACGCTCGCCGTCGGCAATGCCGGCGAGCCGTACTTCCTCAACGCACTGACGATGGTCGAGAAAGCCAACGCCGATGGTGGCGACGTCACTGCGCAGATCTTCCCGCGTCCGATCGGACTGGTCATCGGGTTGGAGTTGAGTGGCAACCCGTTCGTGCTTTATCCCAGCTACCGGGCGATCGCCGGTTTGCCGTTGGCCGAACGGGTCGCTGAGATGCGCAAACCCGAAGTGCGGATGAGGATCCTGAACGACAAGCCGGCTGGCGACGGGCAACCGTTGATGTTCATGATGCAGGCGTGGGACTACATGTATCCGCTCGGGGATCCGCCGAACTACGAACCCGACCCGTCGGAGTCCATAGCGGCGCGGGCGCGCGTGCGTGGGGTGAGTCCGCTGGAGGAGGCCTACGACCGGGTGCTGGACGACGACGGCCGGGCGATGTTGTTGGTGGCGTTGGCCAACTTCCGTGACAAGTCGCTGGACACGGTGGCCGAGTTGCTTCGGCGCGACGACGTTGTCCTCGGCCTCGGTGATGGCGGCGCGCACTACGGAATGATCTGCGACGCAAGCTATCCCACGTATCTGCTGACCCACTGGGTGCGCGACCGGACGTCGGGGCGCTTGAGTATGACTGAGGCCGTTCGTGAGCTGACTTCGGTGCCGGCAAGAGTCGCCGGACTGGCGGACCGCGGCCGGATTGCCTTGGGGTACAAGGCCGATCTCAATGTCATCGATCACTCGGCGCTGGCGCTGCACCGCCCGGTGATCGCTCACGACCTGCCCGGCGGCCGACGTCGACTTGACCAGACCGCCGACGGCTACGTCGCGACGATCGTTTCCGGTGAACTGATTTCGGAGAACGGCGTGCCAACATCGGCACGGCCGGGCCGGCTGATCCGGGGCCGTCGACCCGCGCCCGTCGGATGCGAGTAGCTCGCGCCACAACCGATGATTGACGGCGTGCCGGATTTGGGCCGACGTTCTGCCCTCTGCGCGCGGGCCGAGCGCGACCTTTCGCCAAACTGGTCGACCCCGAGCCTCCGCGTTCGGGTCGATAGTCTTTGCTCGATTAGCATCATCAATTAACCAGGCGGTGCTTCATTGAAGTCGATCTGCGCGTGTCGGTTGCTCACCGCTGTCACCAAGCCGGAGCCGAATGCGCCGGAATCATCCAACAGCGTGGCCGTTCCGACGGCGATGCCGTCTGACACCCAGTGAGAGTCGGCGCGTACACAGATCCAGTCGCCCCGGGGTTGGCGGGACAGGGCAACAGTGAGGTCGCCGTTGATGTACCCGACGCCAGCAGTGCCCAGATTCGTGACCAAGCTGGTTGCTTCGGCGGCAGTCACTGCTTGCACGAATGCGGTATTGGGCTGGCCTGCAACAACTTCGACGCTTCGGGTGACGACACGCTTGCGGCTGGCGTTCTGGTGGTCGGCGAGTTCCGACGTCCATTGCCGCCCGTTGCTTTGCATCTGGCGCACCGAGCCGTTCTGGGGTGACAGGCCGGCCAAGCTGGGCGCCTCGACGGTTTCGGGCTCTGGAGTCCACTCGAGCCCGAGTGGAGCAGCGCTTCGGCGGTACTGAACGAGCACGGCCCGTGCGACGGCGACGCCGTCCTGCTCGATGGTGCACTGCGAGGTTCGGACGCGGCTGCCGTCGCGCAGTAGCTCGACCGCCGTGGTCATGGGAATTCTCCGCGGCGATCTGATCAGATCGACCGTCAACCTCGCCGGGGTGAAGTCGGGAAGGCCGCATGCGGTTTCGAGCGTGAGCGCTGCTAGCCCCGCGACGGCGGCGCCAACGACGTGATCCTTCGCCCATCGACTCTGGACTTCGGCGTAATCCGTTGGTAAGAAGCGATTTGTGTCCGTTTGCAGGAAGTGAGCCGGCTTGGAGTTCATCGATCTCCCGGGCTGATCGCTGCGCGGGTGGCCGGCTTCACGGTATGGACGGCGGGGTGTCGGCGAAGTCGATTTGAGCGCGTGGATTGCTGATGGCCGTTACCAGGCCGGAGCCGAACGGTCCGGTGTCATCCAGCAGCGTCGCTGTTCCGACGGCGATACCGTCGGACGCCCAATGTGTGTCGGCCTGCATGAAGATCCACTCGCCGCGGGGCAGGCGGGTGAGGGCGAGGGTGACGTCGCCGTTGATGTAGCCAAGGCCCGCGGTGCCGAGATTCGTGACCAGGCTGATGGCGTCTATGACGGTCGCCGCTTGCACGAAGGGCGTATTCTGTTGACCAGCAACAACATTGACGCCGCGTACGCCGACGCCTTTGCGCCTCGCATTTTGGTGATCGGAAATATCCGGCGTCCAACCGACGTCGGTGCTGTGCATCTGAACGAACGAACCGTCGTCGTTCGGAGGCGCTACGACGGGAGGCTCGGACATCCACTCCTCACCGGATGGCGGATCGCTACGGCGGTACTGGACCAGAACGGCACGCGCGACGGCGGTGCCATCTTGTTCGACGGTGCACACCGAGTTCCGAACCCTGCGGCCGTCGCGCAACAGTTCCACCTTGGTGGTGGTGGGTACCAACCGAGCGGACTTGAACAGGTCGACGGTCAGCCGCGCAGGGGTGAATTCTGCTAGGCCGTAACGTGATTCCAGCGCAAGCCCCGCGAGTCCGATGATGGCTCCCCCCTGGAGATGATCGTCGGCCCAACTACTGCGAAAGTCATTGGTGGGAACGAAGTGATCGGCGTCGATCTGTATGAAGCTGGCGCGCTCTGAATCGGTCAATGCTTCCTCGCACAACTCGCGGCTCGGATCTCCGGGCGGTATCCGCGGCTCCTCGGCCACGCGATGGACAGACTACACAGTCTCTGCGAGGCGTCCGACTGGTCAGTCGAGAGACGTTAGGATCACGTCGTGCCCGTGCCGCTGAATCCGCGCTCGCGAGAGCTCGTGGCGATGTTCGTAGCCGCGGGCGCACCCCCGGCGCCAGACTGCACGCCCGCACAGCGACGCGAGCGTGCGGCCAATCTGCCCAAGATGCTCGGCCCGGGTCCAGACATCGACGAAGTTCGAGACGCTCGCGTTCCCGGTCTCGGTGAAGACATACCCGTGCGCATCTACCGCCCAGGCCGACCCGACGCCACGATCCTGTACCTGCACGGCGGGGGATGGGTGGTCGGCACGTTGGACATGTTCGACGCGTTCGCTCGCATGCTGGCCGCGAAGTCCGGTTGCAAGGTCGTCAGCGTCGAGTATCGACTCGCCCCAGAGCACCCCTTCCCCAGTGCGCTGCAGGATGCACTGGCGGCGTTGCGGTGGGTGGCGGCCGAGGAACTCGAAGGACCGCTCGTGATCTGCGGAGACAGCGCTGGCGGCAACCTCGCCACAGTGTGCGCGCGGCACGCCCGTGACAGCGGGGGCCCCAAGATTGCGATGCAGGTGCTTGCCTACCCCGTCGTCGATCATGACTTCGACACCGACTCCTACCGCGAACAGGCCGACAACCCGCTGATGGGCCGCAACGACATGTCCTGGTACTGGGACCTTTACGCACCGACCCTGGCAGACCGCAACCGGCCCGACGCATCGCCGCTACGGACCGGCGACTTGTCCGGTCTGCCGCCGACGTACGTCATCGTCGCCGGACACGATCCACTTCGAGACGAGGTGCACGCCTACGCACAACGCCTTCAGGACTTCGGTGTCCCCGTTGTCCGGCGTGACTACGACGATCAGGCCCACGGATTCTTTACGATGGTGAACTTCCTGCCGGTCGCTGACGCGGCGGTTTCCGAACTCGGCGAAACGTTACGTGCGCAGCTCGGCGGCAGGGCCTAGCCAAGTTCTTGATTCGCGCTCGTCGAACGAGCTACCATCCGACCGATCGGTCGGGAAGGTGCCGGTCGATCGCACAGACTTGCTCGCCGCCGCGACGAACGCGCTTGCGAGCATTACCGAAGAGGAGCGTGGGAGTGAGCCGGATGCTGCAAGACCGGGTGATCGTCGTAACCGGGGCAGGCCGCGGCATCGGGGCCGGCATCGCCCGCCTCGCCGGTCGCGAGGGCGCGTCCGTCGTCGTCAATGACCTCGGGGCGGCGGTCGACGGCGAGGGTGCCGACACCACTCCCGCGAGCAAGGTCGTCGCAGAGATCGTCGAGGCCGGCGGCCAGGCGGTGGTCAACGGATCCGACGTATCGGACCACGACTCGGCCGGCGAGCTCATCGCACAGGCCATCGATACCTTCGGACGGCTCGACGTGCTCATCAACGTGGCAGGGATCCTGCGCGACAAGATGATCTTCAACCTCGACCCCGACGACTGGGACGCGGTGGTCAATGTGCACCTAACCGGCACGTTCAACACGATCCGGCACGCAAGTGCCTACTGGCGGGGCCTGCGCGACGAGACCGCCCATCACCGCATCATCAACTTCACGTCGGCGTCGGGTATGCACGGTGCGCCGACCCAGCCCAACTATGCGGCGGCCAAGTACGGCGTCGTAGGGCTCACGTACTCGTGCGCCAACGCCTTGAAGCGTTATGGGGTGACGACCAACGCGATCAGCCCATGGGCGAGCACCCGCATGACCGATGTCATCCCCGAGGAGGAGGCCGGCCATCACGATCTCGGGTGGCGGGCACCCGAGAACGTCGCGCCTGCGGTCGCCTATCTGGCAAGCCACAGGTCGGCTTGGTGCAACGGCCAGGTTCTGCTGTCAGGTGGGTATCACATCGGCCTGTACGACCAACCGCACCTGGTCAGTCGCATCTCATCGCTCGGGTCGTGGGACCTGCCGACGGCATTCGATCTGATTGAAGAGGCGTTTGCGCGCAAGGTCGGCATGGTTGGCCCGGAGGCGCTTCCGGCAGTCATGCTGGCGCACTAGCGGTTGAGAGCCAATTCATCTGCAGCACAACGAACATCGGTTGCACGTCTAGATTGCGCACCGAAGCAGGACTTTTTCAATGGTCTTCACAAAGCCCTATGGTGGCATGTATGCAACTACTCCTCATCAGACACGCGAGGCCGCAGACCGCCGCAGCCGATATCGGTTCGGAGCCAAACCTCTCGTATGACGGCAACGAGCAAGCACGGCGGCTGCCCGACGCGCTGAGCAAGTTCTCCCTCGCGCGGATCGTGAGCAGCCCGCACCTACAAGCGCTGCAAACAGCGGCGCCGGTGGCCGACCAGCTCGGTTTGTCGGTTGATGTGGACGAGCGTTTCGCCGAATACGACCACGACCCATCGGACGGTGCGTTCGTCGGTCGTGTGAAGGCTGCCATCGACGACGTGATCGCAGCAGGCGCGCAGGGCGATACGGTGGCGGTGTTCACCCATGGCGGGGTGATCAATGCGGCCGTTCACGGCATCGTCAAGACCGAACGGGTGTTGAGCTTCGCACCAGACTATGCGAGTCTGACCCGCTTACTCGTCTCCGATGGCGGTGAGCTCAGCGTTGCCTCGGTAAACGTGACCGAACACGTTTGGGACCTCCTTTACCGAACTCAGTGGTGGACCGAAGAGCACTGACTTCGGCGGTTGCCCTCCGCCTGGCATTTGGCTGATCACAGGCCATTGACCCCTTCGCGCCGAACGGCCGCAGCGTCTTCATGGCGGCGACGGCGCCACCGGCGATCACTCGCGCATCTGGACAGCGCGCGGAATGCACACGAGTCGTCAGTCGATCCTGAGCAGCCGACCGCCGCTTGACGGGCGCCCGCATGGACGGCTTGAATGGAAGAATGTCGACAGACCGGTCGGTCGAAACGAACACCGAGACCCTCCTTTCGGGAGATGACGGCTTCGCCGCTGCTCTCGCCGCTCGCAGAGTCCCAGTCATGTTCAACCTGCCTGGGACGCAAACGCTCTCGTTGTTGCGGAAGATGGCCGAACGGCCAAGTGGTCCGCGGGCGATCTTCATCCGCCACGAGCAGGCCGCCGCTTACGGCGCGGTGGGCTACGCGAAGGTGACCGGCCGCCCCGCGGTATGTCTGGCGGTGCCGGGGCCAGGCGCGACCAACATGCTGACCGGCGTCGCGTCGGCGTTGGCCGACGGAATCCCGCTCGTCGTTGCGACGCCACAGGTGCCCATCGAACTGCTCGGCCGTGGTGTCCTACACGACGCAGACCTCGGTGCGCTGTTCGCGCCGACGGTCAAGGCCGTGGTCGAGGTGGACTCGCCCGAAGACCTCGGGCCCGCACTTGCCCGCGCAATCGATCTGTCCCTGACCCCGCGACGCGGTCCGGTCCAGCTGCTGTTCCCGTCGAGCTTCTTGGTGACTCGCATCGACGGGTTCGAGCTACCCGACGAGTCCGGTGGTGTCGAGCAACCGGCGACGAACGACCTGGATCGCGCCAGGAAAGTGCTGCAAACGGCGCAGCGGCCGATCATCTGGGCTGGCGACCGGGTGCACTTCGCGAACGCTCGGCAAGAGCTGCAAGATCTTGCGGAAACGCTCGGTGCGCCCGTTGTCACCGACGAGATGGCGCGCGGCGTCTTCGCCGAGGATCACCCGTTGGCGATGGGTACGGCATCGTTTCGCGAGATGCCCGAGGTACTCGCGGAGGCCGACGTCTGCCTCGCGGTCGGCACGGCCTTCCCCGAGTGGTCGACGGTTTCGTGGACGATGCCAGTGCCGCAAGCGCTGGTGCACCTGAACGACGAAGCCGGCGTTTTCGACGTCAACTACGCGGCGACCGTCGCCATCGCCGGCGACCTTGCCGCCTCGTTGTCCTATCTCGTCACCACACTGACCGCGGAGGACCGGGCCGAGGCGAGCCATGCCTGGGGCGCGGCACGTGTGGCGCGGGCGAGGGCCAACGGGCTGGCAGCCATCGCTGCCGATCGCGCCGAGTATCTCGACGAGGGCCGCGGCCTGCACCCTGGCGACGTCGTTGCCGCGCTACGCGCAATGTTGCCCCCCGACGTGCTCGTCTGTACCGACGGATCGGCGACGGGCAACTGGCTAAGCGAAGAGAATTTTCCCGTTCTTGCCAGTTCCGGAATGCTGCAGTCCGACGTATTCAAGGAGACTGGATCTGCCCTGTGCGCGGGCATGGGTGCAAAGCTGGCCGCGCCAGAGCGGGAGGTGGTCGTCGTACAGGGCGACGGCGGCCTGCTGTTTCAGCTTGGCGAACTGGCTAGCCTGTGCCACAACGAGATCAAGCTCATCGTGGTCGTCTTCGACGACGGCTTCTTCAATGCCGATCGCATCTATCAGGAGTACGTGTTCGGCGGTCGGGAGTCCGACTGCGCTCTGTTCAATCCGGACTTCGCCGCGGTGGCGACCGCGTTCGGGTTGCACGGCGAGAACGTGAGATCGATCGCGGAACTCGACGAGTCGTTGCGAGCCGCGATCCGACGCAACACGTCGACCGTGATCGCCGTCAAGATCGATCCGATGGTGCTGCCCTACCGTCTGCGATCGCGTATCGAGGTCTGGAAGCAGCGGACCGCCGCCGCTAGAGCCGCATCCTCCGACTCGGGGCACGACACTGCCCCCCGCGGCCAGTCGTAGCCATGGCGAACGCTAGCCCTGAGATCTGGGTCGTCGGAATCGGCGGCATCGGCGCGACGATCGGGTGTCGCCTGGCCCGCGCCGGCGAGGTCTTGTTCGTCGACGGTTGGGAAGAGAACGTCGCCGCGATCCAAGACCGCGGGTTGACCGTGGAGTACGCCGACGAGACGGTCGTCGCACGGTCACCTGCGGTTACCCTCGATCGGCTGGCCGATCAGGGCCTACCACCTCCTCGCGTGGTGATCCTGGCCGTCAAGTCCTATCAAACCGCCGACACCGTCGAGGTTCTCCGACCAATGATGGGGCCGCAGACCCAGGTGGTGTCTGCGCAGAACGGACTCAACGAGGACACGATCGCCGACCTGATCGGAGTCGATCGAACGGTCGGCGCGATCTGTCTGTTCGACGGCCAACTCACCTCGCCCGGGCACGCGCGCCAACGACGTATCGACGGCAAGATGGTGATCGGCGACCTGCGCGGCAAGGGCGGCCAGGGCAATCGGCTCGAAGTTCTGGAAGACATTGCGCAGCAACTTCGTCCCGCGGTCGCAGCGGAGGTCAGCGACAACATCTACGGCGAGCTGTGGACCAAGGTCGTTCGCAACGGAATGATCAACGGGGTGTGCGCGCTGGCAGGCGCCGACGTCGGAACCGCCGCCGACGATGACGACATGCTGAGCGTGATCGTGGCGCTTGGGGTCGAGGGGGTACGCGTCGCACGCGGACTCGGGGTAGCGCTGATCGAGGCCGATCTGTATGGCGCCAGCGTGGCTGACTTCGAGCGAGGCTTCGATGATCGGGCGAGCTTCGAGCGGGTGGCTGCCAAGGTTCGCGCCGAGTATCTGAGCTTCGCGCAAGTGGTCCCCTCGATGGCTCAGGACGTCGCCAAGGGGCGGCCGACCGAGATCGAATTCCTCAACGGCGTCGTCGTCGCCAAGGGTGCGGCATTGGGACTCGATACAAAGGTGAGCGCGGCGCTCGTCGAGGCGGTCAAGCGAATCGAGGGCACCGAGCACCCACCCGAGGATGGTCGTACCGACATTGGGGCGCTGGCCGCATTGGTCGCCCAGCTCAGGAGCGGACGCTAACGATGAAAGAGGAGACGGGCACGATGAACGTGATCGAGCGGCCGCCGATCAACCTGCGCCACCTCGACCGGCTGTTCATCGGCGGCCGATGGGTCGTGCCGTCGAGCGACGCCACCTTCTGCGTTATCGATTCGGCCACGGAGACCGCGGCATTCACTGTGGCAGAGGCGCGAGCAGCGGACATGGCATTTGCCGTAGCCGCCGCTCGCGAGGCGTTCGACACGGGACCGTGGCCGAAGTTGAGGCACGAGGAGCGGGCGGGGTATCTCCGTGCGATCGCCGTCGCACTCCGCGAACGCAGTGAGGACATTGCCGGTCTGTGGCCGCGTGAGGCCGGAGTGTTGCACACGATGGCTCGCGGCATCGCCGCGGGCGCAGCCTGGCGCTTCGACTTCTACGCCTCGCTCGCCGACACCTTCCTCTTCGAGGAGGAGATGAGGCCGACTGCAGGCGGCGAATTCGGTCTGCTGGTACGCGAACCGGTCGGGGTCGTCGGCGCGATCGTGCCGTGGAACGCCCCACTCGGCCTAATGTCGAGCAAGATTGCCCCCGCGCTGCTGGCCGGCTGTACCGCCGTGTTGAAGTTATCGCCCGAGGCGCCTGGCGAGGGGTATGTACTTGCCGAAATCGCCGAGGACATCGGGCTTCCGCCCGGTGTGCTCAACGTCGTGACCGCCGACCGCGAAGTGTCCGAGCTCCTGGTGCGCAACCCCGACGTCGACAAGATCTCGTTTACCGGGTCGACGGCGGCTGGACGACGAATCGCCTCGATCTGTGGCGAGCGCGTTGCACGATGCACGCTCGAGCTGGGCGGCAAGTCGGCGGCGGTCGTACTTGACGACGCCGACCTGGGACGGGCTGCGCAGGCGATCGCATCGGCCGAGTGCTCCATATCGGGCCAGGTGTGTTCGTCGCTGACGCGGGTCGTCGTGTCCCGTCACAGGCACGACGAAATGGTCGACGCACTCTCGTCGATATTCTCGCAAGTACGGGTTGGCGATCCCTTCGACCCCGCGTCCCAGATGGGACCATTGGCCTCAGACCGTCAACTCGAGCGCGTGCTGGGCCTCGTGCGTACCGGTGTCGAGCAAGGCGCGACGCTCGCGACGGGCGGTGGCAGGCCGACCGGCCAAGCGCGGGGCTATTTCGTCCAGCCAACGGTGTTCGGCAACGTCGACAATGATTCGACGATTGCGCGCGAAGAGATCTTTGGCCCAGTGCTCAGCGTCATTCCCGCGGCGGACGAGCTGGACGCGGTGCGGATCGCCAACGACACGATCTATGGACTCAACGCATCGGTCTTCACCGACGACGTCGAAAGGGCGCGATCCGTGGCTGCGGATCTGCGATCGGGTACGGTAGGGCACAATGCGTTTCGCACCGACGTCGGAATCGCGTTCGGCGGTTTCAAACAGTCGGGGATCGGACGAGAAGGTGGTCGTGAGGGGCTGTATCCCTACCTCGAGACCAAGACCGTCATCCTCGACGGAAGGCCGAAGCGATATGAGTCCGAGAAATGATGTCTCGACCGTCTATTCGGTCGGCTTGACCCGACCGATCGCCTGCTGCTAGCCTCCGCCGATGCCACCCAGAAAGAAGACTGCGACTGCGGCGTCCGGTGGGGTGGACGAGTCGGGATACGACCGAAAGCGCCGTGACATTGCCAAAGCGGCAGCCAAGGTGTTCTACAAGAAGGGCTACCTGTCGACCAACGTCGATCAGATAGCCGCCGCTGCAGGCCTGCGGAAACCGTCGCTCTACCACTACTTCAAGAGCAAGAGCGACATCCTCTACGCGATCCACGAAGAATTCATCGACGTCCTTCTAGAGAAACAGAAGGCCCGGAACGCGTCGCTGACCGCTAGAGAGTCGCTGACAGAGGACATGGCCGACGCGCTCGGCTTACTCGATTCCCACCACGGCCACCATCGCGTCTTTTACGAGAACTTCGATGAGTTGCCTCGCAACCAGCGCAACACGATCCTGGCCAAGAACCGGGACTACTACGCGGAGATAGAGGCAAAGATCGAGCGCGGAATCGCCGACGGCCAGCTGCGCGACCTGCCTCCTCGGATGATTGCGCTGGCGATGTTCGGGGCGTGCAATTGGACTTACCAGTGGTATCACCCCGGCGGAGCGATGACGACTCGTGAGATCGCAGAGATGTTCGCAACCATCTTCTTCGACGGAATCGGGCTAGACGCGGGCTGACGCGGCACGCGTAGTCCAAGTCGGCGACGCGGCATCCCCGCGCCCACTATTCGACCGTCTGGACGGTCGGTACTGTGATAGCGTGCCCTCCGTGGCGCCCTCGAAGCCGTCGTTGTCCACCGAAGAGGTGACGGCCGGACTACAGCGGTTGTGCCGCGATCGAACGAAAGACCGCGCGGCGCGGGTGACCGATCTTCGGCCTGTCGGTGGGCACGCAGGCCTGACCCTTGGGTTCAACGTCCATTGGACGCCGAACGGTCGGACAACGCGCGAAGAGGCGCTGATCGTTCGGCTTGCCCCCCCGGGGGTTCGGGTCGCAGGCCCTGCCGACGTCGTACTCCAGGCGCGCTTGCTGCGCTGTCTAGGCAAGCTCGGGGTGCCCGTCCCTCGCGTGCGGTGGTGCGGCTCGGAGAATCGCTATTTCGGGACGCCGTTTCATGTCGTCGAGCTGGTCCAGGGGCGGACGTACCCCCTCGACGCGCCCGACGGTACGCGCGGGATGGGGGACGTTCACGCGGTTGGTCGCGATGTGATCCGCCGGCTGGCGGAACTGCATCGGTTGCACCCCGCGTGTGTGGCGTCGGTGTTGGCCGAACCGTTGGACTTGCAGGCAGACATCGAGCGGTGGGACCGATTCGTCGAGCGCGCGGGAGACCCGGAGCTCGTCGTCGACATTCCCGATCTCCGCGCGAAATTGCGTGCGCGTATGCCGCGGGCACCGAGAATCGGCATTCTGCACGGCGACTTCCAGTGGTCGAACGTGTTGGTGGCTGATGAACAGGTTGTCGCGATTCTTGACTGGGAATTAGCGGCCGTCGGACCGTTATTGACCGATCTCGGCTGGTTGTGCCTGTTCAGTGACCCAGAATGTTGGAAGTCTCCGATCGAGTTGCCTCGGCTGCCGAGTCCGATGGAACTCGTTTCGGAGTACGCAAGCCATTCCGGCGACGACGTCGACGAGATCGACTGGTATCGCGCACATGCCGCCTACAAGTTCGGGATCATCGCAGCGCTCAACCTTGGACTACACCTGCGCGGCAGGCGACACGATCCATTCTGGGAAGAGGTCGCCCCTTCGGTGCCCCAGATGGTCCGACGCGGAATCGCGCTACTCGACTCCTGAGCCGAGTAGCGGTCGCTGCTGCAGTCAAGGCCATGTCCTTGTCGGCGAATACCCGACGCGCACAACGTTTGCCGCATGTGCACGTGCAGTGCGTCTTCGCGCATCACCGGCGCCGGTCACGGCGCTGAAGGGTTTGACTTTCACGCGGTCCGCGATAGCATCGAACAGACTGCTCGACCGAACGGTCGGGCGGAAGCGATGGACCTGGGAGAGAATGGTGATCTGCCGCAATCGCACCTGTTCCGATCTGGTGATCCCTCGATGACATCGACGATCGCACCGGGCTCCGCCGGCGTCCGCCCGCACGATGACTCTGATTCGAGTGGCGAGGCGCCGAACCATCCGTTGACCATCGACTGCGACGTCCACCCGACGCCGCACGACTTCGACGAGTTTCTGAGCTACGTGCCCGAACCCTGGCGCAGCCGCGAGAAGATGGCTTTCAGCACCCGCGGCGAAGGAAGCTCCTACAGCTACTACGTCCCTGGCGGGTCGACCCGCAAGGAAGCCATCCCAAACACGGGTGGTCCGGCGGCGTCGGATCCATATCTGACTGCCGAGCAGCTACTCGAAGGGATCGGCGTCGACATCGCGATCCTGCTGTCGCTGGTCGCGCGGCCGGTGGCCAATCCCAAACACGAAGCCGCGTTGTCCGAGGGGTCCAACCGGTGGCTCGAAGAGCGTTGGTTGAACGGCGAGTTCGGCAACCGCTTCCGCGGGGCGATCCGAGTCTGCGCCGACGCTCCCGACCTCGCGGTCGCCGAGATCGCTCGGGCACACGACGCCTCTCATCGCTTCAACTCGGTGCTCGTCGTACCCAGTGTGCTGAAACCCCTGGGGCACGAGCCTTACATGCCGATTTACGAGGCAGCCGCCGAACGTGGTCTGCCAGTGGTCATGCACCTCACGCGTCCTGCGGGCATGACACTCGGCACGCCCGTCGGATTTCCCCAGCACTTCGTCGAGGTGCAGCCGATGTACTCGCTGCTGTATGCCACGCACCTGGTCAGCATGGTCTTCAACGGGGTGTTCGAGCGCTACCCCGACTTGAAAGTCGTCTACGTCGAGGGCGGTATCGCGTGGCTACCTTCTCTCATGCGCCGGATGGACCGCAACTGGGAGGGACTGCGTTCTGAGGTTCCGTGGGTCGTCAAACCTCCTTCGGAGTATGTCGCCGAACAGGCGTTCTTCACCACGCAGCCGATCGAGGAACCGCTAGAGGGTCCCGATGCATTGATGGAGGCGTTCGAAGGCGCCGAGCACCTGTTGGCCCGCAACGTGCTGTTCTCGACCGACTATCCGCACTGGGACGCCGACGAACCGCGGTGGGTGCTGCGCCAGTTCCCTGCCGAGTACCACGACGCGATTCGCGGCGGCAGCGCGCGCGCAGTCTACAAACTGTGAGCGCGCCTGCCGGCCCGAGAACCGAGCATTTCGACTGCGGTCTGCTTGCCGATCTCGAAGACGGGGGAATGACCCTCGTCGAGGGCCCGAACGGGGGCATTGGGCTCTTCCGGCGCGGGGACACCGTGTACGCACTGCGCAACTGGTGTCCGCACAACGGCGCTCCGGTATGTCTGGGCCCGGTGACGGGCACCAACGTGAGCAAGGGTGGCCATGCGGTCGAACACGTGCGCGATGGCGAGATCCTGGTGTGCCCTTGGCACAAGTGGGAGTTCGAGCTGGCTACGGGAGAGTCGATCACCAAACCCGTCAAGAAGGTGGAAACCTACCCCGTCATCATCGAAGACGGCCGGGTCAGCGTGGTCGTCAGACGCATCAGAAAGCGAAGAAATGCCGACACGACCCACAATTGATTGCGTCGTCCATCCATGGCCGGGCGCCTCGGAAGACATCCGGGAGTACCTCCCCGCTCGCTGGGACGGCCAACCCATCCCGATGATCGGACGCTATTTCTACCCGCCGTCCATCCCGGAATGGACGCCGATCGGCGAGGACGACGCCCGCCCGGCGACGTCGAGCCCCGAGTTGCTCGCCGATTCGTGGGATGTGGCGGTCGGGACGGACGGTGCGATTCTCGTCCCCTTGACGCGGGGGCTCATTCCAGAGCCGGACCTCGGGCCCGCGGTGTGCAGCGCCACCAACGCGTGGTTGCGTGACAAGTGGCTCGATCACTCCGCGCTGAGGGATCGAGTGGCCGGCGCGGTGCGGGTCGACCCGGAGGACGCCGACGCTGCCATTGCAGAATTGGAACGAGTGGCAGGCGATCCACGCTTCGTGACGGTGGCAGTACCGTTGCAGGGTCGCGAACCGTACGGGAGCAGGCGTTACGTGCCGGTGTGGCGGAAAGCCGCCGAGCTCGGTTTCGCGGTGACGATCGTGGCCGACGGGGGCTGCGGGATCAACCAATTCCCGACGATGGCCGGTTACTGCGACCATTACGTCGAGTACAACTCCTTACTGCCGTGGACTGCTGCGATGGTCCACCTGGCGAGCTTCGTGGGTGGCGGTGTGTTCGAAGAGGTCCCAGATCTGCGGGTCGTGTTTCTCGATGGCGGCGCGGATGTGGTGTTCCCGTTCATGTGGCGGATGGACAAGCCCTGGCGTGGCGTTCGGTATCAGGTGCCGTGGATCGAGAAGCACCCCACGGAGTATCTCGTCGACCACGTGCGGTTCTGCGTCCAGCGTGCCGAGGGAGCCGCCCTCCCCGCGGCGAGCCTGACGTCTCTCGCGACGGAGCTGACGGTGTACGGCAGCCGCTACCCGCACTGGGATGCCATCACCCCTGCCGAGGCCCGCGCCGGGTTGGCGCCCGACGCGGCCGAGAAGCTGCTCGGGGGCGCCGCGGACTTCTACGGAGGCCGGTTTGCGCGATGGGCCGCAGAGCTTCCGACCCGGCCCGGGCTGCCGGTCAGCCAGTGACAGGAGCCGATCCGAATCGCGCGCACGGCCCGAACTTCGACCTCTCGGGGCGGGTGGCGATCGTGACCGGCGGCAGCCGCGGACTAGGCCGCGCCATCGCGTTCGGGCTGGCGCGGGCCGGCGCCGACGTCGTAGTGACCAGCCGTCGGATCGAGAGCTGTCGCGAGACCGCGGAGGCGATCATCGAGGAGACCGGGCGCAGGGTGTTGCCGGTGGCGTGCCACGTCGGGGATTGGGATCAGATTGACGCTTTGCTGGCCGAAACGGTCGAGACGTTCGGTCGGCTCGACATCCTCGTGAACAACGCGGGCCTCTCACCGACCTACCCGTCGGCCGCTTCGGTATCGGAGGAGCTTTTCGACAAGGTGATTGCGGTCAATCTCAAGGGCCCGTTTCGACTGATGGCACTCGTCGCCGCCCGGATGGACCGCACCGGAGGCGGAACGATCGTGAACGTCAGCAGTGTCGCCGCGCAATGGCCGCGAGGCGATGCGATGCCGTATGGCGCGGCAAAGGCCGGGCTGAACAATCTGACGACGGCCTTTGCTCACGCCTACGGACCGACCGTTCGGGTCAACGCCGTCCAGCCTGGTGCGTTCTTCACGGACGTGGCCAAGCACTGGGACATGGAGGCGTTCGCGGTGCATAGCAGGGGAATCGCCCAGCGACGCGGTGGCGAGCCCGCCGAAATCGTCGGCGCCGTTCTTTATTTGGCCAGCGACGCGTCTAGCTACACCACCGGGGTGACGATTCCCATCGATGGCGGGTACTGGCAGCCATTCGAGCTTGCTGCCCGGCCGGATGCGTGAACCCGATCGTCGAAGATTCTCATCGGGTCAGGCCACTGATCGGGATGCGCTCACCGACGCTCGACGTCGAGCGTCCGAACAGTCGCGCGCTTCGGTCGCTGGCTCAGCGCGCAGAGGCCATCGGCTTCGACTCGCTGTGGTGTCTGGACCACCTGCTGCCCTCGCGGTTCGTCTTTGACTCGGGTACCTGGGATCCGCTGACCACGATCCCGTTCCTGGCGGGCTGCACGGAGCGAATCAAACTCGGCACATCGGTTCTGGTTGTCCCACTGCGCCACCGCCTTTGGCTGCCCAAACAGCTGGGCACGCTTTCCGCGCTGGCCGGCGAGAGGGTGATGCTTGGCGTGGGAGTGGGCTACGACGAACGCGAGTTCGCCGCCGCGGGTGCAGACCGGCGGACGCGTGGACGGGCGCTTGACGACGTGCTGGAGGCGCTGGCCGTAGCGGCGGCGCGACGGCTCGCCGACGCCATCCTGGTAGGTGGCGGTGGCAGCCTGACCGTCGAAGACGGTGCGGAACCCGTGCGAATGTCCGACCGCGTCCTGAGTCGGATCGCGCGCGCCGACGGCTGGCTGGCGCGCTCCAGTTCTCCGACCGGCGTGGTCGACGGCGACCGCAGTGCGATCGCCGACCGCCGGGTCCAATTCGGGCTGGATCGGTCGTTCACCCTCGTCCGGGCGACGTTTCTGCACGTCTCGATTGCCCCTCGGAGCGAGGATGCGCTCGCTGAACAGGTCGCTGCGATGAGGGCACTCGGCTGGGAAGGCTCCGAAACCGATTTCGCAGGCATCCATCCGTCTGGCACCATTTGCCGAGGTCATCGAGCGGCTGCGAGGCGACGTCGCTGTAGGGGTCGGCCACTTCATCCTGCATCCAGTGGGGGATCCGGCCGAGCAGCTCGAGCGAATCGCCCAGTACGTCATGCCCGCGCTTCGATCGGTCGGCGAACGACCTTAGCCGAATGTCGTTGACCGCCTGCGCATTTCCCGTAACCGGGTCGTCAGCGGTTCGGGGTCGCCCTCGGACCAGGTGACTCGCAGACGCCGGTGGACGATACGCCAGCCTTCGGGCGTTCGGACCAACGAGTCGCAGTAGCGGCCGCCTATTACGTAGTGCTCGGCGCCACGGGCTCCGCGGGTGACGTGCTGGGCCTGCACGTCACAGACCGACTCGGCGCGATCGGCCTCGATCGTGCAGCGCGGGTTCGCGATGAGGTGTTGGGTGACGTCGAAGCCCGCCAGGACGCCCTCCGCAAACGCGACGATCGATTCGATTCCGCGGAGTGTGGCACCGACCTCGCACACGGCGTCGTCTCTGAAGCACGTTCGCAACGACGCCCAGTCGCGATCGTCGAGTGCATGTGCATTCCGGAACAGCACATCGTGTACCTCGATGTGGTTTGCGACTGGGTCCGGCGACGTCATTCGCCTAGCCGTGGCAGCACCTTGGACTCGAAGAGCTCGAGCGACTCCCATCCCAAAGCCGGTGGCATGCCACCCATCAGGGGTTTGAACAGCGCTCCTCTGCGCTCGGTGATGGCAGCCACCGCGTCGTCGGGCGTGACCACCTCGTACATGCCTGGGGCGCGTAGGTCATCTGGGTTGGAGATCTCGGAGTAGGGAGACGCGCTGTTGGTGGCCGCCCAGCGACCGTATTCGTTCATCTCGTGCATCGCGTGCCGCCCGATGGTGGCCCATGCCTTTTCGGGGTCCTCGGCGATGTGGAAGAACAACACCATCCGGTAGCGATTGTCCGGTTGTGGCGGCGCCGACTTGCCCAGTTTCTCGCATTCGGCGACATAGAGGTCGTACAGCTCAGGGGGACCCAGCGGCTCGTACCCATCGGCGAACCGTGCGGCCCGTACTGCCGTCGCGGGCGCCGTGCCGCCGAGATAGATCGGCGGACAAGGGTCCTGCGCGGGCCGCGGCAGGATCCGCACAGTCTTGCCGCGGAATTCGAAGGGTTCGCCCGTCCACGCTTGCTTTACCGCTTGAAGTGCCTGCTCCATCAGCGACGGACGTTTCTTGATGTCGACCCCGAACTGCTCGTACTCCTCGACTCGGTACCCGGCGCCCACGGTGAATAGGGTTCGGCCGCCTGAAATCAGGTCAAGCACCGCTGCATCCTCGGCGAAGCGCAGCGGATGGTAGAGCGGAAGAAGGGCGACGTTGGTGCGAATCCCGAGGTTCTCGGTGGCCGCGGCGATCCCTGCGCCCAGCACGAGCGGCGATGGCAGATAACCGTCGTTCGAGGCGTGGTGCTCGAGTAGGTTCACATCGCGAAAGCCGCGCTTGTCAGCCCACGCTGACATCTCGATCGCCGCCCGGTACAGCTCGGACGCCGGGGGGCCGAAATCCGGGGCTCGCATGTCGAACAGCAGAGAAAACGTGTAGGCGTCGAGATGCTCCATGGGCGGATCGTAACCACATTTGTTGACTAGTTTTAGATAATTCAAGGACCATGCGACACCGTCCTGGTTAGGTATTCCAAGACCGCGTGTCGTGGCGTGAGCGGATGGAGGCACGAATGAGTTCGTCGATGAACCGAGCCTGCATCTGGTTGGGCCCGGTCGGGACCTGCATCATGCTCATTGGGCTCACGATGGCAGGCCTGGCGGTAGCGCCGTCGCCGGACGCGCCCGTGGCGTTTTACACCGACAATCGGCAGGCGATGCAGATCGGCCTGATGATCGCCATGTTCGGAGGCGCACTCTACCTACCCTGGATGGCGATGCTGGCCCGATCCTTCAGGCTGGCCGAGGGGGACCGCTCGGGAATGGCGTACTTCCAGTTGGCGTTCGGTGTCATCTTCACGATCCTCGTCGAATTTCCTTACCTGATACTGGAAGTCGCGATCTACCGGCCGACTGCTCCCGCAGCCGTCGTTCAGGGCTTCGTCGACACGGCGTGGGTGATGGCGGCAGGGTTCGGTTACACCCACGTCGTAGCGGTTGTTCTAACGGGCGTCTACATGGTTCGCGAACGCCGGGCGTTGCGCGTATTCCCGGGCTGGCTCGGGTGGCTCAGCATCGCCTGTGGCCTCTTGTCGGTACCCTCGTTCTTCGCGGGAAGCGTCGGTTCAGGGGTGTTGGCGTGGAATGGCATCATCTCGTTCGGCCTTCCGTCGGTCGCCTTCTTTCCGTGGTACGTCGCGTGGACGTACGCATTGCTGCGCCTGCAGCGGCAAGAGGTGGCCAGCGCTGATCCACCTACCGTCGTCGGCGTCAGTTGATCAATGTTATTGACTGAACATAGATAATGAGATGGCTCCTGTGTCCTAACGCGAATAGTCGATCGCGACGCGGGCGGACTCACCACGATGGATCAGTTCGATGCCTTCGTTGATCTCTTCGAGGGCGATCGTGTGCGACACGACGTCATCGAGACTGATCCTGCCGTCGACATACCAGTCGACGTAGCGCGCAGCGTCCTCGACCGTCGCGCTGCCCATCTGTGACCGTCGCCAGGTGCGGTTGCGAAGTGTGTTGAGCGAGATGCCGAGTGGCGCGCTCTCGGGGATCATGCCGACCGACACGACCTGCCCCCAGCCGACGCTCACGCAGGCGAACGCCTGCTTGGTCAGCTCGACGCTTCCGACGCACTCGAACGCATGGTCGGCCCCGATCCCGGTGAGTTCGATGATGCTGGCCACGGGATCCGCCTCGCGTGCATTGATGAAGTCGGTGGCCCCGAAGCGTCGGGCGATGGCCTCCTTGGCCGGGTTGACGTCGACGGCGATGATGCGGTTCGCCCCGGCCAATGCCGCGCCCTGGATCGCGGCCGCTCCGACGCCGCCAGCGCCAAAGATGGCGACCGAGTCGCCTTCCTTGACATTGGCGGTGAGCAGTACCGAGCCGATGCCGGTGGTCACGCCGCAGCCGACGCAACACGTCGGGATCGCGGGTGGAATGTCGCTCACCTTGGCGATCTGGTCGTCACGAATGACGCTGAATTCCGAGAACGCGCCGACGCCGAAGAAGTCGGCGATCGACCGCCCGCCCGATGAGAATCGCGTCATCTGCGGGTCGCGGAACGTACGCTGGAATTCCGCGCAGAAGTTGGTCCGCCCGGAGCGGCAGTATGCGCAGTTCCCGCAGTGCGGTATCACGAATGGCACGACTCGGTCGCCTGGCGCGAATTTCGTGACCGCGGCCCCGCACGACACCACTCGAGCGATGCCCTCGTGCCCGAAGACCACCGGGAAGCTGTGTGGGAAGGCGCCTGACGAAAAGTTGAGGTCGGTGTGGCAGATACCTGCCGCTTCGAACTTGACCATCACCTCGCGTTCGCCGGGTGCGGCTACGTCGACCGTGACGACTTCCAGCTGCCCGCCAGGCTCGAACGCTACGGCTGCGCGCGATGTCACTCCCATGGGTGTGGTGCCCTGCTGGTCGATGGCTTCTGGCCTTTGCATCGGGGACTCCCTGTCGTCGTGTGCGGCATTGAAACCGGCATGGGTGACGGCGACCGACGGCGACCGCCTGCGTGTTATGTTAGACCGACCAGACGGTCGAATAAAGAATATGGGCATGGCGCTCGACGGCCCCGTGGCAAGGGGCTTGCGCCACCGGCAGCGCGCTCGAGGAGACAGAAATCATGGTGTCAAGCAACACCGCGGCCCACAACGGCAAGCAGTCCGGTGTCGATCACGAGGCCGACGTCATCGTCATCGGAGCGGGCTTTGCCGGTCTCTATGCGCTGTATCGGCTGCGCGGAATGGGTCTGTCGGTCGCCGTGCTCGATGCGGCCGGCGACATCGGCGGCACGTGGTACCTCAATCGCTACCCGGGCTGTCGATGCGACGTGGAAAGCCTTGCGTACTCGTACTCGTTCTCACCGGAGCTCGAACAGGAATGGGACTGGTCGGAACGCTACGCCACCCAGCCCGAGATATTGAGCTACATCCGCTACGTCGCCGACCGGTTCGACCTACGTCGCGACATCACGCTGAATACACCTGTGCAATCGGCTCATTGGGACCAGGACGGCGAGCGTTGGCGGATCACGACCGCGCAGGGTGACCGGTGGACGGCCCCGTTCCTCGTAACCGCCGTCGGCTGCATATCGGCACCCAAGTTGCCAGACATCGACGGCATCGATAGCTTCGCGGGCGACTGTTACCACACCGCCGATTGGCCGCACGAGGGCGTGGACTTCACCGGTAGGCGCGTCGCCGTCATCGGGACGGGATCGTCAGGTGTGCAAAGCATTCCGATCATTGCGGAGCATGCGGAGCAGCTGACGGTCTTTCAGCGCACGCCAGTCTTCACGATTCCGGCGCAAAATCGTCCGTACACCGAGGAAGAGCGCGCGGAGATGAAGGCGCGCTACCAGGAGTACCGGGAGGAGTCTCGCTGGACGACGTTCGGTACCGCTGGCCACGTGGCAACCCGTGCGGCACTCGAGGTCGACGAGGAGACTCGTCGCAACACTTACGCGAACGCGTGGGAGGTGGGCCGGGTCAACGAATTGCTTGGCGCCTTCACCGATCTGATGGTCGACAAGGCGGCAAATGAGACCGCGGCCGAGTTCGTCCGCGAAAAGATCCGGACCATCGTGAAGGACCCTGACGTCGCCGCGTCCCTGACACCGACGAGCTATCCGTTTGGTGCCAAACGGCCATGCATGGACACCAACTACTACGAGACCTTCAATCGGCCAAACGTATCGCTCGTCGACCTGCGCAAGGAGCCGATCGAGTGCGTTCTGCCCAACGGAATCCGAACGACCAAGGGCGACTACCCATTCGACGCCCTTGTACTGGCCATTGGGTTCGACACGTTCACGGGCTCGCTGCTTCGGATGGACATTCGTGGCCGCGACGGCGTCTCGCTGAATGATCATTGGGCTGACGGGGCGCGTTCGTACCTGGGGCTCGCGGTCGCCGGCTTCCCCAACATGTTCACGATCACCGGTCCCGGCAGCCCCTCGGTGTTGAGCAACACCATCGTCTCGATCGAGCAGCACGTCGAGTGGATCAGCGGCTGCATCAGTCATCTTCGCGAGCACTCGATCGCCACGATCGAGGCGCAGTCCGAGGCCGAGGCCGGCTGGGTGAAGCTGGTCAGCAAGTTCGCCGCCAAGACCCTGATGACGGAGGCAGACTCTTGGTACCTAGGCGCCAATGTGCCTGGCAAGCCGCGAGTCTTCATGGCTTACCTCGCTGGTGTGGGCAACTATCGAAAGACCTGCGACAAGGTAGCCGACAACGGCTACGAGGGATTCACGTTGACGCCAGCTGGAGCGACCATCGACGCATGACGCTCGATGTTCGACATCTCGACGGCTCGAGGACGCGCCTACGGAAGGGACTGGACACGTGCGGGGTCTGACAAGTGGGTTTCCGCTGAGTGACAGCCAGCGAACGATGCTGGACGAGCTCAAGGCATACCTGGACGACAACTTTCCGAACGAGCGCGCAGTCGCCGCCGACCTGACCGCGGAGTGGGCCAGCGACGAGCAGTACGAATGGCTGCATCAGTTCAACCGCCGGCTCGCCGAAGACGGCTGGCTCATCCCACACTGGCCGATTGAGTGGGGTGGTCGGGGGCTGACTGACGTCGATCAGATGCTGATCCGCGAGGAACTTGCCTACCGACGGATTCCGCTGATCAACGTCAATGGGCTCGACATGCTTGCGCCCATCCTGCTGCGCTTTGGCACCGAGGAGCAGAAGCGGCAGTACCTCCCGGGTATCGCATCCGTGGAAACGATGTGGTGTCAGGGGTTTTCGGAGCCCGAGGCCGGATCTGACCTCACGTCGCTGCGCACGACTGCCGTGCGCGACGGCGATCACTACGTCGTCAACGGCAGCAAGGTCTGGACAGGCCACGCGATGCGGTCGACGTGGATGATACTGCTGTGTCGTACTGGCGAAGGCTCATCGGGCAGCCGTGGTCTGAGTCTGCTCCTGGTCGACATTGCCAACACTCCTGGCGTGGAGATGACGCCGACGGTAGCGATGACAGGGGCGGTTACGTTCTGCCAAGAGTTCTTCGTCGACGCGTTGGTTCCCGTCGAGAACATCGTCGGCGGTGAGAACGAAGGCTGGGCAGTTTCGCGGGCCTTGCTGGAGTATGAGCGCGGAGGTCCAGGTGTGGCCGCCAAGTTGCGGCGGATGCTCGACGATCTCCTCGACCTCGTCGTAGCGGAGACACGGCCGGTCTCGGATGCGGAGGTGGTGCGGCTCGGCGAGATGATCGAGAAGGTCGAGGGCGCGCGGGCGATGGCCTACGAGATGGCCGAAGCGAGGAGCAACACCGAGCTCGCGCCGCACATGCCTTCGGTATTCAAGCTCTTCAGCTCCGCACTCGGTGTCGACCTGTCTGAGCTAGGTGTCGATCTGCTCGGTCTGGATGTCCTCGCACACCGACCCGAGGTCGGCGCTTGGACGCACTGGGAGGACTACCTGTATTCGTTTCTCATGCCAATCGCCGGCGGCAGCAACGAGATACAGCACGAGATCATTGCTTCAAGCTTCCTCGGGGTGGGCCGCAAATGACATCCCGAGTCGACTACCTGGCACAGCTCCGCTGTCAAGTGCTTGGGCATGGTGCCGTCGCCCTGACCGCGCGCGACACGCTCGTCAATCTGGGCGCCGACGTCGCCACCGTCGCATCAGCGGCCGACACAGCCGAAATCGTCATCTGCGACCGTGTCGCCTACGGCACCGACGAGTCATACCTGCTGCAGGTCGAGCGCTGGCTCGCGAATCGGCTGGACGGCCATGCAGGAACGTGGGTCACCGTCTCGGCCTTTGGGATCGACGGTCCGGCCGGGGGGTTGCCCGGCTCCGACCTGGTCTGTGCCGCGGCCGGAGGGATGCTGGCTGCCTTGACCGACGCCGACGGGCGGTTTCACCAGATGCCTGGTGAGCAGGCCCTGCAAGCGACGGGATTGCTCGCCGTTCTCTCTGCGCTGCACGGACTTTCGTTGAGTCGTAGTCGCGGGGTGCCCGTGCACCAGGACTTGTCAGCCCAGGAGGCCACCGCGTTCTCCTCCGTACAACAGGAACTCGCCCATATCTTGTACCGTTGCGGCGGTGCAGGTGGCGCAGCCAGGTACTCGGCGCCGGCAGGGGTGTTCGAATGCGCGGACGGCCTGATCAACATCATCGTCATCGATGACCACCAGTTCGCCCGAGTAGCCGAGGTGGTCGGCCGACCAGAATGGACGACGCTGTATCCGACGCTTCCGGACCGAGTTGCCAACGGCGACGTCATCAACGCGGCGGTAGAGGAGTGGCTTGCTGCTCGGCCCAAGGTCGAGTGTGAACGATTGATGCAGGGCAACGGGGTTCCGGCGACCGCCGTGCGCAGCCTCGCAGAGGTCAACACCTCGGAGCAGTTCGAACAACGGGACTGGAAGAGCCGTTGCGCAGGAACGGATTCCGTCGGCCCTCCGCTGCCCGCCATCGTCACGCGCGACCCTCGGGCGTCTCGACCCGCCGGAGGGGATGCCGAGCGCACGCTGGACGAGCTCAGGGTAGTGGAGGTCACGAACGTGCTCGCGGGCCCGCTCAGCGGCGCGATCTTGGGTGCGATGGGTGCGCAGGTGGCTCGATTGGAGGATCAGGGCCGCCTCGACGTTTACCGACGCAATGGCCCGTTCGCCGACGGTCAGGTCGGGCTGGAGCGGGCGGCCTACTTCATGTGCGCGAACTACTGCAAGGAGAGTGTCAAGCAGGGTGTCGGCGAGGAACCCGAGATTGCCCGTCTTGCACTCCGCTGGGCGAACGTCCTCATCGAGAACGTCGGGTCGAGTCGGCTAGCGCGCCTCGGTACCGGCCCGATGGCTGTGGGCAGTGGATCCGGGGGGATGATGGCGTCGATCTCCGGCTATGGCCGTAGCGGACCCCACACGGACTTCCGTGGCTATGCACCGAATGTGCACGCCTACGCGGGACTTACCGAGGCGATCCACGCATCCGTGGGGTCCAGGGTCTACTTGATCGGTGCGCTTGCCGACTACGCCGCGGCGATCTGGGTGGCCACGCTTGCCGCAGCGTGGTACCTCGGCGGCGCGAATGACGAACAGCACGTTGACCTTTCGATGGCCGAGGCGATCGCCGTGAAGTTGCAGCACCTGGACCGCGACGTAGGCAGCGCGATGCGGGATCTGCTAGTGGACACCGCGGACGGGCGAACCGTCGCGCTCTCGTATGTGGTGGGCGATCGTGAGCGTGTTGCCAGCGCTCTCGGACAGCGAGGCGACGTTGACGTGGACTCGGTCGTCGCCCGCGCCGTCAGGGAGGATCCCGAGGCCGCGGTCTCGGCACTTCAGACCGCTGGCATCGCGGCGTATTTCGTCAGATTGACGGCAGACGTGGTGGCCGACGCTCAGTTGCGAGCACGGCAGTTCTTCCTATCCGTCGACCATCCCGTGGTGGAGCAGGCGGAGATCATGACCTTGCCCTGGAAGGTGGCGGGCACCGCGCGCACCGGCTATCGCGCCGCCCCTCTGTTGGGCGCGGGCGACGCGGGGGCGCGCAAGACGTTTGCCCTGCACGACGCGACTGGATTCCGACAAGAGGCGGCGTGGTGACCAAGAACATCGCTGCGAGCTACCGCGAAAGTGACGAGCGGCGGGAGTTTCGCGCGTCCACCAGCGGGATGCTGGCTCGGCTGTGGCGAACTGACGAGCTGCGCGAGTTTCCCGATAGCGCGGCGACCAAACTGGCCCAGCTCAACGCCGAGATTCATCGCAACCTCGCGCTCGGGGGAATCCTAGTGCCCGAGGAACAGGGCGGTCTTGGTGCAAGCGTCGAGTTTGCGACGGTGGCGGCCGAAGAACTAGGCGCCGGACTAGCCCCGTACGATCTCGTCGGCCCCTGCATGACGTCGATGGTGCTCGCCGCCGCTCGGGGGCCGGAACGCGACGACTGGCTGTGGCGGATCGCCGACGGGAAACGACCGGTCGTGTTGGCCTGGCCGGGTGCGGATTCCTCCTGGCAAATCGGCGAATTGAAGACGGCATCGGTTATACGCGGAGGTGCATGGGGTCGTATCGCCCATGTACCGGGATTAATAGGCGAACCGTTGTGCGCCGTCCCTGCCCGACGAGATGACGAGTTCGGTGTCGCGCTGATCGAGGGGGGCGGGGCCGTTGACCATTTCACGGTAACCGATGCGGCTCGCGCGGACTCCTTGCGGCCGATCGGCCACCTGTCGCTCGACGGCGCCGAGTGCACGTTCCTGCCGGTTCCCGCGCATGCGTTCACCAAAGCGCTGATGGTCGGGGCGATCCTGCTCTCGGCAGAGTTGGTAGGCGCTGCGCGCTCGTGCATCGAGCGCATGGTCGAGTATGGGTTGCTGCGGCGTCAGTTTGGTCAACCGATCGTGACCTTTCAAGCTCTCAAGCACGACGTCGTCGATGCCGCCGTCGATTTCGAGCGCGCCAGGGCGAGCGTCTATCGTGCCGCTCGACGAGCGGACGCGACTTCCGTCGATCGTTCAGATGCCGTCCTTGCAGAGGCCGTCATGTTCGCAAGGATTGCGAAGGCGTCGGCGAGTACGGCGCTGCGGTCGGCAGCCAAGCAGTCCGTCCACCTTCACGGGGGGACGGGCTTCACCTGGGAGAACCTATCCCACCGGTATCTCAAGAAATGGGTAACGGCCAACGACCTATTTGGCTCTGCCGATGCGCAGCGCCGCTTGATCTACGCGCAGGCGCAAGCCGGGATCCGCTGACACGCGGCTCTTCTCGCTGCACGGGCCGGGCGCGCACCAGAATCGTTGACAAGGTTTCTTTACTGTGACTACGATCACTAATCTACGGTAAGTAAATTAAGGTTGAGCATTGGCGTGAGCATTGCCGGTGGCGATTGACGAGTTCGCTAGGCCGGTGTCGGATTCAACGGGTGCGGAGGATGTCGTTCAATGCTTCGGGTAGTGCAGTGGGCTAGCGGGTATGTCGGAAAGTTTTCATTGACGGCGCTGATCGAGGATCCAGATCTCGAAGTGGTCGGTGTGCGCGTTTATAGCGACGAAAAGCACGGCAAGGATGCCGGCGAGATCGTCGGCGTGGATCCCATTGGGGTCAAGGCGACCAAGAACGTCGACGAGATCCTCGCGCTTGACGCCGATTGCGTGGTGTACATGGCAGACGCCGAGACCAACCCGATGGCTGGACTCGACGACATCTGCGCCATCCTGGCATCGGGTAAGAACGTGGTGTCCACCGCGATCTCGCCGCTGATCTATCCGGCCGTCATGGGTCCGGAGATCACCGAGCGCATCGAGAAGGCGTGCGCCGAGGGCAACTCGAGCTTCCATGGCACCGGTTTCAACCCGGGCTGGGCCTCGGAGGTGTTGCCCCTGTCGATGATGTCCTGTGTGCACCGGTTGGATTCCATCCGCTACCAGGAGATCCTCAACTACGCCCACTGGGACAACGCCGAGATGCTGTTCAACAACATGGGTTTCGGGATGGGCCCGGACTACGACGCGCTGTGGACCAAGCCCGAGGTGATGGGCGCGTTCTTCCATGCACCGCTCACCCTCCTCGCCGTCGGCATCGGCGCCACCATCGACCGGTTCGAGTACGACCGCCAGACCTGGCTGACCACAGAGGACTTCGACATCAAGGCGGGGACCATCAAGAAGGGAACTGTCGCAGCGATGAAGTTCAACGCGTCGGCAATCATCAACGGTAAACCGATGATCACTGGCGAACACATCACTCGACTGCGGGAGGACGCCGCCCCGGAATGGCCGCAGGGTCGGGGATTCAAGTTGACGCTCGAAGGCTCTCCGTCATTGATGGTCGAGGCCAAGATCGACATCCACGGCGACGACGAGGCCAACCAAGCTTGCCTTGCCACCGCGATGCACGCCGTGCATTCCATCGCCCCTGTGTGCGCCGCCGAACCCGGCATCAGGACGATCCTCGACTTCCCGATGGTCGTCGGGCGCCACGTTCACAACGCTCCGGCCCGCGAGCTCGTCGGCCGGGATTGATCTACCAGCCACGTTCGTCTTTTACTGCAAGAGGAGCAAAGGTGTTGAAGGGTAGGAAGATTCTGGTCACCGGCGGAACCGGACAGATCGCCGGTCCGATCGTCGAGGACTTCGCCGGAGACAACGAGGTGTGGTGCGCCGCCCGCTTCAGCGATCCAGCCCGCAAGGCTGAACTCGAGGGAATGGGCGTCAAGACGTGCACCTGGGACATGAGCGACGGGGATACCTCCGCGCTACCGGACGACTTCACCCACGTCGTTCACTCGGCCATTTATCCGGCGGTCGAACACGAAGACTCCATCCACCGCAACGCCGAGTCGTCCGGTCTGCTGATGAAGCATTGCGAGAGCGCCGAAGCATTTCTCTTCGTGTCGAGCTTCTGCATGTACCACGAGCACGAGGACCATCCCAATCACGCATACTCCGAGACGGACAAGCTCGGCGGGTCCGCCAGTTACAACGATTCCTACGCGGTCGGCAAGCTGGCGGCCGAAGGAGCGGTCCGGTCGGCTTGCCGCATCCTCAACCTGCCAACGACCATCGCGAGGATGAACGTCGGATACAGCTGGACTGGCCACGGTGGGCTTCCGGTGGCCTATTACCACCTCATGTCGCAGGGCCAGCCGGTTCCGGTTCCCGTCGGCTCGTCGAACATGAGCTCTCCGATCGCGGGCGAGGACATCGCGCGTCAGGCACACCTGCTGCTCGAAGCGGCCACCGTTCCCGCGACGATCGTGAATTGGGCTGGTGATGAAGCGGTTTCGGATCGCGAAATCTGTCATTACGTCGCCGAATTGACCGGCGTCACCGCTACCTATGTCGAGAGCCCAATCAGCTTCGACAGCTTCATCTCCGACAACACCCGCCGGGAGAAGCTCATCGGCAAGTGTGAAATCAACTGGCGCGACGGCATTCGCAGCACTTTCGAACGTCGAGGCATTCTCACTTCACATGGATGACATCGAGGCGATCAAACGTCTGAAGGCCCGATACTGCCGGCTGATGGACACGAAGGATTGGGCGGGATACCGCGAGCTCTTCACCGACGACGTCAGAGTCGACCTAGAATCCGCCGGGGGAGCGGTACCCGGCCAAGGCCATGAGTCGACCGGAGCCTCAGGCGCCGTGATCGTTGGAGCCGATTCGTTCGTCGGCATGCTCGCACCGACGCTCGGTGACGTGGTCACCGTTCACCAGTGCCACACCCCAGAGATCGATCTACTGACCGCGTCGACGGCCAGGGGCATCTGGGCGATGGAGGATTTGCTGCGCTTCCCGGATGGGACGCAACTGCATGGTTTTGGGCACTACCACGAGACGTATGCAAAGTTGGGCGACGACTGGCTCATCAAGTCGACGACTCTCACCCGTCTGCGCACCGATGTCGTCGCGGGTTCTTGATGGCAGGCGAGGTTCTGGTCGAGCGGCATGGACGCACGCTGACCATGACGATCAATCGCCCCGAGGCTCGTAATGCTGCAAATCTGGCCGTAAGCCAGGGATTGGCCGACGCCGTCGACGTCCTCGACGTGGACCCCAATCTCTCCGTTGGCATCGTCACCGGCAGCGGAGGCAACTTCTGCTCGGGCATGGACTTGAAGGCGTTCTCCGACGGGGAGATTCCCGCTATCGAAGGTCGTGGACTCGGCTTCACCGAACGACTTCCAACCAAGCCGATCATCGCCGCCGTCGAGGGTTACGCCGTCGCTGGAGGAACTGAGCTCGTATTGGCCACTGATCTCATCGTTGCCGCGAAGTCGGCAAGGTTCGGGCTGCCGGAAGTAAAGCGCGGTCTCATTGCCGGTGGGGGTGGTCTCTTGCGGTTGCCCCATCGCATTCCCTACCAGAAGGCGATGGAACTCATCCTCACCGGCGATCTCTTCTCTGGTGAGCAGGCCTTCGCCATGGGGTTGGTCAATGTTCTGGCCGAGGACGGTGAAGCGCTCGAGCAGGCGGTCGCGCTTGCCGAGCGCATCACCAGGAATGCCCCTCTCGCCATCGCGACCAGCAAGGAGGTCGTGGTCAAATCCGCGGACTGGACCGCCGCAGAGATGTGGCGACGGCAGCGGGAGTTCCTCGAGCCGGTGTTGACGAGTAATGATGCTTTGGAGGGATCCCGCGCGTTCGCCGAGAGGCGCGAGCCGCAGTGGACGTGCACCTGAGCGGGCCGTCCGTCATTCGCTGCGAGTGGCCATATTTTTCTGGTGTCATAAAAATAATGCAGCACCAAGCGCCGAGAGTCATAACCCGAAACACATGCGCGCTGCACTCTGATCGTTGCGGGCTCTGCCACCTCGAACCGAGTCGGGCTGGCAGAGTGCAGCTGCCGATAAACCTTGGATTACGTCGAGTATCGCTGCAGTAAAACACTTTTCGATTGCATCGGCTATCGCCGAAGGGCGTGGCCGACCTGAGTTCTACGACATGGCCCAAGGCGGTCCTAGGATCGGCAGGCCACGATATCTATGCAGCATAGATATACGCCGTTGGAGTGGCGTAGAGTTGCTCGCCATGCCGATCCGATCACAGATAAGGTTCCTCAAGACCTACGGCCCGGGCCTTGCTGCCGGGTTCGCCGACGACGCTGCGCACATCATTGCCCGGAAGGTTCGTCGTCGGCCGATTCCGAGCGGCGTCCAGATCACGGACTTCGATCCGCTGGATCGGGAAACGGCGGCCGACCCGTATCCCCACTACCGTCGGCTTCTGTCGGGCGCGCCAGTGCACTACAACGAGAAGCGCGACGTTTTCATCCTGAGCCGGTACGAAGACGTGCGCGCCGCTGCCCGTGCATCCGACGTTCTATCCAGCGCCGATGGCATCTCGTACAGCCGGATGCGCGCGGACGCGCTGTTGACGGTTGATCCGCCCAGGCACACGGCACTGCGCAAACAAGCCCAACCGGCCTTCACCCGAGGCGCTCTGGAGTCATGGAAGCCATTGGTCGAACAGCTTGCCGTCGATCACACGGCAGCACTGTTCAACGGCCCTTCTGTGGAGATCGTCAAGGCGCTCGCCGAACCGCTGCCGACCGCGGTGATCGCCCACATCCTCGGTATCGGCGACGATGATCTCGTCGCGTTCAAGGCATGGTCCAACAAGACCAGCGATTTGGCGAATGCGGATCTGTCGTTGGCCGGGCTGCGTCACGCCATGTCAGGCATGAGAGCCATCGGCTACTTCCACGCCTACTTCACCGGAAAGCTCGCGCAAGGCGAACTGCTCGACGAGCACACCGTCTTGGGCAGATTGGTGGCAAGCACCGACGTAGGCAACCTCAGTCACGACGAGTTGTTCTTCTTCGCCTTCCTGCTGCTGAACGCTGGCAATGAAACCACGACGAACATGCTCGGCGCGCTGTTCCTGACGTTGTCGGAAAATCCCGATCAGCTACGGCTGCTGCAACAGCGCCCCGACCTGATACCCAGCGCGATAGAGGAACAACTGCGCTTCTTCGCTCCAATCCAGGGCCTGTACCGCACCGCGCGTTCCGATTACGCGGTCGGCTCGACGACGATACCCGCGGGATCACGGGTCTTGCTGCTATGGGGTGCGGCCAATCGGGATCCGCGTCAGTTCGAGGATCCCGACACCTTCTCCGTGGAACGCAACCCCACAGGACACCTGTCGTTCGGTTCAGGTGTGCACTTGTGCCTCGGCGCGCAACTAGCTCGTATCGAGGGCCACACCGTGCTGCGCGAGCTCGTCAAGCACGTTGACAGCATCGAGATCATTGGCGCACCAACCTGGCGGGCCAACTCCACTCTGCGCGGATTGGCCAAACTCAATGTGCGCGTGACCCGCCGGGATCCGGCGACGGACCCGGCGGTCCTTGCGAACGCCCAATAGCACCGGCTGAGTCCGCGCGCGATAGTGGACATCGCGCCGGAGTCACGCTGGCGACGTCTGATCAAAACGGATGACGCCGCGAATGTTCTTTCCATCGCGCATGTCGTCGTAGGCGTCGTTGATGTCGTCCAATCCGTACGTCCTGGTGACGAGTTCGTCGAGTTTGATCCGGCCGGCTCGGTAGAGGTCGAGCAACATCGGGATCGCTTCGCGGGGTGAGCTCATTCCGTAGAGTGCACCCTGAATTCGTTTCTGCCACATGGCAAGACCGAATGCGTTGATCCCGGGGATCAGGCCCTCCTCGGTGTCCGGCCCCAGCGCGGTGACCACCAGAGTGCCCGCCTTGCGCACGGCCCGATAGCCCTCGCCGATGAGCTCGTTGTGCAAGATGCCGGGGGTGAGGATCACCACGTCGGCTCCCTGGCCATTGGTCAGTTCGGCGAGACGTTCGCCCGCGGCGGTGATCGACTCGAATGACTCTGTTGCGCCAAAGTCCAGCGCCCACTTCTGTTTCTGTTCGACCGGATCGATCGCGATCACGTGGCTCGCCCCGTTCAGTGCGGCGCCTTGGACCGCGTTCATGCCGATCCCGCCGACGCCGACTACCACGACCACATCGCCTGCCCGCACGTTGCCTGCTCGCGTTGCCGAGCCCAGCCCGGTCTGTACCCCGCACGCGACAAGGCATGCGATGCCCAGCGGGACGTCCTTGTCGATCTTGATGCACGACAGCCGGTCATACACCTGCCATTGGGAGAACGTGCCCAGCATGCTGGCGGTACCGATGGGGGTGCCGTCGGCGTCACGCATGCGGTAGGTGCCGTCGAGTTGGGCGCCAGTCATGATCAGCGCGCCGTTGTCACACAGGTTTTGCATGCCCATCGCACACCATCGACAGCTTCCACATCCTGGGATGAACGACGTCAGGACATGGTCGCCGATGGCGAGGTCGTGGACCTCGCTTCCCACGGCGCGGACTACCCCGCCACCTTCGTGTCCGCCAACCATCGGGAGCGTGGCCATCGAGATATCGCCCTGTGCCGTGTGGTCGTCGCTGTGACACAGGCCGGTGGCGACCATTTCGACGAGCACCTCGGACGGCCCGGGATCGTCGAGGTCGAACTCTTCGATCCTCCACGTGCCTGGAGCCTCGCGTAGTACCGCTGCGCGTGTCTTCATTCGCCGTTCCCTCCAGATGCGGTCATCGACCTCGCAGACTACATAACCTGATGCCAGCATGTAATGCGTTTCGGGGCGATAAAGGTGTGTTGACATAGATTTACAAGTCGATTATGCATAGCACGCGTAGGTTAAGCTGACATCAGATTATATTCGGAGGATGGCGATGAAGACTCCCGCAGTGTCGATCGGCACGGTGAACGTGGCACCCGAGTTGCGAGATTCGGACGACGCAACGATCGACGCGGCCCTGGAATTGGCCGACCCGATGGTGTTGCGTGGATTGCTCTATCAGCTGACGGGCGACCTGGACCTCGTCGACATCGAGCTTGCGACCGTCGGCGACGGCTTCTACAAGGCGCTTGCACCCGCGCACGAGCGGGACGTCGAGATGCTGCGGACCAAGTGCGCTCAGCTACTGAGGGTGTATCGCGACTCCGAAGCGGGTGAGATCGACCTCGGTCCTGCCGATCGGATGCCCGTCGCGCTAAATCTCGCGTCGGGCATGGAACTCAGTGACGACCACATGCAATGGTCGATGGAAGAGCTCGCCCTCGATCCGTGGGCGCGGTCTCTGACGTGGACGCAAAACCCGCCCACCGACCGACTGTCGAGCTTCAGGGTGGCAGTAATCGGCGCGGGCATGGGCGGCCTCAATGCCGGCGTTCAGCTCAAACGGGCGGGCATCCCCTTCACCGTGTTCGAAAAGAACTCCGACGTCGGAGGTACGTGGTACGAGAATCGCTATCCCGGCGTTCGGGTCGACACTCTCAGCCGCTTCTACGTACATCTGTTCGGCGCTAAATACGACTATGGCTACCCGTTCTGTCCCGGCGAGAAGAATCGCGCCTACCTGGATTGGGTCGCTGACAACTTCGAGTTGCGTGATCACATCGTCGTCGACACAGAGGTCCACTCGCTGCTGTGGCGAGAGGACAAGGGACAGTGGCGCATCGAACTCAAGGGGCCCGACGGTGTCCAAGTCAAGTGGTTCAACGCGGTCATCACCGCGGTCGGTTTCCTCAACAGGCCTCGGATACCCGAGATCGAAGGCGCCGAGGACTTCGAAGGGCCATCGTGGCACACCTCCCAGTGGCCTGAAGAGCAGCTGGTCGAAGACAAGCGGTTCGCAGTGATCGGAACCGGTTGTACCGGTTATCAATTGGTGCCACAGCTTGCGTTGAAGGCTCAGCATGTGACGGTATTCCAGCGGCGTCCTCAATGGCTACTTCCCGTACCGGGGTATCTGGCGCCGCAGCCCGATCTCCTACGGTGGCTCGACGATGCGTTGCCTCTGTTCACGAACTTCATGCGCTTCCGGCTCTCACTTGCGGTGTGGGGCTATATCAATTTGGCCGAGATCGACCCGGACTACCATGATCCCGACGCCGTCAACGCGCTCAACAAGGAGCAGCGCGACGCATCGATCGCCTTTCTCACCGAAAAGCTCGGACCCGAGCTCGCGAAGGAGATGATCCCCCCACACCCCGTGCTGTCCGCGCGCCCAGTGGTGGTCGACACCGAATACAGCGTGCTTGACGCGATCCAGAGAGATAACGTCGAGCTCGTCACCGAAGGCATCCGACGGATCCTGCCGACCGGCGTCGAAACGGTCGACGGCCGCCACCACGAGGTGGATGCCGTGGTGTACGCGACGGGATTCCAGGCCTCCGAGTATTTGTTTCCGATGGAAGTGGTCGGCAGGAACGGCCGCAATCTCGCTGGTGAATGGGCGAAGGATGGCGCGCGTGCCTACATCGGCATGATGGTGCCGCAGTTTCCGAATCTCTGGATGTTGTACGGCCCCAACTGCAATGGTGCGGGCTTGGCCGTACCTGCGACCCAGGAGATGGCAACGTACTATGCGCTGCGCTGTATGGAGAAGCTGCTCCTCGAGGATCGAAGGGCGATCGAGCCCAAGGCGAAACCCTTCAACGAATACAACGAAATGCTCGATAACCGCAACGCCCGCATGGCGTGGAGCGATCCTCGCGCCCAGAATTACTACTGGACTGAACACGGCCGATCGGCGACACAAAATCCGCTGCATCCCGACGAGATGTGGCGACTGCTTCACGAACCGAACTTCGAAGAGCTGGAGATCCGTTGATGGGCTTGCAAATTCACGTCGACAGGGAGAGTTGCACCGGTCACGCGCAGTGTTTGGTCCACGGCCCCGACGTGTTCGTGCTAGATGACGAAGGCTTCAATTGCGCCGCCGACCAAGAGATCGCCCCGGCTTACGAAGCGCAGGCCACCGCCGGTGCGCACGCGTGCCCCGAGCAGGCGATCAAGCTCACGACCGATCCGACGGACACGCCGTGAGTGGCCGCGATGATCGACCCGTCGTCGACTTCGACCATCACCGCCCCGTATCGGAGCGTCATCCCGACGTGGTGTATCAGGAGCTTCGAGAAAAGTGTCCAGTGGCATGGACCGAGCAGCACGGTGGCTACTGGGTAGTGACTAAGCACAGCGACGTCGCGCAGATCTTCAAGGATCACAAGCGGTTCTCCTCCACTCACAACGCTTCCGTCCCGGAGGGACTGCCCTTCACCATTCCGCCTGTACCGATGGGCGCCCACATTCCCGAAGACCTGGACCCACCCGAGTTTCATGCCTACCGTCGGCTCTTCAACGGCGTCCTGTCGCCGAACCACGTCGCCGCCCTGACGCCACGCATCCGCCACTGGGTTTCGTACTACATCGACCGGGTGATCGAGTCGGGTGAGGTCGATCTCGTCAAGGACATTGCTGCGCCGTTACCCGCGGCCGTGACCTTGGAATGGCTCGGCTTCCCCGAGCGCGACTGGCAACGCATTAGCGATGCCTTCCACGACATGGCGTCGCTGCCGGCCACTGACCCGCGCGCGCAGGAAGCGTTTCTCGATCTCGCCTGGTTGGACGGCCGGATCACCGAAGAGGTCGACGTCAGGCGGTCGAGGCCGCGTAATGACGCGATGAGCTACTTCGTCCATGCGCGCATCGACGGCGTGCCCATCGCATCCGATTACGTCGAGGGCATGATCCGGATCCTGGTCGGCGGCGGCGTGGAGACGACCACGTCGGCGATCACCTCGACGCTGTTGCACCTTGGTCGTCACCCCGAGGATCGTCAGCGGCTGATCGACGAACCCGAACTGTGGGCTACTGCTGGAGAGGAATTCCTTCGCCGCTATCCACCCGTGCGCACCCACGCGCGGACGGTCGTCGTCGACACCGAGATCTCCGGTTGCTTGATGCGGGCGGGCGAGCGAGTGCTGCTCAGCGAAGGGTCGGCATGCCAGGACGAGGACGCGTTTCCAGACGCTGAGCGCGTGATCCTTGATCGCTTCCCCAACCGGCACCTCGCCTTCGGGCTCGGTATTCATCGCTGTGCCGGTATGCATTTGGCGCGCGAGGAGCTCAAGGAAGTGGTCGGGCAGGTCCTTCGGCGGATGCCGGATTACGAAATCGACGAGACGAAGGTGCTGGCCTACCCCTCGCAACCGATGGCGTCGGGGTACAAGGGCGTTACCGCGAAGTTCACGCCAGGCCGCAGAAGCACCTCGTGACAGACGCTGGACCGAATTACGTTGCCACGATGGGCAGGACGAGGTGTGACGGCCGTGACGCGTCGTGGTAGACGCTGTTCACGGCGGTGACGAAGTCGGATTCGGTTTCCTCTGCGATCGTGCCGCCGGTGTTGGTGTTGCGGTCGAATCGAGGGAAGTTGCTCGACGAGACCTCTAGGCGGATCCGATGTCCTGCGCGAAACACATTCGCCGTTGCGACTAGGTCGATCGTCAACTGATACGTCTCGTCGGGTCGAAGCGGCGTAGGCGCTTCGTAACTCTCGCGGTAGCGTGCGCGCAGGATCCCCTCGGTGAGGATGACTGCTCGACCGTCTGGGTGGACGTCGACGAGCTTGCCGGTGAAGTCGGTATCAGTCGCCGTGCTCGACACGTACAACACGAGGCTCACTGGCCCGATGACGGTGAGCGGGGACTCGAGCGGTCCCGTCGAGAAGCACAGCACGTCCTGCCGATCTTCGATCGAGCGCTGATCTCGCGGTCCGGCGTTAGCACAGACCAGCAAGCCGGGTAGGAACGACTGTCCTCCGATCGTCGGGACGGGGTCGCGGGGGTCGTACCGATAGGCGTCCGCCGGCTCGTCGTCCGGTTGGAGCAGCGAAAGGTTGCCATCGTCCGTGTTCGCCCCCGCTTGACCCGAGCTGTGCAAGTAGTAGGGCGTGAACGCCGTGTCGGGAAGAGGCCAGTCCTGGGCGTCGTGCCACTCGTTGGAGCCCATCACGAACAGGCGTACCGGCGGTGGTGCGAGCTGCGTCTCGGCGCGTACCGAGTCGAAGAACGCGACCTGCTGTTCGGCCATGAGCAGGCTTGCCTGATTCCCCATCAGCCCGAATCGCTCCTCGGCGAACTCCCCGCTCACCGCCCCGTGCGCCCATGGTCCGATCATCAGCCGCGGCCGCTTGCCTGCATGGCTGCTGCTCTCCCGCATGCCCACGTAGTTGGCCAGGGTCCCGCCAAGGAAAACGTCGTACCAACCACCGATGTTCAGACTCGGAATCTCAAGTGCGGCAATAGCTTTCAGTGGGACGATTTGCTTCCAGAAGTCGTCATGAGTGGGATGTCCGAGCCACTGGTGATAGTAGGGAGCGATCTGCGCAAGGGCTGGTTGGTCTGTCAGTGGAAGCCGCCGGTACGCGGAGTCCAAATCGTCTGCGGCTGCCATCAACATCCCGACGAGTTCGGGCTGCGCCCCATCGGAGGCGAGGTAACGCGGTACATCTGCGGTGGCAAGGTAGGCCGTCGCCCACATCAGCACGAAACCGAGCTGAAATGCGCCGCCCTGGTAGCACCATCGCTGGTAATAGTCGTACGCCGTGGCCGCGGGAGCGATGGCCTTCAATGCGGCTAGACGCGTCGACGCGGCCAGCCATTGAGTCGCTCCTACATAGGATTCGCCGGTCATGAAGACTTCACCGGATGACCAGGGTTGCGCTGCTATCCAGTCGATGGTGGCTGCGCCGTCGCCAGCCTCGGTTTGGAACGGAGTAAACGAGCCATGCGATTCGAAGCGACCCCGCACGTCCTGCGTGACCACGGCGTAGCCCGCCCGCGCGTAGGCGGCGAGGTCGGCGGTCGAAAGAGCACCGTTGCGACCGTACGGTGACCGGATCAGTACCGCCGGCGCAGGTGTGGTCGAGGGAACGAAGACGCTGGTGGCCAATTCCACCCCGTCCTGCATCGTGACGCGGACATCCCACTCGATCCTCATGGCAATCACTCGTGCTTTCTTCGGCAGTCGGCAGCTGATGACCTCCGTTTTATATAATCACATATCAGGAAATGTGCTGCGAAGGCTGTGATAGCGCATGCCGAACACGCGGATGTAGCGGCGCTCGACCGCGATCCCGGAGCGTCTGCGGCGTGCCGGCCCTCGAGAAAGTAGCCTCATCAACGATGACCGTGACACCGCCGTCCAGCCTGGAGCCCGCGGCGCGGGTGGCGCTCCTCGATGCGGCTCGCGAATGTTTTGCGAAACGGGGCTTCCACGGAACCCGCCTCGTGGACGTCGCCAGCCGCGCGGGGCTGACGACAGGTGCGTTCTATGGTCACTTTCCATCCAAGGTCGATGTGTTCCATGCACTTTTCGACCGCTACGTGCGTGACCTCAGCTTCTCCCTGACCAGCGCGCAGTCGCTGCCGGACTACTGCACGCGATGGCTGGCGGTGAGTGAGGCCCACAGTGGGACCATCGCTGCGAGTGAGGAGATCACTCGTGGGGACCCGGCCTTTCGAGCGCACCGTGAGCGTTGCCGTCAGGCATGGACTGCTGCCGCAATGGTGCATCTGCCCTCGGACGTCGCGCCAAAGTCGCGTCACTCGATGGCGCGTCTTGCAGTCGATGCGCTGGACCACTATTGGCTCACAGTGCTGCGCGGTTGGTCGAAGGTCAGCCCGGAGGTGTTCGGCACTAGCCTGGGTTGCCTGCTCGAATCGGGGTTGTACATCGCCGATTTCACGGCGACGCCAGCGGCCGCCGAGCGTCCGACGCTTGCTTCCACAGCGCGCCGGTCATGGGACTGGCATGCAGCGCCAGACCGCGTCGAGCCGCGCTCGACACGCGGGCGGGCCCAGCGTGAGGCGGTGCTCGACGCAGCGGCAGACGTGTTCGCCGAGGACGGTTACAAGGGCACGAAGATTGGAGACATCGCACGAAGAGCGGGCGTCTCCGCGGCCACGGTTTATCGATACTTCGTCGACAAGCGTGACGTCTTCTTCTGTCTGCTTGGTCGTGTCGGAACCGATGTGGGTGAGGTCATCTACCAGCAGGATCGGGCAGGCCTCGGGCCCGATGGCCACTTGCAGGTCTTTGCGGCGGCCGTCCGCACCATCGAGGTGCGCAGGAGATATGCGGGGGTCTACCGGGTTTGGTGGGAGCTGGCGGGCCAGGGCGGTGAACTCGAGCTGGCATGGCTCGCGTTGCGTGATGGCCTGCGACAGCCGCTGAGTGCAGTGATCGCCTATGGGCGCACGATAGGTGTCGTCAACCCGGCGCTCGACGACGAGGCCGTCACCGAGATCGCGGTGGACGCCTTCGAGGGGGCCTGTCACACCCGATTCGACCTCGGCTGGGATGCCGACGCCTCGGATGCCGATCTTGCCGACACGCTCGCGGCACTACTCGGCACGGGCCCTCGGCAACTCGCCACGGGTACGCAGTAATCCAACTGATGCGTTTCGCCTTCGTCAGCATGGTCAGCTGATATATTCCAATGTCAGATTATGAGTACATCGAGAGAGTTCAACTACAGCCCCCGGTTCGATACGACGACGGCAATCGTCACGGGAGCCGGGTCCGGAATAGGTAGGGCGACGGCTGTCCGCCTCGCCGCGGAGGGCGCCCGCGTCGTCGCCGTCGACATCGTCGAAGAGCGATTGAACGAACTCGCGTGCGAGCTCGGCGACCGCGTCGTCGCAATGCCCGCAGATATCGCCGAGCCGGGAGTGGAAGTCGCCGCGCTCGATGCTGCGGGCGGCGCAGTCGACGTGTTGATCAACGTCGCAGGCATCATGGACGGTTATCTGCCAGTCGGGGAGATGGACGACGCTACGTGGGACCGTGTTCTGGCCGTAAACCTCACGTCGATGATGCGATTCAGCCGCGCCGTGATCGCCGGAATGCTGGAGCGGCGCGCGGGCGCGATAGTCAACGTCGCGTCATACGCAGGGTCACGTGGCTCCTGTGCAGGCGCGGCTTATACGGCTTCCAAGCACGGGGTGATCGGACTGACGAGAAGCACGGCCTTCATGTACGAAGGCACGGGAATCCGCGCGAACTGTGTTGCGCCGGGCCCGGTCCCATCGAGCATCGACGCGACCGTGCGCTCCGAACTCGGATACTCCCGGGTCAAGACGATCCTCGACAACACGATGCCTGAGCCAGGCACTCCCGAACAACTGGCCGCCGCTATCTGTTGGTTGGCATGTTCGGACGCAGACAACGTCACCGGCGCGGTCTTGCAGTCCGACGGTGGTTGGTCCACGAAGTAATTCGGTGCGTCGGCGGGGACATGCGTACCGCCCCGTGCGACGTGCCGGTAGAGACTAGGAGTCGGCCATGACCGGTGCCGGACCGTATTACGACCCGTTTGACTTCGACATCGACGACGATCCTCATCCGATTTGGAAGAGGATGCGCGACGAGAGCCCGCTGTACCGCAACGACGAATACGACTTCTACGCGTTGAGCCGCTACGACGACGTTGCTCCTGAACTGAGCAATTGGAAGGTCTACCGGTCAAGCCGCGGTACCACCTTGGACATCATCAAGAGCAACATGGAGTTGCCGCCGGGCAACATCCTCATGGAAGACCCGCCGAGCCATGATTACCATCGCCGCGTCGTCTCCAGGGTTTTCACGCCAAGGCGGATGGAAGCGATCGAGCCACTTACCCGCGACTTCTGCGTGCGAGCGCTGGATCCGTTGATGGGCACGGGAAGGTTCGACTTCGTGCAGGACATCGGCGCGATGGTCCCGATGCGCACGATCGGCTACCTGTTGGGCATCCCTGAAGAGCACCAGGAGGAGATACGCGACCGCGGCGGCCGACGTCTGAGCCTCGACGAGGGTGCATTCAGGCGGGTCGCCGACGACTTCATGACGCACAGCTACGCGTTGTTCTCTGAGTACATCGACTGGAGGATCGAGCATCCGTCCGACGATCTCATGACGCAGTTGTTGAACTCCGAGCTCGAAGACGAGGCCGGAACGCGACCACTGACGCGCGACGAGGTGCTGACCTATGCCGCCGGCCTCGCAGGAGCGGCCAACGAGACAACTACTCGTCTGATTGGATTCATGGGTCAGTTGCTTGCCGAGCATCCCGATCAGCGACGCGAGATCGTTGCCGACCCATCGCTGATCCCCGGTGCCATCGAGGAGATCTTGCGTTACGAGGCGCCATCGCCCGTACAGGCGCGCTACGTCGCCCGTGACGTGGAATGGTACGGCACCCGGGTGCCAGAAGGCTCGGTCATGTTGCTGCTCAACGGCTCAGCCAATCGAGACGAGCGGAGATATCCCGCCGCGGACACGTTCGACATTCACAGCGGTGCCACGCATCTGAGCTTCGGCCACGGGCTGCACTTCTGCCTTGGGTCGGCGTTGGCGCGTATGCAGGCGAAGGTCGTATTGGAAGAGGTGGTCAAGCGTTGGCCCGACTGGGAGATCGACTACGCGAACGCCGCCAGGGCTCACACGACCAGCGTGCGCGGATGGTCGACGATGCCCGTCTTCACGGCCTGATTCGAGAACGCGTCCGGTTGCGACGAGGCTCGCATATTCCGACCGTCCAGACGGTCGGCTACTCTCGGTGGATGGCTGCTGAACCGATGGACGACAGTGCAACTCCGAACCGGTCCGCAGTGCCTTCCGTCGACAACGGTCTCGAAGGCCGCGTCGTCATCGTCACAGGCGCATCGTCCGGGCTTGGCAGGCGTTTCGCGCGGGTGTTGGCCGAAAACGGTGCGTTCGTGTCGGTTACCGCGCGTCGGGTGGAACGCCTGGAAGAGTTGCGCGCCGAATACGGCGCCGACCGCATTCATGTCGAGGCTGGGGACATCAGCGACGAGACCTTTCCAGCACGGCTCGTCGGGTCAACCGTCGAGCGTTTCGGTCGGCTCGACATCCTCGTCAACAATGCAGGGACCGGCTCAATGGTCCGTGCCGAGGAGGAGTCCACGGAACACTTCCTACAGGTGATCAAGACGAACCTGGTGGCGGTCTTCGTCTGTTGCCGCGAAGCGTACGGACCGATGCGCGACAACGGAGGCGGGAGCATCGTGAACGTCTCGTCAATGCTGGGTCAGATCGGCATCGGCCGCATCCCGCAAGCCTCTTACTGCGCGTCCAAGGGCGGCGTCGCCAACCTCACCAGGGAATTGGCCGCCCAATGGGCGCGAAGCGGTATCAGGGTCAATTGCCTTGCACCGGGCTGGTTTCCGACGGAGATGACCGAGGCGATGATGACCGACAAGAAGGGCCTGGCCTTCATCGACCGCACCGTGCCGATGCGACGCGCAGGTCGCGCCGACGAGCTCGACAACGCGCTTCTGTTCCTGGCGGGCGCAGGCTCCAGCTACGTCACGGGGCAGACACTCGTCGTCGACGGCGGCTACACCGCGATTTAGATGAACCGAGCGGAGTTGGCGATATGTTATGGTCCAACCGACTAGTCGGATGGTAAACGTTCGACGTGGATCGGCATTGGAGTGCTACTGAATGTCTGTCACGAAGTCACGGATGTCCGAAGGCGTCAGGCGCCTCGTCGATGGCCCGGCCGGCTATGTCAACGGTCGTTGGCTAGCCGTAGCCGGCGGTGCGATCGACGCGATCGACCCGACGACGGAGCAAGTTCTGGCAGAAGTCCCGACGGCCACCCTCGGCCAAGTGGACGACGCTGTTGCCGCGGCGCGCAAGGCGTTCGACGAAGGACCGTGGCCGCGCATGCGTCCCCGCGACCGAGCCGCGGCCATCAACCGCCTGATCGACCGACTGCGTGCACATCGTGCCGATCTCGTCGAACTCGGCATGCTCGAGGTCGGATCGCCGCGCATGCTCAGCGAGGCGATGCATGCCGATCTGCCCATCAACTTCTGGGAGTGGTTCGCCGACGCCGCAATCCGGGGTCCCCGCGGCGGCTGGGAGGACGGAATAGGTCTGCACCATTCTCCGGTCCTCTCGACGAGCATCCTGTTTCAGGATCCCGTCGGTGTGGTGGCCGCGATAACGGCGTACAACACGCCTCAGCTGATTACTGCTTTCAAGGTCGGCGGCGCTCTGGCGGCTGGTTGTACGACCGTGCTGATGCCCTCGCCGCGCACGCCTCTTGCCGCCGTTGCATTCGCTCGCATGGTCGACGAGGCCGATCTGCCCCCCGGCGTCGTCAACGTCGTGATCGGCGAGGCGGAGATCGGGCGCGCGCTTACCGAGCATCCCGGCGTCGACCTCGTCACCTTCACCGGATCCGTCACCGTCGGCCGCCAAGTCATGCGGCAGGCGGCCAGTGGACTCAAGAAGGTCGTGCTCGAGCTCGGCGGCAAGTCGCCGAACATCCTCTTGCCCGGGGCCGACGTCGAGGCGGCGGCGGCGCCGTCGATCCTGCGTTTCACCCGCAACAGTGGGCAGGCGTGCGGGGCAACTACCCGCACGTTCGTGTCCCGAGCGGACTACGACCGCTTCGTCGCCGCTGCCGGTGACTTCATGGACACCGTCGTCGTGGGCGATCCGTTCGAACCGTCCACGGTACTCGGGCCGCTCATCCGCCGGTCCCAGGTCGATAGCGTGCAGGGATACGTGGATCGTGCGTTGGACACGGGTGCAGAAATCGTCGCAGGCGGTGCCCCTGTCAAGGACGAGACCGGATTCTTCATGTCGCCCGCGCTCATCGGCAAGGTTGGCAACGATGACGAGATCTGCCAGGAAGAACTGTTCGGCCCCGTCGGTGCGGTGATCGCCTACGACACCGTCGACGAGGCCGTCTCACTAGCCAATGCAAGCCGCTACGGTCTCAACGCCAACGTATGGGGTCCTGCCGACGAGGCGATGCGAGTAGCGCGCCGGTTGCGTACCGGCACCGCCACCATCAACGGCGGCGGCGGAGATCGACCTGACGCGCCATGGGGTGGCGTCGGTGAAAGCGGTGTCGGATTCGACAGGGGCGAAGCCGGATTCGCGGAGTTCTTCACCGTCCAGCACGTGCAATGGCCACTCGCCGGGGTGGGTCGGGCCAGTGGTCTTCCCCCTGGCCGTGGATCGAGCGATTGAGCCCCGCGGGCGTGGAACAGGCCAGAGCAGGCGGCTTGACCGTCCGCTCCCAACATGATGGAATTTCGAATATGTCGACAGACCGGTCGGTCGAAAAATGACCCTCGAACAGGCGGTGGAACAGGCACGACGGTACGTCGGCATGGTGGGGCCAGCGGTCTCGATGACGGTCGAGCGCACCATGATCCGACGCTTCGCGGAGTCGATCGGGGATGGCAACCCGTTGTACTGGGACGAGGAGTACGCCAAGGCGACCAGGTGGGGTGGCATCATCGCGCCACCCACGTTTCTCTGCCTGTTGCTGCCGCCGCTGCCAGTGCCGGATATCGACTTCGGGACCATCAAGCTCAACGGCGGCAGTGTCTTCGAGTCGTTCCGTCCGGTTCGGCCGGGTGACGTCATCATCGGTCAGGCCGAATATGCCGACGTCCAAGCAAAGGAAGGAAAGGGTGGCGGCATGCTGATCTTCCAAGGCCGAACGCGGTACACCGACGGCGAAGGCCACCTCGTGGGGATCGGCATCGGCACCGGGATTCAGAAGTGACGGCGGTGACCGACGAGGGCGTCGGCCCACGGCCCGATGCAATCGTGCCGCCGCGAACCCTGGACCCCGCGACGATAGCCGTGGGCGATCGGCTCCCGACGCTCGTGAAGAATCCGACGACGCGCCAGCTGGTGATGTTCGCGGGCGCGTCGGGCGACTTCTACGAGATCCACTACGACAACGCTGTGGCCGTCGAGTCGGGTCTACCCGGCGTCATCGTGCACGGTTATCTCAAGATGGCGTGGCTCGGTGAGCTCGTATCGGCGTGGGCTGGTCCCGACGCCTTCGTGCAGCGCGTCGACGTGTCATATCGGGGTATCGACGTGCCGGGGGACGAGTACCGGGTAGAGGGTCAGGTGACGGCGATCTCTCTTGGCGACAGCGTGACGACGATCGAACTCGAGATTTGGGGTCAAAGTCCTACGGGGACGAAGACGACCCTCGGCACCGCCGCCGTGCAACTGCCTTCGGCCAGCGGTTGGTGAGCGACGTGTCCATTCGCGGAAAAGCCGCTATTGCAGGGGTTTTCGAGCATCCGCTGCGAAAGATTCCTGACCGCACGACCGCCAGGATCCATGCCGAGGTTGCCGTCGGGGCGGTCGCAGACGCCGGCCTCTCACTGGCCGACGTCGACGGTTACTTCTGCGACTCGACGGCGGGCTTCGGCCCCATCTCGATGGCAGAGTATCTAGGTCTCAAACCCCATTACGTCGACTCCACGGAGACGGGCGGGTCGTCCTACATCGTGCACGTGGGCCACGCGGCGACAGCGATTGCGGCCGGTAAGTGCCGAGTCGCACTGATCACGATGGCGGGCCGCCCGCGGAGCGCCCCCCAGGGCATGCCTGCCCCGGCGGAACCCTTGCCGGAGACGACCTTCGAGGAGTCGTGGGGGATGTTCGGCATCGCCCCCGCGTATGCCCTTGCCGCTCAACGTCATATGTACGAGTACGGGACGACGTCGGCTCAACTGGCCGAGGTCAAGGTAGCGGCGGCGCACCACGCGCAGTACAACCCGAACGCCATGCTGCGCGATCCCGTCACGGTCGAGCAGGTCTTGGACTCACCGATGGTCAGCGATCCGTTGCACCGGCTGGATTGCTGCGTGGTGAGTGACGGCGGCGGCGCGATCGTCGTGGTCGACGCAGCTCTTGCAGCCGAGCTCGGCGGACGCTGCGTCAGCGTCCTCGGACAGGGCGAGGCAATCAAGCACACCGACAACGGCGGCACCGACCTCACGTACACCGCGGCAGTGGAGTCCGGGCCGCGGGCATTCGACGAAGCCGGCGTGACACCCAAGGACATCGACTACGTGTCGATCTACGACTCGTTCACCATCACGGCTCTCATAGCCATCGAGGATCTTGGCTTCTGCCCCAAGGGAAGGGGCGGTGAGTTCGTGCAGGACGGCGCGTTGCAGGCGCCGCACGGGGTGTTGCCCTTCAACACCGACGGCGGCGGCCTGTGCAACAACCACCCAAGCAATCGGGGTGGTGTGACCAAGGTGATCGAGGCGGTGCGTCAGCTGCGCGGCGAGGCCAACTCCGAGGTCCAGGTGCCCGACTGCGAGCTGGCACTGGCACATGGCACCGGCGGGTCGATAGGCACCCGGATGGGTAGCGCAACAGTGATTCTGGGGAGGTCCTCTTGACGTCGGCAAGCCTTCCGGTTCCGGTACCGACGGTTACCGAGGACACCCGCGAGTTTTGGGAAGGTCTCATTCGATCCCGCTTTTTGCTGCCGCGGTGCGACCGCTGCGCGACATGGGTCTGGTACCCGCGTAGGTTCTGTCCAGCCTGCGGCAGCCTGGACACCTCGTGGAAAGAGGCCACCGGTCGCGGCAGCATCTACTCCTACACGGTGGTCCGCAAGAGCGGCCTTCCAGGTTGGAGTGAGGCGGTGCCCTACGTGATCGCCTACGTCGAACTCGACGAAGGGCCTCGGGTGATGAGCAACATCGTTGGCTGCGAACCCGATTCGCTGACGATTGGAAGTCGAGTAAGCGTCGTGATGCCCACCGACGAGGAGGGGCACGCGCTGTTCCGCTTCCAGCTACAGGGCGAATCGCCGCAGCAATGACCACCCAGATGACCTACGAGACGATCAGAACCGAAGAGCGCGGCCGCGTAGCGACCGTGGCGCTGAACCGGCCCGAACGCATGAACGCCTGGACGCGACGCATGGAGGCCGAATTGGGGCATGCCATAGCGGGTTTCGAGGTTCGCGACGACATCGGCGCAATCATCGTTACGGGTACGGGGCGGGCGTTTTGCGCTGGGGCAGACCTCGACGAGGATCAAACCAGTGACGCAACGCTGCAGGAACTTTTTAGGCCTGCGACGGATCGGCCTTATTGGGAGATGCGTACGCCGACCATCGCCGCGATCAACGGCGCAGCCGTTGGCGTCGGCATCACGTTGCCGATGAAACTCGACATTCGAATCGCCGCAGAGGATGCCAAGCTGGGCTTCGTATTCACTCGTCGCGGGTTGACCCCGGAATTCGGAGCCAGCTGGATCCTGCCTCGGCTCGTCGGCGCAGCCAACGCCATGGAGCTGCTGCTGACCGGTCGGATATTCGACGGCCGAGAAGCGGTCAGACTCGGCCTGGCGAACGAAGCTCACCCCGCCGATCGCGTGCTGGCTCGCGCGCGAGAGATCGCCGACGACATCGTGTGCAACGTGTCGCCAGTCGCTGCGGCGGTCACCAAGAGCCTCGTCTATCGCGGGCTGGAAGCCAAAGATCTTTCCGCGCATGCGCAGTTGGAGCAGGAACTATATGACTGGGCGCTTGGTGGCGCCGACTTCCCCGAGGGCATGGCGTCCTTCGCCGAAAAACGAGTACCCGAGTGGCACCTGGGCAAGAACGCCGCATTCCCTGCGGAGTTGTTTCGGGCGCCGGACGATGGCGCGCAGCGCAAGTGATGTTGGGAGAACGACCATGAGCACTACACAACACGTCCACTCTGAGCTGTTCGAGGCGACCGACGAAGACCTCGAGAACATCGTGCAGTTCGCCGATCCACTGGTCCTTCGGGGTCTGATCTATCAGCTCACCGGTGACGAGGAGCTCAGGACAGGGGTCCGGACGCTGCGCGCGCAGGTCATGTTCGCCGAAGCGGCGGTGCCGGCGTCAGAAGACGACGTCGCGCTCATCCAGCGAAAAGCCTTGGCATTTCTAAAGTCCTACCGCGACTCCGGTGGCGGTCCCCTCGACATCGGACCCCTCGACCGCCTAGAGGAATCGATCCGCCTTGCCACTGGTAGCGACCCGGGGCCGGATCAGATGGCGATGCTCGTCGAGGACCTCGGACTCGACCTCTGGGCGCGTGCCCACCAGTGGTCGCAGACACCGGATCCCGAGAAGCTCGAAGATTTCTCGGTGACGGTGATCGGCGCGGGCTACGGCGGACTCAACGCTGCGGTGATGTTGAAGCGAGCAGGCATTCCCTACACGCATGTCGAAAAGGATGGCGGCGTCGGCGGTACGTGGTATCGCAATCGCTATCCGGGCGCCCGCGTGGACTCGCCGAGTCGGGCCTATACCCACGTGTTCGGTACGAACGTCGATCTGGAGTATGCGTTCTGCCCCCAAGCGCACAACCAGGCCTACTTCGACTGGGTCGCCGACGAGCACGGCATTCGTGATCACATCGAATTCGACACCGAGGTACGCGCGCTCACGTGGGACGAGGATCTGGCCAAGTGGAAGATCGACGTCAGCGGCCCCAACGGCGACCGCACGATCGAGTCGAACGCGGTCATCACAGCAGTCGGGTTCCTGTGTCAGCCCAACCTGCCGAATATCCCGGGCATGGACGACTTCAAGGGGATGTCCTGGCACTCGTCGCGCTGGCCCGAGGACGTGAAGCCCGACGGCAAACGCATCGCCGTGATCGGAACCGGTTCCACCGGCTATCAGATGGTCCCCGAACTGGCGTTGACCGCCGAACACGTCGTCGTCTTCCAGAAGGAGGCGTCGTGGGTGTTCAGCATTCCCGGCTACCGCGCACCATATCCACCGCAGGTGACGTGGTTGGAACGAAATCTTCCGTTCCACAAGAACTTCTCGCGGCTGCGCGGTGTGGACGTCACCAGCGGATGGGACATCACCACTGATCGCGATCCCGACTACAGCGGAGATCCCAAGGCGATCAGTGAGTTCAACAAGCAGATGCGCGACGCCGCGGTCGACTTCCTGGCGCAGAAGCTCCCGGACGAAGACCTGAGGGCCAAGATGACACCGGACTACCCGGTGTGGTCGCACCGCCCCGTTCTCGTCGACAGCGACTACAGCGTGTTGGACGCCCTCAATCGTGACAACGTGACTCTGGTGACCAATGGCATCGCCGAAGTCAACGAGACTGGCGTCAAGACTCTCGACGGACAGCAGCACGAAGTCGACATCATCGTCTACGCGACCGGGTTTCGCGCCAATGACTATCTGTTCCCCATGCGCGTCACCGGCCGGGAGACGACCCTGGAACAGACGTGGGCGGAGACCGGTACGTGCGCATACCGCTTCTGTATGGTGCACGGCTTCCCAAACCTGTGGATGCTGCACGGCCCCAACACGATCGGCGGAATCACGCCAGGGCCGTGGGTGGAGCTTGTCACGCAGTACGCGCTGATGTGCATCGACCGTCTCATCAACAACGACGAGAAGTCGATCGACGTGAGCGAGCAGGCGTACCGGAAGTACATGGCCGCGGTGTTCGAACGGCAGAGAACAAAGGCCTGGAGTGACCCGCGCGCGGATAGCTATTATCAGGGCCAGGGCGGAAGTCCCTCGGCTGTCATGTCGCCGTACGCGCCGGGAATCATCTTCCGGCTGCTGCGCTATCCGGATTTCGGCGAAATGGAGATCCGATGACCGCAATCGAGACGGACGTCGAGAACTTCGTCTGGGACGGGCTCGTCCACAGCTACCGGCCACGTGACGACTGGCAGACCCGTGTGTCGCCGAAGCTGAAGCTCGCCACCGACGCGGTCGACGAAATCGACCCGGTGACGTTCGAGGTGCTGCGAAACCGACTGTGGACCATCAACATTGCGCATGGTGACACGTTGACGAGGATGTCGGGCTCACCGGTGTTCCAGGGACTCGACTTCAACATGTCGATCCTCACCGAGGACGGTGAGACCGTCATGAGCGCGCCGTTCGTCCAGTACCTCAACGCGGGCGCCCCGCTCGTCGTCCGATACCTGATGGAGCACTTCAGCGAAGCGCCGGGCATCGAGGAGGGTGACGTATACCTCGCCAGTGATCCATGGATCGGTGCGTCGCACCAGATGGACGTCTGCATGGCCGCACCGCTATTCATCGACGGCGAGCTGTTTGGCTGGGTTTCCAACGCCGCTCATCAGTACGACCTCGGCGGGATCGTCCCGGGCGGTTGGCCCCAGAATGCCCCCGACGTGTACAGCGATCCGGTGATGTTTCGTCCTTTCAAGCTCATCGAGCGCGGTGTTCTGCGTGACGATCTCGAGCAGATGTACCGACGTCAGTCCCGGCTACCCGACATGGTCGCCCTCGACATGCGGGCGCAGTTGGCTGGATGTCAGTTCGCCGTCCGCCGCCTGAAGGAGACCTGCGCCGAATTCGGTGCAGGCGTCGTCAAGGCGGCGATGCGCAGGATCCTGGAGAATGCGCAAATCGCGTTCGCGCGCAAGCTCGAGCGCATCCCGGATTGCACGGTCAGTGACGTCTTCTACTTCGACGAAGAGATGCCCGGTGACCGCAAGACCCATCGCGTCCAGTTCAACCTGACCAAGCGCGGCGATCGACTCGTCGTCGACAACGAGGGCACCGACGCTCAAGGGATGGGGCCCAACGGGTTCACGTTCGTCAACTTCATGGGCATCGTCCTTGGGCTCTCGGCGCTCACACTGCTGCACGAACACACCTTCTCGGTCGGTGGCGCATACCGCCAGATCGACTTCCGCCCGCTACCGGGAACGCTGACCTGTTGTGACTATCCCGCGGCCGTCAGCGGCGGCGTTATGAACATCATCAGCTCGTTCGTTCGGGTGCAGAACTCCTTCGCACGGCTGATGGCCTGTGACCCCGAGTTGAAACGGGATCTCGTCGTATGCGGCGCCGATCACCCGCTGCTCGTGCTTGCGGGCGCCGACGATCGCGGCAACTTCTTCGGAACGGCGGTGCTGGAAGCGGTTGGCGCAGGCGGAGGTTCGCGTGCGCACTCGGATGGAATCAACACCACCGGGCTCGTCATCGCGCCGATGTCGAAGATGCCGAACGTCGAGGACACCGAGCAGTATTACCCGATGCTGATGATGTACCGCACGGAGGCAGTTGATACCGGCGGCCCGGGTCGCTACCGCGGCGGGGTCGGCATCGAAGTAGCTTTCACCCCTTACCGTTCCGCGCAGATGGAGGCCATCACCAACGCCGGTGGACAGGGCGTGTCCACGAACCAGGCGATGGGGTTGTTCGGCGGCCTGCCGTCACCGACCGCGCAGTACCACGTATTCGGCGGCACCGACGTGGCGCAGCATTGGAATGCCAAGCACATGCCACGCTCGGTCACGGAACTGACCTACGACGAGCACCACAGGTTGCGGACCAAGTCGAACGGCACACCGCTGGAGAACGGTGACGTGATGAAGATGGTCTGTTGCGGTGGCGGTGGTTACGGGGATCCGCTCGAACGCGAACCCGACAAGGTCGCCGAAGACGTCGCCGGGGGTTTCGTATCCGCTGCCGCAGGTGTCGACGTGTACGGCGTCGTCGTGCGCGACGACGGTCGGGTAGACGAAGATGCCACCAGCAGACGGCGCGAGGCGATCCGCTCCGAACGGCGCACGTGGACGTCGGTCGCCGAGCGTTTTGCGCGAACCCGTGACCAATCATCCACGGCCGCAACGGGTGAGCCGCCGAGATTGGTCCACGAATACGTCGCCGCGCGTGACCAGGGCGACCAACGAGTGCTGGCTTGCGCGCGGTGCGACACGGTGCTGTCGGACTACGGGGCGAGCTATAAGGATGGTCTGGCGATCAGCGAGACCAACGTGGACATCTTGCCCCGCGTCGATGATCCTAGATTCTTTCTCGACGAGGACATGGTGCTACGTCGGTACTGTTGTCCACACTGCCAGGTGCTGATGACGGTCGAGATCGCACGTCGCTCGGAGCCGGCCCTCGACGAAATGCTGTTCCTATGAGCGGCTACACGATTGGCGTCGACATCGGTGGCACGTTCACCGACTGCGTGGCCCTGGACGCGGACGGCAACGTCGCGATCGGCAAGGTGTCGTCCACCCCACCGGAGTTTCAGCGTGGGTTCATCGGATCGATCGGCGAAGTGGCGAATCGCATCGGTCTCTCACCGGCCGAACTGCTCGCGCAGACCGACGCAATCCTGCACGGATGCACCGTGGGCACGAACTCCCTGGTGGAGAAGCGCACTGCCAAGGTCGCGCTCTTGGTCACCGCCGGGCATCGGGACACCATCTACATGATGCGAGCAGGCGAACGGCTCGTGGGATCGCATCCGCAGGAGATCGCCCATCTCGCGGGGCATTACAAACCCGAGCCCTTGGTGCCGAAATCGCTAGTGGTGGAAATCGAGGAGCGGATGGCGACCGATGGACAGGTTGTCATTGCCCTCGATGAGGACCGAGCGCGCGAAACGATCCGCTCCTTGGTCGCCGATGGTGTCGAGGCCTTTGCCATCGCCCTGCTGTGGTCGACGGCTAGTGACGTCCACGAGCGGGCGCTTGCACGCATCGTGGCCGAGGAGGCGCCTGCAGCATTCGTTTCGGTCAGCTCAGAGGTGGTACCGCGCGTCGGTGAATACCAACGCACCGTTGCGACGTTGATCAACGCGATGATCGGGCCGGTCACCAGTGAGTATCTTGGGCGCCTCGAGCACGAGTTGGCTGCGGTGAACTATCCGGGCTCGCTGTCGATCATGACGTGTGCGGGCGGGCTGATCGACGTTGCTCGTGCGCGCCGGATGCCCCTGCTGACCATCGGTTCTGGCCCGGTCGCGGGGTTGATCGGCGCAGGTCGGTTGGCACGAGCGGCAGCTGCCGGCGACATCGCAGTGGCGACTGGCGACATCAACGTGTTGACCGGTGACGTCGGTGGCACGACGTTCGACGTCGGAGTGATCCGACGCGGTGAGCCGGTGACGCGGACGACGACGAGATACGACCAATATGAGTACTTCGTGCCGACACTCGACGTGCGGTCGATCGGATCCGGCGGCGGTTCGATCGTCGCGTTCGACGAAGACACCCGCAGCCTGCGAGTCGGGCCAAGAAGTGCCGCCGCAGTGCCGGGCCCGGCGGCGTATGGGCGTGGCGGCGACAAGGCGACGGTGACCGATGCGGCGGTGGTGTTGGGCTACCTCAATCCCAAGCACTTTCTTGGCGGCGCACTTTCGCTCGATACGGAAGCCGCCACTGCGGCGCTTGAACGCGCCGGAGCACCGCTGGGGTTCACCGCTGTCGAGACGGCCGCGGCCGCCATGCGGATCGTCGATGACCAGATGGCCGACGCGATCCTGTTGTCCAGCACCCAGCAAGGCTACGACCCGCGGGCCTGTGTCATGTACGCGTTCGGAGGTGGGGGTGGGACGCACTGCCCCATGGTCGCCCAGAAGCTCGGCATCTCGACGACGGTCATCCCCCTCGGAGACCTGGCTGCAGGCTGGTCGGCGTTCGGCGTCGCGGCCGCCGACGCGATGATCGTGCAAGACATGGCGTTGCTGATGCCCTCCCCATTCGATCCAGAGCAGCTCAACCAGGCGTGGTCGGAACTGGAGGACAAGGTCGTGGGGGCGCTGCCAAGTTCGTTGCCTGCCAACAGTGTTCATCTCGACCGCTTCGTGGAGTTGCGCTATCGTCAGCAGGTCAACGAGCTGAGAATTCCTGCTCCGCGAGGTGTTTACGGTAAGGCCGATATTGATGCGCTGACGGCGGCGTTCGAACAGGAGTACGAGCTCCTCTTCGGCGTCGGAAGTGGTTATCCTACAGCCGGATTCATGATCACGTCGCTTCGCGTGACGGCGCGGACCAGCGTTACTGATCACGAATTCGTCGCGGCTGGTGTCGGTGACTACGTCGACGTCGAGCCGACGGGGTGGCGGGACGTCGTCTGGTACGAACTGGGCACCGCACCACGGCGTACGCCCGTCTACGACGGTGGCGGGTTGAAGCCAGGGGACCGGGTGGCAGGCCGGGCCATCATCGAGTTCATCGATACGACAGTAGTTCTGCGGCAAGGCCAGCGGGCCGTCGTCGATGCCCGCAGCAGCATAGTGATCGAGCCGATCGACGTGAACGAGTAAGGGGAGAAACATGACCGGACTGCTACAAGATCGAGTGATCGCCGTCACCGGAGCGGGGCGGGGAATCGGTGCGAGCATCGCGGTCAGAGCCGCAGCGGAGGGCGCGCGCGTCGTGGTCAACGACCTCGGCTCGGCGGTCGACGGGAGCGGGTCCGACAAGGAGACGGCGGCCGGCGTCGTATCGCGGATAACCGGCGCAGGCGGATCCGCCGTCGCCAACAGCGGGGACATCTCTGACCACGACCAAGCCGGTGCGCTCATCCAGCAGGCCGTAGACACCTACGGTCGGCTTGATGTTCTGATCAATGTCGCCGGAATCCTGCGCGACAAGATGATCTTCAACATGACTCCCGAAGAGTGGGGTGCCGTCGTCAAGGTTCACCTGCGTGGCACCTACAACACCACCAAGCACGCGAGCGTGTATTGGCGCTCGCTCAAGCAGGCAGACGCTCATCACCGCCTGATCAACTTCACTTCCGGCTCAGCGCTTCACGGCGCTCCTGGGCAGCCCAACTATGCGGCGGCCAAGATGGGTATCGCCGGTCTGACGTACTCCTGCGCTGCCGCCTTGAAGCGATACGGGGTCACGTCCAACGCGATCAGCCCCGACGCGAGCACGAGGATGACCGACTCGATGGGGGAGCATCGGCGCGAGGACCAGGACGTGCGCTCGCCCGACAACATCGCGCCGATCGTGCTGTATCTAGCCAGTGAACGCTCGGACTGGTGCAACGGCCAGATCTTGTACTCGTCAGGTCCGGACATTGGACTTTTCAACGTTCCGTCGTTGGTCAGTGAGATCTTCACGGACGGCCCGTGGGAGTTGGGATCGGCCTTCGATCAGATAGAGAGCGCGTTTCCTGCGGCGGTAATGCCGAATGCCGTACCGGCCATGACAGGGGCAGCGACGCCGAACGGGGCGTCGTGACGCGGGGCTCACCCGAGTTTGAAGACCTCGAGACAGTTGTCGTGGCAATAGGCCTGCATCGCATCATCTTTGAGCGGTAGCTCGAGGGCGTCGCTGGCCGCACGCTCGACGCTCAGCAACGGGAAGTCCGATGCCCAGATCACTTGGCTCTTGCCGCGGGTATTCATGAAGTGGACGATTTCGGTCGGGATGTACTTGGGTGACCAGCCCGACGTCATGAGATAGAAGTTGGGGTGTTTCTGCAGTAGCGCAAGCGTTTCCAGGTGCCATGGGTGGCCGATGTGGGTTCCGACGACTGTCAGTTCGGGGAATGCGAGCAGTATGTCGTCGAGTAACGCGGGGTGCTGGAGCTTGGCGCTGCGCATGGGCCCTGGGAAGCCGAGGTTCATCGTGATGGGAACGCCCAACTCCGCGCACTTCGCGTAAATCGGGTAGTAGAGCGGGTGGTCGTACGGCTCACCGAACATTGCTGCCATGACGCGTATCGCGACGCACCCATAGTCCTTGACCGCTCGGTCGAGCTGCTTGTATGCCCGCAATCCCCCCATCGGATCGATCAGGGCGCTGCCGTACAGACGGCCCCGATGGTTCGCGGTTGCGGTGGCCATCTGCTCGAGGAAGGCGTCGAAGATGTCGTCGGGTTGGCCTGCGGTGGCCTGGAAGACTCCGCGCGGACGGGTGTCGGGGTGAGACCAGCTGTGCAACGCGGAAATGATCGTCTTCTCGACGCCGGTCGCGTCCATCATCGCGACGAGGTCCTCGGCGCTCGTGCCGGGTCCCCTCGATCCTCCGCTAGTCTTGAACCACTTGTTGACGTTGCTGTTGAGGATCTCGTCGGCGAACTCGTTCACCAGCTCGTCCTTGGTGAGCATTGGCATGTTGGACCAACCGTCGATGAATTTCATGCACGAAGCCCTTTCTCCTGCGCCATCCATGGGTCGATTCGCACTGGTGCTTCGATCCCAGCCCGAGGGCACGCGCTTGCCGGTGCGCCGATGGATGAGGGAGTCGCGATGCTTCGACCGTCTGGTCGGTCTAACGTAACACAATGGCATGGCCGGGGCCGAGGTCTTGAGGCCATGCCGCTCGTGGTGCTTGGCTGCTCCACCGCTCGGACGCGAGTGCTTCGCTCGTCACGCCACGCTGGATCGCGCTGAATTCGGCCACCGCATGATTCCGCACGGCCTCGATCATCAGGACATTCTCGCTGCGAGGCTTCGGCAAGTCGGGATAGCGAGGGTCGATGCGAAAGTCCGCTTCTTCCAACGGGATGAACCTCTGGCACTGATCGTCCTCGGGACAGCCAACGCTGACGCCTGCGTCATGAATGGCCGCTGATATCGCGTCCTTCTCGATTACCGTTCTCCCAGAACACAAAGTGACGGTGAAAGTGGTATGACACTCCCGGTTTCGGCGGATGGGCGACCCACTTTGTCTGAGATGTTTGACGGCATCGTAATCGAGTGGCTTGCCACGCCGGGCACGTCGGGCTGGATGATTCATCGGGTGAAAACGGCGCACTTTACGCAGCAGGCTGAAGCATGGGCGACGACGAGCTTCACGTGCGATAAGGACTTCCGGGAACGCCGAAGGAAACGTTCGCATTCAAGAACTGATGGCATGTCATGAATTCCGTTCAGGGACAACGCGGCCCGTGAGCATAAAATGTCGCCGACCTAATGGGGCAGCGTTTGCCCAAGGGGGAGTGCGGGACTGGCCCTTGGTGGACGTGGCCGGACGATCGGGTGCTCGCCACGGTGATTTTCACCGACATCGTGGACTCGACGCGCCGGGTCGTAGAGATCGGTGACCGTGACTGGCATGCCTTGCTTGATGCGCACGACGCCGTGGTGAGGTCCCCACTCACTCGGTTCAGGGGCCGCGAGGTGAGCTCTACGGGCGATGGCTTCCTCGCGACGTTCGACGGACCACAGAGAGCCATCCGATGTGCGATGGCCCTCCGCGACGCAGTGCAAGCGCTTGGCATTGAGATACGCGCCGGATTACACACCGGTGAGTGCGAAGTCCGCGGTGTGGACATCGGCGGGATCGCGGTGCACATCGGGGCACGTGTAAGCGCGCTGGCGGGGCCGAACGACGTGCTGGTGTCTAGCACGCTGCGTGACCTCGTGATCGGGTCAGGACTCGAGTTCGAGGATCGCGGCGCTCATGAGCTCCAGGGCGTGCCGGGTCAATGGCGACTCTTCGCCGTCGCTTCTTCATAGAAATGGCAGCCGAAAAGTCCTGTACAGCAATGGAACTCGCATTCGTTGAGGTGTGAGGGTGCGTGTTCAGCAGGTGCGATTTCTAGTGGCGTCGGGTTGTTGTGGTGGATGGCCCTGCAGAAGGCGCGTGCCTCTAGAATTCGATGGGCAGTGTCTTGGGGCCCGAGATGCCCACGATGGGCCGCCATGGGGCCGGCCCAGTTCTGCGTATGTGAGGCATGCGTCGCGTCATGACCACAAGGGCTTCGGCGAGTTCGACCCTGGCGAGATGTGCGCCGAGGCAGTGATGCGCGCCGCCGCCGAAGGTCAGCGTCGCAGCCGGGCTACGACGAGTGATGTCGAAACGCTCCGGCTGGTCGTATCGCTCGGGGTCGCGGTTGGCGGCCGCGGTGTTGACCACCAGGCAGGTACCGGCGGGGACGACGATTCCATCGAGGTCGACGTCTTCGACCGTCACGCGGATAGCGGAGAAGGAGGCGGGGGAGTGCCGCATGACCTCTTCGACTGCCTGGGGAGCGAGCTCGGGGCGTTGGTTGAGCAGTGCCCATTGCTTGGGATGGTCACTGAATGTCTGCATCGCCGCGCCCAACTGGTTGCGTGTCGTGTCGGTGCCGGCGACGAGTAGGACAGCCACGAGGTCGAGGATCTCGCGGCGGCTGAGTCGATCGCCGTCGTCCTCGGCTCGGATGAGCTCGGAGATCAGGTCGTCGGTCAGTGTTCGACGCCGGCGTTCGATCAGGTCTTCGAGGTAGGTGTCGAGATGCTGCCAAGCCTGCAGTATCGCGGTGATGTGTGCCGTCGCGGTGGGCCCGAAGGCCTTGGCGATTCCTGTCAGGTAATGGGCGAACAGATCCCAGTCAGGGCGAGGTACGCCGAGCATCGCGCAGATGATCGGCGCTGGATAGGGCTTGGCGAGGTGGGCGACGACATCGCAGTGGCCGGCCTCGATGTGCTGATCGATGAGTTCGGTGATGATGTCGCGGCACGCGGTGCGCATGCGCTCGGCGGAACGTGGGGTGAAGGCCTGCGACACGAGCCGGCGCAGCCGTTTGTGGTCGGCGCCGTCGACGCCGACGATCAGCGCGGACACCTTGTCCCACAGGGGACCAGCCGTAATGCCCTGCATCGCCAAACCGTTGGCCTGCGGCATCGCGAAGCGTGAATCACGGAGTGCTAGGCGTACCAGGTCGTAGGTGAGCAACTCCGGACCGAAGGGGCCGATTGCGATCGGTGCCTGCAGTCGGGTGGCGGCGATGATTTCGTGGGCTTGATCGGGGCTTCGGACGCCGTGATACGCGATGGTGGGTAGCGCGGCGTCGAAGACGCTCAGGGGCGCGGGTGCGGCGGTCATGTTCGGCCTCCTGTGGTCGGGACGGGATCGACTATCCCGTCGTCTCAAGGCCATGCCATCGGCCGAAACGCCTATTCCGATGAGCTGTGTCGGCGTGAACTTTGTTAGCCATTTGGCGGATGATGTCCGTTTGGCTCGACGGCAGGCTGATTAGCATGAGCCAGACGAATTGGAGCAACGTGAGCGTGAGCGAGCTTCTGCCTAGCGGCACCGTGACACTGCTGCTCGCCGACGTCGAGGGGTCCACACGCCTGTGGGAAACCGATTCCGAGGAAATGACCGTCGCCGTTGCTCGCCTCGATGCGGCGGTAACGGACGCGACCGCGGCCCACAACGGAGCCCGGCCCATCGAGCAGGGCGAGGGCGACAGCTTCGTCATCGCGTTCGCGCGTCCCAGCGACGCAGTGGCATGTGCTCTTCATCTGCAAAGGGCCCCGCTTGCTCCGATTCGGCTGCGTATTGGTCTGCACACCGGTGAGGTCCAGTTGCGCGACGAAGGCAACTACGTCGGCCCGACGATCAACCGGACCGCGCGGCTGCGAGATCTCGGCCACGGCGGGCAGACGGTTCTGTCGGGTACCACCGGCGATCTCGTCATCGACAGGCTGCCCGAAGGGGCCTTTCTAACTGACCTCGGATCACATCGGCTGCGAGACCTACCGCGGCCCGAACGCGTGCTACAGCTCTGCCACCCTGACCTCCGGAATGAGTTTCCTGCACTTCGCACATCGAAAGCCGCTGAGGGAAGACACTTTCCGGTTCAGCTGACCAGCTTCATCGGACGCGAAGCCGAGGCAGCCGAGGTCACCCGCCTGCTGACCAATCAGAGGCTGGTGACTCTGACGGGCGCAGGAGGGGTGGGCAAGACCCGACTGGCAATCCAGCTTGCGACACAACGGGCCTCAGAGTTCGGCGACGGAGTACGGTACGTCGATCTGGCACCCATCACCGATCCGGATGTGGTGGCGATGACGGTGATTCGCGCGTTGGGATTATCGGATCAGCCTGGGCGGTCGACGATGGAGACCCTGACCAGGTTCATCGCCGAACGTCGCATGCTGATCGTGCTCGACAATTGCGAGCACCTGCTCGACGCGGCCGCCGACCTGGTTACCGAGCTGCTGAGTCAGTGCCGGAGGCTGACATTGCTGGCCACCAGCCGGGAACCGATCGCCGTGCCGGGCGAGGCCATGTGGCGGGTACCGTCGCTGCACCTCGCCGACGAGGCGGTCGAATTGTTTGCCGACCGAGCACGCTTGGCCCGGCCGGATTTCGCCATCACCGCGGACAACGCGGCCACGGTGATCGAGATCTGCCGCCGGCTCGACGGCATGCCGCTTGCCATCGAACTCGCGGCCGCGCGTGTACGAGCCCTGACCCTTGCCGAGATTCTCGACGGCCTTCGGGATCACTTCATGCTGCTGACAGGAGGTGCCCGCACGGCGGTGCGCCGCCAACAGACCCTTCGCGCCTCGGTCGACTGGTCCCACGCACTGCTATCGGACAGTGAACGCACGCTGTTCCGGCGCTTGGCCGCGTTCATGGGCGGCTTCGACCTCGACGCGGCGCGTACGGTGTGCTCGTCCGATGACACGCAGCCGCATCAAGTCCTCGACCAGTTGACACTTCTGGTGGACAAGTCGCTCGTGGTGGCCGACGACGTCCGGGGGCGGACCCGCTATCGGATGCTGGAAACGGTGCGCCAGTACGCGCAAGAAAAGCTCAGTGACTCCGGTGAAGCCGGGCAGGTGCGAACACGCCATCGCGACTACTACACGGCCCGGGCCGAAACGCTGGCCAGTCTGCCCGACCCCGCCAGGTGGCGTCTGGCGCAGGCAGAAGACGCGATCGACAACCTGCGGTCAGCGTTCGCGTGGAGTCGCGACAACAGCGACGTCGAGCATGCACTGATCCTGACCTCGGCGTTATGGCCGCTGTGGGTTGCGCGCGGCCGGTTGCGCGAAGGGCTGGCGTGGTTCGACGCTGCATTTTCCGTCGGCTCAGAGGACTGTGTTCAACCCGCGACGCTGGCGCGTGCGTTGGCCGACAGAGCGGGCCTCCACGCCCAGGTGGGTGGCGTCAATCAGCTCGACGACGCCCGCCGGGCACTGGACATCGCGCGCGAACTCGGTGATTCGGTCTTGATTAGCCGAGCGGTGGTGGCGTGCGCGGGTAGTGCGGCGTTCAACCCCGATATCGCGCGTCCGTATATCGAGGAGTCGATAGAGCTGGCGCGGGCGACCGGTGACCAGATGTTGCTGTGTCAAGCCCTGGTATGGCATGGACAAAGCGCCTACTATGGCGGCGCTCCGCGCGCTGGGCGCATCGCCGCTGAGGAAGGCCTCAAAATCGCCGACGCGATCGGCGACCGGTTCGTCTCGCGCGGCGCCCGCTGGGCCCTTGCGTGGACGCGGATGGTCAGCGGCGATCTCGGCTCAGCCGTCGACCAATTCCGCGCGGTCGCCCAGGAGGCCGCAGCCTACGGGGATGCAACCTGGACCCACGCAACACTCTTCAACGCAACCCAAGCGCTATGCCACCTGGGCGACATTGACGGCGCGCGCGCGTGCGCCGCCGCAGCCCGAGACGCCGCAGGAGACCTCGGCAAGGACTACGACCGGTACGTCGCCGTGCTCGCAGGGTATGTGGCCCTTGCCGCGGGGGACGTCGACGCCGCCGAACGCGCCGACGAGGAAGCCTGGCACGACCTAAGCCACGAACAATCCATGGTGAAGGTCAACCTGTTCCGCAGGGCAGCGGTTGCGCTCGCCTTGGGTAATCTCGCCTCAGCAAGGCAATGGTCCGACGATGCCGTCGCTGAGACTTCGGGCTATCACCGAGCGATCGCATTGACGACACGAGCCCGCGTCGCGATCGCCCGAGGCGACAACGACCAGGCCGCACGAGACGCCCACACCGCTCTCGACATCGCGGCCGAAGTCGGTGCGCAGGTAGGGGTTCCTGACACGCTGGACTGTTTGGCGATCATCGCGTTCAAGGCGGCATCACTTTCAGGTGCAGCCTGCCTCTTCGGTGCCGCCGAGGGCATCCGTCGCCGAACCGGCGAGGTCAGCTTCCCGATCTATCGGACCGATCACGATGCCGCCGTCGCCGCGCTACGCAATGCCATGGAGCACAGCGCTTTCCACGAAGCCTGGAACCAGGGTGCGCAGTTCTCAACCGATGAGGCCATCGCTTATGCGTCCCGTGGCCGCAGTGAACGCAAACGACCCAGCAGCGGCTGGGAATCACTGACCCCCGCAGAGCACGACGTCGTGCGCTTGGTGTGCGAAGGATTGGGCAACAAAGAAGCCGCCGCACGGCTTTTCGTATCGCCGCGCACCGTACAGGCTCACCTCAGCCACATCTTCACCAAACTCGGCATCAGCAGCCGTGTTCAGCTCGTCGCGGAGGCCACCCGCCACCGATGAGTGCACTCCACGGCCGCAGCTGAATTGCACTGCAGTGCAACATGACTCGCTACATCTATCTGGTAACGGTGCGTGCCGACAAGTGCGAGTTGTCGATCAATAGCGCTGCGGCAGAAAGGTCGGTAGCGGGTCTCCGTGCTCTTTCGATCGCGCCTCGTCGAAGCAGACCCGGACGGGCGAGGCAAAGCGGGTGGTGCGCAGATGCGGCAGCCATCGTTGCCTCTATCTAGTTGCCTCTATCTAACGGGCGACTTGACCATGTGGATACCACTTGTAACGTCGCACGCTGAATGGTCAATGACCCAGCGGGACGTATCAATTCGTCACTGTGACGATTTGACGGCAGTGTGATGTGCTCGGAGGGTGGGCCTCGGTGGAATCAACACGCGGGACTGCCCGGCGCCAGCATCTGCATCTCGTCGCTAGACGACGAGCCATTAATTAGTCGATTGAGATTCACTTCAAGCCGTAGTGACGTTCAGCGGACGACGCGGGGCGGGCGGATGATGCGGGTTTGCGACGGGTTCGCGACGGAAGAGACGGGACGGCGACTGTCCGTCGGTTGGCGATGGCGCCAAGGTGTGAGTCCTTGCACGCCAGGGCAACTCGCTTTGGAACTGGTAACGGTGCGTGCTCACGGGGCGCGAGTTGTTCACGGCCCCCCCGACAACCGTTGGCGCAGCGTTGCCAACCCGGGCCCCTCGAGTGCATCCACCAGTGCGCCACGGCCTGCCGCGGCCATCATGAGGGCTGCGACGGGACCCCGGACCTCGGCTCCCTTACCCCAAACGCGGCCCACATCAGTGGCGCGCAGCGAAATACCGCGCAGGTTGCCCGGCGTCACCATGTCGAACGCCGACAGTCCGGTCAGAAAGTCCAGCGCCGCTTCCGCCAGCTGCGGGTCAGGGTCAAAAGACAGCCCGAGAGGAATCCGCATGTCGCCGCTGTGCACCAAAACGTCGGCGAGCGGACCAATGTGTCCCCGTGGCGGGGGACGCCAATACCGGCGGTCAGCGAGGCGATGAAGACCGGCCGCGATGTCGGCGGCCGGCAGATGCGCACGGCGGCGGGCCAACTCGTCAATGGCACGAGCCCCACTCCTGCGGCGCGCGGCCAACCAAACTACTCCTGGAACACTCTCCGATAGGTTGCTGAGAAGGTGCGCTGCCACCGTCTGGACATCCCAGCCGGTGCACAAGCTTGGCGTCGCCAACTGCGCATCGTCCAGCTGGCAAATCAGGTCGGCAATCCGACACCGCTCCAGCGTCGTGGCGGCGAAAACGCGCTCCTTCTCCATCCATGCAATGTACTGTCCGACCTTTCACTTTGGGTGTATCCACTCGGAACATCTGCCCGACCCTCTCGTATCCAGCACGCTACGCGACCTCGTGATCGGGTCAGGGCTCCAGTTCGAGGAAGGCGGCTCTTACGAGCTCAAGGACGTGCCCGGCGAATGGCGCCTCTTCGCTGTCGCTTCTTCGGAAGGAGCATCGTTAAAACGGTTGTTCTGCAATGCAACTCGCCGTAGTTTATCTGGTAACGGTACGTGTTAAAGGGGTTCGAGTTTGGCTCAACTCCGCTGGCAGACCCGCCAGCTGTCGAAATGCCGTGAAAGACCGTCCGAGAGCTCGCAGTGTCAATCTGCCACCGCGCTCACTGGGCCACAACGCGGGGGAGCGGTCGGCCGTGCCGAACAGGTTCCGTCCCTCGGCGCACCAATACTGCAAAAGCTCAACCGCCCAAGCGAATTCCGGCGAGGTGAGCACTGTTCGTCGGCGTGGGCCGGAGCCCTTGGTTCCTTTGGCCCACCGGACAATCATTGCGCCGTAGTTGCCGTAGCCGGGGACGTGTGGATTGGGCCCGAAGTCGGTCAGGTCCAACATGACCAGCTCGCGGCGTCGAAGCCCGTAGGCGTAGCCGATCTTGAACGCGATCGAGTCACGCAGAGCGGTCCGCCAGCGTTTGGATCCAGTGCGGTGGGCTTCGTCGACGAAGTCGTCCACGGCGTCGAACAGGTGTTGCAACTCAGGCTTGGTGAACGCTCGCCGTCTCGGCGGGACTGCATCGTCGGTAGTGTGTTGGGGGGTGTTCCACTCGAAGCAAATCTGAGACGGGACATCGCCGAACTGGTTCTCGCAGAACGCAACCCATCCGTATCGGCTGTCACTGACATAACTACAGAACATCGAAATCGCGTTGCTGTACGAACGAAGCGTCGACAGTGCAATCGGTGTGTGCTGTGACCTCAGATCCGCTAGAAATTGATCGACACCATTGGGGCGCCAGTGCCACGGATACTCGTTGGTGAATTCGACAAAACGGGACACGACTCGACACCGACCCTTGATCGTGTCGAGCGCCAAGCCCCGTGCGAGCATCTGGGCTCGCCATCCATCGACCATCGCCTTGAAGACGGTTTCGTCTGCTCTAAGCAGCGAGACGTCATCGCGACGTAGAACCTGTGGAATGAACCCGGGAAGCTCATCAGCCAGGTCGGCGGCCACCCAAAGAGCGGCCAGCGGGCACCTTCCGGTCCGTTGCGGACCTAACGGCCCAGTCAACGGAATGTTCGGAAAGCCCATCCGCCCCAAGGTAATTCGTCACAGTGACGTATTACTGGCGGTGCGGGGCGAGGAAGGCGAATCATTGATTAAGTGATTGAACCCTACGACAACCTCGGCCGACGCACAACGGATTCGGCGGCAACCGGACAGTGTCGAACCGCCCGCAGGGCAACGCGTCCTTTCTCCGCGATTCTGTTACGCGCTGGTCAGCGGGTCGCAGCGGCGCAAATCCGCTGAGAAAATCAGCCAATCGTCAAGGGGTGCGAGTCTTTTCATCTAATGCAACTCGTCCCAGTTTTTGATTGCCGATAACCTACATTATGTCAGGTCAACCACTGCATATTGCATCAGATGAATCATGGCCTAGCCGCTTGCCGACCATCACTCCTCCCGTCGTTTTCATCTGTGTCGCAGGACTTTCCGCCCACCGCCCCAGCGGTGCGGACTAGCGTCGGCTGCTGAGTCAGCCTCCCAGGCGGCCGCTCGGGCGACACGCTGACCTGGGATCTTGACTTGATGATGCAACAGATGAATCATTGATTCATCTGTTGATACCAGATGGCAGGAGTTTCGGGTGGCAGTCGACGACGTCGGACGTGCATATCTCGTTGACGCGGTCAGGCCCCTGCACCCCGAAGAACAGACAGTCGCCGAAATGCTTCAGGGCTGGCGCAACCAACAGCTCAGCCGCAATCTGCAGTTCGAGACTATCGACGCCCGCATCAAGCAGGTGCAGCGCTTCATCGAGCACTCGAACGAGTTTCCGTGGACTTGGACCGTCGCCATGGTCGACGAGTTCTTCGGCGATCTTCGCAGTATCCACAAACTCGCCCAGTCGTCGATCCGTTCGTATCAGGTCGGCCTGCGACAGTTCTGCTCCTATGTCAGCAATCCGGACTACGGCTGGGACCGCGTCTGCGAAGCACTGTTCGGGACTCACCCATCCCAAGTCTTCTTCGACTGGAACACCGCTCGACACGTCCAGGAGAATGAGGCCCAACCCGAGAAACGCGCATTCACCAAGCGTGAACTTCAAGACTTCTTCGATCATGCCGACGAGCAGGTATCTGCCGTCGTAGCTTCCGGCAGAAAGGGTTGGCTGCCCGCATACCGCGACGCCGTGATGTTCAAGATTGCCTACTCGTATGGGTTGCGGTTCAACGAACTGGCCCACTTGCAGACGGTCGACTTCGCAAGGAACCCCCACGCTAAGGAGTTCGGAAAGTTCGGCCTGGTTCATGTGCGTTACGGCAAAGCGAAGAAGGGCTCCCCGCCGAAGCGGCGCAGCGTGCTGACAGTCTTCGACTGGACGCCCGAAGTGCTGGTCGACTGGCTGGAGAATGGTCAGCCACATATGGACGACGGGATCGACCTGTTCCCCAGCGAACGCGGAAATCTCGTCTCGGAAACCACACTCATCAGGCGATTCCGCCGCTACTGTGACGATCTCGACCTCTCGCCCGGTCTCGATCTCCACTCGTTCCGACGGTCCTATGCAACGCACTTACTCGAAGCCGGCTGGGATGCGATGTTCGTTCAGCACCAGATGGGTCATGAGCACGCGTCGACCACAGCGATCTATAGCTGTGTCAGCAGTGACTACCGCACCCGGACACTGCGAAACGCGCTCGACGCCACTATCGCCGCGGCGCTGCAGCCGAGACAGAACGGCGACGCCGGATGAAACGCGATGTCGATTACCAATGGCGGCTCGCCGAGCTCATGGCGGGTCATCAGATGCACAACAGCACCGATCTCATACCTCGGCTGAACGAACGCGGGATCACTCTGTCACGGCCACAGGTCTACCGGCTCGTCCATCAACGACCCGAACGGGTTTCTCTGAAGCTCATCGCCGCGCTCTGCGATATCTTCGACTGCGGCCCAGACGATCTCGTCACTGTCACTGCTGCGGACGCCCGAAAGAAGGCCGTCAGTGCTGGCCGAGAGAACGTGGTAGAACTGAACAAGGCCATCCGCCCCAAACGTGCTCGGATCCTCAGCGATGACGATTGAACCGCTGCGCCGGAACACCGTTCGGGGACGACCCAAACTCACCGACGGGTCAATGGAGTGTGCTCGTTGCCACCGCGAGATGCGGCGCACGGCAGCAACATGGCCAGACGGCCGCATCTGCAATTCCTGCTACTACGAAGCAACCAGCCTCTACGGCGACTGTCCCAGCTGCGGGTTCCACCGCCTTTTGCCGGGCCGACTGGACATCGGCGATCAAGCGGTGTGTCGAGACTGCGCGCGAATCCGCCAGAACTTCTACTGCACGTCGTGCAACGAGGAGCGGCGACCCTACCGCGGCAACGTATGCGCACGTTGCAGCCTCCGCGAAGACCTTGAGCGGGCGTTCCTCCACCCAGACTCTCCCGCGAGCTTCACGCGACTCATCGACGCCCTGTGCGCAGCTGATCGCGCCGAGAGCATCATCACGTGGAAACGATCGGACAAGGTTCAAGGACTCCTACGCTCCCTCGGAGATGGCACCACTCCCCTCACCCACGACGGCCTGGACCAATACGAGCCCAGCGGCCGGCACGTTGACCATCTCCGCGCAATCCTGCAGCACCACGAAGTATTGCCGACCCGCGACAAGTACGTCGCTTACTTCGAGCGGTGGATCGACGACAAGCTGCGCCCTGTCGCAGATCCCCAGATCGCCACGCCAATAAGACAATTTGCTACCTGGCACCACCTCAAACGAATCAACGAGTTAGCACTCGCTGGGAAGCCGACGCGCGGACCCGTTCACGCCTCGAAGCAGGACATCACCGAGGCACTGAAGTTCCTTCAGTGGCTTCGAACCGAGCATGGACGAACGATCGCGGACTGCACTCAGCAAGACGTGGACCTCTGGGTCACCACAGGGCCGACGACACGGCACCTCATCCGGACGTTCATCATCTGGTGCAAAAAAATGCGAGTGAATGGATCGATCACGCTCGGACATCGGCAGGCCAGGACGGTCCGGGTTCTCACGCAAGATCAGCGGCTGGAGTGGATTCGAGAGCTTCTGTCCGGCGACAGCGAGTCGCTCCCCTACCGAGTTGCCGGAACCCTGCTACTCCTCTACGCCCAGCCACTCGTGAAGGTCGCATCAGTACCAATGAGCAAGGTGCTTGTCTCTCCCGACGGACTATCGCTCCAACTCGGCGTTACTCCCTCGCCCGTTCCTGAGCCATTCGCTGCACTGCTCAAGAGCCACGTCACCAACAGACCAAACCTTCGCACAGCAGGAGCAGACAATCCCTGGCTGTTTCCGGGTTATCGTCCTGGCGAGCATCTACACCCCAACACACTGATGGATCGCCTGCGATGGCTAGGTATGGACCTCCTAGGCGCTCGTAATACTGCGCTGCGCGAACTCGTCACGCAGGTGCCGCCACCGGTCGTGGCCGAGATGCTCGGCTACAGCAACCAAGTGGTCCATCGTCACGCAGCACTCGCAGCGCAGCCATGGCACACCTATTCAACCCGTAGCCCAGGCACCAACGTCGACAATTCGTCGAGAGACCGGAAGTAGAAGAAATGTATATCGAACGGTTGCAAGTAGAGTCCGAAGGATTCCTCGGAGGACTCGATGTGCACTTCTCGACAGGGCTAAACGTGATCATCGGCGCGAGAGGCACAGGTAAAACGTCAATCATTGAATTGATCAGGTATTGCTTAGATGCTGGCGCTTTTACCGAGGACGTGCGAACGCGTGGTAATCAGCAGGCAATCGCGATTCTGGGGGGCGGAGCCGTCACAGTTTCAATACGAGACGGCGACGCGCACCTTGACATTACCCGTTCGGCGGCCGGTCACTACAGCCGCAATGAGTTTTTTTCGGTGCCATGCACTGTCCTCGCCCAGAGCGAAGTCGAAGCAGTCGGTACACAAGCATCCGGCCGGCTCCATCTGATCGACCGGTTCCGCTCGGACCGTGATAGCGACAAGCGGAAACTTGAGTCAGTGCAGTCGCGTTTAAAAAGCCTCACTGTCGAGGTTGGTGCGCTTCTAAGTGAAGGCCGCACAATTATCGAAGAAATCGAAGCTCTAGGAACAGTCGATGAGGAACTGACTCTTGCACGGTCTGAGCAAGCGCGAGTGCTGGCGGAGTCCGAGGCTACTGAGACCCAGCAACGCGACCTCGAGGCGCTACAGGATGCCGGTCGAATAGTCGCCGCACGCGATGCGGTCGTGCAAGCAAGCGAGCAGCGAGCTTCAAGCTTTGTGAGAGAACTGGAACGGACCCGCAATAACTCCAAATCGCTCCTGCAGCAGTGGCCACCAGAAGCAGGAGAGGATCTGTTTGCGGAGTCCCGACGTCGCGTCGAAGAAATAACTTCTGCGTTGAACGATGCCGTAACGGCAGCACGTGAGCTCGTGAGCGAGATCAATCGTGCGAAAGCAAGCACATACGAGTTGCGGGTATCGGTTGACGAGCAGAGTAGGAATCTCCGACAGATTTTGAGTTCAGTGCAAGCCGGAGTCGGTCAAGCCACGCGTAGGGTCGCGGAGCTTGAAGAGAGGCGTGGTAAGGCGAAGGCGCTCGACAGTCTGCTGAATGAACGGCGGGTGCACTATAACGAGTTGATTGGCGAACGTGACGCTTTATATCGATCGCTCGATAAACAGCGAACATACATATTTGAGCAGCGACGCGCAGTCGCGGAGCAGTTGACCACCAGCCTTTCGCCTATGATTCGCGTCCGAGTCTCGAGGTCGGAAGATGTCGGGAGTTATCGTTCAGCCATAATCTCTGCCCTTCGGGGCAGTGGAATTCACTACAATAACCTTGCCCCGCAAATCGCGCGCGAAGTCAGTCCCTACGAGTTGGCGCGGTGGGTTGAGGAGTCCGACAACGAAGCGTTAGCCTCTGCCCTCGGAATCCGACCAGATCGCGCGGCGACAATAATTGCAAGCTTATCCGGATCGTCCACGCTTGCATCAATATTGAGTGCGCCAATCGAGGATGGCGTCGCATTAGAGCTTCTTGATGGACTGGACTACAAACCAAGCGACCAGCTGTCAATTGGACAGCGTTGCACAGTCGTCCTTCCAGTCTTACTTGGCAATCACGGTGACACATTGATTATCGATCAGCCAGAAGATCACCTTGATAACGCATTCATCGCGTCTACCTTGGTAAGCGCACTCCGCAACCGGCACACTGATGATCAAATGATCTTCTCCTCCCATAATGCGAATATCCCTGTACTGGGCGACGCCGATCGAGTCATAGTTATGCAGTCCGACGGAGAGCACGGCTTTGTTACGCACCAAGGCGCCCTGGAAGAGCCGCGAACGGTCGACAATATTACGCAGGTCATGGAGGGCGGAATTGAGGCTTTCGAGGCTCGCTCGCTTTTCTATGCACAAAGAACTGAAGGCGCTTGATGCCAGACGACTCCCCTATGCAGATGCTACGTTCCGACGACCCCTTTGTTCGCCTTGCAGGCGCAAGAGCATTGGCTAGGAGCGATATCTCGCAGCATATTGCAGATATACGTCGAATCAGGACGCTTGAGACCGATTCGTGGGTACGCGCGGCTCTAGACCGCTCGATTCATAGATGGGAATCGGCAAGCGCTGTGAGTGACCCGACTGATTCATGGATATCTATCGCAGGTTCTGATGAGCTCCAGGACATCCGGGCTGTAGCCATCCAGTCAGTTACGATTACGCTCTTACATGAAATCCTGCCTATCGTTGGCGACATTAGCACCGCGGCACGGGGCGATGTACCCGATTACAAAGAATCAGCCACAAGACACTATATCGAACGATTACGAGCTTTCCTTCGAACTATTAAGACCCTCCATGATGCTGCGGCTTCGCCGCAAGTAATAGAATTCGATTTGGTCGATCTCATTAATCGAGAGATTGTCGACGGTGGTTTCGACAGCCGACAAATACTCGCGACCCGGACAGATTCAGTAGTGGTATACGGGGATCCCGACCTCCTGAGCCTGGCACTTCAGAATGCGTTTAGGAACGCGGTTGAGGCTAGTGAATTATCAGGGAAAAGTGTGATAGTCAATTGTGGCTATACGGCGACCGAGGCATGGGTAGTAGTCCTGGATGAAGGCATAGGATTGCCGGACGGAAGCAACCTCAAAGAACCAGGAGTGACCAAAAAGTCGAAGGACGAGCATTTCGGCTGGGGTCTGACCATTGCGGATCAGGCGATGCATTCCCTGAGTGGCAATATTTCTCTAAGCCGTCGCGAATACGGCGGAACCATGTGCGAGATTAGATGGGCGAATAGCTCACCGCAAGACTTGGAGCCTGATGAGAATCCTACTGATTGAGGACGAGGACCGAAGCGTCCGCCAAGCGACGGCCGCTATCGATCGCAGTGCTAATTCTGCAACAGTTGACGTCGCGTCGTCGAGAGTCGATGCCGAGCGAATGATCCAGGACAAAGAATACGACCTGGTGATATGTGATCTGAGGATCCCCCCACACAGCGGAAGCGCAGAAGCGGACGAGAGTCACGGTTTAGCGGTTCATGCTCTCGCCAGAGATCTTTCCCCTGGCACTCCTCTCATGTTCTTGACCGCCTACCCTGTCTCTGGCGCAACTCGTCGTCAGTTATCTCTTGGTGAAGTCGATTCATTGCTTGGTCTCGGTAAGCAGCCACTGGTTCAACTTGTCGAGAAGGATGACATCGATGGTGTCGAAGAAATAATCTCTATGGTCTTCAACGCCATGGAGGCTATCGAATCTGGTTGCTCAATTGAACCGGCTAGCTTGGACGAACCAATGTTTCAACGTGCCGTGAAAATCTATGCAGCGTCTACCGGGCATACCCGAGCAGTAGTCCAGTCCACATCCGGGTTGTCAGGTGCCGTCGTAGGTCGGGTGAAATTGCAATCCGATGCTGTCCCGCCGGCGAGCATTTTTCTGAAGGTCCTTCCTTCGGAAAAGGCTAGAGACGAGTATGGACGATATAATCAGTTCGTCGCTAATCGGTTACCGGTGGGTTATTTTGCACCAGCGATGTCGCCGATAAACGCAGGGCTGAGAAAAATGTCGGCGCTGATTTCAACCCTAGCCGACGACGACTGCTGCTCCCTCTTCGATTCAGTAAGGGATGCGCCGCAGAAGGCTGTTGACGCAGTCGAAAAGTTGCGTGTCGTTACTGCCCCATGGCATGAGAACTCGGCTGTTGTGTCGACCACTGTGGGCGAGCTTCGCCGGAAGCGCCTGCCGGATAGTTATCTCACGGGCCTGCCGATCGATGCAAACATTCTGCGGCAGATCGAGGAGACGCCGGTTTCTTTCGAGCAGGTTGTGGTTCATGGAGATCTCCACGGCGAAAATATTTTGCTTGGCTCCAGTAGCCGGCCTATGCTCATCGACTTCGGAGATTCTGGACTTGGATATAGCCCCGTCGATCCGATAACTCTTGAGTTGAGCCTGTTTTTTAACAAGAAGGGCCCAGGTCGTGACGCCGAATACGAAGCGGGGATCGACTGGTCCAGTTGGCTCGACGTAGACACTTGCTATGGCGACAGTCCACTCGCAGAATTTGCGGCCGCATGCCGGGCTTGGGCTTACCAGGTCGCTGATGCACAATCAATAATTGCCTTTGGCTATGCCCACTCCATCCGGCAGCTGAAGTATGGCGATGTCAATCACACCATCGCGCTGTCAATTGCGGACGCGTGCATCAAGCAACTGACCTCTTAAGTCCCGAGTTGGGTCATTTGGCTTAGTGCCTTGAGACCGTGTACTGGAGGGCGTCGAGGATCGCCTCGACCTCGGGGTTCAATGCCGGTGGGTAGGTGGCGATGACGCCGTTGATGTCGATGGTGGCG